>JABLTO010109554.1_pt1 | contig 80864 bp, 48 predicted proteins | sample 7160091 | NCBI WGS metagenome assembly JABLTO01 (sample SAMN14651225, study PRJNA627086) | human gut metagenome | isolation source: feces | host: Homo sapiens | reverse complement strand
CGCCGCACTTTGGCGGCGCCGTCCCTTTTTTATCCCATGGGATTTCAAACACATTAAAAATCCGCCGCAGAGTTTGCGGCGGATTTTAACATTATCCGATATGGAACTTTGTACTGAGTTTACTTTTGGTATCCTTGGAAATGTCTTCGGTTTTTGTAAAGCTGACATCCTTGAGAGAACCGCCCGAAACATCTTCCAGTTCCTCAAGATTCAATTCCCTGTTTTTTAAAGCCTCATCATTGGATAGCATGTTCTTTTTTTTAGGCATTTCATTTTCCTCCTTAAAATTTTTTATGCGGATGGGAACTTATTTATTTTCAAAAAATCTCTGCGCAATCGCCGCCGTTTCCGCTCTTGTGACGTTATTTTGAGGGTTAAACGCATTGTTGTCATCGCCGATCATAATGCCCTTTAATTTGCAGAACATTACGGCCTCAAACGCCCAATCGGAAATATCGCTTATATCGCTGTAATCAAGCGATATCGCCCACGCACCTTCGGGCGCATTGCCCTTAAATTTTGCATATCGGAACATCATTGCGGCAATCTGCTCTCTTGTGATGTTATCATCGGGAGCAAATTTCGTTTCGCTGATCCCCTCAACGATATTCTTGCTTGCCGCCCAGCGCAGTGCCTCTGCATAGTAGCCGTTTACATCGATATCGTCAAAAGGTACTGCATCGCTTGTTTGCGGCATACCCTCGGCTCTCCAGAGGACGGTTACCAGCATGGCTCTTGTCAGAGCGCCGTGCGGATCAAACATGTCGTCCGATACACCGGAGAACATCTTGCTTTCGTACACATACTTCACCGCGTCGGCAAACCAGTCGTTTTTGCTTACATCCTTAAACGGTGTGTCAGATTTGTCCGCAGCGTCTGCCCCGGTATCCTCTGTCCATTTTGCATAAAGCCTGAGGTCAGAGGTTACCTTTGTTTCTGATGTAAACGGAATGGTCAGCGCCTCGTCGGTATACCAGCCCTCAAATTTGTATCCCTCTCTAAGCGGTGTGGGAAGGCTTGAGACAGTTCCGTTTTGATTCACCTTCATGGTTTCTGTTTCGCCGCCGTTTCCGGGGTAAAAAGTCAGTGTGTACTGCCGTTTTGACAAGCCGCCTCCGCTGCCGGAGCCGCTGTTTCCGCCGCCGGAACCCGTCACGTTTACAGTCGCCTTGACCGTTATGAGCTTGTCGGACGGGATAAGTTCTTTCCAGTCGGTCTTTTTCGCCGTGCCGGAGGTGAAGTCTACCTTTTCCTCGGCAGGAACAACGATACCGGTTATCTCGGCTGCGCCTCTGCTGCCGGCTACGACCATATTATCGTAGTTGATATCGGCAACATCACTGTTGGAGCTTTCAAGCCACATCACCATGAGCGAATTTTCATCGTCGCCTTCAATGGTCGGCTGAATATCCTGCTTTTCCGTCACCTTCATAGAATAGCTGCCGTTGTTTGCAAACTTAACATCCGTAACCTTTGCAAGAGCATTGAGCGCCTCTGCGCTGAATGTTTTCTGAACCGTTCCGCTGTAACTTGTTACTGTTTCACCGTTTGCCAAAACATCGATGCTGATATTTGCGCTGCCCACACCGTCGCTGCCTATCTCATAAGCACTGTCCGGAATATTCAGTTCCATTTCAATGATTTGTGCCTCGTTTGCGCCGAGTGATACAACATCGGCGCTGCCGATCACGGTGTCGCCTGCCGCTGCCCGAAGCGAAAGTCCCGATCCATCGGCGTTTCCATCGTTTCTCAAAACTGCGCTGTACACCACTTTCTCGGCGTTGTAACCGTCAGACGCAATTCTGTCAATCCTGTTGTCTGTGAGCTTGATATCGCTTTGCTGCATAAGTTTTGCCGTCACCTTGTCATCACTGTTTGTGAATGCCGCAAACTCTGTGTCCGAAATATTCTCGGGGAGTGTTACGCTGCACGTAACATAGGCTTTGGAACCGCCCGGTATCGGCTTTGTAATGTTTGCGGTAACGGGGTTTTCACCGTTTACCGTAAATGTTACGGGGATCGGTTTGTCTTCCGACGCGTCTGCCTTAAGCAAGCCCTCGTTCTTTACCGCAGCACGGAGTGTTACCGTTGAGAGCGGCATGGGCATTTCGTCTGTGAGTTCCACCGATTCCGCTTTCACCCCTGCAAACGGCGTGTGTACATTATTTACAAGGCTTACCTTATTTTCGGCGTAGCTGCCCTTCGCGCTGAGTGTAACGATTTTGTCTCTGGTAACCGTTGCGCCGATTCCGGAGTAGTACTCACCCTTTTCGGCACTTGTGAGCTGAATGGGTTCGCTCCAGTATTGGTCGGTCAAATCGGCTCCCGCCACATTTTCGCCTTTCGATTCGTCATCATCATTTTCGTCAGAGCCGTTGTACATCGCCGTCATAATCTGTCTTGCCCCGTCTACCGCGTCTGTCCAGAACAGATACATCTGTCCGTCATCGGACACCTTGACATCGTACTCCATGGGGTTGTCACATTCTGCGGCAATTTCTGCCTTGGCAATCACCGTTTCGGTTTCCACGCGCTCCGCCGGTGTTTCGGACGTTTTGTCGCTGCTCTCGTCAAACACATATGTCTCGCGGTCGTATTGGAAAATATAATACGCAGTGCTGCCATCTGTAATCTTTGTAAACTTATCGTTTGCAATCAGGTCACCCACATCAAGGTATTTGATCGCGCCATGCTCGGCAAGCTCCGTTTCCGTGCCGCTGCCGCTTGCTGTCTTTGTTTCGCCGAAGAACAAATAAGTCGCATTATCAGAGCGTGCGAATTTTGGCGTTGTGTATGCAGCGCTTTCCGGTGTAACGCGGATGATATGCGTAAAGCTGTTTTGACTGAAGTTGTATATCTGCATAAACACATCGCGGTCGTTCATGGTATCGAGATCTCCGTCCCAGTCAAGCGTCCACGCATAGAGTGCAAGTCCGTTGAAGCTTATTGACGTGGTATCCGTAACCTTCGGGGTTGATTTGGGGTTTTTATTGATTCTTACATCAAGGAAACGCTGCCCGTACCAGTTTTCTTTGTACTTTTCTTTGTCTTTCTGACCTTCGAGTTCTGCGTCGGTGTAGTCGTCCGCATTGCTCCATCTTCCGTTTTCATAGAACATATACGCATTTGCGGAAAATGCTTTTTCATCCGATGTTAAATCGCCGACATCTTCCAGATCATTGTATTCCGTCTTTGTGTAATACAGAATCAGTCTGCCGGTCGCTGCATCGTATGCGGCATTTGCCATTGTGTCGGCGCTGTAATCCTCTTCGGTTGTCTTTGTAACCTGCATTACCTCACCGTCAAATTGTGCCGCGCCCTTGTCAAAGAAACGCGCCTTGATGTTCATTGCTTTGGCTGCTTCTTCCATCGTTGCGCCATCGTTTAAAACCCGATCTGCCGACGACCACGTAACAAGGATTCTGCCATCGCCCAAATCCGAGATATTGGGATAGTCGTCGAGCGTATCGTCATTGTCGACCGGCTGCGGTATCGACCACCTTCCGTCACTGTATACCGTGGAGTAAAGCGTGCGTTTGTTCACGCTGCTTCTTTCGCGGTTATCCTCAATAAACAACGCAAGGATTTTGCCGTCTGCAAGCTCCGCCATTTTTACATACGGATTATCAAGAGCTCCTTCCATCAATACACTTTCTTTTGTTCCCTCGGACGCGTCGGACGCCATCAGCGAAATACCGCTGTTCTCGCCCATCCATTCGCTTCTGCCGGCAAGATCCGCTCTCGGAGCCGGTCTGTCAAGGATGAGCTTTTCATCGTCATCCGCCGAGAAGAAATCTGCAACGGACATCAGCGACATCGTGTCTGTGCCGCCGTAGTCAAAATCGATATGACCGTTTGTACCCTCGGTGTTAAACATCTTGAAGGCTTCGTTATAGAGCGATTTTGAATAAACCTCAAAGTTAAACAGCTGAATACCCCAGCCGAGGTCTACTGTAATATCGCCGTAGGCATTTGTGCCTATTTCCGTAAACTGGAAGTCCATATCAAAGTCAAATGACGCGTTTCCGGTTACAAACACAACGCCATAGCCCACACCGAGCGCAACCGCCACCTTCGGGTTGAGGAAAATATATCCCTCACGGCGAACCGCATTGTTAAATTTCTTGAACAGTCCGAAATCCTCCGAAGTGTACGGAACCGCATCCTCACTCTCGTAGCTGTCTTGATAGTCGACATACATGTGATAAATACCGGCAACATCGCCGTCAAGGCTGCCCTTTACCAATATGCTGATACCGATCGGGAGCTGGATCTGCTGGCTTGCGCTAACTTCAAAGTCTACCTTTGCATAAAATACAAGGTCTTCAAAATACGTATTTCCGTCACGTCTTGCCGAAAGGGTGAGGTTAAAGCCGACGCTCGGCGTTACGGACCACTTAAAGCGGCTCTTGGTCGCATATTTGCTCGGAGATGGCGGCGGAGCGCCCTTGCTCTTGCCGTCATAAATCTTTTTGAGGTAATCCTTCAATTTTGCATCATCTTTTTCGGCGCTTGTTGTCTTTTTCCGCTGATAGAACGTGTCCGACCAGCCGAAACTGTAATCGGTTTTCTGCCAGGTGTATGCCTGCGCGTCTTTTTTGTTGATGCCGGACGGTGTGTACGTATAGCTGTTTTCTTCAAATCCGTTAATTTTGCCGAAATCCATGTTGCCGAGCGGATCGCCGATAATATCCGTAACAAATCCGGAGGTTAACACATCCTCCAGCGATGAGCTTCCGATCAGCGGGAACACGAACTCTCTGAGATTGAGCTTTGACGCAAAGTAGTAGCCAAGGTCGATCAAATTGCTCCAATCGCCGTTCTGGTCTGCATACTGCACATAAATCTTATATCCGCGCTGCATATCCTTGCTCGGATTGAATTTCAGATATGCCGTCAGCTCATTTTCACTTGTTTCATAACTTATCGTGTATCCGTCTCTTTCGCTTAAATTAAATTTTTCACCGCCGTCACTGTCGTAAATGAAAAATCTTGCCTCGGTCGGAACAATTGCACTGTCGCTTGTAACGCTGGTCTTTATGGTGAGAATATCATCATTTACAGTAATAAAGTCATCTGCAATTGCGCCGTTTACACTGTCGTAATATGCGTCAAGTCCCGTTGCTTTAAACTTCGAAAGTGCGTCGAGCCGTATGTAGGTATCTCTTTGCAGTTTGGACACCGTGTTGTAGGAATACCCGCCCGCAGTGACAGTAGTGCTTACGTTTCCTGCCGACGGCAAGTCGTTGCAGAGGATCGAATACCTGCCGTTTCCGTCAGTCTGACCTGGAAATCCGCCGACATCGACATAGGCACCGGCAATCGGAATATCACTGTTGCTTGATTTGATATGATTTGCAAGCTGATAGAAATTCTCCGGCGCGCGGACAACCCGGCCGGTCTTTTTGCCGTTTCCTGCCGAGGTTTTCGGGAGGAAATAGTAATTTAATATAAAGTTATCCTGGTCGAGTTTTCCGGAGAGTTTGTTACCGTATACCTCTTCGGGCATACTGCTCTTGTTTCTGATATTGGCGGCCTCGTCCGCCGTAATATAACCGTCGCCGTTCACATCGCCCGTCATGTTTACCCACTGTGTGTAGTAACCCTGCGGTGCAATCGCCGTAAACGAAAAGTCCATCCCGATATATGGGTTTTCCAATACATATCTTCCGTTTTTGTCCGTTCCGTTTGCCGCAGAGCCGGAGGTAATTGCGTCCGAGGGAGCAACGGCATTGGTAAGTCCGTTTTCGCCCTTGTATACGTCCGGGATACTGTCCTTTTCCGTCGGGAAATATCCGACCTCAAAGGTCTGCTTACCCGTTGCGGGTTTTAAGCATATTCCCTCGTTTGCCACAATATCGGCTTTGGTATAGTCGGTAGTCTCTAACGTTTCGCCGCTTGGATTGGTTCCGCTCGCGATAACATTGCCGGCCTTGTGGTATGTCACTCCGCTTCTCTTGCCGTCAAAACTCCACCAAAGCACGCCGTTTGCCGTCCTTGTGGACAACGGCTGCGTCTGTACTCTGATTACCGAGCCTTTCGGAACGGTCATAAAATAGTAATCGAGCCAGTTTGCATAAAAGCCTTTTTTCACCGTTCCTGCGGTGCATGCCTCCAGCACATTTACGATATACGAGGCTTTGTTGTTTTTGTCAAACTTACCTCTGGTCGCAGGCTTGCTGTCGTCCCTGTCGGCGTTTTCAAAGTTGACATTTACCGTTTCATAAGCGAAAACGGGGAATACCTTAAATGTCTCATCGCTGTGAACGCCGCCGATTACACCCTTGTCACGCAGGGTTTTAATAAAGCTCTGGTTCGGGGTAAAGCTCACTTTACCGTCTTTTGCCGCAAGATAATACACATTTTTGTTTGTGTATTTTCCGTCCAGGCAAAGAGAATGGTCTGTCATGTTATTTTTGGCAAAATACACACCCTTTAAATAGATACCCCTTGCCTTGTTCTTCACTTCGTTTGCGTCAGTGATGGATACCGGCTTGTCGTTGTCTCCGTAGAATGAAGAAACGGTGTCATTTCCGTTTTTTATCACAACGCTGCCCGGATTATACATTCTGCTTGTTTCGCCGTCATGGAAGGTCTGATATATATTCGGCGTGCCCTGGGTAAAATCGTATACCCAGCGGCTGAAATTCTCTGCGGAATTCTGCGGACTGAACGTATACTTTGCGTAGTTAAACCGAATCCAGTCGATGATTGCTTCGGGGTTGTCATACCCGCCGGAGGTCGGTCTTGTGGCAAATTTAAGATATGCCGAATCTCCGCTCTTTCCAAGCCCTAAGGTTCTTTCCGTCCAGTTGCTGTTTCCTCTGATATGGATGCTGTCCAGACTGCCGGAAAACGTCTGGTCGCTGTCGGTTTCAAAATACGTATCGTATGATTTGTATTTTGAGTTAAAACCGCGGCTTGTGTTTGTAACATACGAGCTGAACGTGATATCCTTGCAGCCGATCAGGTTGAGCTTGTTGTTACTCACAAACATAGTATGATCGTTCTTGTCATACTGCTTTATGTGCAGATAACCGCCGCTTTCCCACGCTTTTCCTTCACCGGTAATATCCTGTTTCCAGCCGCCGGGTATCGAGACATCGACATTTTGCGAACTGTTGCCGAGCGTTACATTTGACGCCATGAGCGACACGCTGTCCTCTGCCGGTACGTCCGAGGCTAAAACATGAACCGTTGTATAATAATTTCCCACATCGGCGGTTGACTCAGCCTCAAGACGAATGCCGAATTTGCCGCCTTTGCTGAAGTCGTTTGCCTTAACCTCAACTTTTTTCTCCGTTTCACCGGGTACAAAAGCCACGGGTTTGTATTCAAAGTTTTCATAGGAGTCGGCATCCGCGGTATCTTTTACCGTTGAAACATATGCCGTGCCGAAATACTGCGTTCCGCTGCTTCTTGTTACTGTTATGTAACCGGTCGGCGCGTCTTTGGTGAGTGTAATCTCGCCCTGTGCCAGATCGTACTGCGCGGTTTCGGCTTTTTCATCGTCAACGATCGTCACATATGTGGTGGCGTTTGCCGCCGTCATGGTTTCGTCATTGTCCGTTCCCATAAGGGCGATCAAAAAGACCTTGTTCTGCTCTGCCGCATCGTTGTCAAACACTTTTACGGTGATCGTTTTCTCATTTTCACCGCGCGCAAAGTGGATTGTACCGGAGGCGCCTTCTGCCGCAAGAAAATAGTTGTACATATCGTCAAGCGTTTCTTTGACTGCCGATTCGGTTGCTTGATCCTCCTCGCTTTCCTGAATTTTCAGGTATGCAGCCTGAGCGTCACGCAAGGGCGAACCGGTGCTCTTTCTCTGTTTGGCGGTGTTTTCGGGAAGTCCGGCACCGTCTTGCGGTTCGCCCGGAGAATCGCTTTCGACAGTTTCCTCAACGTCTGCCGCGTCCGATGATTCTTCCTCAACATTTGCTGCGTCCGATAATTCTTCCGCATCGGATGCGATGTTTTCATCTTCGGATACGTTTTCACCGCCGCTTACTTCGCTCTGTGCGTTTTCCGAAAAAATGTCTCCGCTGAGCGCAGTTTCCTCTGCATCGCCCTCGTATTGAAAGTCCGATACGGACGGTTTTTCACCGTAAATCTTTTGGAGCGGATTGCCGTCCTCATCAAGAACCTCATAATCCTCGCCGTAGGACGAAAGAAAATCGGCGATCTTAAATGCGACATCTGCCTTGGCATTTCCGTCACCGTGACGCACCACCTTGACCTTGAGTTCGCCGCCGTTTTCTTTCACTTCATACTCGGTGGATTCAAAGTCAAAGTATGCGCGTTCCCCGTTGTCAGCCGCCGCAGCCGCCAAAGAGACGGGTGCGAGTGACAGCAGCATGCTGACACAAAGCAGAACGCTGACAATATTTTTTGCGTATTTTACCATTTCGTTACCCTCCGTTTCTGTATTTGACAGTGTATGTCTCAAAGGCAAAAACCACTGTCCGATTTTTGCAGTCCCCTCTGTTTTTGCAGCATCAACCCCTTTAAGTTCATTATTACAAGGTGGAACATCTTAATATTATGAAACAATTTGTTGTCTGTTGACCAATTCAAAAAACAATCCGTCCTCGTTTTTCACAAGCTCATCATAGGTGCCGTCCTGCACAATCCTGCCGCCGTCCAGCACAATGATTCTTGAGCAGTTTCGTATTGTTGACAGTCTGTGCGCAACGATAATGCGTGTACATTTGAGGCTATCGAGCGTTTTGGAAACCGTTGTCTGGGTGATATTGTCCAGCGCGCTTGTCGCCTCATCGAATATCATAATCCGCGGTTTTGCGGCAATGGCCCTTGCGATCAGGATGCGTTGTTTCTGACCGCCGGATATTGCGCCGCCGCCATCGGACAAAACGGTGTTCATTCCCATCGGCATGTTTCGTATATCATCCGCGATACCGGCTTTTTCGGCAGCGTCCCACGCCTCGCTGAGTGTAAGGCCGGGCGATGAAATTGCAATGTTTGAAAAGATATCCCCCGAAAAAAGCTTTCCGTTTTGCATGACGATTCCGATCCTTTGACGCAGACTCTTATAATCAAGCTTTGAAAGATCCTTGCCGTCATAGTATATCACGCCCTTTTGCGGCTGCTCAAATCCGAGCAGAAGGCGAATCAGTGTGGACTTTCCGCAGCCGGTTTTTCCCACGACCGCCACATACTCACCCGGTCTGATTTTCAGCGACAGATTGTTAAAAACCGTTTTGTTTTCGCCGTATCGAAACGTCACGTTGTTGATTTCAACGCCGCCTGACAGGTGCGTAACCGTCTGTTTGTCGGCAGAGATTTCCGGTTCGCGCTCAAAAAATACGGCTAAACTCCTGAGTTTTGGCATGATATCAGCCGTCTTGTCGCATGTTTCAAAAAGCGTCAGCGCCGCACCGGTGATGATGCCGTAACATACGGAAAACGAATAAAACTCTGCCGATGTGACACCCTTTTTTGCAGCCGTGTCATAGATCCACGCACTGCCCATAACGGTTATCAGCGTATACAGCGCCCTTGCGTATTTGACGGCAAACGGCAAATTGTAGATTTCCCGTGCCTTTTCGGCATATTTTTTGCCCCATTTTGCAAAGGCTCTTTTCTCGCCGCCGACCAGCTTGATCTTTGAAATGCCCGATATCAGCGAATAGCTTATCCCCTGTTCCTCCTCTTCCAGCACGTCCTTTCTCTCATTTGCCGCGGATCGCAAAACCATAACCCGAAACGAAAGCGCTGCCGTCAAAAGCGTCGTTATTGCGGCCGGCGCCGTCAGAGACGGCACAAAAACCGCTATCCACGTAAAATAGAGCAAAAACAAAATCAGCGTAATCCCTGCAGAAATCACCGTTTCCGAAAAAGCCTCGCAAAGCTCCGTGACCGACTGCACCTTGCTCGAAAGCTCGCCGGCACTGTATTTTTTAAAGAAGTCGGCAGGCAGCGACAAAACGCGCATCATCACCGCCGAGCCGCACGATAGTTCCGTCTTGTTTCTGATTCTCCCTGCCAGCATCATTTTAACCGCCGTTATCAGATTGACCGCCACGGCAGTACAGATGAGCACAAGCACTGCAAAGAAGAGCGGCCGGAGATTCTGTCCGTTTGCTATGTACGAAAACAGTATTTTATAAACACTCGGCACAATCAGCGATATTGCCGTTATCAAAGTGCCTGCAAGCACAAGCCAGCATAGATCGGCGCGGTTAATTGCGCCGAATATGCTCTTTGCAAGTTCCCTTTCGTTCAGCTTTTTGAGCGGATAGGGTTTATAAAAGCAATATGCCCGATCGTCAAACAGATTCTCGTCTTTTTGGGAAACCTTTACAAGCCGTCCGCTTTGCCTGTCGGTGTAGCAGTACCCCGAAAATTTTCCGGGTATCAATGCCGCCGGTGTGCCGTCCTTAAACCTTGCAAGCATGGGATACGCCGCGTTTTTGTGCCAGCCGCTCTGCAGCGTAACCTCGCGTTTCATAATGCCGTGCGGCCTTATGAGATACTCAATCTGCGCATCTGCGTCTTTGAGCGAACCCGGCAGGTCGCGGCTCTTTACGCCGTAAAAGGCAAGTATTTTATCCGTTTCGTTTTTTGCATTACCGTTTTGAAAAAAAGTTCTGCTGCCCGAAACCGCGCCTGCAATATCGTGCAGCGCTTCAGCAAGCGCGTCTGCGTCATCTTTTTTTCGCTGCCGTATCTGCTCGTCAAACCAGCCCACAGGTATCCCCCCTTTATTCGCTCGTAATAAGTTTTGTGTAAATGCCGTTTGCACGGTACAGTTCATCATGCGTTCCGCGCTCGGCGATGGTGCCGTTTTCCATAACGATGATCTCATCACAGTCGCGGATGGTCGAAAGTCTGTGCGCAACGATAATACAGGTTATGCCGCGCGCCGCAACGGCGTTTACCACTTCGTATTCCGTCGCGCTGTCGAGTGCACTGGTCGCCTCGTCCATAATGATGATTGTGGGATCCTGGGCAAGAACGCGTGCGATCTCCAGCCGCTGCTTTTCACCGCCGGAAAAGTTTTTGCCGTTTTCATACACCGTGCCGTCGTAACCACGGTCGCGTTCGATGATCGCATCGTGAATTTTGGCGTCGCGGCACGCCATGATCATTTCAAAATCCTCGATGGAATTGTCCCACATCTTGATATTGTTTGCCACGGTATCGCAAAACAGGGTAATCTTCTGATCCACCACGGCGACAGAACCCGTAAACTCCGCCCTGTCGATTTCGTCTGCGGTTTTTCCGTCAAACAAAATGCTTCCGCTCCACGGCTTATACAAACCGGATATCAGCTTTGCGATTGTGGACTTTCCGCAGCCGGACGCGCCGACAATCGCTATTTTTTCGCCCGGCGAAATCTTCAGACTAAAATCCTTGATCAGAGGCTCGGCAAGCGGCGAATAGCCGAATGTCACGCCCGACAGTTCGATATTTCCGGATAGCTTGTCATACTCGCGCGCGGCGTCCGCTTCATCATCGGCGGCAACATCGGTGCGGTATTGCATGACGTCCTCGATTCGCTCCATACTGCACCGTATCTCTCCGACGCTTTCACCGGCGGCAATGAGCTTTCTCGCCGGCTTTGAAAACGCGGTGAGAAATCCGTTGAACGCAAGCAGCGCGCCCATGGTAAATCTGCCGTTCATGATCAGCCACACACCGATTGACAACACAAATATTTCGGCAAGCGATGAAACAAGATCCGGCAAAATGCCGATTCTGCAATCAATCTCTAAATACTCCGCCTTTGCGGCGTTTACGCTTGCACTGAAACCTGCCCATCTTTCAAAATAATTGTTCTCCGCGCCGCTCGCCTTTATCGTTTCTATCATTTCGATCCCGGACACGGTCACGCCGGCGAGTTTACCCTCGTCACGCATCATAACCCTAAGGATATTTGTCCTTTTTCTCGTGGCGTATCCGCACAGGAAAATGTTCAGCAGCACACTTGTGATGCCGACAAGCGTCAGGATGGCGCTATACTTTAACATGATCCAAAGATACAGCACAAGCATCAGCGCGTCCAATGCAATCGGCGCAAAGATATTGATAAGCAGTGACGCTATTTCGCCGTTTGACACCATTCGCGTCTGAATATCGCCCGCCATTCTCTGGGAGAAAAATTCCAAAGGCAGATGCAGGATTTTCCACATGAACGAGCCGGAGCCAGACGCGGAGAATTTCCCGCTTATTTTCAGCATGCCGGCCTCTTTTGTGCCCAATATCACCGCCCATACAATCCCAAGCATACACAGCAGCAAAACAAACGGGATCAGATATCCAGCATAGGAGCCGCCGAGGATCCCGTCCTCAAACACCTTTGACAGCGATAAATAGATAATTTCAATGACCGAAACAACAAAAGCGGTTGCGGTTACAAACGCCACCGCGCTGCCCGCACCGGTCAGCCGTTTTCCGATAAATGACAACATGCTCTTCCGCCGGCCGGATTTTTCAAAGCTTTCATTCGGCGCAAAGCACAGGCATATACCGGTGAACGCCTCGTCAAATTCGCGGTCCGAAACCCAAATCCTGCCCCTTGCGGGATCGTTGATCAGCACTTTGCCCCTGCCAAATCCGCACAGCACGACAAAGTGATTAAAATTCCAGTGTATGATGCACGGGAACGCCACGTTATCTTTTAATTCCTGCGGTTCCAGGCGATACGCCTTGGTGCTAAGGCCATAGTTATTTGCGGCTTTTAAAATATTCCCGGCATTGGAGCCGTCACGCGATACTCCGCAATCGTGCCGAACTTTCTCAATCGGCAGCCATTTTTTGTAGTACGCCAAAATCATTGCAAGGCAAACAGCGCCGCATTCAACAGCCTCAAGCTGCATAATCACGGGCACATTTACATGATTTTTCTTTGCTTGCTTTTGCAACTGACACACCTCAATTCGTTAAAAGGAGTATGGGCGAAATTGACTGTGTAACGACTTCGGTTTCGTACACCCCGTCATCCAAGTCCGCGCGCAGTACCGCGGCATAAACCCATTGATTCTCATCATACAGGCCGACATGCGCCGCATATTCCGACATTGCATCGCACGCCTTTTCCGGCCGTGCGGAAATTTCGCCGTGCGTATACGGCCGTCCGCCGATGCGAAACTCCGTATCATCGGAAATCTCGTCGATTTGTCCCTCATCGACAAAGCACACCGCCGCGCCGTTTTGACACACCGTTACGGCTCTTTGCGTTATTTCCACCTTTCCGAAAACGCCCCACAGCAGCAGCGACAGGAGCACAAGCATACACGCTGCAGCCACAATCCACAGCCTGACGTTGACCGCCCGTATACAGCCGTCTATTTTCTCCGGCGATGAAATTTTTTCAAGGCTCTTTTTTCTGTACAACTCTTTCTTCAACTCTTGTAACACCTCATTTTTCCAGGCTTTTTTTCACTTTCAAAATATTTTGGCCGTCCTTGTATTCATACACGATTTCGTCCATTGTTTTCTTTACCATATAGATTCCGAGGCCGCCGATTTCCCTCTCATCGGCAGAAAGAGACGTGTCGGGATCGGCCTTTTCGAGCGGATTGTACGGAACACCGTTGTCGATAAACGTCAGAATCACCGACAGCGGATTTTCCGAAACCTCCACACGGATTGTAGCAGGACCTTCGTCCGGCTTGTAGGCATAGTGTGCAATATTCCCGAAAAGTTCATCAATGGCAATGTTGATCTGAATCTGCGCCTTTTTCGGGCACCGGTACAGTGCGAGATGTCCGTCAACAAATTCGGTCACTTTTTCAATATTTTCAATCTTTGCCGCAACGGTTAATTCGTTCATTCAGTCGCCCTCCGTTTCCATTTTGCTTTTGTATTCAAGGCACAGCATGGTGATATCGTCAAACTGATCCGCGCCGCCGACAAAGGCATCGATATCTTTTTTTACATTGCTGATGATTTCATCCGGAGTTTTTTGGCTGCTGCCGCACAGCACGGCGCTTAAACGCGCGGCGCCGTACAGTTCGTTATCACTGTTCACGGCCTCTGTGACACCGTCGGTATACTGGAATATTTTATCGCCGACATCGAGCATTATTTTTCCCGATGAATATTTCATATTCTCCATACCGGCAAGAACAAAACACGGTTTTATCTTATACGGTGCAAAGACGCCCGACTTTTTGCATAGATACGGTACTTCGTGTCCTGCGTTTACAAACGTAAATTCGCCGGTTGCCAAATCCAAAACACCCTCAAATGCCGTTACAAACAAACCCTCGCTGTTCGACTCGCAAAGGATATTGTTGACCGTGGTAAACACATCACCCAAATCCCTGCCCGGCAGAGTGTGGTCTTTGATAAGCGTTTTTGCAATAACCATAAACAGTGCCGCCGGGACGCCTTTTCCCGATACATCTGCCATAACAATCGCGATGTGCCTGTCGTCTACCATAAAGAAATCGTAAAAGTCGCCGCCGACTTCCTTGGCCGGCGTCATCTGCGCGTACACATCAAACTCACGCCGTTCCGGAAACGCGGGAAAAATGCACGGCAGCATGGATGACTGAATGTGCGTTGCTATGTCAAGCTCGGCGCCGATTCTCTCCTTTTCCGATGTCACGGCGGTCAGCTCTTCGATATAGGTGTTAAGGTCGGTTTCCATTTTCTTTACCGATTCGGAAAGCTTTTCGATTTCGTCACCCGTTCTGATATTCAGCTTTGCAATCTGGGACGCGCCCGTTTTGGTTTTCTCCTGTTTTTCCGAGACAAAGGTGCTTGCGGCATCGCTCAAAACATTGATCGGTTTGATCAGGAATCTGTTTACCAGCATCAGAACCAGCGCAGCGATAACCAGCGCCAAAACCGCGGTGATCAGGATAAGGGTAATGAGAAAGTCACGCCTGTCGCTCATGATTTTGTTCATCGAAATATCAACCAGGGCAACACCGATCACGCTGCCGTTTTCATCCTTAATCGGCGCGGATGCGGAGCACAGCCAGCCGTATTCGGGAAGGTTGGTGATAAATGCCGGAAATTCATAGTCGCCGGCCTGAATCTTTTCCACATGCTCCGGCTGCACATCGTCAAACACGCCCGGAAGGCACGGCTCATCGGCACTGGAATCGACAAGATACAGATCTTTCATCGTTTTAACATCGGTATATCCTAAATACAGCGACTCCGCCCCGTTATCCTCTCTGAGCTTTGTGAGGATTGCAAGAAGGTCTTTGTATTCCGGCATATCCGTTATGTACTCAAATCCGGCATAGTATTCCTCCGCTTCGCGGTCGGAAAAATCACCATCGGGCGCACCGCCGTTCTCTTCGCAGAATGCGCGGTATGTTTTTTGAACCTCATCGGCGACTTTGCCGACTTTTTCCGGGTCAACAACCGACGCGGCAGACTTTGAGATCGACAGCGCGAGCGAGCTGTAATGCCTTCGGAAGCTGTCTGTGTAGGTATTGTAGCTTATAAAAACAATACTCATCGACAAAATCACCGTAAACAAAAGTATGACTGCAATTGTCTTGAATTTAAGCGACACTCGCATCGCAAATCCCCCCTATATATAAACCGCAAGCGAATTGAATCCGCCGCATTTGTGATACGTCATTTTTTTGGTTTTGTTCTTTATCATTGTCATGCCGATTTCATCGATATTAAATTCACTTTCGGCCGTTATCTTTCCCGTAACAAACGAAAACGGGTTAAACTCGACCGCATTATCCAGAAAATTAACGGCAAAGTCGCCGTTTTCCAGGGCAAGCACCGTAATACGGATCTTGCCGTCCGGAACATCCTTCATGGCATTTCGCATGATCGACATGCATATTTCTTCCGTTACCAGTGTAACGGCAAATTCGCACTTTGCGTCGGCGCCGAATCTCTTGCAAAATTCGCCGCAGCGCTGCATAACGTTTCCGATATCGCCGGCCTCCGTGAGCGTGATGCGAAAAATTCTGTCGCTGCCGAGCATGCCGCGTTCCGTGACAACGCGCCGGCGGATAAGTTTAAAAATCAGGTATGTCGCAATCTCCGTCACCGGGTACATAAACCATATTGCCAAAACGCCCGTCCATGAAAAAGCAACCTCGCACAGTATGAGGATCGCAAACTCCCTCATTACAACAATCAAAAATGACGGCCAAAACAGGTTCTTGGACTGATAATACTTTTCGTTTATGATATTGAGTCCCAAGGGCGCAAAACCGATGCAGTAAATTCGCACTGCCGCAGCACTGTCCGACACCAGGGACGCAGGAATGCCGAAAAACAGCGATATCCTTTCGGCATTTGCCGCGACAAGTGCCGCCACAACCGCGCCCAGGCAAACCGCCCATATCTTTGAAAGGCGCAATATATACCGGCAGTCGCCCTCATTGTTTTCGCCGGTGAAGGTACTCACAAGCGGCTGCGCCGCTTCGGCGATGCCGTTGCACAAATACACCGCAAAAAACGAAACGTTGTATACAATATCAAATACCGCAACGCCGCTCTCGCCGCTCTTTGACATCAGCAGCCTGTTGATAATCAGAAAAAACACCAGCTGCAAAAGGTGTCTGACCGATGTTGCAAATCCCGTTTTAAAGCAATATATTGTTTCTTTCATATCAACGGCAAATTTCTCTATTTGAATCACATCGGCGGCTTTGCCGATGATTCCCGGTGCGTATATTGCAATTGCAACGGCGGAACCGATCACCGTTGACAATGCGGCTCCCCTCGTGCCGAGATCGCAGAAGATAACCAGCACAATGTTGAGCACAATATCCACCGCGTTTCCCGTCAGAAAGCCCGCCGAAGCCAGTGCGGCATTGTTATCGTTTCTCAAAAAATTTGCAAACACGACATTCAGCATCAAAAGCGGCGCCCCGGCGGCCACGATTTTCACATAATCGCGGCAGGCATAGTAAACGCTGCCATCGTTCTTTTGCGTGCCGAGAAGTTCAAGGCACGGCGCGTCAAAGAGATTAACAATGATACCGATCATGCATCCCAGAACCAATACCGCCGTCCATGTGCGGTTAAAGCAACGGCGCGCCCCATCGACATCACCCTCGCCCAGCTTTTGCGAAAACAGAACGCTTCCGCCGATTCCGAGTCCGTCCATAAAAATGTTGATCAGCATAAACAGCGGCAGACAAAGACTGATCGCTGCAAGCCCCACCTCGCCCAGCTTTTGCCCGACGACAAGTGCGTCCGCCATATCCGCCAAAGCAAATCCGAAAGATGAAATCACCGACGGTATCATCAGCCGATAAAACATTTTCGGTATAAAATAATCCCTCTGCCTCATTTCAGGTCTGCCTCCCAGACATGTGTTTTCTCTATGGGACAAAGACTGCTCTTCATTTGCCTTATACCCTCGATCCCCAAATCCTCTTCGTGATTGCAAAATGTGTATGTTCCGTTTAAAGAGCGCAGATACTCGCGCAGTGCGTAGTATGCCATTCCTCGCGGCGCATTCGGCGCACACTTTCCGATGAGGACGTCCACGGTATCCGCCGTAAGCGGAAAACCGGCAAAAAGACTGACCGGCGCGCCGTCCGCATATACAACAACTCCGTTTATGTTAAGCCCAGCTCTCTCGCCGAGCGCAATTTCGGCAATCATATCGTCCGACAGACCGTCAGCGCCGATATGATGCTCGGTCGCATACCACCTTTTTGCCACGCGCACTGCGTCATGCAGTGTGCTGTCCGATATTTCCTTAACGGTTATGCTGTGTTCTCTGTCTATCTTTCGTATTTTGCGTCTGATCTCAGAAAATTTGCTGCCCGCAAGGGATATATATTCCGAAATATCGCATATGTATTCATCGGAGGATTCATCGCGCCCGAAACGCCATTTTCCCGGAAAGTTATCCTCCAGCCAACGCACATCGCATTCGCGCAGATACCGCAGCGAAAACGGTTTCTCCGACATTCTCCCGACAATAAAATCATGTGTTTTTCTCTCGTCTCCGCAGGGGAAGAACCATGTGTTTGACGCACGGCCGCCGCAGTGCACGGCAAAAAAATCTTCATTGCAAATCAGCGACAATCCCATGGCGTGCTGCCAGAGATACAAAGACGCAAACGCATGAGAGGATAGAATATGCCCGTGTTCGGAGCGAATTTTTTCGATCATTTCTTTATGTACAAAGTCTATTTTCCGTGTATCAACAGGAAATTCCATAACCGTTTCTCCCCACAGCCGCGCATTATTCTACGGTAAGTATCTCGGAAAATCCCGTCACCTCAAAGATGTCCGCAATGGTACTGTTGACATTCTTTATGATCATTTGTCCCTGGCGGTTCATCACCTTTTGAGAGGTAAGAAGCACGCGCAGCCCCGCAGAAGAAAGATACTCCAGATCCGCAAAATCGAATATAAGCGTTTCCACCGCAGACAGGCTCTTTTTCAGCTCCGTTTCCAGCTGCGGAGCAGACACCGTATCCAGCCTGCCCGCAAGCTCTATTGTCAGTGTGGTATTGTCCTTGATCTTTTTGATTTCCATATGATAATCTCCTTATTTATTACCTGAAAATTTCTTTTAACTTTTCGCAGACAAGCTTGTATCTTTGCCTTGAAATCGATATTTTTTCACCGTTTATCAAAATAACCTCAGTCGGTGTTACCGTTTTAATCCAATCCGAATTTACCGCATAACTCCGGTGAACAAAGATAAAGTCAGGGCAGTTCTTTTCCACAAACGCGCCGATGCCCTCATGAACGCGGTATATTTTGTCAATTGCGTGTATCAAAAGATTTTCCTTTGCAGCCTCAATGTAGCATACGCTGTCCACCCCGACAAGGTGATACTCGTATTCGGTTGTCATGATATGAAGAACACGCTTTCTCTCCGACAGCTTTTTTTGAACATAATTGTAGTTACGGATTGACGCAATGATCGGAAACTCCTCGTCTTTTTCAAGAGTGTGCATTACATTGGAAACATGCATATGCACTATTTTCAAATTCTTCCCGGCCTGTTTCCACAAAAATGTTGCCCTCTGCGGTTCCTGCAAATACTGCTTTTCATTAACCAGAGTGCATATGTATCTTCCCATGCAAATGCACCAGTCCGATCCCTTGTCTGCAATAAACCAATTTTCCTCCGAAACATCGCACGGCACAATTTCTCCGCTTACATTGTTCAACGCTCCGGCAACGGCTTTTATACCGTGGTAAAACTGATTGGCTGCCGCACCGATCCAGCTGACGTTGTCGTCAAGAAGTGCTATCAGCTCGTTCGTATGCCCGAAATACCATTCTTCAATCAGCCGCTTTGACAACTCAAGTGCCTGCTTTTGCAATTCAACTTTCATGTTATCAGCCCTCTTTTAAAGAAGTCCAAAGTCAGATGTGTCTATTTTAACATAAATAAAAAAGATATTCAAGAGGTATTAAACCAATAATCGTTTTTATTCAACAAAAATAAATTTGACGGATAAAACGCGGTGTCTTCAGCCCATTATTGTCAGTCTTATGGGCTGCCGGCTTAAAAACAACGGCTTGCCCGTATGAATGAATCCTTGTATCAACCCTCAAAAAGGGACGGTGGCGAAAACCGCCACCGTCCCTTTTTTTCATTTTTGACATAGTTTTTGATACTCGGTACACATCAATACAAATGCGCCCGTTCCGTGCAAATCATTCTGAATCTTGGGACGGTTTATGTAATATTCATAATCGCCCACGCCTGTTCCCACGCAAACATCATTGACAATCAACACATCATCATTGACATCGATCTTATTGTTTATGATTCCACGATACGCACTGTCCGCAATCGGCCGATATTCATCCGAAAGTAAACCGCGGCGCAGCAAATTGGAAATACCGTACAAAAACAGACACGAACATGATGTTTCTGTCCAGTTATCCTTTCTGTTTCCTTTGTCAACCACCTGATACCACAACCCGGCTTGTTTATCCCAAAAGCGGCACAATGCCTTTACAAGACGAACCGCGCACTCTGTAAAATCCTTTTTATAAGGACTTGTATCGGGAAGCATCTCGGATATATCGGAAGCTGCAACTACGTACCAGCCAATCGCACGTCCCCAAAATTCCGCCGAACATCCTGTTTTCTTATCGGCCCACTCGGCCTTTTTGGACTCATCCCACGCATGGTATAACAAACCGGTTTTTTCATCGCGGATATTCTCCCACATAAGCATAAGCTGCTTATGGATCAGCGCAATATACTCCTCTTTCCCCGTCATCAGCCCATATCGTACCGCCAACGGCCCTGCCATGTAGAGTCCATCAAGCCACATCTGATTCGGATAGCATTCCTTATGCCAAAAGCCGCCTTTTTGGTTACACTTCCAATCCAGAAACATGGGCACCATTTTATCAAGTGTTTTTTTGTACGCTTTTTCTCCGTTTTCGTAATAACGAATCAAGAGATTGGCCGGTTCAATATCGTCCAGGGTCGAAACATCCGCCATGGCAATGTTTCCGTCTTTATCGACATAATAGTCGAGCCACTTTTTTATGTATTGATCATACCTTTCATCACCGGTCATAAGATAGGTGCGTTCCATCCCCGACAGGAACACTCCTGCATGATAGTGGAACTTTCCGACAGGCGGAAGTTCCGCCTCAGGAAATTGGTTCATCATGGTATCGCAGCATTTTTTGGCATATTCAATAGCAGTCATCATTTACACACCTCCTTCATTTTCACCAAATAATTTGTTTTTGATTGCATGGTAAATCAACGCGGCAGCCTCGGCGCGCGAAGTTTCTGCGTTTGGATTAAAACATCCGTTATCGTCACCGTTTATAATTTCGCAGCTGTTTAAAGTAAAGACAGCCTCCTTTGCATAATCCGCAATCTCTGCCTCATCATAAAACTTTGTTTTTGCACCGACGGCCGACAGCCCTGCTGCACGGTAAATGATAACCGCCATGTCCTGTCTTGAAATTTTTTCGCCTACGCCGAATGTGCCGTCGGGTTTTCCGTTTACAAGATGATTTTCAGCCGCAATCATGATATATTTTTCATACCACGTTCCCCCGGCTACATCGGCAAACCGTTTATCGCCGCGCACCTCCGAAAGCTTCAATGCCGACACTAATATTTTTACAAATTCCTCGCGGCTGATGCCGTGTTCCGGCTCAAAAGCACCGTTTTCGTTACCGTTTATGATGTTTGCCTTTGCTAAGTATTGGATTGCATCATACGCCCAATATCCGGGGGTGACGTCGGTAAACCTGCTCGTTTCCACCAGGTTATTGTCATTAGGCTCATTTGCGGAAACAGCGCTTGTTCAGCCGACATAAGAGCCTGCGCTGCTGCTTGCCCCTCTTCCTGCAACGGCAGAGCCGCCGCCGGACGGCTGATTTTGTATTTTTTTAGCAACTGTCACATCAACGGTTCCCTGCGCCGATGCATCATTTTTTACAGCGGTTATGGTAAGCACTGCCGACTTGTTTTCATCCGCACGCTTGATGATCCCCACATTTGTTATTGCCATGGGATCTGAACTGCTGCACGTTATTTTTGAACCGCGCCTTCCGGTAACCGGGATATTGATATTGCTCTCCAGTGCACTGAGCAAATAATTCTCCTTTAATGCCAAAATCGCGTCCGCAACATCAAGTGCCGCAGCCTCTTCATCCGTTACATTCTCCGATGACACCGCCGCTACCGTGATCGGAAATACTTTTTTGTATACGGAATTTCCATCGTTAAAGCTTACCACCCATTCAACATTTTGCGCTTTCTCCGCACGTTTTACCGTACCGCGGTCAGACAAAATACTTTCGTCACTGCTGTCATACGGCACATAATCCTTTGCGCCGGTATAGGTGTCCATATACACAACGCTCCCGTCCGTGCTGGTGCACTGGTCATTGATCAACACATGAAACTTTTTCAGCTCTGTATTTGCCTCGATTCGGATATCAAACCATTCGCCTATCGGATATTCGGCTCCGTGATACAAAAAGGTTGCCGCTTTCTTTTCATTTGGATCACTGTAATACGAGGTGGTGGTAATCTGCCCGTAGCCCAAAGTAATCCCGGCAGCATTTGAGTTTGGCGTCCTGAGCATCAGTGTCAGGCGGCTGTTATTTCCGGTCATCAGACATCTCACACCAAACGTCACAATCCCGGACAGTGCATTTGTGTATGTATATCGCAGATCTCCGCTTGTATTTGCATTCGACTGCGTTCCGACTGTCATTTTCACTGCCGTGTTGTTTCGGTTTAACAGATCCTGCGCCGCCGAAAACGTTCCGTCATTGACGCCGTCTGTTTTTGGCATCGTCCATGTTCCGACTCCTGTAAACTCAACCGTTCCGAGGCTCCAGTTTTCACAGTTTTCTTCCCACACATGGGGGTGCGGACATATTCTTGGATTAGCAGCATAAAACAGTCCAAGAATATGTCCGCACCCCCCTCTCCCTTTTTCTCACTTTCGTATCTCTATCCGATCCTATTGATGATATCATCTATTTCATATAACCAGACAATTGCCTTTATGTAATACTGTATCAAATCGTCGATGCTGCCTGTATATGGAGAATCTCCGTGTGCAAAGGTATGTCTGGCGTTTGTTAAACTTGTCACAGCAAAATAAGTATCGGAAAACGAATAGGTTTTTTTGTGTCTGCACCGATAAGCGGAATCTTTATCTCTTCTTTTTATTTCATCAAGCCACGCTTTGCTGCATTCATCCCCGATAAATTTGTTCAACCGATCCTTTGCCATAGAACCCGGCAGTTTTTCACGGATCTTATTTCCGAATTGCTCACATCTGTGAGGCATTCCCGGTTTCGTGAAATAATCGGCCAACAGGTTTTTAAAAATGTTTTCCATTTTCCCATAGCATAAAATCAACAAATAGTTCTTATATGCCGCACCCTTTTCGGGATATTTATATCCCGTTTTGGATCGTTCCCAACTCTTATATATTTGACGCATCTTTCGCGCATGATGCAATGTATCATACAATTCCTGATGGTATTTAGCTTTCATATTTTAACCCATATAATATTTCACATGCCGTTCCGACCCTTGCTTTTATCGCACTTGTATCCGTCGTATGCGCACTGCACGCATTTTTAAACGCTTTATTCGCAAACAATTCAGATAGTCTGTCAGGCGCATCTTCAATATGATCTAATGAAAAATTTCTCTTTTGGGCACTGGTAGTCGCCAGCATGATTGCATCAAAGACCGTTGCATAAAATTTTTGTGACACCTGCATGTTCTGAATGTTAATTCTAAATACATCCTTACCAAATAAACCCATAATTGTGTCAATCGTAGTAAAAAACAAATCTTTATAGGTTTCTAATTGCGATGTATCTTCTTTGCGATGTCTTGTCATAAAATCATTCATCTTAGATACTAAATTCACACCCTCTGTTTTCGTTGACAGAAAATCTATTTCATTGAGTGTTAAGAACCTGAGAATCATCTCCGTATCCCGCATGCGCGGATTCGGCTCTTCCTGTCCAAACATCGTTCTCCATAATTTGTTGTCATTCATTTCTATCAGCAAATCATTCATGGGACACTGAAAAATAGAGTTTCTGATTTCCTGCTGATTTAATCGCATACCACCTGTATTGATTCGTTCAAAAATCAAAAACAGTCCGTCAAAATTTGTAGGTTCTTTCTGCTCAACGATAATCGCATGCAATAATTTATTTCTGATCTTTCTTTGATCATCATCCTTTAGTTCTTTAAATGCCTTTCCTCTCCATTCATCATGGATATCTTTTGAAGAACTCAACTTAAACATCTTTTTATTGATTGTTCCGGATATCGTGTAATTGTAAAGACAAGTAAGCCTCTGGAGTCCATCAATAATAATAAATTTCCCATTTTCACTTTTTGCCAAAAAAATACTTGGGATGGGCAAGTCTAAAAGAATCGATTCTATAAATCTGCTTGCAACCTTCAATGTCCACACATAATTCCTTTGGATCTTAGGCGTTTCAATCTCTTTTTCTGAAAGCATCTCCATTAACTGTCTGACAATAAAATCTCCGCCATAAGTAGAAAATTTACACTTTCTTATATCAATTTCTTCAATTTCCTCTTGTTCTGACATGCCTTTTTCAATGTAACTGTCATCTTTTACAAATTCGGCCATAATGATCCTCCATTTCAAACGTCAATTGATGCTATCTATTACCTATTATTACTTTATATTAAAATTATATTTTTAATGAATTATATTTTCAATCTTACATAATTCCGTTACCTGCGAGAGCTGATGCATGCCCTATACGCGGTTACAAGCCCGACACTCTATCATTTTTGCCATTATACCATATTTCAATCCGAATATCAACAACTTTCAGCATAGCAGTACTGCGCGTTTCGTATTGATCCGTTTTTCTTTTGACTTCACGCATTCTGTCTGTAATTGCAGTTTCGGACACAACAAAGGGGCCGCCTTGTAAGCCGCCCCAACCGTGCATAACCATATCTGCGCCGCATCTCAAATCAATACCCGGCTTCGATCTTCCACTTTGCAAGATTTTCTTTGATAAAGGCATCGTCACTCAGGTGCGGATATGCCGCACAGACGCGCGCAATCTCCTCTTTTTGTCCGGGGGACAATACCTCCCGCGCACTGAGGCAGTGGGTGTATTCCATCAGCCCCTGCCCATAGAGCACCTCATGCAGTCCGGCAATGCTGCCTTTAAAACTGTTTGCCGTGTCAAAGAGGGCGCTGTTTACATCCGTCACCTCGGCGGCAAGCGTCAAAAGCTCCGCCGGCACTTCCTCTTTCGCCTTTGCCGCTTTGACAGTTTTATAAATCTCTGCCACCTTCTTTGTCCATACAGACCAGTGACCGAGCAAGCCGCCCTCAAATCCTTTCACTACTTCTTTTCCGTCTTTTGTAAAACGGTACTTTGTCAAGAGGTCAATGATGATATTATCGTCATTGCCGGTATACAGGGTGATCGCATCGCTGCGGTCACTCATTGCCGCAGCACGGACAACATCCAGCGTGGTATAGCGGTTAAACGATGCGCACTTGATCGCAACCACATTAGGGATCGCACAAACCTTGACCCAGTAGTCATAGGAAAACACCCTGCCGCCCACTGCGGTCTGCAAATAAAAGCCAATGACCGGTATAACCGCCGCCACTGCCTTGGTGCGCTCGATCATATATTCCTCCGGCATATCATTAAGACCGCCGGGACTGAGCAACACAGCGTCAAACCCGCACTGCTTTGCATAGGCCGCCTCTGCCACTGCCTGTTCCGTCTTGCCGCAAACACCGGCCACCTTCACGATGACCGTGCCGTTTTTCTTCTCAAATTGATCAATTTCTTCGGAGACAATGTCTAAAACCGGCTCAAAAAGCCGAAACGCCTTGTCGCGGATTTCAAACTGGGTGGTGTGTACTGCGGTCGCAATGCCGCCGACGCCGCAGTTTAAATAATACTGCATCAAAAGCCGCTGTCCTTTTTCGCTCAGGGTTTTATCTGCATTTAGAGCAAGCGGCGTTGCCGGAATCACAGTTCCCTCCGACAGTTTTTTCAGCGCAATCTCATTTCTGTTCATCCTTTTTCCTCCTCTCAATACTTGCCCTTGCGTTCTTCAAAATGGGTTGGCTTATCCAGTGTTCTGCCGCCGTCTAAGATATATTCCGCCTGCCAGCGGATCAGGGTTTTGGCGCTCACCGCCGGATAACCGAAGGTCTCCATTGCAAGAGACGCATCATTTAGGTATGCATCCGTTCCCGGTTCATTTTCAAATATGGGCTTTTTGCCTAAAATTTCGCCCAGCTCCTCTGCTGCTTTTCGGATCGACACGGTCTCAGGCCCCGTGACATTCATGATCTTTGCCGGCGACTCCGCATGGAGCAGACCGCGGATTGCGATCTCGTTGGCGCTGCCCTGCCAGATAAAATTAAAGCATGGCGTAGAAAGGCTGATCGGCTCACCCTTTACAATCTTGTTTGCCACGTCAAAAAGCACACCGTAGCGCAAATCCACCGCAAAGTTCAGCCGATAGATAAACACCTTGGTTCCATACGTATTTGCCGCATACTCAAACGCGCGTTCCCTCGCCAGGCAGCTCATCGCGTACTCGCCGTTCGGGCCAACCGGGTCAATCTCCCGGCAGCCGCCGTCCGCCAGACTGACAATCGGATAAATATTTCCGGAGGAGAAAACCACCATATTGGAATTTTTGAATTTGTCTGCCGCAAATGCCGGCAGTGTCGCGTTCATCGCCCAGGTTTTCCATTCGTTGCCGCAGGTTCCGAATTTTAAGCCTGCCATGTAGATGATATTTTCTGCACAGGGAAGGGCATAAAGCTTTTCCTTATCTAACAAATCTGCTGCGATGACTTCAACGCCGTGGTCTTTCATCAGTTGTGCCGCAATTTTGTCCGACCCGCGGGAAACCGCAATGATCCGTTTCTCAACGCCTGCCTTTTTGGCCGCGTTTTTTGCCAGCACACAAAGGGTAGGCCCCATTTTGCCGCCGGCACCGAGAACCATAATATCCCCTTTAATTTTCTTCATATCATCGACCAACGCGTCACTTGGGGTCGCAAGATACGCATTGAGTCTTTCCTCTGTCCATTTTTGTCTCATTTCTCCATCTTCCCTTCCAGATAATTGATATATGCCTCTTTGCTCATTTGCGACCGAAAGCGGTCTTTCACCGCTTTGGCTTTCTCCGCCTCGTGATACAAAAGCTCCGCAGCCGTGAGTGCCATCGCCTTTGCCGGCAGCAGATACGCGGTTTCCCGATTTGCAACACAAAATTCTTTGCTGTGCAAAAGACCGTCAAATCCGCCGACAGAGGGCTGAATAGTCGGCAAAAGGCTGCTTAAATCCCCGATATCCGATGATCCGGTAATATCCTCACCGTAAACCAGACTATTCTCTCCCACAAGCGCCTTTGCGTTTTCTTCAAACACCTTGGAAAGCGCAGTGCTTTCCTTTAAGGGCAGGTAACCGGGGATATCCTCTGTTTTCGCGGTCGCCCCCACCGTTTCCGCCGCGCCGCGCACGGCGCGCTCGACCGCATGGTTTCCTTTTTGGATGGCAGCAAAGCTTGCCCCTCTTACATAGGTGCTGACACACACCTCGTCCGGCACTGCGTTTACCACATCGCCGCCCTTGGTGATGATGGGATGAATCCGAATTTTCTCTTCCTCGCGGAAGGTTTCACGGTTGGCATGGATCCCCAAAATTGCAAGCGCCGCAGCATTTAAGGCATTGACCCCGTCAAAAGGGGTACTGCCGTGAACGGCGCGCCCCAAAAAGGTAATGTTCTTTGCCAAAAATCCCAGATTTTTACCCTCAAGGTAAAATTTTGCATTCTTTTCCTCCGGCTGTGCATGCACCATCATTGCCATATCCACATCGTCAAACACGCCCTCGGCAATCAGCTGCTGCTTGCCGCCGTAGTATCGGATTTTTCCGTCCTGCTTCAACGATTTCCGAAACTCCATATCAATGAACTCTTCGGCAGGCGCCGCCAAAAAGGTGACATCTCCGTCAAGCGCCGCCATCACACCGCTTTTGGAAAACGCGATTGCGGCGGCAAGCATGGCCGCAATCTGTGCGTGATGGCCGCAGGCATGCGCGTTGCCCTCCCGATTCGCGATCGGACTTCCGACACACTTCAGTGCATCCATTTCCCCGATTATGCAGACATTTGCAAGGCTTTTTCTTCCCTTGATTCTCCCTTTCACACCGGTGTACGCGCAGGGATAATCGTAGGGTATGCTAAGTGTTTCAAACACGCCGCGCACCAATGCAGAGGTTTTTTCTTCCGTATATCCGCGTTCCGGGTGCTGCTGCACGGTATCACCGATCCGAAAAATTTCTTCCTTATTTTCCTCCAATGTCCGCAGCAGTTTTTCCTTAATTTCAGTCAAGGTCATAAGCGCTCTCCCTCCTGCAATAAATAGATTCCGCAACGCGTTACAGACTGATTTCCCTGTTTTCCGTGTAGGATTTTTCAATCGCGCCCACAAGCTTTACCGGGAAAATCAGATTCTGATGGGACACGGGTTCTTTTTTTGTTTTAAGCATATGTAAATACGCATCAACACCGTTTTGGTAGATTGCGGATAAATCAAGCGGCTTCGCAATTTGCGCCTTTGTCCCCAAAACCGTTGCATAATAGCCCATAACGCCGGGCTGAAAATTCATTACCGCGTCAAAATCATCATACCTTGCAACGCATACAATTCCGCCGTTTTTCTCAAACGCTCTGACCTTTCGCATGGTATAACCAAATACGGTCAGCATCATTTCTGCCAGATGATGGGCATAAAAGTGAATCCCGTTATACGGGCTGTCAAGCATAATCGGAAAGTTCAGCATGGCGGAACGGATTTCTCCGAACGCTCCCGATTGCACCTTTTCTGCCAGTGACAGAATATCCGGCGCAAACTTGCAGGTTGAACCGCCGGTAACCAAACACCCCTTTTTCTTTGCCGCCGACAAAAGCTCCTCTGCCTCATCTGCTCTGACCGCAATCGGTTTATCGATCCACAGGGGGATCCCTGCGTCAAGAAAGGGCATGGCAAGTTTTTTGTGCGTATTGCCGTCACGGGTTACAATCATAACCCCGTCCAGGTCTTTTTCCGCCGTCAAAGAGTCATCCGTCACCGTCTCGATATGATAGCTTTCGTATATCTTAGCAAATGCCTTGGCATGGGTGCTTTCCGTGCCAATGATTCCTATTTTCATATTCAGACCTCATTTCTCTACCGTCATTCGTTTTGCGGCCTCTGCGGTAATTTCCAGTTCCATTTTGTCGCCGCGGACAAACTGTTCCAAATTATCCGCAAGCTTCATCGTGACATATCCGCGGCGATCCATGGTCGGCCCGCCCATGTGCGGAACACAATATACATGCTCCATCGTCCGCAGCTCACTGTCCTTGTCCAGCGGTTCCTTGCAGAACACATCCAAAACAGCGTGAATTTTCTTTTCTTTCAGCGCCGCAATCATCTCTTCCTCGTTTACAATCGCACCGCGCGCCGTGTTGACGAACAACGCGCCCTCCTTCATAAGGTCAAAATGCGATTTTCGGATCATTCCCTCTGTTTTCTTATTTTTTGCCGAATGCAGACTGACAATGTTACAGGAAGAAAAAATCTCTTCCAGCGATTTTGCCTGTGTTGCATGATTTTCTTTTAAAAAGGTTTCATCGATGGGGTAGGATGAATAAATCTTGATCTTTGCACGGAACGTTTGCAGCATGGGGATCAAAATTCTCGAAATCGCGCCCATACCGATAATACCGACCGTCTGATCCAAAAGTCCCTCGCTGAAAAAGCCGTCTCCTCTCCAGCCGCCGTTTTTGATATCCTGCACATAATACGGAATCCGCCGCAGTCCCGTCAGCATATAGGCAATCACACCCTCCGCCACCGATTCTGCGTACAAAAGGTTTCCGCTCAACACACGCACCTTGGTTTTTTCATATACGCCGGGGTCAATCAGATCGCCGACCGAGCCGCCGGTATGCGCAATCACCTTTATCCCGGATTCGTCAAGCATCGGGGCGGTGATGCGCACATGGCTCCACCCGGTGATCACCGCGTCAAATCCCTTGATCTGCGCCGCAAACTCCTCCGCCGTCAAATGCCGGTCATAGGAAGAATACACCGTCTCAAATCTCTCCTCCAGGTATTTTCTTGCGTCCTGCGTCAAAAATGTATCGGTCTCTTTCCCCTTGGGCATAGAAACAAACACCCTCATAACATTCTCTCCTTATCTGTCGTGTCTTGTCGGCATCGGCTCTCTTTATTACAAAACGCCCGCGCAAAACCGCCGCCGAACAGAAAATACTGGTCTGGGCCATACCTTCCATCCGATGGTGCCTGATTGCAGGGGCGTTTTGTAATTTTTCAAAAACCGATGCCAAAGCTACATCCGATTAGTTTTGGTTCTGGCGATCGTAGGATGCCTTGTAAATCTCAATCAGACGCTCGATTCCCATATCCTTCAGATTTTTCTCATACTCGGCATACTTGTCCAGCGATTCATGGCCGGTAACAAATTTTTGATACATCTCCTGGCAATACGACTGCAGCGATGCCGTGATCTTCGCCATTTCCTTGCTTTCTTCATCCGAAAATACAAAGGCCTGCTTATTTAATAAACTCGTGTCCGCAGATGCCCAAAGCGCGGATGCTTCCTGCATCTCCGGATAAGGCAGCGTCAAAGCGCGGTACGCATCCGAATCAAAGACGCGCGGATACCAGCCAATACTCGGAATCGCATAGGGCGCAAGCGCCGCAATCGGGCCTTTGCCGTCTTGAGAATGCAAAATCTCTTCTTTAAATTTATTGCCGTTTTCTGTCTTTGTGTAGGTAACACCCTCGATACCCCAGTTGAGCAGTTCGGTATTTTCTTCCGTATAAAAACTGTCCAGCAGTTTCAGAGCCGCGTCAATGTTTTTGCTCTTTGCGGAGATTGCCGCCGTCGCGGTCTGGATGACTCTCTTATAGCCGATTTGCGGCGTCCATGCGATGCCGTCCTCACCCTTCGGCCAGGGCGCGCCGACCAGCTTAAATTCCGGGTCATCCTTTTTTGCCGCGATATAGTTGCCGTACTGGCTGCCGGTGTAACCGACAAACGCACCGGAAATATCGCCGGTGATAAAGGCGTCTCTGGTCTTTGTGTCCATCGTCGGATATTCGGAGTTAATCAGCCCCTCCTCGTACCAGCGATGCATCGTTTTTAAATACGATTCAAAACGGGGGCCCATGCCTGCAAAGGTAAACTCGCCCTCCGGGTTTACGTAATAATTTTCCATTGTCAGACCAAACGCGCCCCAGAAATTCGGTACGGCGGTAAGCGGAATTTCATCTTTTTTTCCGTTGCCGTTGGGATCCTTATCCCGAAACGCAATCAACACCTTCTCCCACTCGTCAATGGTGGTCGGAACCTCCAGTCCCAGCTTATCCAGCCAGTCCTTGCGAATAGTCGGCCCATAGTAGGCGTTGATGCTCGGATCTTCTTTGATGCCGTGGAACCCGGCAATGTGACCGTTATAGGTCTTAACCGCGTCCATCACGCCGTATTTTTCCAGTGCCTTTTTGTAGTTGGGCAGCTTTCCTTGTTCAATGTATTCATCCAGCGCGATGATGACTCCATCCTCAATTGCCTGATCCGCACCGCCCGGATAGCCGGCCCATTCGTAGCATACGATATCGGGCAGCTCGCCGGACGCGATCATAACGTTAAATTCTTCATTCTGCTGACCGATCATGGGGTGCGTAAATTCAATCTCCACGCCGTTTTGCTCCGCAATCTTCTGAAACGCCTGTACACCGTTGTTTCCGTTATCAAGGTATGCCGATACATCGTTTCTCTCCCACCATGTGATCTTACCGTTACCGCTTTTACTGTCCTTACCACAGCCTGTGCAGCAACCCACAAGCGCAATGCTGAGCGCCACTGCTGCGATGCGAAATGTCTTTTTCACACAAAGACCTCCTTTAATATAAATTTTAATATTTTTTAACCCTTTACCGCGCCGATCATAACACCGGTCACAAAATATTTTTGAATAAACGGATATACGCATAAAATCGGCAGTGTAACCACAACCACCGTCGCATACTTTACGGTTTCCTGGATGCTTGCCTGGTTGGCCATACCTGCGCCCGACATCATATCCGAGGTTTCGTTCTGCACCAGAATTTCGCGCAGGAAAAGCTGAAGCGGATACAGTCCCCGATCGTTTAAGTAAAGCATCGCATTAAACCACGCATTCCATATTTCCACGCCGTAGAACAAAATCATGACCGCAAAAATGGACTTTGACAGCGGCATAATGATCGAGAAAAATATTCGAATATCCGATGCGCCGTCAATGCGCGCCGCTTCCTCCAGGCTGATCGGGATCGCGGCAAAGGAAGTTTTCATCACGATCAGGTTATAGGTACTGATCATGGTCGGCAGCAAAACCGCCCACCGGGTATCCAAAAGTCCCAGATTTTTTACCAGCAGGTAATTTGGAATCATACCGCCGCTAAAGAACATGGTGATCATCACCATAATCGTGATTATCTTGGTATACCTTAAATAGGTTCTGGAGAGCCCGTATGCCATAAACGCCGTCATCATTACGTTGAGCGTTGTTCCCGTAATCACATAAAACAGTGTATTTGCATAACCCGTCATAATATCCTGCTTTTGCAAAACAGCCTTGTAGGCATCCAGAGAAAATCCCTGCGGCGCCAGCAATACCCCGTCAAACTGCATCAGCTTTCCCGGATCACTGATTGAGGAAACCACGACATAAAAGACGGGGTACATCGTAATACCGATTAACCCAAGCATAAAAATGATGTTAAAGAAAGAGAATACTCTCTGTCCCTTTGTAACTTGTAAGTGATTCATGATGACTCTCCTCCTTTACCACAGTCCGACATCGTTCACACGTTTGCTGATAAAGTTCGCGCTGACCAAAAGAACCAGGTTAATGATCGAATTTAAAAGATCAATCGCGGCGCTGTAACTGTAATTTGCTCTTGTCAAACCGTTTCGATATACATAACTCGATATGATGTCGGCAGTCTCATAAATTCCCGGATTATAGAGCAGGATGACCTTTTCGTAGCCCACACTCATGATGCTGCCGATACGAAGCAGCAGCAGCGTGATAACGGTCGGCAGAATACCGGGCAGGGTTACGTGCAGCGTTTGCTTCCATCTTCCGGCGCCGTCCAGCGTTGCCGCCTCGTATAGCTCCATATCCACACCGGTCAGTGCCGCCAGGTATACAATGGAACCCCAGCCGACCTGCTGCCACACGCCGGAAAACACGTGAATGGTCTTATAATACTGCGGCTCCATCAGCAGACTTTTGCGTTCCAGTCCAAACATGGCAAGAATATCGTTAACCAGTCCGTCCTTGTAACAAAACGTGATGACCAAACCGCAGATAACCACCATGGAAATAAAGTGAGGAAGGTAGGTTACCGTCTGAACCAGCTTTTTGAACCGTTCGTTTTTGATTTCATTGAGCAGCAGCGCCAGAATAATCGGTGTCGGGAACCCGACCAACAAATCATAAAGGCTCAGTGTGATCGTATTTTTCAGCACCCGGAAAAAGTAAATGTCCGAAAAGAACTCCTTAAAATGTTCAAAACCGACCCACTGGCTGCCGAGCATCCCCCGTGCCGGTGTATAATCCTCAAATGCAATAATGACACCGGCCATGGAACCGTATTTAAAAATCAAATAGTACAAAATCCCCGGAAGCATTATCAGATAAATGCCCCAATGCCGTCTCAGCTCTGCTACAAACCCACTTTTCCTTTTTTTCAGGCCTGCGCGCAGCGTTCCGGCGTCTGCAGTCATACTATGTTTGCCCACTTTTCCAACTCCTCTCGATGTTCAAAGGCACAACAGGGAACGCCCCGTTCTCACCCCGGTACATCTGATTTTTAATCGCAAAATTGATAGATATACATGTTTGTGATGGCGGTGTATGTCAGGCCGAAGTATGCACGGGTCGCATCTTCTCCTGCCTCCCGGTAAGACACGATATCGTCCACGCTTCCCGTGGTAACCGCATCCGACTTTTCGTCATAGATCACGATGTTTCCGGTCAGCGGCAAGGCGTATACCGCCGCCGCAAGATCGTCTTCTTCAAAGATATCGCCAAGATACGGCTTAATGTCTCTGGAAATGATGGCGTGGCCGTCCTCGACCGAATAAACGGCGCCGGAAAATCCCCAGTAATCCTTTTTGCCCCAATTTTTCTCGTTCATCGTGTTCATTTTCGGGTTGTCGCTGAGTCTTTTTGTCACGTCAACACGCAGCCGTACGCGGATCACCGCGCCGCCCTTGTCTCTGGACACCGCAATCAGATCGCCGCGCCGCAGCGGCCGTCCGATCTGGTTTTCAAGGATAGGCTCTGCCGTCTCATATTCGGTGTACGTACCGTTTACATATCCGTACAGACGCTCGATCGCATTGCCTTCCTTGTCAATGCCGGCCGCCGTATCGTCAATCAGCATCATCGGGCTGCTTTCACTGACCGAATCCGAAAGGTTTCTCCAGCAAACCACCGCACCGGCCAGGCCGCCGCCGCTCATGTTATACGCCGCATACAGCCTTGCCTCACTTCCCAATGAGGTATGTGATCCGCAGCGATAAAGCTCATCGTCATCGCTGTCATCGGTCGGCACGAAAAAGATCGGCGTATCACTAGCGATCGAAAATCTTCCGGCGACCGTTTTGTTTTGGGCTCTGTATATGTACTTTGTCCCGGTATTGGGCACCGAACAGTAAAAGTCCGCATCGTTCTTTCCGAGCGGCAGCGGTTTTGCGGTGTCCGCGATACAAAGAACCGCGATTTTGCCCTCGTCGTTGAGCTGATAGCGAATCAGCTGTTTCTTCCATTCGCCGCCGCTCTGCAAGGCGGTCGCCACGGCGTTCATGTCTGCGGTTTTCGTTTCGGTACCGTCCTGGAATTTCAGCGTTACCTTCTTTGCGGCCTCATAGCCTTCAATCGTGTCCTTCTCGGTCAATAGCCGCAACGACAAAACGGGACTGAAATCGCCTTGCATCGAACCTTTCAGCAAATAGCCGTACTGCATCCCGGCGGCCTCCTGCCAATCCAGCCAGATAACCTTAGCATCTGCGGTCAGGTATGCCGCAGCAACCCGGCCGAGGTTTTTCTCCAAATCTGCTCTTAGTACAGGATCAAACTCATATTCCGTACCGGATATTTTAACCTTGTCCGCACCAAGATGTTCGGCGGTGCCTGTCACAATATCGTTTCGGACCGCAATCGTCACTCTGTCGCCGGAGGCCGTCTGATAGACGGTTAAAATCTGATCTTTTTGCAAATCCTCAACATCCATCTCTTCGCCGTCTTTGATGATGGTACACTTTCCGCGATCGACAAAGGCATCCAAATCCAGGGAACCGCCGCGCAGATCATAAATGATATTTTTTTCGGCATTCACCGATTTGACAATCACGTTGGTGTACTGCTCTACCGCAACCAGATCATAGGCTCCGCGATCGCCGCTGTGCTGCAATACCAGACTGCCCTGACCGCCTGCCGTATCAATCAGTGACGGATCATACGCCATTATCTCGCCGTTATAAATCATCATGGACTCCGCCGCAAGCCGAACGGTCTTTCTGTCCCCCGCCGCAGCGTAATAGGTGATGACATTACCGTCAATTTTTAAGTCCTCATCGATTTTCAGACGCAGTGATTCCTGGTCGTAAGACAGCGCGACATGAATGATATCTCTCGATCCGTCCCGATTGCGCTTATAATACACATCGACCAGCTTTCCTAAATATTGCGCCGCCTCTCCGTTATCCCGGTATAAAACCGCACCGATTTCAACATAGCCCTCGCGCACGCCGTCTTGTCCTGTCATAGAGGTTTGATCGGTCGCCGTCACCATTGCCGCTCTGACCCTTTCAAGATGCATAATGTTGCTCAGCATGTTCTCACCGGAAACGACCGTATACTTGATCTCATCGGCGTAATAAACCGGCTGCATCACATCGGCAAACAATGCGTGATAGAGCATAGAAATCAGCGCGCCCCGATTCAGCAGCTGTCCGCCGTCAAAGGAAAAGCCATCGGTCAGTCCAAGTCTTGCGGCACGCGACACATACCCTGACGGATAGCCGCCCTCTTCTTCCGCTACAAATCCGTAGCCGAGGGTGCAAACCAAAATCTTTGCCGCCTGCTCCTGCAAAATCACTTCATCGGGCGAAAATGTTTTTGGCCCCGTACCGGATACCAGGCCGCGGTCTGCCAAAAGCTGTACCGCATAGACCTCCTCCGCACTGTAATCCGCCATGTCGTCAAAGCCGCTCTCCGGCACATTTCCGTTCGGGTCAGTCATAACGCCGAAAACGCGGGAAACAGCCACCGCAAAATCCAAACGGCTTACCGGTTCGGTCATATTGATGGCATCGGCCGTCTCATCAACAAGCCCCAGGCGGTTCAGCATTTCAAGCTGATACGCCGCAGCACTGTCCAAAGCATCAGCATCCGCAAAAACGCCGCAGTCCCAAATCAGCAGCAAAACGCAAAGCAGGATCGCCGTGATTCTGTTTCGGTAGTTTTTCATCAATATCCCTCCTTCTGTGCCAAAAGACCGGAAACAATCTTTGCCGCCTCCGCTCTGGTTGCGCTGCGCACAGGCCAAAACGCGCCGCTCTCGTCACCGCCGATGATATTTGCCGCATAAAACTCCGACACGGCAGATTTCGCATAATCGGCAACCTGATCCAAATCGCGCGGCACCAAGCGGCTCTCTTCACGCAATGTCATGGCTGCCCACGCGGCCGCTCTGGAACATAACACCGTCAAATCCTGTCTGGTAATCATCGCGTCCGTGTCAAACTCCGTGGCGGTGACCCCGGTTACAATACCGCAATCCGCCGCCGCAGCGATATATGGCGCAAACCACGCGTCCTCCGGGACATCTGAAAAGCTTGTTTTTACGTCTCTCATCGGAACCGAAAACGCCGTCACGATCATTTTAACAAATTCCGCACGGGTCACCGGATCGTTTGGGCGGAATACCCCGGTACCGTCTCCGCTTAAAACCCCGATGTCCGTCAATTTGTTGATATGCGTAACTGCCCACGCAACGCTCTCTAAATCATGGTAATGACGAGCGGTTTCCGTCTGATTCTGACCGTTTTCCGTTTGATTCGGGGCGTTTGTTGTTTGGTTTTGGTTTGCGGACGGCATATAAGATCCGCCGCCGGAAACGCCGCCGCCTGAGGATCCTCCCGTACCGCCGCCATGACCGTTATCTGCGCCGCCGGACTGCTGCTCGGAATAAACCGTCTTTGCCGCAGTATAAAACTTTGCCGCCGCGTCCGAAAAACCTGAGAATCTTGGCGCCGTCAGTGCGATAAGGCTGCTAAACACCCTTGTCTTATCGGTAATCTTATGATAGTCGGTCATATCCAGGGAAAGCGCCGATGCGTATTCGTTTATAAACAGCGTTTGCAGCTCGCCCGCCGTCTTTGCCGTATTTGCCTTTCCGACAAAGGCCGCCTCCGGCAGTGCCGTTTCCAGCTCCTCTGTCCGCTGAAAGGTTTTGGCCCTAAAATAGCTGCCTGCCGCCGCCTGCTGCGCATCGGTGCAGTCCAAAAATGCGTCTGCCGCCTCTGCTTTTAATACGCCACGGTACTTCTCAATCATATCTGCCGGGTTTTCGGCATATGGCAAAACACCGAGCAGCACCGCAGTTTGAAAACCCCGGCGCAAATCCGTAACGTCTCCAAATGCCGCACCGCGCTGCGTAAAGAGCAGTTCGGCAACGCGATGTTTCGCAGCAGGCGTCTTTTCATACACCTCCATATCCGTAAGGACTTCATGCCCGTAGGTGTCCAGCGCGTTTTCCATCTCACCGGCGCTTGTCACATCTTCGTTAAATCGGATCAGCAGATCGGCATAATCCGCCGCGCTTTTATAGAAAAAATCTGCCGTCACGGTACCGCCGTCTCTTTGATCGACGGCATGCAGCGTATACTCTCCCGTAGGCGTCCCGGCTTTCAGCATCGCATGGATCAAAAAGCTGCCGTTTGAATCCGTGATCGGCTGCTCGCTGTATACAAATTCGTTATGCTGCACCACGCGCCGAAGCGGAATATCCTTTGGTGCAATCACCAAAAAAACGCTCTCCATGCCCGAAAATCCGCTGCCTGAAACCTCCACCGCAAAGGTGTCCCGATTCCACTTCGCCTGCACGGCAGCGCCGTCTGCCGCAAACACTGCTCCGCATGAAATGAGCAGGCAAACCGCTATGAAAAGTGCTGTTATTTTTTTCATCTTATCTCCTCCATGTTAGTTTGCCTCTATCACAATCGGATCGGCCAAAGGAATCAACGTGTCCGCATCCAAAAGAAATACTTTCAGACAATCACTCTCTCCGATTGCTTGCTCTAAGGTAATCGATGCCAAAACCTGTGCCGCAGCATTGGCCTCCGTTTCGGTTTTGCTGACTGCGCTTTGTTTTAAGGTGACCGAACCGTCCGCATTTTTGGTATAAACGCAAAGGATTGTCCGTACCGCAGAAGCTCCGCTTTGGCTGCACGCAAAGCCAACCTCATCCCCTGCGCCAAGACCGCGCAGAGACGTGATCGGCGTTCCGCCTTTTGTCCACCCGATCTCCGTAACGTTTCCGAACTGTCCGATCGAGCGAACCGTGAGCGTTTCACTCTTTTTCAGCGGCGTTCCGTCCTCCGCCATCAGGGTATCTGCGATTTTTACCGTATATTCTGCGGACGAACCTTTCGGCACTGCATCTTTGATTGCAAGATCAAGACAGCGGCCGCTTTTTGTCACAGTCACGGGGATTTTTTTTATGCCGCGAAATACCGTAACCGCGCGCTCTAAATTCTTTCGGCCTACCGCCTTGCTGAAAGTGACACGAATGGCACTGTTATTTACCATGGACGCGCTGCGCACAAACAGCGGCGCCGTTGCCGTGCTGATACGCAGATTGTCAACATGAAATTCATGCTCGCTTGTCCAGTTCTTATTCATCGTGACCGATAAACCGCCAAAGCCTGCCCCATAATCCTGAAAAGCAGGGCCGGAATATACCAAAATCCCATCCGCATAAATTGTTCTGACCGCCTCGCTGACGTTTTCAATATACTTGATATTGACCCAGGTATCCGTAGGGAGGCTGTCGGTTGCAATCCAGTTTCCGTCACCGTCATGATAGCCGCTGCCGGCTGATCCGATATAAAACATCTCATCAGTGCCAAGACCTTCATGGTAATTTCCCAGTCCGACCGCCGCCGGTGTCCCGGCCGGGAATCTGACATTCATCTCTACCATATAGATATTGGCATTTGCTGCGGCGGAACCGTTCCACAAAATGGATTTATTGGCTCCGCTGCCGGTCATCACGCCGTAATTGCCGCCGTCGGGGCCGCCCGATTGATAGCGGTCAAAGTTCTGCAATCCGCCCCACGTGTTGATATTGTCGTTTTCAACAATTTTAGGCCCTAAAAGCGCATCGTAGTAAAATTCCTCGGTTTGAACCGTCTCAACTGTCATTTCATCCGATGCCGCACCGGCAACCGCCTTTAACGTGATACTGCCCTCCATGTCCGGCGTCCACGAATAAGCGGCGATATTGCCGACAACCGCCGCGCTGCCGATTTGCTTTTCATTTGCGTAAAAATCGACCCGATCCGCGCCGGAGGCCGTAACCTTTAAGCCCACCGGGCGACCCTTTTCCAAAAAGGCTCCCGAAATCGGACTGACAAAGGCAACGCTTTCGGCACTGCCACCGCCACCTGTGCTGACCTTTTGCGTCACGAAAACCTTTAAATTATCCATATAGGCGGCAATACCGCCCTTATCACTGCGATTGACCGCCCATGTCACCAGTGTCAGGGTGTTTGCCAGCTGCGAAACCTGCAGCTTTTCGATCTTTAAAACACCGTCAACATAAAAATCCAGCGTTTGGTGATCCAAATCAAAAATCAGCTTATGCTTCTGCCATGCCCCCGGTGTGTAAACATCGGAAACCAAGGTTTGATTCAGATCGCTCCAGGTAGCGCCCTGTCCGTTAAAGGACAGAATATCCGTATACGCGCCGGAGGAATTACGCATTCTCAGCATAACCTTTCCGTCCATACGGGCATCGTATGCAAAGATCGCTCTACCTCGGACGGGCGGCGTTTTATAATTGATAACCAGTCCGTCGCCCTGCCATGCACCGCCTGTCGGCGCCGTGCGGTATGCTGCCATTCCCTCGCCGTTCTTACCGGGCTGATAAATAAAATCGTCATTCCAAAACAGCTCTTCCGCTGCGTCTAAGTTTCCGGCTGCACCGGCAGTACCGTCATTAAAGTCCCATGACTTCAGCAAAGCGTCCCGGTACAGATCCAGCGGCACTTCGTTGGACGAAATCCCCACCGATTCAACCGTCGCGGTCAAGGTCTGAAAGCCAGCGGTCACGTGTTCAAATACGGCAACGTATTCGTCCGCCGATCCCGGAACCTGTATGGCCTCCGCCTCGGCGCCGTCTTTTGCGACCACCTTAATCGTCTGCCCGGCGATTAACCCCGTAGTCTTTACCCGAACCTCCAAAGAATCGCCGACATACACCGCCTGATTTGCTGCCGGCGCGGTAATGCTGATTTCCGGCTCTGCGCTCTGGCGCACCGCCGGATTGCTTACGGCCGCGCCGGAAAGGCGGATCGTGTCAACCACTTCAGACACCATATCTGTCTGCATAACCTGTCTACCATCGATATAGACCGCCTGTTTGCTGAGCGTTCTGTCGAAAATTACCTTGATACGGTGCGTTCCCACCCAGGCTGCGCCTGTCTCATCAGCGGCGGTCAAACTGCCGATCACTGCGCCGGCTTGATGGCTGATTTTCAGGGTATCGCCCACCGATGCAAAGGCAACGTCAAAAGCAAGCACAACCGCCTCTGCGGTTTCGCTGATTCCGTCGGGAGTGATCAGCGTATCCTCACCCTCGGCAGCCGTGCGGAGCGAGACGGCGCCGGTAACGCCCACAAAGGTATTGATGCTATCGCTCACTGTCCCCTCAGACGCCTTAAGCGTAACCACGCCGGAGGTCTCCGGCACCCAGGAAAATTCCCAGATGCCGTCTCCGGTCTTTGTGGGATTGAAAACCTCCAGATCACCTGTCGTCAACGTCGGCTCGGACGCCGATGCAACACAAACCGTAACGGCATCGCCCATCTCCAAAAAGCTCCCTGCTGCCGGAGATGTAATCGCGACCTCCTCGTTTGCATATACCGCACCGAAAGAACCTGTACCGATCAGCATACATAGCGTCAGAGCGAAACAAACCCACTTCACAATTTTCTGTCTCACGATCATGTCCTTCCCTCTTTTCTATCGGTTCTGTATCTTACGGAATCATAACGTCTGCAAACGGAACCATCATATCGTCGTCACTCCAGATGAACGCTTTCAATTCGGCATCGCCGCTAAGCCCCTTACTGAGATTCAGTTCCGCAGTAACGGGGGTCAGTGTGTCCGCCATAACCGACTGCTTTAAAACACTGCTGTCCGTCAATCGGAGCGTCCCGTTTTCATCCTTTTCATACGCGGCAACGACCACCTGAAGGTTTTTAGAATCCTCAGACAGAAGATCTGCCCTAAACGTTATGCGGCGGATACCACTTAAATTCTCTGTCGTAAATGCGAGATCCCTTCCCGTGGTAAACACTGCATTGCTGACGCCGTAAATCGGTTCCGGCACCGGTTCCGGACCAGGCGTCCCTGCCGGCGGCAGATAGTACGCCGCAACATTATCTAAGGTGTTGGTCACCGCTGCCGAACTTGCCGCAAGCGACAATGCATTAAACTGTGTAACTTTTTCATTGACATAGCTGAAGATCAGATTGCCGCCGATATAAAGGGTCAGCGTGTGCGTATCAAGGTCGCAGATATAACGGAATCTCTGCGCACCGGCGGCTACATTTGTGCTGTAAATCCAGTCACCGGTACTCGGATCGTTATAACCGGTATTGCCTGCCTGCACAAACCCAAAGTACGGTTCATTGCCTGCCCCCTGGCGCGTTTTCATGGTGATATTTCCGTTTCCGTTTGTCGGAACGGTCGCGTCAAAATCAATCACAACAGTACCGTTTGTGGGATAAGCATCGATCTGAATCATTTCACTTCCTGTCTGGCCTTCTGCGGAGGTGAGCTTTCCGCTGTCCTCTGTCCAGATCATATTGGTTGGCCAGATCATCCATTTGCCGCTGCTCCATCCTCCGTTGCTGTTTGCAGCCGCGCTGAAATCAAAGGTGCCGTCGGGGTCTTTCACCGCTACGGTTTGGGTCGCAGCCGCACCGTAGGGATCGACAACGGTCAGTTCGATCTCGCCTGCCGCTAACGGTGCCGTGATTGTCCCCTGATAGCAGCCATCCGCATTTTTGGTGCTAAGATCCGCGATTTTTGTGCCGTTTATGTACGCAGCCGCAGACTCGGACATCAGCGGCAGCGCCGCATTGACCGTAAAGGTGTCGCCCGGTTTAATGGCGGCGATGCTGCCCACCGACATGGCAGAAGTCTTTTTGGCAAGGCCGCTGTCGGACGCCAGCGCTCTTATACTGATATTATCCACGGTGTTCACACCGGCAGCCCAAGCAGGACAGCCCATCCAAACCGTATCATTGGTAACCGCCTTTTTCATCCCGGTGGGATTGGTGGTCGCATCATAGGTGCCTGCGCTCTGCAAAACCTGTTTGCCGTCCAGGTAAAAATCAAGGGTGTTATTGGTTTTATCAAAAACTGCCTTCATGCGATACCACCGGTTCTTTTCTATGGTCGCAATATTCGTCCACAATTCGGATTGCTGGATGCTCCCGTCCGCTCCGACATAAATTTCGCCGTTTACCGGGTTCGCATTTGTAGAAATCGCAAACTTGGAACCGGTATAATAATAGTCAAACTCCATAATCAGTGTCGCATATTTTACATCATCCAGCGGCCAGAAATTCAATGCGGTCGCTGTGTTGCCCGCGGCGCTCGTGTCCGTGAGCTGATATGCCAGATCGTCCGCAGCTTTTCCGCCGAGGCCGCCTACCCAGTCTACACTGTCGCCGCTTTGCGTCTTTTGTGCTCCCCAGAAGTTGTCGCTGGCTGCGGTGATTCCTGCCGTTTTACTTGTGTCGTTAAAGTCCCATGCACCAAGCTGCACCGTTGCGGCAGTCTTTACCGTAACCGCGTCCGCCGTCACGGTTTTTCCGCCGCCGGTCATGGATGCGCTGATTTGATATGCATTGCTGACACTTTCGGGGTTCAGATATGCAACATATTGGTTCCCGCTTCCGTTGATCAATGCCGCGGTCGCCGCAGCGCCGTCAGAGCCGGTCACGGTAACCGTATCCCCGGCTGCCGCGCCGTTTGCCGTCAGCAGTACCGGCATACGGTAGCCGGTCTCCTGCATACTGCCGCCCTTGGGGCTTGTGATCGTCAGACTGCGTTCTGCCTCCTCGCGCAGCGCGTAATTCTTGATATCAAACGAACCGTCCGTGTTGGAGGAATACCAGTTCATTTGCAAGAACAGGCCGTCAATCCCGTCCGCTGCTTTAAAAGCAGACAACGCGTTATCGGCAGAAACCGCAATGTCATCCATGTAGACGGTATAGGTCTTAGCGTCCATATCAAATACGGTTTTAAGGTTGAACCACGTCCCCGTCTCGATTCTCTTTGCCCAGTGATTGGCCGGATCGCCCGGCACATACAAGGTTCCCTGCTCCGACGATATGATGAATAAATCCTCATAAATTTTACTGTCGTCTCTGTGCTTTAAGGTCAAATCGTTTCCGTCCTCCGGCAAACGCAGGTCGGCCTCCCACACAACCGTGCCGTGATCGGGGCCTTTTTGATTGCCCTGGTTCTTTGCGTATGACACAAAAGCATGCGTTCCGTCTAACGAAACCGTGTCAAAGCCGTCATTTTTCGTCACTTTTCCCTGTGTACCAAACCAGTAATCGCCGATTTGACCTGCGGTAAAATCACTCGCCACCGCGATTTTGGATACCATCGATGCGGCATCGACCAGAACCGTATCGGAACTGCCGCCTGCCGACGCGGTAATCGCGGTATTTCCGGCCGCAGACGGCGTCCACACTGCATCCCAGACGCCCTCTCCGGCAGGTGTCACTGCCAAGGCATCGGCGCCTGCGGTCAACGTCGGTTGCTCTGCCGAAACGATACGGATTTTGGTTGCCTCGCCCACCTCTGCAATATTGCCGTAGGCAGGCGAGGTAATTTCTACTTCATCTGCTGCAAAGGCAAGCAGCGCAGGCATCATGGTAAGCGCCATGCAAACCGTCAATGCAAGGCTCAGCAATCTTCTTTTGATAGATGTTTTTTTCATACAATAAAACCTCTCTTTCTGATTGGATAAATGTATATAAAACGTTCATTATATTTTTTAGTTTGCCTCGTCTTTGCCATAAAACTTGATGTCATTGTAAGAGCACTGCGGACCGTTGGAATGTCCCTTACCGATAAAGCGAATATATCGGATATACTGATCGCCGATATCGATATTTTCGTAATCCGCGGATTTTCCGGAGGAACCGTCTGCAAACACCGTTTTCCAGGACCTTCCGTCTGCCGATACCTCAATATCGTAAAATGCCCGTCTGGTATCGCCGACATGGTTTCTGACCGAAACAACATCGACATGCTGCACCGACCCTAAATCAACCTTAAGCCATGACCCGATATCACCGTTATAGAAGTAGGTACTGCTCAATCCGTCAAACGCATTGGCAATGCCCGTACTGTTCGGTGACGGGTCACTGCTTGCCTCATACGATGCAACCTTGCGCTCTACCCGGCCTTCCGGCGTCCCGACCCACGGGAGTACACTCAGATCGATCCGATATACACGGGTCTTGGCAGGATCGGTCTTACTGCGAACCGATATCTGCGCCGCACTGTTTAGGCTCTCTGCCCGGGTGATCTCCACATCGATATCGTCATCAGCCGCAGCTGCCGCAATCTTTGGCAGATAACTCTGATCCATATCGTGCGGATACTCGATCGTATATTCCGTCACACGTTTGGAAAATCCCTCCAGCGGTTTGCCGTCCACCGTGATGCCGTCAAGGAACGGGCGCGCGATATAGGTACCCTCCTCCGCCGTCCATTTCGTAATGGGCTGCATCCTCTCTACCGAAATATCCTTCAAATTCTCCGGCACATCCTCATCCTCCATGGGGATCAAACGCACCGAGAGCGTCACGTTTCCGCTTGCGCCGGGCGCGTGAATCTGCAGTCTTTTCACTTGCGTGGATATCGTCCAGACGCTCGGCCGCACGCCGGAGCCGTCAAGGGGTGTTTCCGTCTCTACGCTGAACCTTGCATTTTTCACATTGGTTTGCAGCGTGACATACATGGTTTTACCGTCCTGCTTTAAGATCACGGATTTTCCGTCCTTTGCCACCTTAGCATCTGCCATGGTATGCATAAACCAATAGAGATCATTCTCGCCCCTTAAATGCAGCTCATCCTGCACCACAATTTGGCTGCGGTCATGATCCAGCTTGATGCCGCGCCGCGCCTCATCCACACGGGCGCCGTATACATCGGTCAGATCCACAACCGCAAGCGCACCGCGGCCTGCCGATTCAAACCTTGTAAATTTCGCGGCGCCGTTCCAGGTCTGACCGAGTTCAATGGTCGGATTCAGCGCCAGGACGTTTTGTCCCTGGGTGCTGAGCCGGTACAAATATCCTCGTTGCCGAAAGCTCCAGTAATTAGTCTGCGAATATTCATCATGTCCCAGCTCCTGCGCCCAGCGCACGCCAAGCGCATCGATCAAAAACGTTCCTGCGTCCATGTGACCGTGGGTCGAGTTATTCTTGCCGGAATGCATGGAAACATAAACCGAGTCCTGCGTATGATACTCATTATGCATCAGCGCCTGATCCCCATAGATCAAATCAAGGGGAAGCTCCGCTTTATCGCTTGCAAGCGCCGGGTCATAAAAGAGCAAATCCAGCGCATAGGGTGCCATTTGGTTACACTCCTGCTCATCCAGCTTGGCACGTGCCAAATCCTTGTCATCAAACACCTTGGCAAGCCACAAAACCTCCGAGGACTGCTGATTCTCGCCGCCTGAATCGGCAACATTGTTGACGCCCTGCCGCGTCTGCATATAGGTATAATAGCGCGACCCCTGCTTTAAAAACGGGTTTTCGGTGACGTAGCCGTAATCCGTCCCCAAGGCATTGATCATCGTCATCATCATCCAGCTTAAATACGTGGTCTGATAATCCCAGTAGCCGGGACCCTCCAGTGTTGCGCCGTAGGGAACATAGGTAATCAGACCGTTTTCGATGGATAATACGGAATTTTCCAGGATCTTTGCCGCGCGCTCGGGGTATACGTCAAGCAGCGCAAGCGCCGTTGTCCCGGCGCCGCCGGCAGTAACCAGGTTAACATTATTCTCGCTCTCTACCCAGCGGCTGGTAAAGCCCATCGAATAATCAAAGCCGCCCTCAAACATGGTAAACGCCTCGTCGCGCAGCGCGGCGGTCATTGCATTCCGCTGCTGCTCGGTCCAATAATCATAGCACCAGTCATAGGCAATGGCGATCCCCGGTGCGACCTCGCCGATCGTCAGGTAATTTGCGTAATTGGGGCTTACATAATACCATGGAGAATAATCCACCCATGTCTCGATCTCTTTCCACAGCCACTGCGGATACTTGGTGTCGCCGGTCAGCTGATAGAGCAGCGACATCAAAATGCAGCGGTTTACCGTGTTTCTGCCATCCGTTAAATAAGTCGCAGAGGAATAATTCGCATCCTCCGGCTTAAACTGCGGCGGCGCAGCATTTTGTATTGTCTCCTCCGCCTGTTTAAAAAGCGCTTTATACCATTCGATTGCTTTTGGGTCTGTTTTGATATTTTGGCGCACCTTTTCAAATTCTTCCGCATTTGCCAGAACCCTCGGATGTACCCCGGACATGCCGGATTCTTTCAGCGCCGCCAGAAAATCCTCTGCCTTGGGGCGCTCGTATGAGGTATAGTCAAAGATATCTTTTAACTGATTGCGTGTAAATTCCTGTTTTGCGCCATCCAAAACCACCAGGCAAAAATCCTCCGATACCGTCAGTTTTGCATCAAGCAGCCGATCGGAAAATTCCTCCGCCGGCAGCATGGCCGTGTTATCGATCAAGAGGGCCTTAGCGTCCGTCTTTTCTTCCGTCCCGTTTCGGTTCTGCGCTGTATCGCCGATCGTGTATACCGCGTGGTTTCCGCCGACGTCGACCGTCACCGTTTTGGCGTTTTCATCCACGGCCGCGCTGCCGCCAAAGGCCTCTGCCACAAACGCCGCCGGTAAATAGGTCACACCGTCAATCTCACGCGCGCTGACAGAAAGCTTGGTGCGGTTTGCGTGCGCGGTCGCCTTATCCGATCGGGTAATCATACTCACCGCGCTGCCCAGCCACGCCTTGACCTGTTCCTCCGGCGTGATCATGCGGCTGTACGTGATGCCGTCGGTTGCGGCGTTTAAATCCTCTGCGGTTCTTCTTTTAAGTCCCGCATAAACGCGGAAATTATCGATATAAAGGCTTGCGGCATTGCGCCCGATATTATTGAACGTTTCGATACGCACAACGCCGGGCGAAACCGCCTTTCTGTCCGGATAGGGTACCTTTTCCGCAATCACGCTGCCATCCAGCTCCACCGTTTCGTACCACATCTCTCTGCAGTTTACCAAAACGTGCACCTCGTGCCACGCACCGACAGTATATTCTGCGGTCACCTTGTTTCCCACCGTCATAACGCCGGCCGTGTTTATCTGAATGATGTTATTCCACGCCGGGTTATCGCTGCGGAGGAGAATGGTATGACCGCCGCTTTCGCTGACCTTTTCCTCTTTAAACTGAAATTCAATATGTACATAATGCGCGTTTGCGATATCGATCGCAAAGTCAACGGCAGAACCCGTGGTGTTTCCTTCCGCCTTGTAGATGTGTGCGCTTCGGTTGTTCTCATCCGGTTCCGCCGCGATGGCAACCTTGTTTCCCGGATAGGCATCACCCACATTCATAATCTGGTACATGCTCTCCGGTGCCGCGCCGACCTCCTCGTTGTCAAACTCCGCGTTTTGCAAAACGGAGGTGTCGTCCACAATCTCGGTTTCTGTCACCTCTTCGGCTACCTCAGAGGAAAAGCTTGTTTTGAGTTTGCTGCTGTCCAGCCGCTCTTTTCCTTTATAACAATGCACATTGTCAATCAAAAACTTCGAATCGTAGCCGCCGCCGTCCGCCCAGAAACGCAGCCGCTTGAATGATGTAAAGGACGCAGCGTTCGGGATCTGTGCGTTTGCGAGAATACATTGATTGTCACGGTAAATATCATAGCGTTTGGCAGAGAGACGGTACATCAAATCAAACCGATACCAAACGCCTGCCTTTAAGGTATCCAGCACCCGGCCGTCCGGCGCCGTCATTTTGCCGTCCGTCCCGACGGTAAACGCAACGCTCTCCGTGCCGGCAAGGTCAACCACCTTAATCTGCCGCTCTGTCCTTAAATCCGCAAACATCAAATCAAAGGAGAAACCCATTTTATCCGCGGACTCGGTAAGGCCGATGTCCAGATAGCCGATCGGCGCCTTTTTTGCGGCCTCCACGGCCTTATTTTGCACCGCCGCATCCGGTTGTCTTACGGTGGCGACCATCTCATCCGCCGAAATACCGTAAGGCGTACTGTTGGTCGCCATGTCGTCAAAGGTCAGCGCCACCACCGTAGGCTCCGCCTTGTCCGCTGCCGGCAGGGCATAGGCCGGTATCACGGCTGCCAGCATACTGACCGCAGCGCAAAAAGAAACCATTTTCTTCATCACGTTTCATCCTTTCTATTGCTTCGGTATAGAGAATATTGTCCAAGCAAAACACAACGGTTACACCTTAATTTAAGCAAAATACCCAAACGGTTACAATGGATTTTTTGCTTTTATGTGTTTTTTGCTTATGCAATTTCTATCCCTTTTTCCGTCTTCCTTAATTTCCCTTTTTATTTTGATCCGCAAACTTTTTCGGAGATATGCCGATATACTTCTTAAACGTCTTTGAAAAATGATACACATCATGAAACCCGACCCGCTCCGCAACGTCGGCAATGGTGGTAAATTGGCCGAATTTCAGTATTTCCGTTGCGGCCTGCATCCTCACCCTAGACACATAAGCCATGGGCGAAACGCCATACACCTCCGTAAAAATTTTTCGGAAATACTGGGTGCTGAGTCCGCAAAGCTTTGCAAGCTGTTCGTTATTGATATTATTGTAATAGTATTGGTTGATATAATTTTCGACCGGCTGGATTCTCTCACGGCTGGATTCCGTAACATAATTGGGCTTATTAACGTTCTGCTGCGCCAGCATATGCAGCAGTGCGTAAAAATAATGCAGCCGCTCCACATTAGAGGCACCCCGGTTAATCGCGTCAATGATACGCTGAAACTCCCATAGCACCTTTTCTTTATCCTGGACCTTTAAAAACAGAATTTCCGCATTTTTCGGCTGCTGTGCGATCTCAAAGGCGATGTTAATCATCAGGCCGGGATCATAACAGCAGTAATAATAAAAACAGTGTTTCGGGACAAGCACCACCGATGATGCATCGGAAATATAGCGCTTTCCGTCAATATTATAGTAGGTTGCACCCTTATACTTAAAAATCAGTGTCCAGTTCAGATGCTGCCCCACATGCCACTGATCAATGCGCTCCGGAGCCGTCTCGGTCGAATATCCGCAAACCACCTCAGTTACAACAAAATTCGCAAAATCCTCTATTTTCATACCACACCCCCTTACGATCAGAATCTTCTATTTTACATGTAACCATTTTTTCTGATTTCTTGCAATGCAAATTATGCTTTTTTGTGTTTTTTGCTTTTCTTCTTGAAATTACCAATTTCTTACTGCCACAAGGTATTTGCGGAATAGAAAATAGAAAAAAAGACTTTTTGTTGTTTGCATTTGCACATACCGTAAAAGCCCTGTATGCAAAAAATCTCCGTCTTGCTTTACACAAAACAGAGATTTTTCGGCAATTTTTTGATTATCGGATATAACGGTCAAGACAGCCGTCCTCATCCAAAACGGACATCAGCATATACATTCTCGGCACATGAAACGGCCCTTTAAAAATGTTGCCCTTTAAATCCGTAGAAACCGTGTTGTCATAATGCAAATAGCCGTACCATTCTCCGCATACGTGATCGACAAAATACGTTTTGCAATACTGTTTCACTTTTTCATACTTTTCAAGATACGTGTTCTCATGAAAGAGCAGATAAGCCATACGCAGCGCAATCATGGTTTCGCACTGCGGCCACCAAAGCTTCATATCCCATTCCAGCTGCACGGGCGGTTTTTTGCATACATCGGTAAACGCAATCAGTCCGCCGTGTTCTTCGTCCCAGCCGAGCGGCCACGTGATATCGATAATTCTTTTTCCGGCACGGATCGCCTCCTCATTTTTCGATATCATCCCCTCCATCATCAAAAACCATGCCGCCTCCATCGAGTGACCGGGATTGACAATCCTGCCGGACGGCGAATCCTCAAATTCTCCGTCCGCGCTCACGCTTTCCAAAAGCGCCTTTTCGGTTAAAAAACCGCCGTGCAAAATTTTATCAAGGCATTCTTTGGCGATGGCGTCATATTTTTCGCCGCCGTCAATACTGCGCATCGTCTGCGCCGTAGAAAGCATAATCATGATGGGAGACAGCGCTTTTCGGCTGCAATTTTCGGGATTGAACTTCGGCACGGTTTTTCTGATTCCGCAAAAGCACTCGTAGGCAACCTCAAAATACCTTTCTGCATCAGAAAGCGCCGCCAAATCCCCGGTTGCCTTATAATACTCCGCGCAGCCGATTGCCGCAAAGGTTTCTGAAAAATAATATCTTCGCTTTTGGATTTCACGTCCGTCCTCGGTGACGGTAAAAAACATTCTGCCGTCCGTATCGATACACCGCGGCAAAAACGCATAGATATTTTTTGCCGCCTTGAGATATTCCGGGTTCTTTTCAATGGTGTTATAGGCCTTTGAAAATGTCCACAGCGCTCTTCCCTGAAACCAGACGCTTTTCTCCCTTCCGTATCGATTGCCCTCCCTGTCCAGACAGGTGAAAATCCCGTTGTTTTCGTAGTCCATACCGTGGTCTAACCAAAATTTCAGTATCGCTTTTAGATCTTGTTTGTAATGCATCAAAATACGCCTCCCGTTACACAAATTCTACATAGCTTCGCAGTGCAACACTGCTCATCATTTCTTTCATATCACAATTCGTATCCCACAGCATTTCTGAATAAAGCGCGACAGGATACATGATGTTTTCCTCGAACATCCCGTCCTCTACCAGGGCGGTGATGTATAAATCGCCGTCTGTCTCCTCACCCATCGTTTTTACCATATCATAGGCCTTGTCAGCGTAAATCATCCAATATGCCTGGATATACCGCCAGATTCTGTGCTTTCTTTCCACCCGGTTATGCGTGACCGCCTTGCTGCATTTGCCGAGATAAAAAGAACCGGGCAGATGCTTAAACTCGCTCCAGTCAAGACAAACCAGTCCTTTTGTCACCGCGCCGAATTTTTCGTTATCCCGAAGGTTCGTAATTCTTTTTACAAAGTCCTTTGTTTTTTCATAATCCGCAACATCTTTTGGGATATACGCAAACGGAAAACTGCCGCAATCCTCCCAGTAGATTCTGATTCTCGGATCAACGTTTTTCATGTAAGACAGCCTTTCTTTGACCGAAGTGGCGTGAAGTCCGAACTGCAGCTCCATCTCGCCAAATCTTTCAAAAAATCTTGCGGCGGTCTCGTTGACAAATGCGGTTACCGCATCGGCAATCAGCATATCACCGATCTTTTCGGTCTGAAGCTCCGTAAAAGACTGAAAATAGACTCCGTCAACAGACAGACCCCGGTACTCCTTTTCAAACTTATCTAAAATTCCGTCGATATTATCATATAAGGTGTCCATAGAAACAGCCGCACAGTTTGTATCCCACAACCACGAAAATCCCCATATCACCTTGACATGACAGCTATGCGCATAGGCGATCATCTCTTTCGCGTTGACGGGCACAAAGTCATTCCAAATAATGATGGTGTTGAGTTTTAGCTTTGCCATATTATCGATAAAACCCCGGTAGTCGTAGATCACATGCCCCCACGTCCAAATGCCTCTGTTTTTGACAGACGGACATGACGAATAGGAAAAATCAGGTAGCTTTTCTTCCTGAAAAAGGTTGATAAAATAATTTTTATTATGGTCATGGATGTTTTCAAACCGAACGATATACTTGTTATAAAAATCAATGCAACCGTAAAGAACACCGGCATCGTCATAGCCCTCGATGATGACCCGATCATCCGAAACATCAATATGATACGATTCTTCCTTGCACAGATTGCTCTTTGACGCCTTTGCGATATAAGGATGATCTTTTTTTGTACCGATGTAAATACATCTTAGATTCGCATCGTCCGATAAATCAGAATATGCTATGCAGGAAGGATACTCAAGTGTCTGTTCTAAAATGATGGAGGATATACGCTCTAATGCCCTCTTTTGCAGTTCGCTTTTTAACGCACCGTAAACGATTGCAATTTTTTTCATTCGCCGCAGTCCTTTCATAAAAAAATCACATATTGCGATTTCTTTGCAATATGTGATCATTATAGCATATGAAATGACTGCGGCGTTACAACGGCATTGACCGTTTTTTTGAACTGTTTTGACCTTTTTGATATGCGGACGGCGAAAACCCCACATAGTTTTTAAAGCATCTGGAAAAGTACGCAGGCGTATCAAAACCGCATAATTCCGATATTCTGGCAATGCCTTCCGCATCCTCTTCCAGCATCGTTCTGGCAACCGATATCCGATATATGGTAAGATATGTCGAAAAGCTTACGCCAAAATTCTCCTTGAATTTTCTGCAAAAATAACTGTGATTTAAAAAGCATGCCTCGGCCGCCTGTCTTGAGGTGATTTTCTCCTTATAATGCCCTTTGATATAGGTTAAAACATCGCTGCAAAATTTAGTTTCCTTCGGGTTGGTTCTTTTTTCATCGACCAAAGAATTTTTAAGCAGATAAGCAAACATAAGGTTAATATACGCCGTGATTTCCATCGCCGACGTTTCCCTCTCGCAGCTCGCCTCCTCAAAGATTTTTTCAAATAAATCCTTAAGACAGCGTCCGTGCTCCGTCTCACCCTTGATGATCGGAATCACGCCGGTGCATTCGTTCGTTAACCGGTCGGAGATGCGGCCGGTCATAATCATAGAAAGATCAAAGCATATACACCGATGTCGATACGGCTTAGCGTCGTCTACTGTAATTCCGTGCACCTCCATCGGGTTTACAAAAATCATATCGCCGCCCTTTGCCCGATACTCCTCATTCGCAATACGAACCAGACACGAGCCGGCATATATCACCAATATTTCAAATTCATTATGATTATGCAGGCTTGTCGGCAAAAAATGGTTCTGCTCACTGATTGCAAGCGGCACGGATTTATAGCGAATTTTATAACCGTCATCCAGCACCCGAAACACCTCCGTTCGCTTATTTTTGTTGACCGCGATGCGGCCGACACCAACAAATTAAGTATATTATATCCATGCATCGCGAATCCGTCAATATGTTTTGGTAAACCAGAGCATTTCTTCCGTAGGAATTATCAGAATACTACAAAAGCGGCAGACGCGCAATCGGTACGATCTGCCACGCCTGCCGCCTTCTTCTTATCTACTCTTTCCAGCAAAAATTCCATTCATTGCCCCTGCCATCTTTCCACAAATCCGGTGTGGGTGACACCGAGGCGCCGCGCGGAGCGATCTCTGCCGTTCCCTGTGCGGCGGCAGCAAATGCCTCTCTGACTGCCGCTCTGACTTCGCCGCAATCCATCGATTCGGCAGTCGACACGAATAATGCCGTGCCGCTTTTTGCAAGCAACTCCAGCCACTTACGGTTATATTTCCACGGAATTTTCTCCGTGATTCCAACGCAATCGGCATCCACCGCATAGAAGCTGCCGTGCTGCGCACCGCGAAACGCAAGCGTATTTACGCCCATTTTTAGGGTTCTGGCAAAATCGGTACCGCTTGTATCATCACCGGTTCTCTGCGCATGGAACAAGCCGGCGCACAGATGGCCGAACGTGTTGCATCCAAGAATCAGCGCATCGCCGGCCGCCGCGCTGATGGCCGCATAAAGGGACATGATGATCTCTGCCGAGGTTCTTTTTTGATCCGCAAAGCTCCAGTCACCGTCTGCAACATAGGGCGTCATTGCATAGCCCCACCTACCGAAAACATCGTAGGTTGTAAAGTCGTGCTTTATGAGTTCAAAGCCCCATTCCCGTATTCTCGCAATATCCTCCTTGACCTTGTCGATCACGCAGGGCACCGAGGGATCCAGCACCTTTAAACCGCCGCCTCTTTTGATATACGCCGTATCATCGAACCGCTCCATGGTAATCAGCGGCCGCAGCCAGATGCCCGGTCTGACATTGCGCGCTTTGATTTCCCTTGCGACCTTTTCCATTGAAGAAAATTTCCCGTTGCAATCCTCCCACGGGCCGCCGTTGTATCCGCCGTTTTCAACCGCCTGTCCGTCATGAAACCGCTGCCAGCCGTCATCAATCACCATAAACGGCCGGTTCTCTCCGTCCGGTGCACAGTCCGCAATCCATTCCGCATGGCGCAGTACGGTGTCCTCCGAGTTGTTTCCGTAACAGCAATACCAGTCGTTTCCGCCGTAAATCGGCTTTTCGGGCAGCCGCGGATGATCGCACAGCATCGCACAAAATTGTTTCATCAGGTCAAAGCTGTACGCGCCGCCGCTCATCGTGACAACCGATGCCGCAAGCAGCCTTCTGCCCGAAAGCTGCACCGGTCTTCCGCCGCATCGCAGATCCATTTTAAGCGTGACCGCATCCTCCGTGACGCTCCAGGCACAAAAGGCGTTTGGCTGGGTTTTCACGCCGCAGTAAAAGGAACTTCCCTCTGCACTTGCCGCAAAGTACCACGGCATGTGCTTTGCATGCGCCATCGGTTGAAAGCATAAATCGCCGTAGCTTCTCTCCCACGCATCGCCGAGAAACAAGGCCGTTTTCGGAAACTCCGCCGCCCATGTCACCTCTGCAAAAGAAACCGTATCGGCAGTCACATAGATATGGTTGTCCTCAATTTCTACCTTTCCGGCATCGGTCGGCGCATCGCCGCAAAAAAGCTGAATCTGTTTTATCTCCTTTAAAATCATACCGTCCTCCAAAACGTCACTTCATTTCCATATCAATTTTTAGTTTTATGCTCTTGATTTCCCAGGGCTTTAGAGAAAACGAAACCCCGCTGCCGTCAAAATTGATCGGCGCAATGTATTCCTCATTCAGATTCACCGCGGCTGCCGCCAAGATCGGACAGGACATTTTCACTGCGCCGCCCGTTTCCCGGTCTGCGGTGTTAAACACCCTTATCACGATATCGTCCATATCGCCTTCCTCAGCGCGCTTGATGATACTTACCGCAACATTTTCACCCACGACAGACATGCGACTTATCGGCGCCGCGATGCTTGCCTTATCCTTTACAAATCTCGTTTGACAGATCGGTGCGCACGCCATACCGTCCTGTACCTTTAAAAGATCGGCATAGGTTACATCCTCATCCAGTACCACCAGCGAAAACCGATATTCCAGTTCCCGGTTTAACTGACAGTTGGTCTCGCCGTTGGTGAGAACCGTCGTCCGGAAACCTCTTAAAAGTGTAATACCAAGCGTGCCGTTCTCATCGTCATATGCCGCACATTCATGCAGCCCCTCCGCCGAAACAAAAGCAATTCCGGCACCGTCCGTATCTCTCTTTCCGACAATTCCGTTCATTGCCTTTTCGCAGCGATCCATCTCGCACCAATCCTGTGTCGAAATGTCAATCCCCGATTTTCTCTCGCAGCAATAAAACGCCTGTCCTGCAAAATAGTTTCCGCAAATACCGGTTGGGATAAGAAGCTTTAGCCGATGATCCTTTGCGGTGTTTTCAAAACGGAGTTTCACGTCCACACTGCGGCTCTCTGCCGAGAGGCAAACATCCGTTACAAATCGCAGCGTAACCGTGTTTTTGCTCCGGCGTTTTCCATGCTTGTCCTCGATGATTTCTTCCGGCACTTCCAGATTTCTGATGATTCTAAATACGCATCTCGACGGTCCGCACTCCATTTTTTCAATGGTGCATCCGCCGCCGTTTGAACAGATTCTGCGGTCGGCAACCGGCTCTGCGTGATACCAGCCGTCACCGATTTCGCCGTCATCGGCGATATTGCCAAGCTGCGTATAGGTCTTTTTTGTCTTTTTATCGTAGATGGCTAGCGCGCCGTTTCCTAAAATGGACACACGGATGAACTCGTTCTCTGCATAGGTATCGCCCGACTTCATCACATTTTTGTACCGAACCGGCGTCTCGGACGGAACGATTCTGTATTCCGCCCGTCCGCACGCAGGCGCTTTCACACGCAGCGTAACGGTGTGAACGTCCCTGTTGTCGCACAGATTGTTGAAATATCTTCTAAGGTACCCTCTTTTGATTTCCGTAACCTGATAGGGGATCTCATTTCCCTCGTAATCATAAATGCGGAAACTGTTAATCTCCTCATAGCCAAACGGCTCCTGGTATCTTGCAGGATAATCCGTCTTAAAGTCTATTTCGGCTGAGACAGTTTTGTCCATGGCAAACGGCAAGGGATTATAAACGGTGAGGATTCCCTCACATGCGCCCTCTCCCTCGTCTCCGTGTGCCTTTTTCATGTGATATACATAGTCGGTAACCAGCGCCGCACAAAGTTCTCTTACCTGAGAAAACCGATATTCCATATCACGGTGCACACTGTCGATCGAGCAGCCGCAGATCGAATCATGCGGATGGTTTTGAATCAAATAGCGGTACGCCAGATCGACAAACTCTCTCTTCAGCGCCATGCCGTCAAAAGCAGAAAGCACCAGCAGCGGTTCGATTTGCTTTTCGAGCAATCCCTGGCAGATGTCATTTGCCTGCTTTAAGGGATAGTAGCTGGATAACGTGTCGGTAATCAGGTGAAGGTATGGGTGCCATTGTTCCGCCGTTGCGTTCAGTTCGCCGCTCTTAACCGGAAGTCGGTCCCGCCATCGTTCCAGCAGTTTTCCCTGCTCACACAAGTTGGTGTGATGTACCGCCGCCTCCGGGTACAGTTCCTTAATTTTCTCTATGTACGCCGTTGTATCAGCCGGCACCTCCGCGTGATCATCCCCGTCCATGACGATCACGACCGGGATCTCGCTCCGTACGCGCTCTTGCTCAATATAGCTTTTGATGCGCTCCGTAAGCAGTGCCTCATTCTCTTGAAAGCTGCCTGCGTTTTCGTAGACCTGGTGCTTAAAAGCGCCGTAACCGTAGTGTTCGCTCAATTTATAGGTGATGCACTCGCTTCCGTCCGGTGACCGCCATTTGAAATATTCCGGATCGCGATCCGTCGTTCCCCTGCCGAGCAGGGCATACTTGATGGAAAAACCGTTAAAAATCTGGGGCATCTGCGCAATATGGCCGAAGATATCGCATACATATCCGTACTTCCATGCCTCAGCACCCCACTGCTTTGCTTTTCTGTGTCCGATCATAAGATTTCGGATTAGGCTCTCGCCCGAAAGTAAAAATTCATCGGGCATCACGTACCACGGGCCAACCATCAGTCGGCCGTCCTGAATGAGTTTTTCGAGTTTTTGCCTGTTTTTCGGCACGATTTCCATATAATCGTCCAGTACGATCGTCTGCCCGTCAAGGTGAAAAACCCCAAACGCAGGGTCAGACTCTAAAACATCGATCAGTCCGTTAAACATCTTAACCAGCCGATACCGAAACCCTTGAAAAGACTGGTACCATTCTCTGTCCCAGTGGGTACCCGAAAAATAAAAAATGTCAAATTGATTCTCCATGTGATTCGATTCCTCTCTGTCGTATCTTTGTATTTTTATAATCCGCATCGTTTCATAGCGTCTGCAACACACTTTGTCAAAAGACGGTAGCCGATATCCTTATGCCGCACTACCGCATCATTTTTTTATACTGACCTACCGTGATCCCCTCATACTTTTGAAACATCCGCATAAAGGTTCTCTCGCTTCCAAAGCCGACAAGATCATATAGCTGTGCGGTTGAAATATGACGGTCTTCTCCTAAAAACTCCTTTGCTTTCTCCACCCTGTACCGGCTGATGTAATCGGACAGATTTTCACCCGTTTCCTCTTTAAAGATTCTTGAGGCATAATAGGGCGTAACGCCGACATAGCTGCCAATATATGCCACGGTAATCGAACTGTCGTTGTATTTTTCGGCAATATACTTCTTGATTTTATCAATCACGGCATCGTTGGAGCGGCTATGCTTTTCCTCCGGGAGCTCATCATTTCGTGCAGGCTCCATCACCGCACCGACATACCGTATCAGATCACCCAGACCCTCGATGCAGCTTTCCGAGGACTCAAACTCCAAAATCCTGTTGACGATATCACAAAGATCTGCCGGCAGCTCGTCTCCCGTGTCCAAAATTCCTGTCATTGCATGGATCATGCGGATGACATAGATTTTAAACCGATCAACATTCACACGTTCACCGGCGAATGCATCAAATATTTTCTTCATCAAAATAATGCCGGAATCCACATCGCCCACCTGAACAAGCATCACCAGCTTTTCCATATAGCTGTCGATCCCCTTGATGCCCCGGATCTCCGGCGAAAAATCGTCTGTAAATATAATCTCTTTGTTGCTGATAAACCGGGATTTTTTGTGAAGTTCCAGCGTCTCCTCGTACCCTTGATAAATATGTGCAATCCCGTGATATGCTCTGCTTACATGAATGGTCATAAAAACATTAAACTGCTTTTCAATGACCGTTTTTCCAAGCTCTAAAAGCTTTTTAATCTCATTTTCCCATGCACTGAAATCACTTTTAAGATTCAGTACGCAGACAAACATGTCGTTTTTGGTTGTAAAATACGCTTTGCCGGCCTTTTCGAGCAGTTCCTCAAAAATGTTATTGACGATCAGCTCCGCGCTTGCCGCACGCTCCGCATCGTCCATGTCCTCGCCGTTGAAGATCGCACTGCAGTTATAAACATCGAACAGGATCACCGCAAATTCGTCCGAGATAAAACGGATTCCAAGGCGCTCCGTCTCCTGTTTTGTAGCGTCGCTCATCGCATAGGAAACCATGCTGTTTAAAAGCTCTTTCTTTCTGATTTTACGATCCTTTTCACTGAATTTTTCCACATAGTTCTGATATAAATTATACTTTGAGGCGATGCTTTCAAGGCTCTCATAGTCGGCCTTGTCATGGCCTTTTACCATACGGACAATCTTTTTAATCGGCAGATAATTTTTAACAATGAATATAATTAAAAATACAATGGCCGTAATCAGGTATATGATGATATTCACGGTCAGGATATATCGGCTGTACCGCACCTTATCGGTAAAGTACCGGTCGCTTGTACAAAGCATATACTTCCAGCTGTTGTAGCCCGATTTGCAGGAGGTATACACATACCCGTCCGCCTTTTGAAAATCCTCAAAATTGCTCAGCGCCTCATAAGACGGTGCCGGGAAAAGCGATTCGCCGAGATGTAAAATGACCTGATCCCATTTATCGACAACAAATAACTCCTTGTTTTCAAAATCGTAAATTTCCGCGATGGATTCGGTCAGGTACATCGCCGGCACGCGAATGACAATGATTGCCGGGTTGGGATCGTTTTTAAAAAAGGTACTGTTAAAAAAGAATTCGATATATTGCTGCTCCTCATCCCGAACCATATGGTACTGCGAATACAGCTCGCTGAAAGCGGCTCCCCTCCACGCCTCATATGTCAAATCCGTATCGCGGTAGTACTGTCTGAAAAATTCCTCACAAGTATCAAACATCGCGGAGGATACCACCATATTGGTTTGATTGAATATCATATACACATCGTCTATGGCAGAATTTTTGACAATATACTCTTTAAGTTCCCTTGACATATCGTAGGCATCCGTGACAAAATCCAGATTTCCCGGATCATAAACGCCGTATGAGTTCAGCTTTTTAAAACACTCACTGTTCGGCAGCGCGTCCGCAATCGCCTCAACCGACGTAAGCTCCCGCGCGATCTGTCCGGAGATGGTGCTGAGCATAATCTTGTCTATCTTGATGACATCCTCGTTCGTGGCCTTGGTGTTATATTGCAGAATGATAAAGCCGCAGATCATCGGGATAACAAATATCCCCAAAATTGCGGCAAAAATGGTTCCCCGAAAGCTTTCGGGTATGAAAGCGCGCCTCTTTGCAAACATCTTCATATTCACATATTCCTCGTATTCTAAGGGAGGTAAAACGGTATCCGGCAAAAGCCGCTGCCTTACATCCCTTTTTTCCATTTATTTTACCACTTCGCGGCAAAATTGCAATCCTGCAATTTGCATTCTGTACTATCCTTTCAGCGCGCCGATCATGACACCCTTTACAAAATACTTTTGCAAAAACGGATAAATACACAAAATCGGGAGCGTTGCCACAACAACAACCGCGTATTTGATACTCTCCGAAACGCTGTACGACTCTGCAACACCGGCGTTTTGCGCCATATTTGACACGTCGTTCTGCAAGAGAATTTCACGCAGGACAAGCTGCAGCGGATACTTGCTCCGATCGTTTAAGTAGATGCTGGCCGGAAACCACGAATTCCATATTCCCACGCCGTAATACAGAATCATAACCGCAATAATTGCCTTTGACAGGGGCAAAATAATATGCCAGAGGATAGAAAAATGACTTGCTCCGTCCAGGTGCGCAGCCTCCTCCAGGCTTGCCGGTATGCTTTGAAACGATGTCCGCATGATAATGAGGTTATAGGTGCTGATTGCTCCCGGCAGAATCAGGGCGAGCAAACTGTTGTAAAGCCCCAGATTTTTAATATTGATAAAACCGGGAATCATTCCTCCGCTGAAATACATGGTAAAAATCATCATTGCCATGATCGGCCCTTTTAGCATGATCTCTGACTTTCTTGACAAAAAGTACGCCGCAAGCGAAGTCATAAAGATGTTGAGCGTAACGCCGCACACCAAAACAATGACGGTGTTCATATATCCGCTGACAACCATAGGATTCTTGACAACGGCACGGTAGGCCTCAAGATTAAATCCAAGCGGTTTCCACAAAAGCCCGGTGTTTGCCACAAGCTTGATGGAATCGCTGACCGAGGCAATGCAGACATAAATCAGAGGATAAAGACACACGATCATCAAGAGGATCATAATGATGGCGTCCACGGCAAGAAATACCCGTCTGGAAATACTTGTTTTTCTCATAATTTACCTTCTTTTCTGAATGAAATTGATACTGTCCTTCCGCTACCACAGACTGGTATCGGAAACCTTTTTGCTTATAAAATTGGTAAGGCACAAGAACACGACATTCACCACGGAATTAAAAAGTCCCACCGCTGTTGCATAGCTGTAACTGTTCTCCAGTAAGCCCTTGCGGTACACATAAGTAGAAATCACGTCTGCTGTCTCATAGGTTATCGGGTTATAGAGCAGTATGATTTTTTCATAGCCTATCGTCAAAATATTACCCATTCTGAGGATAAACATGATGATGATGGTGGGAAGAATACCGGGGATTGTGACATGCATCACCTGGCGCAGACGGCCGCCGCCGTCAATCTCGCACGCCTCATACAATTCGGAATCGATCCCCGTAAGCGCCGCAAAGTAAATGATCGAATCCCAGCCGATTGACTGCCAGATATCGGATATAACGAACATCCCGGTAAAATATTCGGGTTTCATCAAAATAGAGGTGTCGTCATGGGTGAAATGCGCAATAAATTTTGTAATCATGCCGCTGCCGCCGGTAAAGCTTGAAATAATACCGCACACCACCACCAATGAAATAAAATGCGGTAAATAGGTGACTGTCTGCACCGTCTTTACAAACCGCTTGTTTGTAAACTCATTGATGAGAAGCGCCAATAAAATCGGGGCAGGAAACCCAAACAGGATACTGTACAGGCTGATCCGAAAGGTATTTTTTAAAAGCCGTCCGAAATATACGCTTGTAAAAAAGTCCTTAAAGTGTTTCAGTCCCACCCAATCGCTGCCTGCAATACCGTCCTGGGGGCTGAAATTCCGAAAGGCAATCTGAAGGCCGTACATCGGAAAATACTGAAACACGATGTAGTATATGACCGGCAATGCAACAATCAGATAAAGTGCCCGGTTTTTGACCAAATCTTTTTGCAGGCGTTTTATATAGGAAGTGTTGTTTGATCCGCCGCTGATCTTCATTCTATTTTCTCCTTTTTCTTGCTGGCTTATGCGGCAAACCGCCGCCGCATACTTCATTGTAAATACTCAAAAATGTCCGGAATACCCGGCCGCAGCCTTTTTTGCCGCGACCGGGGACAGTCTTTATTTTTGCGCGCGTCTGTCATACGCCGCCTGTCTGATTTCCAGCGCTCTCTCGATGCCCATCGACTTCAGCTTTTCGACAAACGAATCAAACTCATCAATCGAGCTTTTACCGATAATTGTCTTGTTAAAATACTCGTTGACATAGGTCTCGATCTCTGTCATGATCTCACTGCACTCAGCGTTTTCCTCGGTCGTCATCAGCAGATGCGGAATCTTGTAGTCATAGTAATCATTATCCGCCCACTGTACAATGGCGTCGCGCTGACGGTCGGTTCCGTAATACTGTTCGATGTACCTTCTGTCCTGAATGAACGGGCCGGACTCGGCGCCGAGGCAGTTCATGGTCAGCTTTTGTGCAACCGGCGTCCCATCGGTGCTATCAAGCAGCTTGTCGGCATACTTCGGGTATCCGTCTACCATCGTGTAACTCTCGCCCTCTTTGCCGAAATTATAGAGCATGTGTCCCTCCTCTGTGTAACCGTAGTCAAGATAGCGTGCTGCAAGCGCGGGGTTTTTACAATTCTTGGTAATGGCAGCGCCAAGGGTCGTATACTGCCACTCAATGCCGCTGTACTTTGATTTTTCGTCGGCACGCTCTGCCGGATACGGAACGGCAACAAGATCATAACCGCTGCCCTTGCCGGAGGCTAAGTAAGTACCCATCTTGGAACCGCCGGTGCCGAAGGTGATTCCGGATTCGCCGTTTAACATATTGGAATCTACCAGCTTTGCGTCAGCGATCGCAAAACTCTTGTCGATATAACCCTTTTGATACCACTCGCTAAGCTTTGCAAGCATATCGCGGTATTCCGGCTCCATGGGACCGTATTTAATTTTGCCGTCCTTCAGATATTCCGCCGGGAAGGCGCCGAATCCGCCGGCCAGCATATCATACCGGTTGGTGGCAAACGGAACGTTACACTTTTCTTTAAACGCGGCAAGCACCTTGTCCCAATCATCGATCGTCTTAGGAACAGAAAGTCCTGCATCTTTCAGCCAATCGGCGCGCATCATAAATCCCGAAACGGCGCACAGACTTTTCTCACCCCGGACAAACGGGAACACATAGACGTTTTTGGCATCGGTGACAACATCCTTTTTGACGTCGGGGTTCTCGTCCAGATACTTTTTCAAATTTGGCGCATAATCATCCACAAACTCATCCAGATTATAAATGATACCCTTGTCAATGCAGCTTTGCGGATTCTTCATAAACCACTGCGAAAACACCATATCCGGCATGTCACCCGATGCAATCAGCAGATCAAGCGCATTCTCCTGTCCCTGTGCCGGGTGTACATACTCCACTTCGATTCCCGTTGCTTCACGCAGACTCTGGGCAAACGGCGTCTCGCCGAAATTGCTCACCACCGACGATACCTGTGACGGAAGGCTGCACCAGTAGGTAAGCTTTTCTTCGGTCTGGATCGGGTATTCGACAACGCCCTTTTTCAAATCACTTTGCACGGCTTCTTCCTTTTTTCCGCAGCCGGTCGCCGTAACCGCCAGCGCTGCGGCAAGAACTAAAAACACAACTCTTTTTTTCATTTTCATCATTCTCCTGCCTTTCTTATTTCTGTTCTTTAAGCCCACATTCCGTAAACGCCAGAATCGCCAGTCCCTGCGAAAATTCCGAATCGCTCTTGCGCGTGTTTTTATAAACATCCATATCATCATTCACGCAGGTTCCGTCCGACCCCTCGTTCATCGCGCCGTCTGCGCCGATATAACTTTCCAGATACCCAAAGGCGGCCTCTGCGTTTTTCAGGTATGTTTCTTCAAGGATTCCGCTTTCGACCGCACGGCAAATGCCAAAGGTGATCCCCGATGTTCCCGTTGTCTCGGAATACGATGCGGGGTCGTTTATGATTGTCCCGAACGATCCGTCTGCCCGCTGGTACGAAATCAAGGCGAGCAGCTGCGCACGAAACCGCCTTTCAAGTTCTGCCCTCAGGGGATAGGTATCATCGGTCAGTGCAAGAACCACCGCAGCAGCCGCAGAAAACCAGCCGTTTCCTCTGCCCCACAGCGCACCGTGCTGCGTTCTGTCATCGCAATAGTAACCGTGATAAAGCAGCCCTGTCTTGCTGTCACAAAGCATATCATAGTGCAGCACAAGCTGCCGCAGCGCCTCGTTTTTATACATTCGCTGCCCGGTCATGCCGCCGTATCTCGCCAGAAAGATACCGCCCATAAACACCGTATCCACCCACACTTGATTGGGGCATGTGTTTGCAACGCAGGTGTGCTCTAATGCGCCGCGGTCGCAACGCGGACACTCTGACATCAGATATACGGCAAACTTTTCGCATAGCGGAAGATACGTTTTATCACCCGTATGATGATACAGGGCAAGAATGCCGTTGGCCGCCGCCGTTGTATTGACGCTCATCCCCGGCTCAGCCTCTTTCAGGTGGCGCAACACCCAGTCTTTGATATACGCGAGATACTGCGGATGCCCTGTTTTGTCATATGCCATCTCTATGGCATACAGGCACACACCCTGTCCCCATTGCCATTCCCGCATTCTCGGATAGTCGTGATCCACAATAAATTCGCACAGTTTTTCAAGATTTGTCATTTCAGTCTCCATTCCGCCGCCCATCTATCGGCCTAGGTTTATTTTCCGTAAAGTGTCCTTGCCTCTGAGAGCAGCGGCACCAGTTTGCCCATTGAATTGAACACAAACGCCTTTACGGTATCGCCCTCTTCCAGGGTCATATCAAACGGATCGGTCGTCATCTGATACGGGTATGCATAATTTCCACTATGTCCGGCAATGGCAATGGCGCTGATTTCGCGCTTTAAAATGCCCGTGAGTTCTTCGCCGTGGTACTTTGCCAAAATCAGAGCGGAGCAGTCAGAAATCGGCTGATAGCAATGAATCGTCGCCGTAACATTTTCATTCTTTCCAACCGCCAGGGGCTTTGACAGACCAACGATATCCAGCGGTGCCGCTCCCGACAAGGACAGGTAGTAATAGGAATATGCTGCTGCATCCTGATCCAGTGTTCTCGGAACCACAAGAATGTTGCCCTCCGTGATGGAATCACGTTCACCGATCTTTTCTGCAAATGTCGCATCACGGTAAATGTATGCGTCACTCAAGTCTCCGCCCGTAGCATTTAAATCCGCATAAAAGCTGCTCTGATCCAAAGCCGTTTTCGGCACAAAGATGACACCGTCGCCCACTGTCGCCGTATTCGCGGTCAGTGTAAGTTTCGGATCCGTAGAGGCCGTCGGCTTTGATCCGTAATACATATGGATGTCATCATAGGCAAAATAGCCATCCGCGTTCTTGCCGTTTCCGTCATCGGCAAACATGCCGAGCAGGCGGAGGTAAGCAACCGAGTGGAACGTCGTATCGCAACCCGTTACGGCCGCGCGTTCTCCGTTTACAAAGACCTCTGCCTTTCCTGCCGCCGGATAAAGCGTAACCGCGATTCTTGTCCACGTACCCGGTACCACTCTCTTGCTTGTATATCGGTCTATGGTAACCGTTCCGTCCGCTGCCATGGCAATCGGCGTGTACCACTTGCCTGCCGCAGATTTCATCGTCACTTTAAACTCTCTGGTGTCCTGCATCAGCACGGAAAGCTCAACCGTCTTCGGTGCGTTTAATCCGCTATGTCCGGGATATAGCGTAACCGTGGAATCCTCCTGGCTTGCCCAGGCTTTTGCCGTATCTGCCGCCACCTTGATATACGCGTTCCCGTCTGCGCTCCCGGCGATGCTGTCCGTCGGTGTGGACGCGCTCCCGGCGCTATTGCTAAAGTTTACATTCGGCTTATCGGAGGTCATGTTATAGACCTTCTCCGGCACGGTGGTGTTGATTGCCATTGCATAAAGCTTTTCGCCGCCGGCGTTCGTGGAAACATACGCTTTTTCCTCTGCCGAAAGCTTGCTGCCCGTCTCGCCAAAGGCCGTACCGTCAACGTTTAACTCGCCAAGGTCAACCCGCTCATCCACAAACTGGGTAAGGCCGGTTACCGCGCCGTCATACAATCTTGCGACACTGTTTGCATCAGCAGCCTCGCTGACTGCAATCTGGCTCTTCGTGTACTGCGGAAGTTCGGTAAGCCCCTGCGATACCGTAATATCGTCCATCCACACGCCGGAGGACTGACTCCGATCCGAGGTTCTCATACCGGGGAATATGTAGCTTAGCCCCGTAAAATCCTTGTACTGTTTCTTCCAGCCGTTTCGATCCTGCAGACCTTTTGCATTGAGCGCCACATCTTCTTTAACAGGGATATTATCAAGGTAGAACCAATATCGGTTTGTATTGCTGCTGTCCTTTACCGGATAATTGCCATAACTATCCGCGCCATTACCGTTGCCGGTTGTCGTGTAGCTTCCCGTCCCGGCCTTCATCACAAGATTAAATTTATACCACTTTTCCGCCGGGAGATAGATTCCCGTGCTCTCACCCATTACATAGAGAAGTCCGTCCTTATTTACGCCGAACAAATACGAACTCGTTATGCCGTCATTCCCGGTCTCGCTTTCTCCTGAGTAGCTATATCCTCTGTAATATCCGATCACACCCTTGGTCGCATTACAGTCCTTTGCCCACGCCATATAGATTTCAACTTCCGTGTATTCATCGGTATTCATCTCGCCCGCAAGGCCAAGTTTCATACCGTTTCCGGGATCGGCCGCAGTGCTGTCCGCGGAGCGGTAAAAATGAACCGACTTATCCCCCGTTGTCTTGCCAAATGCTCCGTCGGTGACCTGTGCCTTGTTTTCTGAGACAATGTTACCTCCATCGACCTGAGAATAATTGGAGCCTTCCTTGATTGTGGCCGCAATATTCTCCTTGGTCAGTTCCAAGTTCGTCTCAAGACCGTCAAAGCCCAGCGCCGCATCGGACTGCGCCGCCCATACCGCACCTCCCCAGGCGGTAAAGAGTAAAGTGATTCCTGCAACCGCTGCGGTAAACCGCTTTTTCATTGTTACCATCATGAATAACCCTTCCTTTCGCTGCATCCTCAAAGCATGACTTTCATCCCCGCTTGCAGGATGCAAAATATTATATTTTATCTTCCATATTTTTCTTTCATCACCGGGAACCGTCATATCCACCCGGCCGGCAATTTACTTTTCTACGGCAAAAACCATTGTCGTCAGCGTTTTCGGTCTCCGATAATCACGGAACAGATACGCCGTCATCCTCTCGCCGCGCTGAAGATACGGTGCCGAAACCCGATGGTCTGCCGCACCGCTCTCCGAGGGGATCGAAAGCGGTTTAATCTGAACCTTTTTAATCCTGCCGCCGCTCCATACCTGTAAAACGACATAGGCGTCCACCGCGTTCTTTGTTGTATTTACCGCCGTGACCGTAAAGGCGCCGTCCTCAAAGGAACCGCCGGTGATTGCAAAATCACCCGTTCGGGTTAAAAAGCTGCCCTCGACCGCAAAACCGAGCGCCTCGCCGCCGGCATAACGTACGGATGCACTGATCGTGAGGGTGTATCGGGTTCCGCTCTTTAACGGTGATGCCAGAGTCAGAATCACCGTCCCCTCCTCCGTCCTGATTTCTGTGATCGGCATCACGCTGCCGGCTTCATCTGTGAGCGTCACCGTCTCCGGCGTCAAATCCTTTGCCGATAGCGCCGCAGAGATTTTGCAGATAACTTTTTGAGCGCCTGCCTCGATTTCGTCCGAAAATGTCAGGGTCGGAAGATCCATTCCCTCATACACATACACGTTGTCAATGGCAATAAAGGTCTTGACCGCGTCAAAAACCGGGCCGTATACCCGAAGATAATTGATTTCGTCCTGACCGCTCGCGATTCCCAAAGAGAAGGTGCGGCTTAGTTCTCCGCCCGTCACGGTAACGGTTGCTGTTCTGCTTTTTACATCGGTACCGATCATCAGATGGTACCACTCTTTTTCGGCATACGGCACCGATTCGCCTGCAATCTCAATGCCATCACCCGTGATCGAAAACAGCGTTGACTCGGCAGCGCCGTTCTTTTTAAAGGTAAATTTAAAACCGTCACGGTCGTTGCCGTCGGCGCTCGGCAGCGCACGCAGCCCCGGCTTTTGATCGATGTACAGATCAAGCTCAATAAAGCCCTTGCCGTCAATCGTTGTCGTGCCGAGTCCCATATACGCCGCATTATCGGGCGCATAAGCCTCATTCACCGTGTCCATGCCGATAATCAGGCTCTTTCCAAACGCCGGATTGATGACCCGGCAGTCAAGATAGCCCCGCTGCTGACCGCCCCAGCAGCCGGAGGGCTGCTCACCTCCGCCTGCGTAGGAGGAAAAATCGTGGTTCGTCAGCAAAATTCTCGCGTTGCTCTCAAGTGTAATGCGAAAATCCTGTGACTGCGCAGCGCCGTACCGATCGATGGCGCAAATGGTGATTTGGTGCGTGCCGCCGGTTAAGCCACCAAGTGAAAATTCCGCCGTATCAGCGTTTACCGCCGCAATCTCTTTGCCGTCGGCAATACACAGGATTTTATCAATACCGTCACGGTCATAAGCGTAAGCCTTAATCGGCGTGATGGTGTCCGGACGGTAAATCCCTCCGTCTGCGATTCCTTCCACACGAAGCTGCGGCGGATCGTTTTTTATCACCGTAATATTTGCCTCGATCGAGCAGGACAGTCCGCTTGCATCATATCCCACCGCCGTAAGTGTTACCGACCCCGGCGTATCATGGCAAAAGCTGTATGTATACGGTGCCGTATCCAACACTGCATCGATTGCGCCATCAACAAAAATCTCGATCCGGTCAAGTTTCGTCTCATCGCCCGGCACAATCGATATCGGAACGATCTCGCCCGTGTGAATCTCCATCTGCCCGATGTCCTCTCCGAACGCGATCGTCGGAAGGCGGTAATCTTCTGTCACAACCGTAAAGCGGATTGTCATCGGCTCTGTCTCTCTTCCAAACAGGTCCTCTGTTTTGGCAGCACAGAGCGTGTATTCCGCCGTCCCGGAAAATCCGCCGACCGGGCTGATCTTTGCCGCATTGCCCGGTGATACCGGGACGACGGTAACGGGAACCGTCTCCCCGTCACGGGTCAGCGTGTAGTTATCCGCGCTGCCCATAAGCGGCGACACCCATGTTCCAAAGTTCAGCGTAACCGCCTCGGTTTCCGCCGCATAGACCGCCGATCCGTCCGCCGGCGATGCGGTGATTGACGGCGCTACCGCACCGTCCCCGGCAAAGAAATCCCAAAGCACCCAGTCGCCGTCTCCGTAATTTACCATTGTAAAGTAGATGGCCGCGCGATCGATTTTCTCCGCCTTTTCGCAGGTTCCCGTTTCCTTTAATTCGCCGTCAAACCAAAATGCGGTCTTGGCCGGGGATACCGAAAAGTCCATGGCAAGAATGATTTCATGCTCCTGGTGATCCGCAACGGCAACCGATGCGGCGCCGCCGAACGCCTGCACGTTGTTTTCGTCAATGCGCAGCATCTCTGTCGCATTGCGCACGGTGGAAGCGGCCCTCAGTGACCGTCCGCCGCCGTCTGCCGCCGTTTTTAGCCTGATAAAGAGCATATCATTGCCCATTTGATATGCCGGCGTTTCAATTTTACCGCCCGATGCCTGCTTTGCCGTGCCGCCCAGCGTGAATACGCCGTTTTCGGCCGCCGCGTTTTCCATACTCCATTCCGGCTCTGCAGTGCCGTCAATCGTTACCGCCTGCACGCCCGGAGCGCCGATCAAAAGAAAGATACCGATTAAAAACGCGGTCGCTTTTTTCATCAATGTCATTTTTTGTCCCATCATCTCGCCTCCTCTACTTTCTCTGCAGCGCTCTGAATTCCAAAATATTGGTTAGTTTGTTTACGGTGTTTCCGTAGCCGATCACCTTGATGAAACGGTACGGTGCACCGTTAAATTCCATCAGTTCAAAGCCCTCTGTCTCAACACTGCTTCCGCCTTTTTTGAGGCTGACCCACTGATTGCCGTCCACGGAACCCTGAATCTCGTACTGGTAGCATCTTGTGTCACCCTGCCAAAAAGCAAGTGCCACCGCGTCAACCTGTTTTGTCTCGCCGAGATCAAAGAGCGCATATTCGCCCGAAACCGCGGCACTCGTCCAGCGCGTCAGGAAGTTGTTGTCGAGCATGCTCTCCTTCGGATTCCATTCCTCCAGTGTGGAGCTTACACTGTAATCCGCAATATCCAATATGTTGAACGCATCAAGGTTTGCGGATTTTGTCACCTTAAATCCGATATTGGTATCCGAATATGCCGACTTATCCGGATTCCATACCCGAACCGAACCAAACTCGCCGCTGTCGTCGTAAATAATCTCCACACTGTTCGCCGGATTTTCAGGATCTGCCGTAATTTTCGGCACTTCCTGTCCCTCAACGAACGGGATTTTTCCGTCGACGACCACTTCACTGAGTTTCTTTCCGTTTACACGGATGTTGCTTGCATTCAGCGACGGCTTTACCTGATAGGAATCATCGGGGATGACCCATTCTTCCATTGGTATCGTCATCGCGTCGATACTGCTTGTCGCCTCGTCCGGCGCCGAAAGCTTTACCGTAACGGTATAGGTGGTATCGCTGTGCACCGGAAGCTTGATACGAATCCTTGTATAGCCGACATTTGCGTTCTGTCCGGCGGCCGCCTTGCCGAGTTGCGTTGCGGGTCCTTTCTCCACAACGTAATCCGGCGCGTCCGTTCTGATTTCCATCTTCAGCTTTTTGCCGGCCTGGCTCAGGATGACCGTGCGGTTATCCTGAATCTCAACATCCGCCTTAGTCTGCATAAACCAGTAGGAATCCATATCTTTGAGCGGTGTAAACCGATCCTGAACGGTAAGGCTGCGGCGGTTGTCACCCACATAAAATCCTCTGTGATGATCCTTGACAAACTGCTTATACGGTTCATGCATGTCGTAAATAATCATAGAACCGGCCTCTTTGCTCTCATACTTATCAGTGTAACACATCACATCATAGCCATAGTCAAGACCCCACCAGTTGGTTTCAATATCGTGAACCATCACGTTATGTCCCTGCATCGTGCTTCGGTACGGCGGCACGCTGGAATCCCGAATGCTGGCGTAATCCTCTTTGCCGAGTTCCTGCGCCCAGCGAACGCCGTCTAAGTCAAACACAAAGGTTCCGACGTCAGCCTGAGAATGGTAGGTCTTTACCTGACCGGCATGCGCCGCAAAATACATCGCATTGTTATCGGTATAAGAAGAGCGGCTATACACCAGATCAAGCCCCTTATAGAAGGCGTCAAGTTCCAGATTATCCGCATTGCCCTTGCAGCTTGGGTCATAAAACAGCGGATCTTCCACACGCGTCGTCCGCCGATCTCTCTTTAGCTGCATATAACAGAGCGCCTGCAAATCCTCATCGCCGTAATAGCGCGCCAGCATCGCCGGAAAACGGCTGTCCGCCGGTCCGGCGTCTCCGTCATGATATGCATAGTTGCCGTTGGAGCTTTCGTTCTGCATATACCACTTACCCGTATTTTCCATTCCCTGCGCATCCATAAAGCCGTAATGATTTCCCGTACTGTTCATCAGCGACTGCAAACCTCTGCACAGGTAAGAAAACGCATAGTTCCAGTAACCCGGCGACTCCTGCCATGTCCCATCGGGACGGATCAGCATGATACCGTTCTCAACCGAACGAACGGAGAGTTCTAGGAGGCGGAAGCACTTTTCCGGATTGGATTCTGCAATCGACAGGCAAGCCGCGATAATACCGCTGTTAATCACCGCGTTAAAATTCGACTTCGACGTCGCATAGTCCCCGGCGTTTGCCATGACGTGTCGTGTTGCACAAAGATCGCGGATAATGTCGGTCTGCGGATCGATCATCTGTTTGATGAGCCGCTCCTGTACAAAGGCACGCTGTTCCTCCGTCAAATAGTCATAAATCCAGTCATAGCCGATTGCAACGCCCATTGCAAGCTCGCCGCTGTCAATCATATGCGTAAAGTTCCAGTCGGGATAGTTCAGCACGTACTGCAATCCCTCCCAAAGCTTTTTCGCATATTTCTCATCGTGCGTCATCTGCCATGCAAAGCCGAGGTTGGAATTTCGGTCAAGGTAATGTCTCGCGGACGTCAAAAGGTCGGTACCGTTCGGCAGCTCATACGGTTTTTCCGTATCAGAAAGCAGCTCGTCAGCACTCCCCATGATTTGGTCAACGCATTTTTTCATATATTCATCCGTATCCTTGAGCGCCCTTACCCTGTCAAAGTCCTCCTTTTTTGCTATAATTCTGGGGTGCATTTCGCCGTTGTTGGTCGCCGCGTTGAAGTCCTCCCGGAGAGTCTTGGCACTCGGCCGTTCAAACGACATGTAATAGTTAAGAACTCTGGTAGGCGTCATACCGGTACGGTAATTCGAATTTTGGATAAATCGGTGCACACCCGAAAAATGAAAGTCATCAACGGTATCCTCGGTGTAGAGGTCAAAGGGTTTCTCTGCGGTAATCACAAGACCCCTGGTGTCAGTTTTCACGGTGTGTCCCAGCACTTTTTCGGCAAACGACGCGATCGGCACATAAAGTTTTTTATCCTTCCAGATACACGGCTTATCCATCTCGATTTCCTTGTCGTTGTATACCACCTTGTTGCTGTCCGCCGTCATGGTAAGACCGCTTCCCGTTACCGTCTGCGCAGAGCATTTTGTCGCAAGCGTAAGACCGTAACCAACCGACAGCGCTTTTGCGCCCACATAGACGGTGCCGTCCTCTCCGACATACGGCTTTTCCACACGAACATGTTTTTCACCGCCGGAGAAAACGTTTTCACTGTACCCGTAAAACGCCACCTTGCCGTCCAGGAACTGTTCGATTCCGCGGTCATCCGTCCACTGTGCCGGATGGTAATCCGGCTGATTGTGGTTATAGGTATTGCGCATTCCGAGAACCTTGAGTTTATCATAGGTTACAGTACAAGCATCACCGTTTGCACTGATTGCAATCCGCAGCATTTCGGGTCGCCGAAAATTCTTACTGAGTGTGAAGGATTCGACAAACTGTTCGTCAATATAAAAATCCGAACGCATGTTTTCAAAATCAATCCACAGTTTAAAATTCAGCCACTCACCCTCGCTGAGCTGCTTTGCGGTCATTCCGCTGCTCGTAATGACCTTGCCCGACGCGTCAATCTTTACCGGGTGAAAGCTTACGTTAGACCCCGTTGTCTTGGTATCCCGAAAGAAACAGAAAGTCACCTCAGAGCCCATCTTATCGATGCGCAATCTGCCCGTGTAGAGCAGCCCGGCAAAATGACCGTAGTCGCCGTCATCATCATTCGAGCGCTGGCTGCTGTCTAAATTGTTAAAATCATAGTATGCATCATCGCCCGTTGTTTTTTCGATAATGATATAGGCGTTATCGCGGTCGGATTTCTCCCGGTTAACAATGCGGTTTAACGTAATCTTGTTCGTTTTTTCCGCTTTCCAGCCCATCTGATACTTGTAATCCTTTTTGGTATAGGCTCGGTCATCAATTCCTGTTTCGGTGTCCACGAGCGCTACATCCGAATTGGTAAAGTAGTCGTAGTCGATATGCGCGTCCGCAATCGGCTGATAGGTCACCGAGGCGCCCGAAATCGATGGTGCAGTTCCCTCACGCACGCAGACATTATCAATATTCACGCTGCCGGCATGGTTTTCGTAGGTCATAAATCCGCCGAGCTTTTCCGAGAGTTTCCATGCGTGCAGAACACGATTTCCGTTGATGTAGAGGTCATAGATCATGTTACGGTTATCCACAACCGCGGATATCGTGGTATAGGCATTGCCGACACCGCCGACAATTTTATTCTCCGGCGTTATAATATTGCAGTCCTTTACGGTAATCAAGGTCGTGCCGCCGGCGTTTTCGTTGTTTCCAAACCTTAATGAAAAGGCGGCATCACTGCTGTTTGCCTTGACGTCAAGGCTGACAGTGAATTTATCGGGCATCGTTCCGATGGATCTTGTAAACTTTCCGTAGCCGCCGGGAAAGTGATACGCCTTGTTTTTTTCGCCGTCCTGAACGATGCGCGGTTCTCCCTCGGAGACGATCGTATCGTCAATGCCGCGGTTGGTAATATAATTATCAAATTTGACATTCAGCAGTTCCGGATTCTCTGTTTCCTGTGCCGCAGCCGGAAAACATCCGGCCAGAACTGCCGATGCAGTCATCAACAACAATGCTCTTTTTGCTGCGTTTTTAATCACGTTTGCGTTCCTCCGTTTCTGTATAGAGAATGATACATTTTGTTGCAAATGCGTCCTGATGCACAACGGCAAAATGTGCATCCGAGCCGTTTTGCTTGTAGGTTTTGATCTCACCTGCCGTCATGGGGCGCACGCTTCCCGTCCGCACATCATATTCTGCGATGTTTTGGGTGTTGGTGCTGATGCGGCGCAGCTTTGACGGCGAAAAATCATATCCGTTTGCCGTCTGCTCCGGCGAAATTGTCATATACTTGCTGCCTGTCGCATTGGCATATACCTGACCGCCGTAATACATCTCCGTATTGGCCGAATCCACATTAAAGTTATCCGTCCGCTCCGCTTTAAAAACGCCGATTCGCGCATCAAAGATTACCTTGATGTCTTTAATGCTGCCATCCGGATCGGCCGCATACGATACAAGGTCACCGCCGCTGAGCAGCGGATGCACCGAATCGACAACCGTACCTGCCGCAGACTTCTTGGTGACGCTGATATCCTTGTCGAGATAAAGCCGTTTAAAGACCGATTCGTGATATCCGTTGACGACATAGACCTCGCACCCGTCCTTATCAAGCCCGGCCTCTATTGATTCGATCAGCATCGGCGTTGCGTACCTTGATATCTGATACGGACTGTCGTTTGTATAAACCATTGCCTCTGCCATACCGCAATCATCCATGTTGTAGATTTTTGCGTTATAATCGCGGTCGCGAATCAATGCGTTCTGATTCTGCACCAAAAACAGTTCCTCTTTGGTGATATCCGAAGGCACTGAGAATATCATGGTACTTGCAAGGTTCACATATGCCATCAGCGCACCGTTTCTGTAGCGCATCGACTGCGGCAGATAGTCATGACAGGTCAGCGCATTTCGTTCCTCCGGGTACACGCCCGGCTGTTCCGGCTGCTCATTGGTCGCAAAGTCAAGAAATGCGATCTCACCGTTTCCGTTTAGTCCGTAGCGTATCAGCTGCGGTGTTTTTGCAAACATTGCGTCCGCGTCCTTGCACGATTTTCCGGGTACCCCGTCAATCATCAGCTTGCTCTTTAGGATATACTCCTTAAATTCTCCGGCGGCAGTAAATATTTTTGCCTTAACGGTATCGCCAAAAACACCGGCAGCCGCACTGGCAACCCAATACCCATACTGCATGGACGAACCGGAGGCATTGATCGAAACAATGATGTCGCCATCACAGATCATGGAAACAGATGTCCCGGCTTTCCATTCCGTCAGGGCGGTAGCGCGGCAATATTCTGACAGTTGATATTCCGCACCGTCGATATACAACTGATCGTCTGCGATACGCGTTATGACGCCCTCTACCTTTTCGCTCACCTTTTTCAGCACGATCAATTGACTGTCGTTTGACTTTATCACCCGAAAACATTCGCCGGCGCTAAGGTTTTTGTAGTCGGACGCGCTGCCTTCTGCATCAATGCAGTACAAAGCATCACTGAAATCGAGCAGATATTCATAAGAATTTCGGTCACTGACCGTCTCGTTGACATAATCGGTTCGTCCGACCGTGATATAACTGTAACGGTTGATATACACCGTGTCGATTTCCGAAGAACGCTCCGACTTTGCAAATACGATTTCTCCGCAGCCCGGTACAAACAGACTGTCAATATTCTCTGTCACCTTTCGGCCGTTCAGCAAAAAGCTGCAATCTGCCGCAAGGGAGATGCGCCGTTTTTTCGTTCCGCTCTCGTCCCAATACTGCACGGCGTTTCCGTTTTTATCAATCACATCCGAAAGGTCAATCCGCCGCCGCTCGGTAAGATCACGCAGATAAACTACCCTGTCCCGTGCTGCCGTCTCGCCCTCATCGCGGATATACGCTCTGACGCCGGCACCCAAAAGATCCCATGACGCAAGTGTGCTGTCATATTTCGTGCCGTCAATCTCCATGATTTCCGTCAGGTTCTCCGGCTCGCTGCCGTGGAGGACATTGTACGGCGTTGCCGTAACACGTCCCTTTTCATGGCGGACATTATATAAGATGGATAGCAGATTCTCGTAGCCGGTTTCAAATCTCTGCTTTTCCCCATAAATCGTCTGCTTTGGGATTGGCGCAGTCAGCGCCCGAAAAACCAACAGCGTTGCATCATCCGCACTGACTGTATCCCCGTCCGTCCCGATATCCTCTGTCATATCGATGGATGCCGCAATTTTGCGGTAGCCGGCCGGAAAACCGCCCTGTGCCTCCGCCATGGGGCCGTATCCCATCACGCTGAGCAGGATTTTCAGCGCCTCGTTCTGCAAAATCTCTCTTGTCGGTTCAAACACAGTTCCCCCGGAAATCCAGCCAAGCTCCGCTGCGGTATAGATATTGGCGGCGTTTTCGTCAAACGCCGGAACATCTTCAAAATAATAGGTCTCCGGCGGATTTGCCGCCGTTTTGGTTACCTCCGTCAGCTTTTTGACAAATTCGGCACGGCTTACGTTTCCCGTGCCCTCAAACGGCACCGACCCATAAAGCAGGGTTAAAACCTCCTTGGCCTCGCGCAAGTCGTCCTGATATCCTTGGTTTGCAGTTTCTTCATTGGCTTGCTCCTCTGCATTCTCCGCTGCGTATACTGCCGTACCCGTTGTCGCCATGAGTACAAATGCCATCAAAAAACTAAGCATCCGTCTTTTTATCAATGGTACCCCTCCTTCTTAATTCATGCATCGATACAAAAGCTGTGCCGCCTCTGCTCTGGTAATTTCCGTCTTAGGATAAAATCGATTCTCATAACCGCTGACAAGTCCCTTTTCATAAAGCCCTAAAACTGCCGTCTTGGCATACCCGTCAACCTCTGAAAAATCATGAAATACCGCATCTTTGCGATCCGATTCCGTCTGACCGCCGTACAGGCAGCGCCATAGCATCACCGCCGCATCCTGGCGGCTGATCACTTCATCAGGGTGGAATCCGCCATCGGAAAACCCGGTCACGATTCCTTTGTCTGCCAACGCCTTGATGTACGATGCATACCACGCACCGTCTGAAACATCAAAAAAGTCCGCCGCACCGCCTGCGGTATCGATCTGCATCGCAAGGCATATCATCTTGGCAAATTCGGCTCTTGAAACGCTTTGATCCGGCATAAACCGCCCATTCGGAAAACCGTTTACAATCCGGCTCGCACGCAGCGCGCTGACAGCCTCATATGCCCAGTGCCCCGTTATGTCCGAAAACTCTGTCTTATCGGGAGGAAGATCTGTATTCGGCGTGTTCTCTGTCTTTTCATCGATCGCAAACCCACCGCCGTAGCTGCCTGAGCCACCGGATCCTCCGGAGCCGCCGCTGCCGCCGTACGCACCGCTGCCGCCCGATCCCGATTCGGCCTGGCTGTTTCGGATTTCTCTTGCCGCCTCATGAAACCGCCGGGCGATTTCTTTATCATCTTCAAATGGACCTTTTCCCATTTTTTCAAACACCATCGCCTTGCGATAATCGCCGCTGATTGCGTTGTAATCAGAAAGATCAAGTCCCAGCACGTCTTTGTGTTCCAGAATCACACTCTGCCGCATATCTAAGGTTTCCGCCGCATTGATCCCGGCAAGCAGCAGACAATGCCGATAAAATGCGCCGGCCTCTTTATCACCGACCGCCAGCTTTTTCATCAAACGGCCGACTTCCTTTTTGACTGCCGCGCTTTCATTTTCATAATCCTCTGCCCCATCGATATCAAAATACGCCGCAAATTTTGTGAACACATCGTCCGATTCCATATCGCCGTCCTTCATCATATAAAGCGCAAGCGCCGCTGTATATCGGTTTAAAAAACTTTTTTCGGTATATCCCGCAGCCGGGCGGTTTTGATACAGATAATCACCGATTCTCTCTCCGTATTTCTCGCTATGCTCTGCCTCCGCCCCAAGCTGCGTCAGCATCGCTGCGATTTCTTTCGGGCTCTTTGCAAGATTCAACGCCTTAAGGCTTGCGGCATCCATCACAGAATAAGAAAATCGGCTCTCTGCTACCGTATCTTCCTGATACAAAAGCACCTTATACAGTCCGTTTTCCCAATACGCCGGCAATCCGATTTCGCATGTGAAATTTCCGTCCTTATCTGCGGCCGTGATATAATAAACGGCACTTTGATTGGCTTCTTCCACTTTCATTGTTTCCACATTTTTGTCGTAGGGTACCACCTGCATCGTGATATCTTCGCCGACCTTCGCCGTCCCCGAAATTTCCACTCTGCCGCCCAAATCCGGATCATACGAACTCATCACGTACATTCCCTGTGCCGCGGCGGTTGCAGAAATCAAACCGACAGACACGAACATTCCTGCCGCAATTTTCTTCCATTTCATATTCACCAATTCTCCTGTCTTCATAGATTTACGATATCTTAATTTACAATATTTTTAAATAGTCCCTCCTTTTAAATAATCTCTCCCCGATTGCCTTTCCATCGGCAGCATTTTTTGCCGCTCTGATTCACAATTTCAGTATAGCATCTCCCCCACATCCAGACAACTGACAACATTATCAAAACGGCGCAAAATGCTGACAGAATTGTAAAAAATCACGGTTTTGTCAGGAAATTCGAAAAAAATCTGCAACGCTCCGGCAATTTTTATGCCTTGGACAGACTGACATATCATAAAAAAGACCACATCAATATAGCGGCAGATTTCCTATGATACATTCCGCTGTACCGTGTAATTCATCGTGGATTTTGGCAACTTATGCCCCCAAAAAAGGCACAAAAAAAGATGAAGTGCAAAACATCACTTCATCTTTTTTCACCTATTTCTTTCGCCGACACAGAACGCTCCAAACGCCGCAAGCCACCGGCGGATTTTTGCCCTCATCCAACAACAAACCAAAAAAGCCGCCAAATCCGGCATTCTTTACGTGTAAAGCGTACCTGCTTTACACAATATCATATCACCGACCGCGCGGCTTTACCACATCACTTATCAACGGGCGCAGTCATATCGCTATCACTAAAGTTCTTGCCTTGCTTTTGGGGGCTTTGCGCACATATATACCCCTCCAACACCGCCGACACCGTAGCCATCAGGCAAACAATGATGGCACTGTATTCCACCTTAACAAACGAAAAGGTAAACGGAAGTAAAAAAAGTAAAGTCCCTGTTGCCTTGTTCATCCCGTTATGTACCGCAGCCAACTGCCCCCGGCGCAAAAATCCCACGATGAGATTGGTGCCTTTCATCACCGCGATCAGGATTATCCACCACAAAAGCCAGATCGGGATCGCAAGCGTCGGCAGCAGTTTCATCATGGCAGTTGCTGCAAACATAAAATCCGCAACGGTGTCAAATTTTGCGCCAAATGCGCTAGCCGACCGAAAGTGCCGCGCGACTGCACCGTCCGCGATATCCGTCAGTCCGCAAAGCAGATAGCACAGATAAAACCCAAGCGAATACACAGGGAAAAACAACAAAAGCATACTTGACAGGATCCGTAGACCGGTGATACCGTGCGCAGCATATTTTTTCATTTTATTCCTCTTTCTATCTCCACCATGTCACCGCCGCGTCAATTTCATATACAAAAGCGGATAGGGGTTTCCCTCCTCGTCAAGTTCCGTCCTTTGATAGGTTTCAAATCCCAAGTGCCGGTAAAATCCAACCGCCTGCGGATTCTGTTCATTGACGGTGACTTCACGGATTCCAAAATGCTCTATACCATAATGCACAAGTTGTCTGCCGATCCCTTTTCCACGTGCCGCCGGGGCAAGAAAGAGCATTTCCAGCCGTCTGTTTTCCGCCCCCATAAAACCGACCGGCATGTTGTTATCATCACATACAACCATAAGATGCTGAACACCGCTCAGCGCCTGCGGCACATACTGTTTGATTTTTTGCACTGCCGCGTCAGAAAGAAAATGATGCGTCGCCCGAACAGAATCTTCCCAAATCTCCACCAATTTTTTTAACTGCTGCGGCGTTCTCTCCCGCATTTCGTATCGTTTCATGCTCACTGCCTCCGCAATCAAAGATGCCGGTCAGATGAAATTGTTTTTTCCGTGTCATCACGGTTTAAAAGAATCTTCTTGATTTCAGCAAGGCTTTCCGCAAAGAATATACCCTTTTGGCGCGCAGCAGACGACAAACCCATCTCGATCATATGATTCAGCTGCGCCTTTTGCGCATCATAATATCCGTTTAGGTTATACCAAATACAGGGCGCGTCAAGCTGCCGCAGTGATACCTTCGACATCACTTCCGCGATTTCCTCCAGTGTGCCGGTTCCGCCCGGAAACGCAATAAAAGCCTCGCCCAATTCAATCATCTTTGCTTTCCGCTCTGTCATATCCGCGGTGACGATCAACTCGGTCAACCCCTCATACCGGCAACCCTCATCAATCAAAAACTGCGGCTCGACGCCGATCACATTTCCGCCTGCCGCCAGCGCGCTTTTGGCAATCTCTCCCATCAGACCGGTTTTAGAGCCGCCGTACACCAGCGTGTTTCCGCTTTCGCCGATCCAGCTGCCGAGTTCTCTGACCGCATCGGCCAGAGAGGGATCGTTGCCGGCAAGCGCTCCAAGATATACTGTAATATACAAAAAATCATCCTCCTCAGCACATTTATGCTTTAGCCGAAAGAGAGCAATCCGAACCCGCCTGAAAAGGCAAAATTTTGGCATCTTTCGGCTTGTCATCTTTGCAAGGCGCCGAGCCTTGCTGCATCTTCCACACCAAAATCTGCTCAAAATTGAATCCTTTTCAGGTCGTAGAATTTTGAGAGAGCGGATTTTTGGTTGCT
>JABLTO010070055.1_pt1 | contig 82042 bp, 60 predicted proteins | sample 7160091 | NCBI WGS metagenome assembly JABLTO01 (sample SAMN14651225, study PRJNA627086) | human gut metagenome | isolation source: feces | host: Homo sapiens | reverse complement strand
ACACACTTTGCTAATTGTATTTTCCTTTTGTTTGTTATATAATTAAAAAAAGGTATTTAAAAATTCCTTTTATTTTAGTATGGGCATTAAAGAATCGAACCAGATGTGTTTTAAAAAGGCAAACTGCGTTTGAATCTTTAATTCCTGATAAGGAGAGAGAATTTTTATGGCATCGTTTTTAAAGAAAAAAAATGTTACCCTTTCGCCGAAAGTCTATTTTGTTGACGCATTCGGAGCAATGGCAATGGGCCTTTTTGCATCGCTTTTGATTGCAACCATTTTCGGAACAATCTACGACTATTCAAAAATCGATTTTTTCCTCAAAATGAAAGAATTCGGCTATGGAGCACAGGGCTGCGCGATGGCTGTGGCAATCGGTTTTTCGCTTAAAGCGCCCTCGCTTGTTCTTTTATCTTTGTGTGCTGTAGGTTTCGGCGCAACAACAGTCGGCGCAGGCGCACCGTTTTTGGCATATGTTGCATCTCTGGCAGCGTGCGAAGCAGGCAAACTGGTATCAAAAACAACAAAACTTGATATCGTTATAACTCCGACCGTCACAATTGCTGTCGGAACAGCAATAATAATATGGCTCGGCGCTCCCGTTTCCTCGGCGGTAACGGCTTTTGGCAAATTTATTATGGACTGCACTGAGTTGCAGCCCTTCACAATGGGAATTTTAGTTTCCGTACTTATAGGCATTGCGCTCACGCTTCCGATAAGCTCTGCTGCGATATGTGCGTCAATCGGTCTTGTTGGTCTTGCGGGCGGTGCCGCAACGGCAGGCTGCTGTGCACAGATGGTTGGCTTTGCCGTAATGAGCTACCGCGAAAACGGTCTCGGCGGTCTTATTGCGCAAGGTCTTGGCACATCGATGCTGCAAATGGGCAATATCACCCGAAAGCCTATTATATGGCTTCCGCCGACGATTGCCTCCGCAATCACAGGCCCTGTTGCAACGTGCGTTTTTAAAATGACAAATGCAGTTCCCGTTGCTTCCGGAAAAAGCAAGCCCTCAGTATATTCAAACGCATATAGGTATCGGATACCGAATGCTGAGAGTTGATTAGAATAGCACAAAGGTTTATGTTTTATCTGTTAGTCTGTAATTACAGGAGATTTAAAAAATGATGAAAAAAACACTGTCCCTATTTTTGGCATTTTTCAAAATAGGTGCATTTACATTCGGCGGCGGTTACGCTATGATTGCACTTTTGGAGAATGAGTTTGTGGAAAAGAAAAAATGGATAACGAAAAATGAGTTTCTTGATATGGTTGCGATTGCAGAATCCACGCCGGGACCCGTTGCTGTCAACAGCGCCACATACATAGGATATAAAACAGCGGGCTTCAAGGGTGCGGCAGTATCTACTCTGGCAGTCTGCATACCGTCATTTGCTGTGATTTTCTGCATTTCGCTCTTTTTTGAGCAATTTTTGAAATTAACATATGTTTCATATGCATTTCGCGGAATACAAGTCTGTGTGATTTATCTTATCCTGTCTGCCGGACTGAAAATGCTGAAAAATATAAAAAAGACGGCATTTAACATCGTCATTTTACTATCGGTCATTGCTGCAATGGTGTCTTGCACCGTATTTTCCGTATCAATTTCTTCTGTTTGTTATATATTGATATGCGGTGTATTGGGCATGGCAGCATTCTTTCTGAAAAGGCTTAAGAAGGGATGCGATTGAAATGATATATATAAAGTTGTTTTTCAGTTTTTTAATGATAGGTGCATTATCCTTCGGCGGCGGCTACGGAATGGTTTCGCTTGTGCAGGAAACAGTTTTGTCAAACGGCTGGCTGTCCGAAAGTGAATTTATGAATTTTATAGCGGTTTCCGAATCAACCCCCGGACCGCTTGCGATAAATATGGCAACTTTTATCGGCTCAACGCAAGGCGGTATTTTGGGATCGCTTTTTGCAACAACAGGCGTCGTTTTGCCATCGTTCGTTATAATCCTTTTAATCTCGGCGGTCTTGAAAAATCTTTTGAAATATTCTGCGGTAAATGCTTTTTTATCAGGCGTACGTCCCTGTGTAGTGGGTATGATTCTTGCAACGGCAAGCGTTATGGCATTGTCATCGCTTTTGGGATTTGTTGATTTAAATACTGCCGCTGAGCCGGATATTGAATCGGTTATTATATTTGCAGCGCTTTGGTGTATACATATTATCTTCAAAAAAGTTAAAAAGAAAACACCGTCACCGATTTTAATGATTATATTATCGGCAGCGATGGGTATTATTTTTGGAACTGTTTAATACATAAAATTAAAAGCAATTCATTGCCGCTAAATTTGGTAACGAACTGCTTTTTTGATAAAAGCACTCAATCTGCTAAATCAAAACCACCAGTAAACTGGTGGTTTGCACTGCCCCTATAAGGGGCTATTACAGGCTTAGCCTCTCTAAGAGGCACTGAAAGTTTGTCACCGCATTACTATCACAAGCAGCCGCTCACGTGCGGCTGTTTATTTTTGCTTACTTATTCTTGCCACCCGTAAACGGGTCTATATATTCTTTCATACTTATTTGATCGCTTGCATAATCTTCTTCTAATTGGTTTCTGATATATTCTGCTATTATCTTTTTATTTTTTCCTACTGTGTCCACATAATATCCTCTACACCAAAAATGTCTCGATCCATATTTATACTTTAAATTCGCATGACGGTCAAATATCATTAGCGAACTTTTCCCCTTGAGAAATCCCATAAACTGTGCTATACTTATATATGGTGGTATACTGACTAACAAGTGTATATGGTCTGGGCAAGCTTCCGCTTCGATGATTTCTACTCCCTTTTGTTCGCAAAGCTTCCTGATGATTTCTCCTATGTCTTTCTTCAACTGACCATATATTTCTTTTCTCCTATACTTTGGAGCAAATACTATGTGATACTGACATCTGTAACTTGAATGTGCCGTATGTTTTATTTCATTGGTATTTTTCTTTAACATTGTTTAAAACCTCCTTGATATTTTAGTAATGCGGTCGCCAAACCATTTACTATCATATCATGCGGGGTTTTATTTTCATATACTAAAGTTCTTTTCTTCCCCCCAGTAGAACTGGGGGTTTATTTCCACGTCTTAAGACACCAAAAAGGAGCCAAGGCAAATATTTTTTGCTTTGGCTCCTTTTTATGATCCGGCATTGGACGGAAAAGATTTTTCCGGCAAACTTTTACATCGTTAAATAGCGTCTTGCCATGCGGAGAAGCATGGATAAAAACCGGATTCTCGGCACCGATTTTTCTGCCAAAAGTTCTCTGCGCGCCACCTCTTCGCCGTCAATCCGAAACAGAATTTCTCCCAGCTTTTGCCCCTCCTCGACCGGGGCTTTTACTTTTTCCTCTGCACAGATCTCATACTCTACCCGATCCTGGTTTCCCTTTTTTACCACAAAACGGATCGCGTCCCCGGTCGGGCAAACGCCGGATTCCGTTCCGCCCTGCACCGTGATGACAGGCAGCGTAATACCCAGTTTTTCGCTGTCCGCAACCGCATAATTGGCAAACCCGTAGTCCAAAAGCGCCGACGCACTGCTAAAACGTTCTGCCGTTGAAGGCGCGCAGAGCACGACCGCGATCAGCTGCATACCGTCCCGCTCCGCAGTCGCCGATAAACAGTATTTTGCCGTGCTGGTCGAGCCGGTTTTCAGCCCGTTGGCTCCCTGATAAAAGCGGATCAGCTTGTTGGTGTTGGAAAGCCCGAACTGACCGTCGCGCAGACTATCCATCCAGATGGTCGTGTAATCAAAAATCTTTTGATGGCGGAGCAATTCTTGGGAAATACGGGCGATATCCCGCGCCGTACTGTAATGATCCGCCGTCTCATCAAGCCCGTTACAGTTTATAAAATGCGTATTGACGCAGCCAAGCTCTGCGGCGCGCTGATTCATCTTTTCGACAAATGCCTCTTCGGTGCCGCTGATAAATTCCGCCATTGCCACCGCGGCATCGTTGCCGGAGGCAACCGCAATCGCCTTTAGCATATCATTGACCGACATTGCCTCGCCCGCTTCCAAAAACACCTGTGAACCACCCATGGACGCCGCATTTTCGCTGGTTGTCACCATATCCTCCAGCTTGATTTTTCCGCTGTCTAAGGCCTCCATAATCAAAAGCATTGTCATTACCTTGGTGACGCTGGCAATCTGTAATTTTTCGTCCGGGTTCCACTCATAAAGCACCTCCCCGGTATTTGCCTCCATTAAAATTCCCGACTTTGCTTTTACCAGCTGGGCTGACACATTGGTGTCCACCTGGGTCGAAGGCTCTGCAAAAACATGGATACAAGAAAAAAGCAGCAGTGCCGCCAACACGGCCGCCATGACCCGAACACCGGATTTCGTCATGGTTATCCCTCCCAAAAACTTTGTTAATACAGTTTATGCTTGTATCAGCGCTTTATGCCATCGGATCACGTTCTCGGCGCAATGCGTTTTGCCGTCAGAAAAGACGGCGTAAAAAATTTACATTTTATGACTTGCTTTTTTTGAAAAAGTGGTATAGTATAGAATCAAAATTTTGTTAAAAGACGGTGAGCATCATGAATCCTGACGATTTCAGCCTTTTGAAAAAACAAGTCTATCCGCCGCTCGGCAGCCGCCCGGCCGAAATTCTGGAAAGCCGGCTGTGCCGGGAGCCGGAGACCATGCGGATCGCTCTTTTTTTGATGCTGCAAAATATCAGCGGCAAGGAAATCTCCTCCGTCACCGTTGACATTTGCTGCTTTGACGACCGTGTTCGGTTGCTTTTGACCAAGCCCTTTACGTATACCGATCTCTCGGTCAAGGACGGTGCACATTTCGGTCTTGACGTTCCGATCTATTTATCCTCGATGCGCACCGACAGCGTGACGGTAACCCTGCGCAAGGTCGTGTACCGTGATCAGACTCTGTGGCAAAGAGCCTCTTATTCTCCCACGCCAAAGTCCGCGCAATCGGAGACATCGACAGCCGCCCCCTCTTTAAAAAGCAAACGGCAGGCGCAGCGCCGGGCAGAAGAACTGCTCTGGCTGGATGATAAAACCCCGTCCGACACCGCAGCCAATACGCCAAAAAAGCGAAAACGCCGGCTATATGCAGGCCTTTTGGCGCTGCTTTTACTTCTTGGCGCCGGACTTGGCATCGGCAGTTACAGTGCGGCAGGCTCTGCGGCGCTCGATGCCGCCTGTGCCCTTTATCACAGCGGCGATTATGCCGAGGCCGCCAATGCACTCGACCGCTTAGAATCCCACCGATTTATGCAGAAAAACCGCGACCGGCTTTTGCGTTACCGCGCCTTGTCAAAGATTCAAACCGGCGCTTATACCAAAGCCATCCAGGATTTAAAGGCGCTTGACGGCCGCCTGGACAGCAGCAGCTGCCTGCGCTACCTTGGCGGAATGTTATCCGGCCTTGCCGGTGCCGGAGAGCGGCACAGCGTTGCACTGAAAACGGACGGCACCGTGCTTGCCGCCGGGGACAACCGCAGCGGTCAATGCGAGGTTACCGAATGGACGGACATGGTTGCGGTTGCCGCCGGGCTGAATCATACCCTGGGTCTGAAAGCCGACGGCACTTTAGAAGCCGTCGGAGATGACACCTACTCTCAATGCGCCCTTGGCAGCTGGAAGAATGTGCTTGCCGTTGCGGCCGGTGAAAAGCACTCGGTCGGACTGATGAAAAACGGCAAGGTGATCACAGCCGGCGCCAACGACTACGGCCAATGCGATACTGCGGACTGGAGCGGCATTGTTGCAATCGCCGCCGGGCGCATCCACACTGTCGGACTTCGTCAGGACGGCACCGTGGTGGCCGCCGGTGATAACGACATGGGCGCCTGCAATGTCTCCTCCTGGCAGGATATCATTGCGATCGCCGCCGGAAACGGCTTTACCCTCGGCGTCCGTGCAGACGGCACCGTGCTTGCAGTCGGCGACAACACCTACCGCGAATGTGAAACCGCATCGCTTGAAAACGCCGTTTTCGTGACCGCCGGGGACTTTCACGCCCTCACCCTGCGCGCGGACGGTCAGGCGCAGGGCGTCGGCGACAATGATTGGCACCAATGCGAAACAACCATTTGGACACGGCTGATTGCCACGGCCGGAGGGGTACACCACAGCATCGGGATTTGCCAGGACGGAACGGCCTATGCAGTCGGCGACAATAAATACGGACAGTGCAGCATCTCTTTCTGGTCGAATCTTGGTCTGCCGGAGAACGCCCCGGCAAAATCCGCTTTTGTGATGGAATAAAAACCTCGCTCAAAACCAAGCCGTATTTGCATACGCAATGTATGCGTAAATCCCGTTCATGACTTTACATACGCAAAAAAGATGGCAGACATTATCGTCTGCCATCTTTTTTACTCTCCGTGTAAACTGCCGTTACGACATCTTTTGAAATACGAGCAGCTTCGATTCAAAGTCCTGTTCGATCGGGAAGTACAAGCCGACATTCATCAGATAGTCACCGTCATAAATCTCATCTGTTCCGTCCAGTCTGTACTGCGCCGCAGGACACAGTCCCTCAAGCTTGACATTGCAAAGCGGCGCCTGCACGCGGCAAAGCCTGGTGCATACCATCAATGCGGCCGCGCTCTGATCCTCTGACACGCTGAGCCATGCCGTCACCTCTCCCTCAAACGGGGATTTTAAGCGATAAAAGTCTCCGCGGTGGAAGATTTCGCGCACCTGTTTGTACTGCGCAATCTGTTCTTTGACGGTCTCGGCCTCTTCTTCGGTGAATTTGGTAATATCCAGTTCGTACCCAAACTGTCCGACCATGGCAACATGACCGCGCGTTGCAAGCGGCGTTGTCCGATGCAGTTGGTGATTGGGAACCGCCGAGACATGCGCGCCCATGGCAGAGAGCGGAAACACCATGCTGGTGCCGTGCTGCACAAAAAGGCGTTCGATCGCGTCGGTATCGTCACTGGTCCAATACTGCGGAAAATAGTATAGCATACCGGCGTCAAACCGTCCGCCGCCGCCGCTGCAGCCCTCAAACAATACATCCGGGAATGCCGATGTAATCCGCTCTAAGATCTGATATAACCCTAAAATATAGCGGTGTGGCAATTCCTGCTGCTTTGCAGGCGGAAGTTTGGCAGAACCGATCTCGGTGATATTGCGGTTCATATCCCACTTTACATATGAGATCGGCGCACTGCGCAACACAGAAGATACCGCATCGACAATGTAATCTTGCACATCCTCGCGCGACAAATCGAGTACCAGCTGCTGGCGGCTCTCGGTGGCCGTACGGCCTTCTACATGGATATGCCAGTCCGGATGCGCGCGGAATAAGTCACTGTCTCTTGAAATCATCTCCGGCTCAAACCAGAGACCGAACTGCATTCCAAGTGCCGTCACCTTTTTTGCCAGTCCGTCAATGCCATCCGGCAGCTTGCGGCGGTCGGTAACCCAGTCGCCGAGCGAACAGTTGTCACTGTCGCGCTTTCCGAACCACCCGTCATCCAGCACCAAAAGCTCCATACCAAGTTTTTTGGCGGATTTTGCGATATCCAGTATTTTTTCTTCATTAAAATCGAAGTAGGTTGCCTCCCAGTTATTGATTAAAATGGGGCGTTCCGTATCGCGGAACTTTCCGCGGCACAGGCGTGTCCGATACAGCTTGTGATAGGTACGGGACATCTCGCCAAATCCGTTTGCCGCATAGACCAAAACCGCCTCCGGCGCCTGAAATTCCTCACCCGGATTCAAACACCATCCAAAGCCAAAGGGATTGATGCCGATTGAAAGCCGCACCGTATCCAGTTCCGAAGTCTCGGCACGGGCGATAAAGTTTCCGCTGTAAATCAGTGAGCATCCGTAGACGTCACCCTGGGTTTCGGTGGTATACGGTCTTGCAAGTGCCATAAACGGACTGTGCATATGGCTGCTGGATACGCGCTTACTGTCAATCAGAATTGTACTGTTTTGCAGCGGCTGCTTTTGAATATGCCGCTCTCTCGCCCACGCGCCTGCCAAGTGGACAAACTCATAGTCCTTATCAAACAGATAAGAAGTGCTGCTCAGCAGAGACTTAATATTGATTGTTTGATCGCCGCCGTTTTGCACCCTTACACTCTTCGCGATTGCGTCAAAACTGTTAAATACCGTATAAGACAGGACAACAACCAGCCCGGTCACCGCGTCCTTTAAGGTTATCTCTAAGGTTTCTGCCTCCGACTCATTTTCTGCATAGGTTGCCGGCAAGCCGCAAAGCGGTTTTTTTCCGCTTTCGATATGATACCCCTGATAAACCAGCTTGGTAACCGCACTGCCGTCCTCATATTCGGCATGAAAAGCCGGGGAGCGGTAATCTGCGCTGCCATAGCAGGGAAACTCCATCGGCAATATGTTGGTGCTGTATTTGCTCTCCTCAACATCGGTTGCAGAAAATCCGTTGATGCCATGGGTCGGCAGCCGATGCTGCATCGCAGCATACCGTTCAATCCTTTTGCCGTAATACAGGTGCAAAAGATACTTTCCCTCATACACGCCCAGCACATAGCTGGTCTTGGGCGTTTGCAGCATAAAAACCTGTTCCTTTTGATCGTACTGAATTGGCATAAGTCATTCTCCTTTTTCTGTTTTGATATCTTTTCTCTCGGCGGCAAGCCCAAAACGCCTCCTGCACTGCCGTCCGTCATCTTCTACACGTTCAGTTGGTGTGCGTCAACTTCCGGCGCCGTCTTTGGCTTTAACAAAAGCCGATAGCTGCTGCTGCCGCAGGCTGCTTTCAGACAAAGCGTAATCGGTTTCGCCTGCTCTACCATAGGCAGCGGAATCTGCACCTTGTGACCGCGGCAGTTCGTGTTTGGCAAAACGGTTCCGCAGTTCCAGGTTAAAATTTCGGTTTCCTTGCCATCGATTTCCAAAGTAACCGTGATACTGTCCGTCACCGCATTCGGGCTGTCGTTGAGCAGCCACAGTTCGGCAGCCAAAGTCTCACCGCCGGTATAGGAAAAATGCTCGATTCTTGCACTCGGCATGGTAGGGCGCAGCACCTGTTTCACCGCCTCATATCCGGCCTTCGGGCGGCAGGGGTACGCAATCAGCGACAGCCCTGCGGCAGTAATCCACGGTTCGTTAAAGCACCAGGAAAGCGCCATGGAGCAATACGGCGCCTGACGGCGCGCCTCTTCAAAAATACAGGTCAGCCCCTCAGTCTGCATCCAGCTGCTTTTTTCTATATACGCCAAAAGATCCGGCTGCTTGCCGAAAATCTTGTCGATATCGCCCCGACATAGCCAGCGGTCCTTTCCCCAGGCATGAAAGGCATGATGCAGTTCCCATGCCGTTTTGGGCTTGGGATCGTCTAAAAGCTCCGGCGGAATCACCTCTTTTAAAATCGGCATGGGCGTAATCGCCGGCACACCGAATTCCGAATACGCGCTGCACCGGCTTTGCGTAAATATCTCAAAGACGGTACGGTCGGTATCGGCATCATAAAAGGTGTACGATCCGTGCGCCATGCCCATGACCGGCGCAGTCGGCAAAAACGGCGTTTCCCGATCCAGTTCGTAGCATAGCTTATTGAGCAGCCGCAGCGCATAGGACTGATCCGTCATTTTTGACCAGTTATTAAACAGCTCGTTTCCGCCGCACCACAAGGCAATACAGGGATGCGACCGCAGACGTTTTATGATCGCCGTTGCCTCTTGATTCAGCGTTAAAAGGTAATCCTCGCTGCCGGTGTAGCAGTTGCAGGCCAGCGGAAATTCCTGCCACACCATCAGCCCCAGTTCGTCGCACAGTTCAAAAAAGGAATCCTTGTTGACGACAGAGCCGCCCCAGCTTCGCAGAATGTTCATATGTGCGTCCTTTGCCAGCTTTAGCAGCGGCGCATAGGTCTCTTTTGTTATGGTGCCGGTAAAGATCTCCGGGCAAACCCAGTTGCTGCCCTTGGCAAAGATCCTTCTTCCGTTCAGTTCCACAGTCATGGGCGGTATGCTCCGCGTTTTCGGAAAAGCAGAAGGCTCGTCCCACGCGCCCCCATTCATCACAAGCCGAACGCGCCGAAATCCGAGCCGTCCGTGTTTTTCATCACTGCGGCTGCTTACGCACCAGCGGTAAAGATAGGGTTCTCCCTGTTCGCTGCACCACCAGAGTCTGACGTTCTCAATTTCAAAGCAGGGATCGGCGCCGCGATATACGACCGTTCCATCCGCGTCCAAAAGTTCAATCGTTGTTTCCTCTTTGCAATCAATATGAAAGCAAACCCTTGCGGAAGTCAAGTCCTCCGACAGGGTATAAGTCACGTCACAGGCATCGATGTAGGAGCGGTCTCTGGTTTCAAGGTAAGTATCGTTCCAGATTCCGGACACCAAAAGGCGCGGATGCCAATCCCACCCATAGCCGACTGCCGGCTTACAGGACTGATCTGCCTGTTCTCTGCACTCGTCTGCCCCCGCCCGTTTGGGATGCGGTGCGATCGAGACAGTCAGAAGATTTCCGTTTTCCAATTCATCGGTAATATCGACAGAGACCCTGCTGAACATTCCGATGTGGTGCAGCAGTTTTTTCCCATTGAGACAAATATCACATTCATACTCAATCCCCTCGGACACGAAAAACACACGTTCGCCCTCGGCTTTTTCATAAACCAGCTCCGTTTGATAGCGCCATTCACAGTCCTCCAACGTCCGGAACTTTTCCGCATGATCCCCGTAATTGACATCGCCGAACTGCCGATACTTTGCATAGTCAAGCTGAATATTGCCCGGAACCGATGCCGGGAAAAAAGGGGATAATTCTCCATCGCGCACGCAGGCGCCCATCCATGTTTGCAAAAAACGCAAAACGAAATCCCTCCCAACAAAATACATTTTTTCGAGAAATTATTGTAGCATATCCGGAAATCACTGTCAATAAAAAAGCTCCATTTCCACAAAAAATAGTTCCCTCCGCACACAAAAAAGAGTCGGCAAATGGGGGGAGACGCCGACTCTTTCAAAAAGGAGATGGTTACAAAATGGGATTGGTTATTTTATTCCGCTTCGCTGTCGATCTGAATTGTCTTGGCTACCGTCTGTGCAGGAATGCTCATGGTAACAACTTCACTGTGGGTGCCGGAGATTTCCATGCCCACTTCAAGATCGTCCAGCCTGTAGATGCGTTTGTTTCTTGCGTGGTAGATTCTCGTATCGTTGCTTACGATCAAACACAGAGAATCCGCCGATCGCGGATCGCCGATGGTTACCCTGTCACCATCAATCTCGGTAATCTTTCCGGCATAAGTGAGCGCTGCGTTCTCGTCCGCTGCATCGGCAGGAAGATTTTCAAGAATAATCTTCACTGCCGTTGTCTGCGGGGGAATACTTGCTGTCATCTCTGCCGCATATTCTACGCCCAGCATCATACCCGGTTTAATATCAGAAATCGACGCCGCTTTTCCGTTGGCCTCAATCACCGTATTATCCGCAATATGCACAACAACCTCACCGAGGTAGCTGTCAAGCACCGTCAGCGATCCGTCCTCGTTGACCGCAGATACCGAAACAATGCTGGGATCGACAATTTTGTAGGTACCGTCCTCGTTTTCACTATAATAGCCGCCTAAAATTTCAGTCACAAAATTGAGCGGAACATATGTGGTGCAGTCATCCTTTAAAACCGGTGCCGATCCCAGCGGCTGTGCGGCGCGGCGGCTCAGTGCATATGCGTCCTCGCCGATTGCAATCCGAATATAAACGGCGCCCTTGGTTAAGGTGATGGACTGATCGTCCTCTTTCCAGGTCACGGTATACCCAAACTCTTCCGCAACGGCGCGCAGCGGAATCATCGAAACACCGTTTAACGTCTCCGCCGAAACACCGTCTGCAACCGCACCGTTCAGCTCCGGCTGCGTCTGCACATCGGCCTCGGTCTGCGGCTTAACAATCACGGGGTTTGCGTCAATGGCTGCCTCATCGGCAAACACAGCACCGCCGGTCAGCAGGCTGAGCGCCATGGTTGAAATCAATAATTTTTGCGTTGTCTTTTTCATGTTTTTATCCTCCTTATAAAATTGGGGCGGTTCTTCCCTTTAACCTGACAGTAGTAATCAGGTTATCCTGTTACATCCAAAACCGGAATGCTTTAACGTATGAGAAATGATCTTCCATACACTACGTTAGACGGGCGCGCGACAAAAAAGTTCCGCTTATTTTTCATTTTTTTCAAATTTTTTATTTTTTTGTATCATTTGGCTAAGCCGTGCCCTGTTGTATTTTTGCAGCATGACAAAGCCGAGGTCAAAGCAGCAAAAAAACAAAGACGTACTTAAAAAAGCCGCAAATCCGCCAAGGACGCCGGATAGGAGAATCGGCGCAAGACTGAGCACCGCCATGATACTGTGTCCGATCTGCGCGTCAACCATTGCGTGCATCAGCGGTTTTAAATCCGATCTCTCGACACAAAAAAGCTCCTTTTTATAGGTCGGCGCAAAGCGTTTCCATTTTTTGATCCGTATCTTTTCACAAAACCAGCGCTCCGCCGCATGGAGCGAATATGGCTTTCCATCCGCTTTGGTTCTTCCTCTTCGCATCCGCATAACGGCAAAGCCCACCAAAAGGCGCATCGCAAAATGATAAAACGTTGTCCAAAAAGTGACGGCAAGCGAAAAATAAGGTTCTAAACGGTACACTCTCCAAAGTGCCGTACAAAGAAGGCCGCCGATTCCGGCCAAGACCGTACAAAGTGCAATTCCCCGTTTCACGCAGCAATCCCTCCCAAAAATAAAAGAAGAGGACTTATTTTTCATAAGCCCCCTCTGTGATAACCGTTAAGGATTGAGCGGATTTCCGTCTCCATCCTCTGTAATACGGTCGCAAAGAATCAGGATTCCCTCAATAAATCCCCACAGACCGCCAACGCCGCAGGTCACCAAAGTCACGACGATCTGGATCACACCCAACGAAATTTTACCGAGGTAAAAATTGTGGATGCCCCAGGCCCCGACAAAAATACCAAGCAGCCCTGCCACAAGTTTAGACCGCCTTCCGGGGGTTTGCACCGTCCCCTGATATACCTTCTGGTTGCCGGTCGGCGCACCGCAGGCAGAACAAAACTGATCCTCATCACTGATTGCCGCGCCGCAGCTTGTGCAGGTGTGATGCGCCTCCTTGACGGAAACCTCACTGCCGCACACCGGGCAAAACGCATCCTGTTCACCGAGCGCCGTACCGCATTGATTGCAAAAACGCATAGCCATTCTCCTCTCTGATCTTCCTATCCTAAAATACCGCCAAAACAGACCCTTGTTTCACATTCCATATAGGGCATACGCATCGCCGGGTCTTGCGGCAAAATCTTTTCTTCTTTTTATCATTATACCGCAGCCCTCTTTAAAATGCAATCTTTTTTTCGGCTTTGCTTGCTATTTTTTAGAAAATGTTGTATAATGCAGGGAGCGGTCGGCATCGCCGAGAGAGCCGGGTACAATACGGCTCTGCGCTGATATACCAGACGAAAACGGGAAGGTAATCATTATGGATTTAAAAAAGACCGTCAAACACAAACAGTTTATCATCAACGTCTTATACCTGGCCATCGTACTTCTTTTAGCCTTTTTGTTCTTGGAATACGTCATCGGCTGGATCATGCCGTTTTTGCTGGGCTTTTTGATTGCCCTGGCATTTCGTCCCCTGATCCGTCTGCTGGCCGAAAAAACGAAAATCAACAAACGCGTCGCGGCCTTTTTGATTATCCTTTTGGGCTACGGGCTTGTCAGCTTTTTGGTATGGCTGCTCGGCAACTACCTGTTTCAGAATATTAAGGAATTTTGTCTCAATCTTCCGAACTTTTATACACAGGAAATTGCGCCGTTTTTGGGAACTGCCAATCAGGGGCTGCTCGATTTTGCCGAACGGTTTTCTCCCGATATTGCCGCCCAGGTCGGTGACACGCTGAGCAGTATGCTGGAGGGATTACAGTCCTCGCTGATCGACCTTTCCACCGGCGTGTTATCCTCACTGGCCGGCGCCTCCACCAAGCTGCCGCTGATGCTGATATCCCTGGTCTTTACCATTCTTTCTTCTTTGTTTATCGGTATGGACTATGATAATGTCATGAACTTTATCAAGCGGCAGATCCCGGAAAAAAGCAAGGCAATGCTGATAGACATCCGCAGCTATCTCGGCAAGACGCTTGCCAGCTATCTGCGCGCTTACCTCATTTTGATGGTGATTACCTTTATTGAGTTATCGGTCGGCTTTTTGGCACTCCGGGTGCATAACCCGTTCGGCATTGCCGCCATGATTGCGATTGCCGACGCACTGCCCGTGTTGGGCACCGGAACGGTGGTGCTGCCGTGGGCCGTCATTTCCCTGTTGCAGCAGCGATTCTATCTGGCGCTCGGCCTTGTTTTGCTTTATTTAATTATCACTGCCGTACGGCAATTTATTGAACCGAAGGTGGTCGGCGATCAGTTAGGCCTTCCGCCGCTGGTGGCTATTATATGCATCTATCTCGGCTTTATCTGGTTCGGAATCAAGGGCGCAATTTTGTTCCCGATTACCATGAACATCATTTTGTGTCTGCACCGCGCAGGCAAAATTCACATATGGAAGTAGGCGATATTGATGGAAGTAAAAGGTCTTATTTTTGACATGGACGGCACCATGTTTGACACGGAACCCATCTCCATCCGCGCCATGCAGTACGCCGCAAAAAAGCATCATATTGCCCTCCCGATGGAGATGATTTACGGGTTCATGGGGCTGCCGGGCGCTGAAATCAGACGGCGGTTTGAAGCGGCATTTCCGCCGGAGCAGCTTGATTTTGACGCATATTTAAAGGATAAGATCGCATATCAGGATCGCGTCATCGCGGAAAACGGCGTTCCGATCAAACCGGGTCTTTCAGAGGTTTTGGCCTATGCGAAAGAAAAAAAGATCCCCTGTGCGGTTGCAACCTCAACCAATCGGCAGCGCGCCACATCGCTAATCACGCAAAGCGGCCTGATCTCTTATTTTTCGGCCATTGTGTGCGGAAACGAGGTTGCGCACGGCAAGCCGGCACCCGACATTTTTCTCCGCGCGGCGGAGGAAATTCACGTTTCCCCTGCATGCTGTATCGGGATTGAGGACTCTAAAAACGGGATCACAGCGCTGCACCGCTCGCCCATGCTGGGCGTTTTGATTCCGGATGTCATTGTTCCGGACGCGGCAATGCTGGACGCCGCCGATCTGAAAATGGAAAGCTTGTTTGACTTTTTGGAATATTTAAAAAAGATGGCAAATTAGCCATCTTTTTTTATACCATATGAGCCAGAGCGACAATCACCGGCATCGTCAGCATGGAAAGCAGGGTCGAAAGAGAGACCAGCTGCACCGAAAGATTTGTATCATTGTCAAACTTTTCGGAAAACATGGTAACCGTTGCACCGACCGGCGCGCTCAGCGAAATCACCATAGACGTCAGCAGTGCGCCGCGGACACCGCACGCATACAAAATTCCAAAAGCTGCCAGCGGATAAACGAGCAGCCGCAGCAGCATACAACCATAGCTTTTTTTGTCTGAAAAGGCTTTTTTCAAATCCGTGTCCGCCAGATAATACCCGACAACCAGCATCGGAAGCGGCACATTCAGCCCTGCCAAATATTCCATAGGCCGATGAATCAGCATCGGCAGCCGAACGGAACCCAAAAAGAGTACCAGCCCCACGGCAACGCCGATGATTCCCGGTGATAAGAGTATCTTTTTCGGCGAAATCCGATTCGTGTTTCCGCTCATCAGTACCACGCCGTAGCTCCACATCATAATATTAAACACGACCAGGTATGCGGCGCCGTAAAAAACCCCTTCTTCTCCAAGCAAAGCGCTTTGCAGAGGGATCGCAATAAACCCGGCATTGGAAAACACCGCGCCGAACAGGTATACCCTGCGTTTTAATGCATCGCGGTCACGCAGTAAAAAATGAGCAGTGACCGCCATAAGAATATGGGCGGCGGCTGCAATCAGGATCGCAATCCCAAAATTTTTTAAAAGCTCCGGCGTATAGCTTCTTTCAAACGAAAGAATGATGACGCAGGGCGCTACAATCAGCACCACCAGGTCAGAGATCTTTTTATTCGCCTCTTTGGAGAGCAGCCCTTTTTTGTTGCAAAAATAGCCCACCGCAATCAGGATAAATAAAATCATCACCTGCTCTGCGACAATGCCAAAATGCTCAATCAAGTTCCGTCACCTCTATGCCGTAGTGTTTTTTCATAAACGCTTTCAGCCGATCAAGCCTTGGCATGGCCGGTGCCGTTCCGAGTGCCGTCACCGACAGAGCGCCGGCACAGTTTGCAAACTGCAGCGCCTTTTCGATGGGCATACCGGCCGCAACGGCTGCCGCAAGTCCTCCGTTAAAGGCGTCCCCTGCGCCGGTGGTATCAACGGCATCCACACATATCGCCGGGATATACCCTCGCTCTTTCCTGTTTGCATAAACAGCGCCGGCCTTTCCGAGCGTAATCACCACGTTTTTGACGCCCCTATTTAAAAGAACCTCCGCCGCCAAAAATCCGCTCTCCGGCGAATCCACCTTTTGGTTGGTAAACTGCTCTGCCTCGGTTTCATTGGGCGTCAAAAAGTCAACGCCCTCAAACAGTCCGTCCGGAATCTCCTGATACGGCGCCGGGTTCAGGATAAACGGCTTATGATATTTTTGCGCCAGTTCTTTGCATTTTAATACGGATTCCATACCCGTCTCCAGCTGCGTCAGCACCGCGTCACAATCCGCAAACTCATGCTCTGCCGCCTCCACCGCCGCCGCATCGACTGCGTCATTGGCGCCTTTTACCACCACAATGGCGTTTTGCGCGGTGTTTTCATCCACCTCAATCAGCGCGCTGCCGGTCTCGCCGCCCTTTACGGCTCCGATGTACTTTTGGGACATGCCCTCTCTCTCATAATGCGCCTTCATGATCTCAGCCAGAAAATCCTCGCCGACTTTTGAGATTATCACCGCCTCGGCACCGGCGCGGTGCACCGCAGTCATCTGATTATTGCCCTTGCCGCCGGGACCAAACCGCACCGTTTTTCCCAAAACAGTCTCGCCGTCGCGCGGCAGATGCGGCACATACGCCGTAATATCAACCACCAGGCTCCCGGCGCCTACCACCTTTTTCATGGTTCACCTCTCCTTTCACCCCTCTAAAATTGCCGTGCCGGAGGAGGTTCCCAGCCGATCCGCCCCGGCCTCAATCAGCTCCAGCGCCTTTTCTCTCGTTTTAATCCCGGCGGAGGCCTTGACCTTCACGCCGTTTGTCACATGCTGTTTCATAAGCGCCACATCAGACGGCTCTGCAACCCCGGCCGAAAAACCGGTACAGGTCTTTACAAACTGTGCACCGGCCGCGCAGGAAAGCGCGGTTGCCTTGATTTTTTCTTCATCGGTGAGCAGACCGGTCTCAATAATCACCTTAACGCATTTTCCCTTTGCCGCCGTTACCACGGCTTTGATATCCTCTGACACCTTCTCGTACTGCATCGCTTTTAAATAACCGATGTTTAAAACCATATCAAACTCATCACAGCCGTCCGCATACGCGCGTTCCGTTTCAAACGCCTTTGTCTCGCTGGTATTTGCCCCCAAAGGGAATCCGATGACCGTGCACACCTTAACGCCCGATCCCTCCAAAAGTCTTTTTGCGAGTGCAACGTGGCACGGGTTGATGCACACCGAAGCAAACTGATGCGCAGCCGCCTCTTTGCAAATTCTTGTTACGTCTGCCTCGGTTGCGCTTGGTTTTAAAATGGTATGGTCAATATATTGATTCAGTTTCATCTTCATCATTCCTCCTCTTCATCGATTGTCCGATAGGATGTTCCCCACTGCTTTAACCGTTCTTCATAGGCGTCATTGTATCTCCAGTCGCGCCAGAAAGTTAAAATTGTCAGATCGGTATCAGATTCGCGGTTGTCCAGCGCATGAAAGCAGCCGGCCGGAATAAAAATCACCTGTCCTGCGTGGACATCGATTGTCTGATCGGAAAGCCGGAGCTTACCCATGCCGCCTAAGATATAGTATATTTCGTCCTCTTCGTGCGTTGCACCGCCCAAGGCGGCACCGGCCTTGACCGTTCCGTGGTTGATCTGAATCACATTCTCCCGCTTTGTAATCACGTGATCCAATATCATCCGCGACTCATACGTATCGCCGAATTTCAGCGGCATCACACGGTTTACATCCACAACGACCGGCTTTAACTGTTCCATTTTTTCCGCTCCTCCTCTTCATCAAATGTTATCATCACTTTTATTTTATCGTTTTTGTATTTTTCGGCATGTTCAAAAAAGTCCAGACACTCTGCAAACGGAACGCGATGACTGATGACCGGCAGAATGCTTACGGGATTCTTTTTCATAATTTCACAAACCGCCTGCGGATTGCCGAAGCAGCCGGCCGCGCCCCGTATGGTGAGACTGCGCAGAACGATGCTGTCCATCGGAATCCCATCCAAATCTTTTTCATAAAAGCTGGCAATCGCAATTGTTCCCCGGTTTCGCGCCATAGAAAATGCCTGCCACAACGCTGCCTCGCTGCCCGATGTCTCAATGATGACGTCTGCACCGCGGCCGTTTGTCATTTCCCGAATCGCCGAAACGGCGTCCGTCTTACAATTGTTGATAACGGTATCGGCGCCGACCTGCTTGGCGCGGCATAGCTTATGATCCTTTCTTCCAACGGCAATCACGGTACCGGCGCCGAGATATTTTGCAAGCCACACGGCGGTCATCCCGATCGCGCCGACGCCGATCACCGCAAGCGTTGTGTCCTGATGCAGCGACAGTCCCTTGAGCGCATCATACGCGATGGACGCCGGTTCTATCAGAGCCGCCTCTTCAAATCCGACCTCATCCGGAATCGGATAGACGTGATATTCCGGCATGAGCATATACTCTGCAAAGCAGCCGTCCCATGCGTTTACGGTTCCGACCGACCGAATGTGCGGACACTCCGCGAAGTTGCCCGATCGGCAAGCCGGGCATTTTCCGCAGCTCACCCCGTTATCCGCATAAACGCGGTCGCCCTTTTGAAATTTTTTTACGTTTTCGCCGACCGCCTCCACAATGCCCGACCACTCATGTCCAAACCGCACCGGGTATCGGATCAGGCCGTCACGGACAAAGCTGCTCTCTCCGCTGTATATCGAATAATCCGTTGCGCAGATGCCGGCTCTTACAACCCGAATCAAAATCATGTTATCTTCGGCCTTTGGCTTTTCGACCTCCTGAAATTCCGCATGACCCGGTCTTATGACTGTTAACGCTTTCAAACAATTCCCTCCCGTTCGTTATTTTAAAACCATACCCTCTCCCATTCGCAGAATGCGATAGGGTAAATTTTTCTCTTTCATCGATGTTATAAAGGTATTCGGATCGCCCAGATGCTCGGCAAAGTTCCAGAAATGGCATGGCAGTGTGCATTTGGGTCTGCAAAGCTCAGCCGCCTTTGCCGCCTGTTCACCATCCATATTTCCAAAAGCGCCGTTAATGGGGAAAATCGCCGCATCCGCACCGAAAAGCTCCGGGTTTTCAAAATATTCCGATCGGTACGCCATATCCCCGGCAAAATAAATTCTTTTAGTTCCGGCGGTTATCAAAAAGCCGACCGCGTCCGGCGCAAGGTCTCCGTGGTCGCAGGGCATCGCCTTGACCGAAAACCCCTCTTCCTCCACAGTCTCGCCGCACGCAATATAGTCAATGTTACCCCGGATGCCCAGCCGCTTGCACTCTGCCTCGGCATCGCACGCCGCAATCATGTGCGTCTTTGGGCGAAACAACATTGGAACCGCGTCCACATCAAAATGGTCGTAGTGCGCGTGGCTTATCAGTAAAGCGTCAAACACGATCTCGTGCGGCTCTAACAAATACGGCATGATCCTTTGAAATCCAAAATACCGCTCGCAGCAATCCGAAAGGTATAAATCAATGCCAATCAACCGGCCGTCATCGGTTTTTAAGACAAAGCCGGCCTGTCCGACCCAAAAAATACCGACGCCGCCCTTTGGCACGGACATTCTCGTGATATCATCTGCAAGGCGCATGGTGTTTTCCTCCTCTCAATTCAAAAATCTCTTGCAAAGCCGCCGGCCGTCCATCCGCCGTCCACCGGCAGTACCACCCCGGTAATATAAGAGGCGGCATCCGATGCCAAAAAGCTTACCGCATCGGCAATTTCCTCCGGCACCGCCTGGCGGTTCATCGGAATATGGGCTAAAAGCCGCTGCATCGCACTGTCCTCTGCCCACAGGCGGTTGGTGATTGCAATCCCGACCGTCCCCGGCGCTACTACGTTGACCCTGATTTTCTTTTCCGCAAGCTCCAGCGCCATCGCCTTGGACAGTTGAATCACGCCGGCCTTGGCCGCGGCAAAGGAGCATTGATTTCTGAGCGGCACAATGCCCACAATCGAGCTGATATTCACGATTGACGCACCATCCGGGTTCATCAGAGGAATGGCCGCTTTGCTGCAGTGATAGACGCCCTTTAAGTCAACCGCCTGGATTTTATCCCACCATTCGTCCGAAAAGTTTTCGACCGTCCGTCTCTGCTCCGGCCCGACATTGATCCCGGCGTTATTTACCAAAACATCAATAACGCCAAATTGCTCTGTGATTTTTTGCATTGCCGTCCGAACCGCCTCACCATCGGTAATGTCAAAGGCGAACCCGGCCGCCGAAAGCCCCTGTTTTTGGAGCGCCTTGGCCATTTCTGTCACACGCTCGCTGTAATCGCACAAAGCCACATTGGCGCCCTGCATGGCAAAATGCTCTGCCATGGCGCTGCCAAGACCGCCGGCCGCGCCGGTGATCACTACCGTCTTACCCCGAAAATGAATTTCCATCTTCCTCTCTCCTCGCATTTTCACGTTTTTCTTGCCCGGATGATATTCCATTCCGGCACTCTGCACCTATCCCTATTTTATATTGCGGCCTTGTCATTTCCTATTCCAATTTCACCAAAAAATACGTGAATATCACCACCTTTCTTTTTTGCACACAAAAAAGGCCGGCTGCGCGCCGGCCTTTGTGTGTCTGCTGTTTTTATTTGGGCATCTTTTCGATGTAGCGGTCATACGCCTTCTGGTTAATTTCCATCAGCTCGCTGATTCCCATGTTTTCCAGTGACTGCTTATAGCTTTCCCAGTCCTTATCCACGTCCTCTGCCCCGGTAATCCATTTTGCCTTCTTCTCGTCTACCAGTTTAAAGATATCGGTGGTAAGCTCGCTGATTCGATTGGCCTCTTCAACACTGTAATAAGGCCGCGGCCAGGGCTCCTGGTCGATAAAGTCCTTATAAAGCTCAAACTGCGAACCTTGCTGCTTCCAAAGGTCGCTCATCTCAATCTTGGTGCCGATATCCTCCGCGCGGATGCACGCCACCCAGGAGAGCATTCTGTTCTCTGCCTGGAAGCCTGCCTGCGTTTTTCCTGCCGGCGGATCGATCCAGCTAAAGGTTCCGTCATCGTTTTTCTTGATGGTGGTATCGATTTCGCCGTACATATTCTGCAAAGAATTTTCCAGCGTAAACATCTTGTCAACCCACTGCATGACCGCCTTGGGATTTTGACACTTGTTGGTAATGCTGAACACGTTGCGGTTACCGATAATTCCCGGATGAATGTGCCATACCGGCTTTACGCCCTCTTCGGCCACCAGCGGCTCGATGGCAATATATTCATCCTTGTTCTTCATGGGGCAGGTCTGCGACCAGATCACGCCAATTTTAGAGGTATCCGCCTGCATCTTGGAGTTAAATGTCTCGTTGTTATGCGTAAAGCACTCCATATCCAAAAGCCCCTCGGAATACAGGGTGTTGTAATATTTGATCATCTTCTTCCATTCTTCCATCATCGGTGCAAAGCTTACCTTTCCGCCCTTTACCGTGCAGTAGCTGTCAAACGCGCCGGATTTTGCGGCAACACCCCAGCAGGAGAGCAGCGCCTCCGGATACTGATAACCGCTCTTTTCCAAAAAGCTCATGCCGATCTCATCCGCCTGGCCGTTTCCGTTCGGGTCGCCGGTCTTAAACGCACGCAGCACCTCAAGCAAATCGTCCATGGTCTTTGGAATCTCCAGATTCAGCTTATCCAGCCAGGTCTTGTTGATAAAGATGGTGTTTTCCAGATACTGCGGCTCGTACTCTACAAACTGCGGCAGAGAATACATGTGCCCGTCCGGCAGATAGTTTGCCGCCTTGCTCTTGGGATAGTCCTCAAAAAACTTGTAGATATTGGGGGTATCCGTCTCATTGATATACTCGTCCAAGGGAAGAAGAATCCCGTTCGCCGCGTATTTTGAAACGTCCGAGGTCTGCAAAAAATTGCCCATAATAACCTCCGGATAGTCGCCGGAGGCAAACCGCAGCTTTAACGCGTCGGCGCCATCACCGGCACTCAGCAGATCGTAGGTGATCGTGACATCGGTCAGAGAATTTAACCGATCATAAAAATGCTGCAGGTTCTCCTTGTTTTCCACGTTGGTCGGCTCGCCGAAGGTCACGCTGAATCCGCCGTCCGAGGACGCTTCCTTTTTGGCGCCGCAGCCCGTCAGCGTTACCGCAAACAGCGACATTGCCATGGTGAGCGCCAAGCCCTTTTGAAACCATTTTTTCATGTCTTACAACTCCTTTTTATATAAATTTTATTTTTTACTGATTTAACCTTTCACAGAACCGACCATAACGCCTTTTACAAAGTATTTTTGTACAAACGGATACATCAAAAATACCGGAATCGACGCCACGATAATCACGGCATAGCGCACCGTCTGCGACGCTTTCATCTTCTCGGAAATCGCCGCGGAATCCATGGCGTCCTGTATACTGTCCACACTAAGTGACGCCGTCAAATTACGCAAGATCAGCTGCAGCGGATATTTGTCGGTATCTCTGATATAATACAGTGCGCTGAGGTAGGAGTTCCAGTGTACCAGCGCGTGATACAGTACCATAACAGCAATGATCGACTTTGACAGAGGCAGCACCACCTTGAAAAAGAAGGAGGTATAGCTGCCGCCGTCGATCTTGGTTGCCTCAAACAGCTCATCCGAGATGTTGCTCATAAAGAAAGAGCGGCACACAATCATGTTATACACATTCAGCGCACCTGGAAGCACCAGCGCCCAGACGGTGTTAATCATGCCCAGGTTTTTAATCAGCAAATACCCCGGCACCAGACCGCCCGAAAAATACATGGTAACCACAAAGAACGCATTGATCCAGCCTCTGCCCACCAGTTCTTTTCTGGACAGCGAAAACGCTGTCGGAATACACACCAAAAGGTTGATGCAGGTACCCAGAACCGTGTAAAAAATGGAGTTTAAATATCCCGTGGTGATCTCGGAATACTCAAATATTTTTTGGTATCCGCTGATGTTTAAGCCCTTTGGCCAAAACAGCGTCTGTCCCAGATTGACATAGGTCGGGTCGCTGACGGACGCAACAATGATGAAGTAAATCGGATAAACAATCAAAAGCGTGACGATTGCAAGCAAGATACCGTTTACAATACCAAACACTCTGTCTCCGCTTGATAACTTTACACTATTTGTTTTCTTCGCCATATCTCTTCCCCCCTAGAACAACGAATTGCCGTTGATCTTCTTTGCAACGCCGTTTACCAGCAGCAAGCAGATCACGTTTACCGTTGTGTTGAATAATTCTACCGCCGTGGAGAAGCCGAATTGGCCTTCCAATAATCCGACCTTATACACATAGGTACTTAAAATTTCCGACGCGTTCATATTCAGCGAGGTCTGCAAAAGCAGCATCTTATCCGCGCCGATGGCAAACATTTGACCCCAGCTTAAAATCAGCATAATCACGATGGTATCAGAAAGCGCTGGAAGTTCAATATGCCAGATGACACGCCAACGGTTGGCGCCGTCAATTTTTGCCGCCTCCAGCTGCTCCTGATCGATGCCGGCCAGAGCCGCAATATAGATAATCGCGCCGTAGCCGAGGCCGGACCAGATCCCGGTCACCACATAAATCGGCAAAACATACTTGTCATGGCCGAAGAACAGAATCTGCTCGCTGCCCAGTTTTTGAATCAGAATGTTAATCACACCGGTGTTCGGCGCCAGAAATACGTTTGCCACGCTGATGACGATAACAACCGAAAACAGATATGGCATATAAGAGATATTCTGCACCAGTTTTTTTACCCTCTCGTTATGCACCTCGTTCAGCATCAGCGCAAAGATGATGGAGAGCGGAAACGTCAAAACGCTGGTTGCAATCGCCGTTTTAAAGGTATTCCATATCATAATACCGCTGTTCGGCGATGAAAAGAACCGTATAAAATGCTTGAAGCCGACCCACGAAGCTTCTGCGATGGTCTTGCCGGGGATCAGATCCTTAAACGCGATCTGAATCCCGTACATGGGCGCATACTTAAAGATGGCTACGATCACGATGGCCGGGAGCAAAAACAGATACAGCTCCCAGCATTCCATCATGCGCCGGGGTATCGACTTTTTCCTCGGCAGTGCCGGCGACTTACTTTTGATGTTTTCCATTATCATTTTGCCTCTCTTTCCGACTCATCCATCCATTGCTGCAAAAACAACTGCCGATTCATGTATGGGATAAGTCCATCATTCTTAAAACTCCTCTGCAAACATGGCAGCCGCCGTATTCATGCACTGCTTTTGCGCATCGTTCCAGTTTGACTGTCCGATGATTTGGGTATCGCCCCTCCGGCTCAGCGTCAGGCCAAACTGTTCTGCAAAGGTCTCCGTTTTCACGTACTTTCTGCCGTCTTTTTCTGAGATATCGTGAAGAACAACCGCCGAATCACCGCACTTTAGCGTCACGCTGCCGTCCGCATTGTTCTCTGCCGCCGCACCGATAAAGGCCGCCGCACAGTCTACCTCGATGCTGCCGTTTGCCGCCGCGTTTTCGATACGGTAACCGTTTATCACCGCGCATCCGTCCTTGTCGCTGATCAGCATGCTTGTCTGCCGCTCTTTCTCTGTCATCAGCGAGGTAATCTCGATCTGCTCGTTGCTTGCCATATGCAGCTGCTCAAAATCCTTGGTGCCTTTCAGCTTTTTCTTATCGATCACGACAGTACGGCCCCACGGCTGCGAATTGTTTGACATATCGTTGCTTGAAAACGCGTCCATAAAGATATAATCCTTGGTCACGCCGACATTTAAGTTCATCATGGCAAGACCGCTGCCGTTGTTTTCGTGTACCGTGCCAAGATATTCCCAGGTTTCGCCGCCGTCATGGCTTCTGGCAAGCGCCCATCTGGTTCTCGGCCACTGGTCAATCCCGTGAAGGTTGGCGTTATCATAGCCCCACGCCGCGTACAGGGTTTTCATGTCATAGGGATCCAGCTCAATGTTATAGCAGTTCAGCGCACTGAGGAACGGCGTCTGATAGATATGCTCCATATCCCACGTCTTTCCGTAATCGTAGGAGTTCATATAGTGCACAAACCCCATGTTGTTTCTGAAGTATGCGCGGACAACACCGCTTTCGGTCTCCAGGCAGACAACCTCCTGAATGCAATAGCCAAGCTTTTTGGCGTCTAAATCGTTTTCACTCCGCGTCCAGGTCTTTCCCTTGTCGTCCGTGTACCATATAGAGGTGTAGCCATAGTCCTCGTTATTATTATCGCAGCAGGCATAGTAAACGCGCCCCGATCTTCCCTGTGTAATACGGTTGTTCATGGTAATGCGTCCCGCCACGCCGTTGCCGTCCACAAAGCTCCGTCTCTCCCAGGTATCGCCGTTGTCTTTGGAATAGTAGGTGATATAATCGTAGGTCGGTACGCCGTCCTCGTTCTGTCCGACCTGCTCACGGTAAACCGAGATACACTCGCCGGTACGCTGATAGCCGCCGCTGCCGTCCGATTCCATCAGCTGAACGATGTTAAAGCTATATCCTTCCTTTGGTGTGGTGTTGACATTCCACGTCTTTCCGCCGTCACTGGTGGTCATGGATTTTCTGTTTTCTCCGACAACAACAACCTCATCGCCTTTATCAATCAGATCATGGCTTGCGCTGAAATATGTGCTATCCATTACGGTTTCGGTCTCAGAAAGCACCGGTCTGGAATCCGCGCGGTAGGAAAGACTTTCGACATAGGCCACCGCGTCATCGGCGATAAATCCGATCTTGCCGCGGCGATCTGCCCCTTTGACCTGGACAATCTTTGGTTCGCCGTTTACCAAAAGCGCGATCTCTCTTCCGGCAGGAAGCATCCGTATACGAAGCTCCATATGCACTTTTTCGCCGACCGGGAAATCGCCCGGTATCCGAATGCAGCCCGGCTCGTATACCGTGCCCTCATTCATGTAGACGACCTCATAATTCCCGGTTTTAAAGTTATATCCGATCTTTGAGTACATCTTGGTTGTCGAATGGTTGGTTAAAAAGTAGAATCCGCCGTTGCTCTCGTTGACCGTCACATCAGCGGACAAGGTGGCATCGCCCACATAGGCGCTGATTTCTGCCATGGCGTCCGTCCTATCCAGCGCGTTCAGCAGCATGGTACCCTTGCTTGGATCCACATAGGCGCTCATGCCGTTTTGCAGCTGAAAATAGCTCATCGAGTCAAACTCTGCCGTCTTTTTGAAATCGTCCCGATAAAGGTATACGTCCGTGTTATCCGAAACGGCAAGATACGAAAGTCCGTCACCGCCCGTCACGTTGATTGCAACGGTATTTTCTCCGGAGGTGTGCATGTTTCTGAAAGATGCCAGCCAGCGGCCGTTTCCGTATAATCTTGACATGCCGGCCGTCGTCTCAACGCGGTAATACACGTTGTCCGCCTCCAAGGCGCTTGCCAGTTCCTTGCAAAACGGCTCACTGGAGTCGAATTTGGTGGTCCATGCGTAAAACTTGCCGTCCTTTAGTTCCAGATCGGTACGATAATAGCCGTCATTGACAACGATGCGTGCCGCATCGCTGCGATCTGCCACAAAGTCCAGATTGTGGATATACGAAAGCCCGGACGTATGATAAACCGCCTCTTTGTCCGTCACGTTTCGCTTGACAAAGTAATTGCCGCGCTCCTGCGGAAGAAAGGCCGACTGATCCGTAAAGGTCAGGCCGTTTTCTTCATAGCGCTGTCCCACCTCGTTGGTCTGCGGCATTATCATCGAAAACGCCAGCTGCCCGTTGCGGTAAACATCGGCGGTCGGCCCCTCGGTGATAATCTCAAACCGCCCGGTACCGGGTGAAAAGCTCTCTTCGCCGCGGTCGGTCAGATACGTTACCGCGTCCTTGGTGTGATTCAGATACAAACGGTGATTGCCATTTTTAAATTCGTAGCTGCCGCTGCCGCCGTCACCCTCTACCGTGTAAGCGATCTCTGTCGAATAGTTCACCGAACACGCCGTACCGTCCAGCGGCGGGAACACCTTTTCGGTCAGCTCGCTGACAACCAGTCCGTTCTTATCGCGGCAAAGTGCGGACAAGGTGGCCGCCTCTGCCGGCAGGGTGCCAAGCGGCACCGTGTACGGATTTTCGTAGGATGTACCGATGAAATTACCGTTTAACCGATACTCGACCGAGGAGACCGTATGGTGTTTATCATATAAATCCACGATAGCTTCGGCCGTTTTGTCATCGCCGCAGCTGATCTTCAGACTTCCCTCGACCGCCGGAACCACGGTAAAGTCTACCTCCGGGCTTTTCTGATCCTCATAGCATGCGGTCATGATATAGGAGCCGGGGGCAATCCCATTGAGCTCCGCCTTGTAATCCGGCGCCTTGCCGGTTGCCACGGTCTGCCCGTTGATTTTATAATCCACATAGGGGATATCGCTGTCGCCGCTCACCTTTGCCTGAAGGTCAATCGTTCTTCCCGACAGATATTCCGCTCCCTCAAAAGGAGTTGCAATCTCCAGGTTATTATCCCATGTTTCAAAGTTAAACTCATCAATAATGAGCTCGCTGTATTCTGCCTCAATCGGCTGACAGTAGATATAAACGTGGTAATCGGTGCGATCATTCGGAGCCGCTTCGTTATCACTTACCAGCACGCCGTCCACATAAAAGCGAACATTTCGTCCGTAGTTGTAGCCCTCGATGGTGTATTCGTGCCACTTTCCGTCCACGATCGAATCAAAATTCTGCGAGGACACTGACCCCTGCCCGACGGTCAGATCCAGGCGATCCTTTTTAATCAGCATATAGGTTTTATAACCCGGCCAGAAAAGCTGCAGTCCGCAGTTTGCGCCAAGTGTGGTTGTTTTTGCCTTGATGGTGAGACGGAACTCATCCTTAAAGCCCAGCATCGTCTTGGTTCTCTCGATCGCGCCGCTTTTTGCCAGGGCGCCCATGGTGCCGTTTTCGATCTTCCACGAATCGCGCAGCTGCCATCTTTTATAATCCTTATTGGGGTCTTCAAAATCCTCATAAAGATTTCCCGGCGGAATGTTACCCTGGGCATCGATGGCGTCATCGTTATAGGTGGTGTCAATGCCGCTTTTAACATCGCTCTGCACACTGTGAATTGCAAAATCATGAATCTCAATATTTAGGGGATTGTTGGCGTTCCCGATTCCCCAAAACTCAATCCAATTCTTTGCGCTGTACACCTCTGCGTCAAACTCCTGAATATAGTATCCGTCAATCAGCACAGTAAACCGCTTTTGATTGCCAAGAATTCGATATTCGTGCACATCCGTCCCGATGGGATAGCTGATGGTTGCAAGAATCGTACCGTTGCTGCTGCTTACCTTAAAGCCGCTTGAGCCCGGAATCATCATCGCGCGGTATTGACCCGTACAAATCTGGATGTTGTTGCTGCCGCTGAGACTGTTTATCTTCATGGTAAAGCTGACATCAAACTTTCCGCCGCTGACCTGCCAGTTTTTGACTGCCTTGACTTCACCGGCTGCGCTGTTTAAAAGAATCTTTCCGTCTTTGACGGCGGCGCCGTTTCCGGTCATTGTCCATCCGTCCGTCCAGCTTGCCGCCGACACCGAAACCGTAAACGCCGATACCGCCGTCAGCAGCATACACAATGTTAAAACAAGTGCGGTTAGTTTCTTCACGTTCGTATCCCCTTTCTTATTTCACAATCAATACAAATTGCAGATAACCGTCCTTCGCATAAAGCACAACACGATCCGTTGTCGCCGGATTCATCTCCCAGGTCACAAGATCGTTGATATCGCTCTGCTTCACCTTAGGTTCCGACTTTTCACTGTCATATACGAATACCGACGCACTGCCAAGCTTAAAGTTAAAGAAGTTGATGCGTTCCGCACAGCTTTCCGTCTTATCATTGATGGACGTCGTAAATCCTAAAATACCGTTGTTCACATACAGTCCGGTTCCGAACGCCATATAGGTTCTGTCGTCCTGAACCCCTTGGGCATTCGGGTTTCCGGCATTAAAGCTCCGGCTGGACGGGGTTACGCCGATATGATAAAAACGCTGCACAAGATTCACGGTAGAACCGGTCTTGTTGGAGCCGACCCGAATCACATCGCCGATTGCCAAGTCAGCCGGAATCGCGTCTGCACCTGCGTACGGATCTAACGTATGGGTTCTCGTGATGCCGCCGCCGGCAATGGTGTATACCTTTTTGGTCTGCTCACCCTCGTCATTTAAAACCGTATCAATCCCGGTGATTACCTCTGCCCAGCGGTTTTTGTCAACCTCCTCCGGCGTTTCCGGCTTGGTATAATACGCAACAACATAATCAACGGTTGCGTACTCTTTATCAAAGTTATAAGCATCCATTTTATAGCTGTACTCATCCAGTCCGGCATGGTACCAGTCCGCCTCATCACGGGCGTTTTCAGGAACCATCCAGACCGTTCCGAGCGCTGTCGCACCCGATGTAAACGCAAAATTGTTACCGTCAAACCACGCCGCATTTCTTGCATTATAGGTCAGACTGTTGGTCTCGTTGAATGTATGCTTTTGAAGAGAATCTTCTGTCTCGTCCGCTGCGTTGTAAGCTGCCGTGTCAAGATGCGTCAAGCAGCCGTCATTGTTTAGACGATAGCGCACCAGCTGCGCGTAAGGATACGCGGGATCCGGCTTTGCCGACTGTGCCGCGGTCGCCGCCAGGCTTGTCAAAACGGTGTTCGTGTCATTGTCGGTGCAGGTCTTTCCGTCCACAATGATTTTCTTGGTTCCTTTCAGTTCCAAAAGCGTGCGGTTGGTATCAACCAGCTGAACCTCTAAAACACCGGCAAAGGATTTATTCTCCCTGCGCGCGTTTACCAGATACCCGATCTTATCCATATCGTTTTCCGGATGAAGAATCACACCGCAAATTCCGTTATAAAGATATACCGTAACGTTTTCACCGGGTCTGATCGCATTGCTTGTATCGGTCACGGTCGCGCCGTTGGTCGCGTAGGTTACACCGGCTACCTTGATAAAATCCTCGCCGATGCTCTCCACCGCGCCGTAGCTGCCGGTCTCCAGCAAATAAACCGTCATGTATTTGGTGCCCGCTTGGTTTTTGCTTTCTTTCACCGCCACCGCTGTGCCGGACGTCACCGAGCTTGGCAGCGCCTTATACTCGCCGCGGCGAAAGACCATTTCGGTATCTTCGCGCCCGTCACCGATGGTAACATCCTCCGGGTAGCGGAGAAAAACAATGTTGTTTTCGGTGTCAACCGTTTTGATTACGCCAAAGGTAACGGCGTCAATCATGATCACTTCATAAAGATTATCGTCATTGTTATCGATCAGGGTCACCGTACCGGCGCCGGGCTTTAAATCCTCCTCGGTGTAATCGGGGTACGCGATGCCGTTGTAAATCACATCGGCAGTCTCCGACACCTTGACGGTGCGTTCCTTATCATTGCTCCAGTAACGCACCGTGCCGCCCGTCTTTCCGATCACATCGTCACCGGAAATCGTCATCATGTGGTTCATTCTGTCATCCGACACGATATAACGGATATTGCGATCCGGATCTCCGCCGTCACGGCCGGTATAAAAGATGACCGACTGACCGAGGAGCGCGTCACCGTTTTCACAATTGTATACGGTGCCGCCGATCACAATTTTCCCCTCGGTGATGCTGTCATCGGGGCGGATCAGCGTGGTACCGAGGCATCCCTCAACCACGCCTTTTTGCGGAACCAGCCCGTGATACCGCTCGATGGCATAGTAGCCGTCCTTTAACTGATACTCGGTCTCCTCGCCAAAGCGAACCGGCTCAAACATCTCGGTATGCAAAACATCGTATGCAACCTGCAAAAGCTCACCGTAGCTTACACCGTCGCCAAGGTTTACGCCGTCCGTAAACCCCGCCCGCTGCGCAGCCTTGCGGTACGTGTCAAAGTATCCGACCTCCTTATAGCCAAGAATGACCGAAAACACCTTGCACACCTCGTCCTCCGTGGCGGCATCGTCCGGGCGGTAATAACCGTCACCGTCCCCGGTAATCACGCCGCTTTGCACCAGCGCGCCGATCTCGCCGAAATAAGGATTCTCTTCCGTCACGTCATAGAACCAAACCTCCGCCGCCGAATCCTCCGGCGCAGCCAAGACCCTTGCCGCAACATAGGCCAACTCTCCGCGAGTGACTTCCTTATTATAATCTACGCTGCTTTCAATGACATTAATATGCCGCAGCAGTCCCTCCTCGGCACCGCGGAGCGGCTGTGCCGAAGAGGCGGCACCGAACCCGGCTACTTGGAAAATGGTAAGCGTCAAAGCCGCTGCTGTAACCAAAGAACCCGCTTTTTTCATAAACTTCTTCATTGTAACCATCTCCTTCCATTACGCCCCTTTGGCGGTTTCGTGCAGATATTGATACACTCTGTAAACCGCCACGGCCGCCTCCGCACGGGTTGCCGATGCCATCGGCGCAAAGTTCTGATTGCCGACACCCTGCATCAGGCTTGCCTCGCACAGCCGATCGATGCTCTCTGCCGCATAATCCGGAATCTGTGAAAAATCAGCAAAGACAAAGGCCGCTTTTTTCGGAGGCAGTTCTGCGCCTGCCGCCGCAAGCGCTCTGCAAAGCATCACTGCCATGTCCGCTCTGGTAATGCTCTCACCGATGCCAAACCGTTCCTCGCTGACTCCCTTGACGATACCGGCTCTGTATGCACTTGCCACATAGGGATAGTACCATGCGTCTTTGTCTGTATCGACAAACTGTACGCCCTCGCCGACTTCGATTTCGATACCGGCCGCAAGCATCACGATCTTTAAAAACTCTTCCCGGCTCACCGCGCGGTTTGGCGCAAAGGTGCCGTCACCGTTGCCGCTGACAAAGCCCATCTGACTCATGCGTCCGATGCTCTCTTCTGCCCAGGAAACGCCCTCTAAATCCGCAAATGCGTCTGCTCCGCTGCCGTCCTGTCCGTCCGCCGCGGTAACCGGCGTCGGCGTCACGGTTTGCGGCTTATCGCTGATTGCCACACCGCCGCCATATCCGTTGCTGCCGCCACCGCCAAAAGATCCGCCGCCGGAAGAACCACCGCCGCCGCTGCTGCCGCCGTTGCCGCCGCCGGCCTCCTGTTCGGCCTTTTTCTGGGCAGCAACCGCGCTCTCAAGTCTTGTTAAAATCTCTTCTGCATTATGATAGACGGTGCCCGTCATACGGAGATAAAGCTCCTTGTTGTTTTGAATCCCCGAGACCGTATCGCTCGTAATGCCGAGATAATCCGCGTAGGTTTTGGTTAAAATGGTTTCGATCACCGACCATCTTTTTGCTGCCGCTGCCGTGTTCATTTCTTCGATAAGTTTTCGGTCGGTGGTTTCATCTGTGATGGCCTTTGCGGCAGCATTCTGAAAGACGTACAAATCGTCCGTGCCGTCCTCGCCGACCTGACTGACATAGCGCGCATAGGCCGCCTCTGCAAATTCGGCGTCCTCCATGGCCGCCCTTTCCGTTTCGCTGCCATACTTTTGGATGATCTCCGCAAACGCCGCCGCGCTGTCAATCGCTCCCTCTGTCAAAATTTCTGCGCCGTAGAGATTTACCTTGACGCTCTCTCTTCGATTTCCATACTGTAAGTATAACACATATTCGCCATTTGGCAAGGTGGGATCCACCGCAATTTTACTGTCTGCCATGCCATAGTCATTGGTCTTAATCTGGCTGATTGCCTTGATTTCTCCGTTTTGATCGGTCAGCGTTGCCGCCACCGTGTCCACAGCCCCTGCATAACCGCAAATCAAAACCTCATTATAATGCGGCGTCCCAGTGAGTCCGATTTCCTGATTTCTCTCCGGCGCACCGGCTGCGGTGTTCGGCGTGGTATAGCCCTTTGCATTTATCAGCGGATATCCGACCTTTGCCGTATTCCACAGCATGACTGCCGTATCATTTTTAGAAAGATCAAGACTGCCAAGGTCAAAATCCGTATCAAGCGATGTTTCCTTATAACCCGGCACGGTCTTTTTGACTTCCTTTACCGAAGTGGTGTAACCGTGTTCTTTGTCATACGTAGCCAGGATAACCGACAGCTGCTTATCCGCACTGTTCGGAACGCCCTGGAAAACAGAGCCCTTGGCGCTGACCTGTGCGGTGCCAAGTCCCTCTGCGTCAAAATCAAGCAGCGTGCCGCTGTATACCTTGATTTCGTCCACGTCCCAGGAGGTTTGGGTGTTATTGCTGTTCATCTCAATTTTATTCGATCCCCAGGCGGTCAGCGTCTGATTTTCAAACACGGTCTGCCAGGTATTTGTTCCGACCTTGCACTGGTACAGGCTTGCGGTCAGGTTATTTTTTACATAATAGACATAGTCATAGTAAACGCCCATCTCACGCGGCACGTTAAAAACATCTTTGCTGTTCACCTTGACACTGCTCTGGTTGATGTGTATCATCGAACGGGTTCCGCCAAAACCGATGTTCGCCTGCCAGAAGGTGGCGTTCAGCTTCATCCGCATGGTCATAATCCATTCGCCGTTTAAGCCGTAGTCTCCCAATTCAAAGGTAACTCTTGCAAAATTTGTCGCACCGTTGTCTCTGTGATCGGTGCCGGGTCTGATATTTGCCGTTCCGTCCGTAATCTGCGCATCCTCCAGCTTTGCCTTGGAATTTTGCGGATCGGAAAAGTCGTCATAGAGCCAAACCTGTCCGCCACCGGTAATGATATCGGCATCTTCTCCCTCCGGATCGTCCGGATCCGGCTTTTCCGGGTCATTGACGCTGTATACCCGCACAAAGTCAACCGCTACGGAAGAATCCCCGTTTGCCAGGATGCGCAGCTTGGTTTCCTTCCACTGATACTTTCCTTCCGTGATGCCGATATACGTGTATTCATCATCGCCGCCGGCCTTGCGCCAGAACTCGTAACCGGCTTCCTTATTGATAATCAGATAATCATAAGTCACATTTGGTTCGGTCGTAATCCCCTGCCAGGTGGAATATCCGCCGCCGGCCGTCACATAGTTTTCCGGGTCACTGTCCATCAAAGCACGGGTATAGCGGATACTGCCCGGCTCCGGGTGAAAGCGCATCCGGCCATCGTTGGTATTCAGCTCAAAAATCGGGAACGAAGCGCCCGTACTGGTCTTTGTAAAACGGAAATGTGCAACATCGCCCACATCGTAGGTAAAGGTCGTGTTGGTGTAATCCGCACCGCCGGAGAGATTTAACATTCCGTTTGCGACCGAATGTGTACCGCCCGACACTGTGCCTTTTCCCATATCATCCGCAAACTCCAGCGCGTGCTTGGTCTTGCGCGTTCCGATCAGCTCCGTCTCGGTTTTTGTCTCTTTGTCATCACCCGGCTCCGTCCGTTCGCCGTACATGCGGAAGAATTCAATATTGGCTTCTGCACCGGATTGCGTACCGATCAAAACCTCTTTTGCCGTGCTGCCGGCACGCAGACCCGATGTCGTTGCAATACGGCCCCAGCTGCCGGTCGTGTTCATAATCCAGAATTCCAGCTGATTGTCCTCCGTATTGCGAACGATCAATTCAACCGGGTTTCCCTTTGTCATCACATCGGTCGCCACGCTCGTCCAGGCGTCCTTTTCCGCGTAATTAAACAAGGTTCTGCTAAATCCAAATCTTCGGCGCAGCCCATCGCCGCAGGCAATCTCAAAATATACCGCTGCGCCGCCGCTGTCACTTGTCTCCGTAAACCGCAGATGCATTGCCGCCTTGCCGGAAAATGTGATCGCATCATCACTGATTTTCCACTTTGCGTTGTTTCTGTCGTCCGTAAATGCTGCGTCCGCGCGGAGTGTTAACCCGTCCGCCGTGATGGCAGAGGTCTTTTCGGTTGCGGAGATGATGGTTCCGCCCTGTGCGTCCTGTGCCGTCTTAAATTCCTTTTGCATCAGCGGACTGCATCCCTCTAAAAGTGATTCGGCCGTGATTGCCTCTGCCGCTTGATATACCTTGATATAGTCGACATCGCAGACAGAATTTGCGCCGGTTTTTGCACCGCTGTAACCGATCCGCACCTCGGATGCGTAGTTCTCTTTCCAAAGTTTAAAACTTGTCAGCATCACATAATCGCCGGTGCAGCCAACCTGCGCCCAAACGGTAAGATCGTGTGCCGCATCGTATGAAATCGCAAGCTCATGCCAGGTGTTGGGGGCAAGATATCCGTTTTCCGGAAGATCCAATCCCTCCCAGGTTCTTGCGCCGTCCTTATCCCGCAGGACAAAAAACTGCTGTTTGCCGTCCTCGGTCAGCCGCAGCGCAAACCGCGCCCGATATCCGTCCAGCATACCGCCGTCAAAGATAATCATGTCATCCCATGACGCGTTTTGCGTGTTGTGCGCATAGCGGAACTTGATTTTTGTCAGCGACCCCTCTGCACGGGAAAGCGCTGCGCCGTTGTCGTCTTTAAGCCCTATTGTCTCAAGACCTGCTGCGTTCTGGTGCAGGTAACTCACAGTGCCGTCCTGCATAATCTCCGCCCGATTCGCATAGGCGCTCATGTCATAATTCTCGTTAAAGTTTGCCTCTGCGACAGGTTCGCTGCCAAGTCCCGTCATCAGCTCTGCCTCTGTCACGGTGTCGCCGACTGCGGCCGCCGAAACGGAAACAGGAAAAACACTCAGCGATGAGAGAATCATCATGAAAGAGAGGAGCCCTGCCAGAATTTTATTTTTCTTCATCACACTTCACTCCTTGTTGTTAGCCGAACTCCGATTTGGGGAGGCGGATTTCCGCTTCCGGCTATGAAATTAAACCCATACGGTGAATTTTTACACCGTTTCGGTGCGAAAAGGATTGCTAATATCAGGTTAAAATATTTTTCGCAGAAAGCCCCCTTTTGAAAAAGGGAGCTTTTCTGCACAGGTAACCGCGGTAGCCACGATCCTGTTATGATACGCTTTTCGTTTACTGCTCTTTTACTTGAAAAGCGCCGTCAATGCCGACAACCGGCTTGATATTTTCAAAACCGTCCCACAGGAATACCTTGACCTTTGCGGCATTTTTACCGGTCGGCACGGTATAGATTTCCGTGGTATCATTTGCCGATGCGGCAATGGGCTTTAAGCTCACGTCTACCAGTCCGTCCTCTGCATCGTATGCGGCAAAGATCAGCTTTTGCTCCGCAGCGGCCGGTGCAACGATGGCGCGGATTTCGTTGGCAAACAGGCTCTGATTTGCAGTCGGTGTCCAGGACACTGCGGCACCGTCCGTCAATACCAGCGGCGAATCGACCGGCCCGTAAATCTTCACATAATCTACCTCACCGGAAACGTCCGTACTGCCGCCGTATTTTTCTACATTAAAGTGCGGATCGCCACTAACGGTAGTGCGCTTTGGAATGTTCTGACTCACGGGTGTCCAGGCATCATCGTCCGCCTTTTGGATATAGATATCATAGGTCTGCCCATCCGCACTGCGGACAATCCGTACCGTCTGCCATTGGTTTGCCTCATTGGCAAAAACGCCTGCCTCAACCCACTGCGTTCCGTTGTGATACATCGACTTATTCCGGCCGTTTCTTGCTCTCCAGCTTAACTGGTTATCCTCATTAAAGAAGCTGAACCCCAGATCATCGCTTGTCTTATAGCGAACCTCGGCATAACCGCCCGCCGGAATGCTCGCATTTTTCACATTGTAAATGGCAAAATTGTTCTCATAGTTTGGCGCCTTCTGTCCTTCTTCTAGCGCCGCCTTATAATCGAGCTTTAAGGTTCCGTCTGCTGTGATGGATCTGCGAGCCTGAGAATTTACGTCCTCTTTCACATATTTGTTGGTAAGACCGTCTCCGCCGGCCTCAAATTCTTCATCAAAGAGCAATCTCTGTGCAGCCGCCGGTTTTGCCTGTGCGTCTGTCATGCCGATTCCGCTTTTGTATACCTTGTAGTAGTCAATGTAGACATCATTGCCGTTCGGCACAGCCGTGTATCCCTCATTGATAAAGCGGATTCCGTTGGCGCCGCCCGAACGCAGCGAGGCTGTTTCCGCTTTTATGCCGCTATACTTCGCCTCACCGTCTGTCCTCCAGCGAAGTCCCAGGCTGTTCTCTCCCTCTCTGGTAATCAGATAAGTCACCCATTTGTCGGAAAAATCTGCAATGTTATAATTGACAAAGGAACCATCCTGCCAAAATTCCAGGGTTCCGGTATAGCCGATCTTCATAAAGGCACGGGTATCTGTTTTTGCACCGAGTTCCACAGTCATCACGCTGCCCAGTTTCCACTTTGCGCGGATTTCCATCGCATCGCCCACATTGGCAAGCGGCGAAAAACCGTTGCGCGTCCACTGCGATGCATTCTGGTTATTCTTAATTTGCATGTTGCCGTCGGTATCCAATACCGCGTAGTCCGGCGTAAACCCAAAGCTACCGTCAATGTCGGCACCCTGATAGCTCTTACCGTTATAACCTTCTTCAAAGTCCACGTATTCAGCCAAGGCATGGTTCTGTCCAATGCTGCTCAGCACTTCTTCCAGCGTCTCTCTTTTCTCCGGCTCGCGGTAGATACGGAAGAATTCTACGTTCAGATTTGCACCGGCTGCAGCGGCAATTTTAGCCGATCTTGCTGTGGAATTTGCAGGCAATCCGTCCGTCGTCGCCAGATACTCCCATACGCCGGTGGTGTTATTTTTAACCCAAAATTCCAGACTATTATTCACTGCGGTGCGTACAATCAATTCAACCGGCGTGTCCTTTGCCCTAGCGGTACAACGCAACGTAGGCCAAGAGCCGCTGGCAGGCGCATAAATAAAGCTGCTATTTGTAAAGCCAAATCTGCGGCGATAACCGTCACCCCAAACCTCAAAGAAATTCAACGCGCCTGTGCCCGTCGTCTCGGTAAACTTTGTATAAATTGCTGCAGAATCGCTCATATTAACGCTGCCATCGGTGAATGTCCAATTTGCCTCAGCACTGGTTGCCGTAAGCGTCAAACCGTTTTCCGTAATTTGAACCGACTGTCCTTCAACCGCAGAAATCGTTCCGCCCAACAGATCTGCCGCTCCCTGAAATGTTTTGTCTACGGCCAAATTCATGCCCTCTAACAGTTTTTCGGTTGTAACAGGCTCCGGGTTGTACACCTTGACATAGTCAACATCCAAGTTAGAATGCTCCCCGGTGCTTGCACCCCAGAAATACATTTGCAAGCCCGGCGAGGATTCCTTCCACATCTTAAAAGAAGCCAGCATCACATAATCACCGGTGCAATTCACCCTTGCCCAAACAGTGAGGTTATGATCTTTATCGGGCTGAATTGCCAGCTCATGCCAGGTATTTGGAGCAAGCTGTCCATTTTCCGGAAGATTCAGATTTTTCCATGTTCTGGCGTTATTCTCATCTAGCAACACACGGAGCTGCCGCGTACCGTCTTCAGATTGTCTTAACGCAAACCGCGCACGATATCCATTCACAGCGTTTCCGTCAAAGATAATCGTATCCGTATCTCCCTTATTTTCCTCATTATGTGCATAGCGGAATTTAATTTTAGTGAGTGAACCTGCCGAACGGGAAATACTTGCACCATCCATTGTTTTGACCTCATGTCCGCCATCAAACGTCCCATATGCCGTCTGATGCAGATAGGTAACGCCGTCCTCGCTTTTCAGTTCCGCTTTGGCAGAATCAAAGCCGGTATAGCCCTCGTCAAAGTCGAGCGAAACCGCAGGTTCTGCCATCACACCGTCCATCAACTGTGCCTCGGTCGCAGTATCACCGACTTCTGCCGCCGATGCCGTCACGGGGAGCACGCACAGGGATGAGAGAATCATCATGAAAGAAAGCAGTCCTGCAATCCATTTTGTTTTTTTCATCATACTTCACTCCTTATTATAATTTTTACTATCGCCACTGACATCACCCAAACACGGGCGCTGATCTGTTTTAAGGAGGTGGCAGCTCCATTTTTTTCGTATTCTGCCTGTCGTGATGTTTGTGTTCTTTCCTTCTGCTTTGCCGCACGGACGGCCAGGTGAAACCGCATGATCTTCACACGGCACCATGACGCCAAACCCGTTCCATAAGAACACCTTGATTTTTTCAATACCGTCGGCCAAGCCGTCAAACAGATAGGTTTGATTTTCACTGATAAGCCGCAGCTTTTGAATCTGTTCCGCAGCGTACATATACAGCTGCTCAAAATCCATGATCGGTTTCAGCTGATCCTTTCTCACCACAATCGTACGGCTTCAGGACTGTGGATATTTTTGGGTTTTTAAATTATTCGTTTTCGCTGATGAAGTTTGCAATGTCATCAAAGTACTGATTTAGCGCTCCAACATCGGAACCTAAATTTAGGTACCGATAGCCCATGGCTTGTAGTTTCTTGGCATTTTCTCTGGGGCCAACGGTAACGGTGCCTGCAAATTTTCCATACTTTTTCGCTGCGTCTGCAACTTTTTGGTAGCCAGCCAGTACATCGGGATGGTCAAACTCTCCGGAGTGACCGATAGCGTGAGAATAGTCGCCGGGGCCAAAGAAAAGAATGTCGTAACCGGGAACCTTTGCAATTTCTTCGATTTGGTCCATAGCTTCCGGATCTTCAATCTGCAGAACAATAAACCGCTGGTCATTAGCCTGACGGTTATACTCTGCCTGCGGAAGTCTGCCGTATACTGCATCCGCATTACCGCCGTCTACCGGTCTGCGGCCGATGGGATAGAAGCGGGTCATGTTGACAACCTGTCTTGCATCCTCAGCGGACATAACGTGAGGTGCCATAATGCCGGCGGCATCCAGTTCCAGAGGACGAATGTAATCGCTATAGGAACCGCGGGGTACCCGACAGAGAATATCGGTGTTATTAATTTTACCGGCCATAATCTGTGCTTCGGTTATAGCATAGTCGTTGGCAGTATGTTCCATATCCACCCAGATACAGGGGATGCCGAAAAGAGCCGCCATTTCAACAATACGGGGGTCGGCACTGTTTAACTTAACGGAGAAGACCGTTTTGCCGGCCCGGAGAAGTTCTAACACTCTGCTTTTACGCATTTCCATTGGTGATTCGCTCCGATCTAAAATTAGTAAATTTTTTCGTGATAGCATGCCTTTGCCGAAACGGCAAGTATTTTCAAGAAAATATTTAAAATTTACTCTCTTTCCTGAACATCTACATCCATAGCCTGAAGTTTACTGGTCTGCCGGAGCAGTTCGTGCTCATCGGCTCTTGCCAGCCATTTCAAATGGTCGGATACAGGAAGAAGGTCATAAACTTCTGCTTTGGCGGCCATAAAGCCTTCTGCATAAGGAAGCCGTACACGGATACCAAAGTTGCCATTCCATTGTTCGGCGGTTTTTTTGGCGTATCCCGGTGTATCATATTTCTGGCTTCGCATGGTGGCGATGGCCTTCACCTTTAAATCAATCACATCGGTAACATCAACAAGATGGGTGATACGAGCCGTTCTTCCTTGGGCAATGGCATCATAAGCACATAAATCAGTGGGGCAGAGCATATAAAAAAGCTGTGCCGTTCTGGAGGCCGGGTATTTGTCTTCAAAGTTAACACCCGATGCCGCCTCAATAGCAAAATGGGTAATTTGGCCGGTAACGGCGTGATGATCGCTGATGCCGCCATTCTGATAGGGCCAGTGGGTGATAATGATGTCCGGGCGTACTTCCCGAATCATTTTTGCTAATTTAGAAATCATGTCCGGTGTTACGGTGAGGATCTCATCGTCGTAGCTTAAAAAACGGATATCGGTAATACCAAATAATTTGCAGGCCTCCATGACCTCCCGGTGCTTTACCTTTTGACGCTCCTGGATGATTTTTTCAATTTCCTTCGTAGTAAACTGGTCAATGCGTTCCCGGAAAACGTCGGAAATAACCTCATCGTGAACGCGAAGCCCCTGGGTCATAGAAACACAAGTAACTTCGTCGCCGTTTTTCAAATGCTTCAGCAGCGTGCCGCCGCAATGATCAAACATATCCGCAGGATGTCCTGCAACTACTAAAATTTTCATAATTTTTCCCCCTGAGAATTTTTACTATCGCCACTGACACCACCCAAACACGGATGCTGGTCTGTTTTAAGGAGGTGACGCTCCATTTTTTTCGTATTCTGCCCGTCATGGTGTTTGTATTCTGCTTTTTTACTTTGCCGTGCGGACGGTCAGGCTTTGCACCGCGTGATCTTCACACGGCACCATGGCGCCAAAACCGTTCCACAAAAACACTTTGATCTTTTCAATACCGTCGGCCGAGCCGTCAAACAGGTAGGTTTGATTCTCACTGCCCATCCAAAACGCCGGATCTGTGATGGTCTCGGTCTGTACCTTGACCAAAGCGCCGCTTTTGGCATATCCGGCAAAGACCAAAACGCCCTCTGCATTGCGGCCGACAACCGCCCGCAGTTCACCGGGATAGCTTAGCGGTACGCCCTGCTGCGGTGTTACCGGCACGTCCCGTCCGTCTGTCAGCGTCAGACTTTTGTCCGGCCCGTAAATCCGCAAAGCATCGATGTTACTTGCCGCAGTTCCTACGCCGTATCGCAGCAGCAACAGCGAGGTCGGCTCTTTGCCGCCGTTTCCGCGCGGCACTGCACCGGTGATTGTTTTCAGCCATTTTTGGCCGCCGTCCTTTTTCATATAGACATCGTAGGCCGCGCCGTCCGCGCTCCGCACAATGCGGCAGTTTTGGTATTGGTTGGGTTCAAAGGTATAGCCGTCAAAATATTGCCAGCCGCCGTCGGCATTTTGATCGGTACAATTTGCACTGTTTGGCTGATTGGCAAATCCGATCTGAAATTCCGTGTCCGGCGCAAAAAGCTTTAGCTTGAGCGGCGCATCCGTCCGAAACCGCAGCTCTGCATAGCCCCCGGCCGGAATCGCAAGATTGCTGACGCGATACTGTCCCATATCCCGATCGACCTCTGCGGTCGTCAGCTGCAAATCGCCGTCTTGGATTACGGCACGGTTTACCGCCAAAACCTTGTCGCCGGCAAGCGCTGCAGCATCCGTAAACTCCTGCTTATAAAGCGGTATTGCATTTTCTGTCTTGGTATCTTCCTCACTGACGCCGCCGACACTGTAAATCTTATAATCCTTGACATAGGCCTGTGCGCCGTCATGTTGAATTCCGCTGCCGCCAATCAGAGAGACCCCTCCGGCGGGAGAATCCGCCGCGCGCTTTCCGCGGCTTTTTAAAATCGGGCCGCAAAAGCTGTCCTGTCCCTCCTGTTTGATATACAATCCGTAGCACGTGCCCTCATTGCGGATTAAATAGGTGTTCCATGCCCCTGCGATCGTGGCATCGTTTGCCACAACCGTCTCTGTCGTGCCGTCCATTTCATAGGTTCCGCTGCCAAAAACATAAAACCTTGCCACATGGCCGTTTCCGTCATCAAGCTCTACCGTCAGCTGCCCGGATTCCGGCACCATCGCGGATAGCTCCACGGCGTCCCCGGTGTTTGCAAGCGGTGAAAAACCTGTCGTCCGCTTGCTCCATCGGCCGGGATAACCGTCCTCGGCACGGTCAGCGGTGAGCGCAAGTCCGCGCTCATCGGTCGCGGCAAAATCTGCCGCAACGCTGCCATCAACGACAGTACCCATAAACTTTCTTCCGTTAAAGCTCTCATCAAACTGCATAAACTCCCGAACCACGGCGCCGGATTCCAACATATCATACACCGCGTCTCCGAGCGGCCGATAAATTTTAAGAAAGTCCACATCCATCGTTGCACCGGCTGCGGCATGAAACCGCACATAGGCGCCGTCACTTGCCTCCTTGCCGGCCGTGGTGCCAAGATAGGTATAATGAATCCGATCGGTGCTGCGCCAGTAAGAAAATCCGTTTTCTGTGTTTAAGATGATGTAGTCATATGTGGTGCCAATTACAGAGGCCGTCCCCGAAAAGTTTGTATAGCCGCCGCTGCCGGTGACAAAGATATTGCTTCCTGCCTCGCCGGTGTTCAGCCGCATGCGGTTGCCGCCGCTGCGGATTTCAAAAACGCAGTTTCCGCCGTGATAGGTAAATCGCAGGTGTGCAATGTCACCAATGCGAAAATCGGGATCACTTGCCGACACGCAGTTGACCGTGCCGTTTTCGGCTGCCGCGGCCAGCTTTAACAGACCGCCCTCCGCCTTTGCCGATGATCCGTCTCCGTGAAGATAGGACTGATCCGGTTCTGTAACCTCTGTCGTGTCGCCTTGCGGCAGCATCGGCGCAAGCTCTGCATCGGTATCCAGACAAAGCGCAGGCGCCTCTCGGTTCATTCCTGCCAAAAGTCCCTCCTCCGTCTCGGATATGACATCCTCGGCATCGCGTTCGGTCGGACTTTTTCCAAACAAGTCCACCGCCGTGCGCAGCGTTTGTCTCTGGCCGGCCGACCAGCCGTCATAGCTGCTAAGGATCAGAGTGCCGTTCTCCTCGGTAACGCTTAGATGGAACCGCTCCGCAAAGGCCTGAAGCGGTATATAGCTCCTGCCGCCGCGGACGGAAATCTCCGATGCCGCAAAGGAAACGGCTGCATCTCCTACCGTCAGTTTTACATTGCCGTCCGTTCTCTCTGCCTCTGCGCCGACAAAGGCCGCCGCAACCTCTAAGCAAATAGCGCCGTCATATACCGCATTTTCGATCTGATCACCGCTAAGCACCGCACTGTGGCTCTTTGGATGAATCAGCAATGCGCTCTTTTGCAAATCCTCGCCGATCAGCCGCGTCTTTTGAATCTGCTCCGCATCGTACATGTGCAGCTGCTCAAAATCCATGGTCGGTTTCAGCTGATCCTTCTTCACCACAATCGTACGGCTCCAGGACTGCGGATCGTTGTTCATCGTATCATCGGAGTACGCATTCAGTACAATGTAATTTTTTGCCACATTGACGCTAAGATTCATCATCGAAAACTGTACGGCATTGTTTTCATGTACCGATCCCAAAAACTCCCAGGTTTCGCCGCCGTCATGGCTTCTTGCAAATGCCCATCTGGTTCTTGGGTACTGGTCAATCCCGTGGAGGTTGGCGTTGTCATAGCCCCACGCCGCATACAGAGTTTTCATATCATAGGGATCAAGCTCAATATTAAAGCAGTTCAGCGCGCTGAGAAACGGCGTCTGATAGATATGTTCAAGATCCCAGGTCACACCGTAATCATAAGAATTGAAGTAATGCACCAATCCCATGTTGTTACGGAAATACGCGCGGACAATTCCTTCGTCCGTCTCCAGGCAGACAACCTCCTGAATACAGTACCCGGTCACCTTTGCGTCAAGATCGGTCTCGCTCTTGTGCCAGGTCACACCCTTATCATCGGTATACCAGATCGTGGTATAGCCAAAATCCTCATTATTGTTATCACAGGAGGCAAAGTATACCCGACCCGATTTTCCCTGTGTGATACGGTTGTTCATGGTAATCCGCCCTGCCACCGATTCCGGGGCGAGGTAGCCGTCCCTCTTGATCCAGGATGCGCCGTTGTTGGTCGAATAATAGGTCAGGTAATTATAAAGTCCCACGCCGTTTTCATCGGTGCCGGTTTTAGTGCGCTTGACCGAAATCACCTCATTGGTTCGCTCAACGCCTGTGTGCGTTCCGCTCTTTAACAATAGCTTTCCGCCTGCGACCTTCTCTGTCCCCTGTGTACCGGAAAAGTCGGATACCATGGTGCGAAAATCCGCGTTACTGTCAATGACGAGTGCCGGCGCCGCAGTATCGACCGTACTTAAAAGGTCTGCCTCGGTACTGTCGCCGCCCGATGTTGTACCCGGAACCGGGCAGTATATCTTGATATAATCGATCTCGGTTTCGGCAAAGCCGCCGATTTCGGTTGTGTTTGCCTTGATGACAACGCTCTCTGCCGCCGTACTGTCGCGCATACCCTCCGTTTTGCCTAAAAAGCTGTAATACATCTCGGCCGCGGTCTTTGCCCAGCATTCATAATGATCGCTGCGCTGAAAAACGATGACATCATAGGTTGTGCCGTACGCCAGCGGATAGGGAAACACCTTGAGTTGGTTTTTCTGATACAAACACAGGCGGTTGCTTCCGCTGCCCTCATTCTGCAGCCGAAAACGGTAGCTGCCGTTATAAATCTCGATCATGGTGGACTTTGCCTTTGGCGTAAAGCGCAGATGCACCGCGCCGTTTTCGGCAAGGCCGGTCGCGCCGGAGAGGGCTTTGGACTGTTCGCTCCAGTTTCCTGTCTTTTTCTCCGACAGGCGAATCATGTTGTATGAAGAACCGCCAACCGTGCTGCCGATCTTCCAGTCCTTGCCGCCGTCATTTGAGGTCATCCATTGGCCGGAATCCGAAACCATCACCAGATCATTGCCGCGCTCCAACAAGTCCAGGGTGGGCGGAACCGTCTTTCCCGCGTGCACCGTATCGGTCACGCCGGTCACCGGCTTGGTGTCGCCGCGATAGGACAAATTGCGGATTTTTGCCGTGCTGTCGCTCATGATAAAGCCAACCTTGCCGCGCTGCGCCGCCGTCAGGTTTTGCGTGATGACCGCCTCTCCGTCCCGGTACAGCGTAACCCGTTTTCCGCTTTCGGACTGTTTGATCACAAGTTCTAAATGAACGGTCGTGTCCGTCAAAAGCGTTCCGACCGCCTTGACCGTTTCGGTAACATCGTCATTGTTTCGATCCACGATCTCAAAATTCTGCGTTGCCGCGTTATATCCGATCTTGGTGTAGACATTGGTCACGCTGTGATTGAGCAGGAACCAAAAACCGCCGCCGCACCGCGAAAGGTTCACATCGCAGGAAAGGCTTGCGTCACCGGCGTACGCCGTCAGTTCCGCAATCGCATCGGTCAATCCCTCAGCGTCTAAGGTCATGCTTCCGTCCGCCGTATCCACACTAAGGTTCATACCGCCTGCCGTCTGATAAAAGTCTGCGGACGGGATTTCTGCCGCGCCCTTAAAATCGTCCCGATACAGGTATAAATCCGTATTGTCATGCACCGCCAGATACCGCAGCCCATCGCCTACCGTAATATCGACTCCCAGCGTCTCAGCCCCGGTACTGTGCGCATTGCGGAAGGAGGCAAGCCACTTTCCGTTTCCGTACAGCCGTGACATGCCGGCCACCGTCTCCACGCGATAATACACATCGTCCGCATCGATCGCATCGGCAACTTCCCTGCGCAGCGGTGTGGACTTATCAAACTGCGTCATCCAGACATAAAACTTCCCGTCCTCTAAACTGATATCGGTACGGTAATATCCGTCATTTAACACAAGCCGCGCACCGTCCGTCTTATCCGCAACAAAATCCAGGTTGTGAATATAAGAAAGATCAAATACGGGATAACTTTCCTTCGTATCGCTCACATTTCTTTTGACAAAATAGTTTCTTCGGTTTTGCGGAACCGAAATCTCTTTTTGTGTAAACCGAAGACCATCCTCTAGGTACTGCTGGCCGATCTCTGCCGTCTGCGGCATGAGGAACGAAAACGCAAGCTGGCCGCCGAAATAAACATCCGCAGACGGCCCCTCGGTAAGAATCGTGAACGAACCGCTGCCTGCCGGATAGCTTTTCTCGCCCGACGCCGTCTGATAAAACACCTCATCCGGGGTGTGCCGAAGCGATAGCCGGTGGTTTCCGTTTTTCAGTTCATAAACCGCGCTGCCCGCAGTGCCGCCCACCGTGTAGCTGATCTCGTTAGAGCTGCTTTGGGATGCCGAACCGTCGGTCAGCGACGGCCGCAGTGCCTTGGTTTCCTGAAACACCGAAATCCCGTCCGCATTGCGTGCAACCGCAGTCAGCGTATGCGCCTCTGCTGTCACATTGGCAATCGCCGCGTGATACGGCGCGGCTGCCGCCGTTGATCGCAAAATGCCGTCTATATAATATTCGACATAAGAGACTTTAGACTTGGGATCACTGAGCGCCGCCGAAATTTGGATGCCGCTGCCGTTCCATACGGCGTCAAGGCTTCCCGTCACCGAGGACTTTACCGTAAAGGCGACCTTTTCGCCGCTCCGCTCCCCGTATGTCGGTGTAATTTCATAGTTTCCGGGAGGGAGGTTTTCGATGGAGGCCGCATATCCGTCCGCCGCACTGCCTGTTGCAACCGTGTTGCCATACATTTGATACGCAACAGAGGGAATCGCGGCGCTGTCCTTTGTCACATCCGCCATCAATGAAATCGGCTGACCCTCCGGATAGACCGCGCCCCCAACGGGGGATTGCATAAAGATCGCGTTTTCTTCCGGCTCAAAACGGAAATCATCAATTTTCATGATCGCGTTGTCTGCCTCGATCGCCTGATTATAGAAAAAGATGTGATAATCCGTTCTTGTACTGTCCAAAAACTCCACGTCCGCAATCACCGCACCGTCCAAATAAATCATCGCGTTTTCACAGTGGTTATAGCCTTTAATTTTGTACTCGTGAAATGCATCGCCCAGGTTTTCAAAATTTTCACTGGGGATATATCCGTTTTTGGTATTGAACAAAAGAAATTTTTCCTTGACTGAAATATAAAGACACTTTCCGGGAAGAAACAGCTGGATTCCCGTGTTTGCACCAATCTTTGGCACGCTTGCGTGAAAGGTGATCGTATACTCATCCGAAAACTGCAAAGCCTTTTTGACGGATTCCGCCTTGGCGCTGTAATTGGTATTGGTAAGATATCCGCCGGAGATTTCCCAGCCGCCATTTAGCATCCAGCCGGTTTCGCTGCCGTCAAAGGTGTCGTAAAAACCGCCGTCCGCCGACGGCGATGCCGCGCCCTGCCGCACATCATGGGCGACAAAGCTTTCCACGATCAAGTTGGCCGTCCCTGCGCCGCTTCCCATATTCCATACCTTAAGCTTTGCGCTTTGGCTGTTGTTTTCAATCACAAAATCCTGTACATAGGTTCCGTCAATCAGCAGCTTACATTGGTTCCCGTCACCGATAAGCCGATATGTATGGGTGTCCTTTCCGATCGGATAAGAAACTGTCCCGGTCACAAAGCCCGTGCCGTCCGCATCGGGTGCGTGATAGGTGATCTTATCGCTGCAAATTGCCATAATCGCCCGGTAGGTGCCGGTACAGATCTGCACGTTTTCGTATCCGCTAAAGGCATTGACCGTCATCTTCCACTCTACATCAAACCGCGCACCGCCGGGATTCCAGTCCATCTGTGCAATGGATTCGCTGCCCTCCGGGCTGTTTAAAACAATCCGTCCGCCGGAGATGACCGCGCCGCCGGAAACACTCCAGCCGTCACACCAGGCCGCTGCCGCCGCAATCCGGCCCGGCAGCAATGAAACCAACATCAATATTCCCAATATTCCAGCCAGCATTCGTTGTCTCTTCACCGCAATTCATCCCCTTAGCAAATTTTACTATCAAGAACAGCTATACCCAAGATAATCCCCGATCGACCGCTTTTTATTCGATTGTCAATACTGCTTATGTAATTTTGTGCCTAAATCGTCAGACCGGCGTCTTTGACCTTCGCGATGATCGCTTCTTTTTCGGCCTGCGTATAGCGTTTCATCGGAAACGCTGCGTTTCCGACCGGGAATCCCTTTGCCTCCAAAATAACCTTGGTGCACGGAATACACTTATATTCCCGCAGGGCGGAAATCACCCGATCAACTTTTTTCTGTACCAAAAGGGCGCCTGCCATATCACCGGCACGATACTTTTCATAAATTTCTTTGAACCACGGCAGCATGTAATTGTACGTGGTACCGATGCCGCCGACTGCCCCGGCCGCAAGACCGCAGAGCAGCATTTCGTCCGGCCCGTTGATGACGCTCATTTTATCGCCGACTATGTTTTGAAATTCAATCATCTTAAAGTAGTTGGGCATCGTCCATTTCACCGATGTGATATTGTCAATCTTTGTCAGACGGCGAAACAGCTGCGATGATAATTCCACATTGACCGCCGGTGTATAGTAGAGCATCAGCGGAATATGTACCTCGGCCGCGATCGCTTTATAGTAATGATATAAATCATCTTCATTATAGTCAAAATAAAGCGGCGGAACAATGGAAATATAATCCGCGCCGACCTCTTCGGCGTATCTTGCCAGATACTTTGTGGTCGCAAAGTTGATGTCACTGACATGAATGATCTTGGTAAGCTCCTTGCCGATTTCCTGTACGGCCGCCTTGTAAAGCTCTTTTCTTGTCTCCATCGACAGCAGCAAGCCTTCTCCGGTTGCACCGCTGATGTAAAATCCTTTTGCACCCTGCGATTTTTCGTATGCGACAAGGTCACGCAGCACCGCTTTGTTTAAACTTTCATCCCCGTTTAATGGAGTCAGTAATGCCGGCATCACGCCGGATAGTCGTTCCTCTCTCGCCATTTCTACCATTTCCTTTCCTAAAATCCCCAAATAATCTGTTTAATTCCCGAACAAGGAAGTTCGCCGGGGGTATCATTGTTTTCTCTGCCGTAAAATACTGTAAGAATCGATCCGTCGTTTAACTCCACCGAGCACGGATAACCCGTATCACCGGTCGGCTCCGCATCATATAAAACGTGATCGGTCTCCCAGCTCTCGCCGCCGTCATGGCTAAACATCACCCGTATACCGTACGGTTTTTGCCGATATCCGTAAGCAGCAACCAGCGTACCCGATGAATGCAGCAGCAAATGGGAGGGCGCGCCGCCGCCGATGTCCAGCAGCCGATGCGGCTTGGTCCAGTTTTTTGCGTTGTCATACGATTCGCTCTGGTAGGTGGTAAAATATCCCTGCCGCTCCACGCGGATATGGACAATGATCTTGCCGTCCGGAAGCTGCAAAGCGTCCGGCTCACAGGAGAGCAGCCCCTCCACGTCCGCAATCTTTGAAATATACTCCGCTTTGCCGTCCGGCGTAATGCGGCAGCAGCGGATATGATCGCTTTCGCTGTCATTTTTGCCGTCGTAAATGCGTCCCACATACAGGATGCTTCCATCATTTAAAACGCACGGCCCATGCGGTGAGGACACCGGCAGTGTGCCGATATCGCCAAACGTCTTTCCGCCGTCATGGCTGACGGTATAGGTCGATCCCAGATATTTTTCGTGATCCGCCTTTTGCTCTGCAAGGTCGAGGTATGCTTTGGTGTACGGATTTTGTACCCCATACTTTCGCTGAAAATCAACCGTGTTATTAAAACTGGTGACCATCACACCGCTTTTTCCGAAGGTGCATATCCCGGCATCGCGGTCATCGAGCAGAGTGTCCATAATCACCTCCGGCGCGCTCCAGCTCTTTCCCTCATCATAGCTGCGGCACAAAACCACCTTGCCAAAGGGGCAGATATGGGCAATGCGAAAACCGCTTGCGACCATAGCCAGACTGTGATCCTGCAAACGTGCCACCGATGGCCAGGCAAAATACCGATGCAGCCCGTCCTTGTTGCCGCAAATCACCTTCGCCTCCGATTTGATCGTAATCTCCATCATCACGTCTCCTATCTTTTTATGAAATCATCCATTTTTCGGGTAATGCGTTACAAAAAATAAAGCCATTTTCATCAGCTCTTAGGTAGATACTACCATACACCATCGCTTTTTTCAATTAAAAAATAAGACATGTTGCACAACAACATGTCTCGTTTTTTAATATTTTGATTAAATTTATGATATTTTTTCCAGTATGACAGAAAAGGTCAGCGTCTCTCCCGGCGCCAAGCAGAACCGATATCCGCGCCGCATTGCCTCGGTCACCGCGTCATAAGGAATATTGCACGGCTCCACCGCAGCGCTGTACATATTCTTAAATCCGCCGTCATTGATCCAGACCCCCAGATACGGCAGCTTTTTCACATCGTAGCGCAGCCGCACGCCGCCGTGGTACGCATCGCGGTAGTATCCGCAAATTCCCTCCGCAAGCGGCTGCGTGATGTAAAACTTATAGGCGTCTCCGCCGCATACATACGGGCCGGATTGCATCATTTTTTGATTGAGTTTTCGCGCAGTGCCGCGCGCGCCGTATTTTTGGCGGTCATCAAACATGATCTCTGCTTCGGCATCCTCTGCCGTGTTTGCAAAAACGCGGCCGCCCTCTGCGGCAGAAAACATAAAATGCAGCGCCCACAGACAGGGAAAATCCTTTTGGCTTTGATTTTTAATATGATATTCACAGACGATTTCGCCGTTTTTTCCCTCTGAAATGCGCTTTTCATAGGAAAACCCAAGTTTCTCTGACCGATAACCGATCGTCAGGCTTTTTCCGTCTGTCGTCTCGCTCTGTTTTACTCTGCAAACCTCACCGTGGCAGGGATAGGCAACGCCGTCACACACGCACGGATCAATCGTCGGAAACATCTCATCCGCGCCGGAGACCTCGGATTCCACATAATTGCCGTCTATCGTTTGCGGAATATAGCTTTCGTTTGGATCCTGGGCGAGCCATTCGATCCCGTGCTCCCGATCGATCAGCGACACCAGCTTTCCGCCGTACTGACTGAGGTAGGTCGCCGTAAACATGCCGCAGATGACTCTATGGCACGGGACATCCTTAAACATTGATTTTATAACCTTCATCATGCCTCCTGCCGCGCTCTAGCCCTCTGCTCTTTCGTAGACAATCAGCTCCGATACCACAGAGCCGCTGAGCGAAATCCTGAGCCCGTCATTTTTGAGCGAGAACCCGGAAACCACCGCTGACGCACCGTCGTTATCAAAGGTGACCTTATAATTTGCGGATGCGTCTATGCCTTTGGGATATACATGGATCACACCGTCCGCATCGCTGTCCGCCAGCTTGAAGATACCGATCACACCGCATTTTTTATCGCCCGACGCCCTCTCGATCACACCGACGCCCTGCGGTTCGTCCACAACGCCGCCGGCGCCGCAATGCCCCGACACCAGTTCCGGGGTGTGGTGATAGATTTTGCTGTCATCGATATACGGCCGAATATACGTTTGATACAGCGCAAAGCTATGCTTTACAAACGCGATTTGTTCCGGGTTCATCGCACTGCCCACCGCATTAAAATCGTTACAGGTCGGCCGCCCGAACAGGGTGTTCCGAACCTGAAAGTCCAAAGACCCTCTGGTATGACAGTTCATACCGCTAAACAGGCGATCCACACATTCCGGCGGAAGAACCATCGTCATCCCGTTGGTAATGGCAAACGACCGCGGCGCGACATTCCAGTCCGACACCCAGGTATGCGTAAAGTTTTTGACAAAGCCGACATCGGTTCTGCCGCCGCCGGACGCGCAGTTTTCAAAAATCACATCCGGGAACCGCCGTCTCAGCCTTTCAAACATCGCGTTGGTATTTTGATAATACCGAAGATGGGTGTTTTCCGGCAATCCGTTCTTGTCCTCGCTGCACAGCATCAGCCGGTATGACCCGTTATAATCCAGCCGGAACAAATCCAGCCCGTATTCCTCAATCATTCTGGCAATCTCAGATTCAACCCAGGCCGCCGCCTCCGGGATTGCCATATTCAAAAGCCGGTTCTCCTGACCGGAATAACACTTTGCAATCCATTCCGGGTGCGCAGCGCGGATTTTCGACTTTGTTCCAAGGCTCTCAACCTCCGCCCATAGTCCGAACTTTAGACCCTTGCTATGAATATAATCCCGAATTTCGCCGATCCCGTTCGGGTAGCGCTCCGCATCGGGATACCAGTCCCCCGGATAGAAAAACCATTCCTTTTGTTCCTTGCCCAAAGGGCAGTTCCAGCCGGCGTCAATAATCAAGGTCTCGGCGCCGACCGCGGCCGCCGTGTCGGCAAAATGCTTGGTTGCCGCAACATCCATGATACGCTCTGCGCCCATGCCGCTTTCGATCCATCCCTTTTTCCCAAGGGGCGCCTTTTGGGTAAAGACGCTTCTTCTGATATGGCAGTGCATACTGTTGACGGCATCATCCAAATCGCCGAACAGCATACCGATATGCATCGCCGGCATGGAAAACGTCTCGCCCTTGAAAAGCACAAGCATGGGGTTTGGCGCCTCCAGCGCCGCCTGAAACGAAAGCTTTGCCGTGTCACTGTCCGTGTTTGTGTAAAATTCAAACCGATAGCCCCCGCTCCAGCCCAGTTGCGCAATCATGACGGTTCCGAGAAGTTTGTTTTTTAACACAAAAAACGGATGCCGAAACCGGTCATAACGGTATTTGGAAGAAAACCCGTACATAGCATTCGGCAGATCATGCCACTTAAAAAATCCCTCATGTCCCCAAAGGGATTGATCCATATACCCCAGGGAATAGATTTTTGACGGATCGGGCGCGCCTTTCATATAGCTTTTCCAGCGGTCGATGACCTCGACTCCGCCGCACATCGGTGAAATCGCGCTGATATTGACCGATTGATCCGATAAATTTTTTACCTCCATCCACCTTGTCATCACAGGGGTTCCGTCCAAGACGGTATGAATCACCACCTCAATGGGCTTAATTCTGCTGCGGAGCGTGACATAGCCGTGCAAAACGGCAGCATCGGTATTTTCGATGATTTCCTTTTCTTTATGAAAACCGATATATTGAAAGCTGCCGTCTAAGGACACGCCGTCTGCCTCAATCGCAAAGGACTGCGCGTCCGCAAAGGTATCAATCAAAGCGTCTTTTCCCTCCGCGTCCTTTTTGTAGCCGGCAAACCGCGTCGGAAACGATTCCAACACATTTAAGGTATACCCTGCCGCATTCCAGCCGGCCGCCATATACCTTCCGTCCGCATAGACTTCTTCATAGACTGTCATACCGCTGCGATAACAGAACACAACCGGCCCGTCCCCATGCACATAAATATCCTGAAACTCAGATTGATTTAAGCGTTCATTCATTCAAAACACACCCATCTTTCCTAAAATTTGATTGCATGATCTCGTTTTTTTGCCCCTCGCATCTGCGTGTACTATAACACAGATATAAAAATCGCGCAACAAAAACCGTTTTGGTTCGATCGACAAAAGTACGTAATGAGAACCGGACCCGAAAAGGCAAAACCCCGACCGTTTTTTGCTAACACTCCAGAAGAATTTTGATGGCCTCGCCCCGTTCCAACTTTGAAAACGCGCTCTCCCATTCCTCCAGCTTCATCACACGGATCATTTCTTCCACCGAAAGCACGCCGCTCTCTAGCATCTTCAGTGCCATACACCAGCCGTTATAGCTGGAGCTCATGTTAAACTGAATGTCAAGCACCTTTTGCATCGCGACATTCCAGGGGATCGACACCTTCTCTTTTGCCGTCAGCCCAATGGCGCAAATCCGCCCCGTTTTGCGTGCGGATAAAATGGCGTTGCCGATGGCGGCCTCTGCGCCGGACGCCTCCACAACAACATCGGCGCCGATATGTCCCGTCTCATCATAAATTACCGCTGCCGCGTCCTCCTTTTGCACATGAATAAACCGATCGCAGCACCCAAGGCGCTCCGCCGCCGCAAGCCGTACACCGACATCGCTCTCGCAGCCGCACATCACGACCCTGGACGCGCCGGCGGCCTTTGCCATCTGTGCCGCAATCAGCGCAATCGCACCCATGCCCATCACCGCGACATAATCGCCGGGACGCACGCCGGTTCGCTCTAAAAGCTGGTGTGCTACAATCGCGCACGGCTCCGCCATGGCGGCCGCCTTTAAGGATATGCGGTCGCTCACTTTATGTAAAAGCTTTTCCGGCATCACCAAATAGGGCGCAAAAGCGCCGTCAATTCCCCATCCGATTGACCGTTTGCTGTCGCAAATCTGAATGTTTCCGTTTCTGCATAAAAAACATTTGCCGCACGCCAGGTTATGGGGTTCACCGACAACCCGATCCCCGGCTTTCAGCCCGGTCACCGCGTGCCCGGTTTCCTCTACCACGCCGGAAAACTCATGACCCAGAATCACCGGCGGCCAGTAGCTGAACTGATCGTGTAAAATGTGAATGTCCGTGCCGCAAATTCCGGTATAAGCGACCCGAATCAACACCTCATCCGCTTTCGGGACGGGTTTTGGACATTCTCTGATTTCGACAAATCCGTCCCCTTTTTGTACCTTTACCAATGCTTTCATTTTTTATCCTCCCGGTATTTTGTATTCGGTCACGCGCACGGCCGACTTTACACAGCCTCTTTTTGATGATTTTATCATAGTTTTTTCCGTCATAATACCGAATTTTCACCAAAAAAATAGAGCGGATTCAACAATTTCCTCTTTTTTGGAGCGTTTCCTTTTTCATCTTGTCCCGTTCTTCTTGATTTTTGAAAGAATCAATGCTACAATATCAAATAATTTCATCCGGGCGCATACGCCGGAAGATTGGAGATTGTTATGGCAACGAATACGATTACCTTAGGTTCGATCCACGAATTCTCTCTGGAACTGTCCTATCACAATCCGCATGCCTTTCCGCCGGAAAAGGAGCCATTGTCCCATATCCACACCCGGTGCGAAATTTATTTTAACTTAAGCGGAGACGTCTCGTTTATGGTGGAGGGACACACCTATCCGATTTCCTCCGGGAATGTCATCATTTCCCGTCCGCTTGAATATCATCACTGCATCTATCACAATACCCTAGAGCATGAGCATTTTTGTCTTCTTTTTTCCTGCGCCGAAAACGAAGATATCCTGGATCTGTTTTTTCAACGGGAAAAGGGGCAAAACAATCTGATCGTACTGCCAAATGATAAGGTACACGCCTTAAAAAAGCATTTTGAGGCACTGCTTGCCGCCAAGGAATCCGATTTCGCTGACAGCTATTATCACTTTTTCTGTATTTTAAATATTTTAAAGCACAACACCGCATCCGATAAGGAAAATGCCGCAAAAAAGCTGCCGCACCACCTGCAAAAGGTGATTGCCATGATTGACGAACACTATGCAGAGCCCATCACGGTGTCCATGCTGGCCGCCGCGATCTTTGTCAGCGTAAACACACTGGAACGTTACTTTAAGCGGTACCTGCTCATGTCTCCATCGGAATATATCAAAATCCGCCGGCTGACGGTTGCCGTCACGCTGCTGCAAAACCGCACACCGATCTCTTCGGTTGCGCTGCAATGCGGCTTTTCGGACACCTCCAACTTCATCGCGGCATTTAAACGTTATTTTGGCACCACACCCTATCAATATATGAAAAATAACGTCTCTAACCCGGAGGAATAAAAAAAGATAACCCGCAGAGATTGCCTCAGGCGTCTTGATAGACAACGGAAAAGCAACCGTTTCCGGCTGCTCCCGAACATACAAAACTCCCCAAAAGTTGATACTTTTGGGGAGTTTTACGGTTACCGCGAACATAAAAAGTTCGGATAACACGGTAATGGTACGCCCGATGCGATTCGAACGCACGACCTTCAGAGTCGGAGTCTGACACTCTATCCAGCTGAGCTACGGGCGCATACAACTTTTTTAGTATAGCATAAATATTTACATTTTGCAAGTCTTTTTTTCAAAAAAGGTGCTTGCATCAAAAATTACGGTCTTTCTTCCGCGATCATGCAGACCGCATAGGCGGAAATTCCGTCGCCACGGCCGGGAAATCCCAGTCCCTCTGTCGTGGTTGCCTTAATACTGATACAGGAAACCGGCACCTTTAACACCTCCGCGAACCGCTCACGCATGGCAGGGATATGCGGTGCAAGCTTGGGCTGCTGCGCCACAACCGTTGCATCGATATTGCCGATGCAAAACCCGGCCTCTTTGAGGCACTGCTCCACCTGTTTCAAGAGCGCCATGCTGTCCGCACCGGCAAATGCAGGATCGGTATCCGGGAATAATCCGCCGATATCACCCAATGCCGCCGCGCCCAAAAGCGCGTCCGTCACGGCGTGGGTCAGCACGTCTGCATCAGAGTGTCCCAAGAGTCCCTTTTGGTACGGCACGGTAACGCCGCCCAACACTAACTTTCTCCCGTCCACCAGGCGATGGACATCATATCCAAATCCAACACGCATCGCAATCTCTCCTGTTTTTATTTGATATCACGCTCCGCCGGCCGGGCTTCCGTCCGCCGCATTTCGGCAAAGGAAATAGATTTATCTGCCTCACCCCATCAATCTTCGTTGCTTTCGTTTTGGCCAAGCAGCGCCTCGGCAAGGGCAACGTCCTCCGGCGTGGTGATCTTGATATTCTGATACCGTCCCGGCAAAACCTGCACCGGGATATGTAAAAACTCAAATAGCGCACAATCGTCCGTCACTGCGATTTGCTCGCGCTGCGCCCTCTTGTGTGCCTCGATAATCTCTTTGGTATAAAACCCCTGCGGCGTCTGCATTTGCACCAGCCGCTCTCTCGGCACCGTCCTTATCACGGTTCCGCGCTCATCGACCTCTTTGATGGTGTCTTTGACGGCAACGCCGAGCGCGGCGGCACGGCAACGATCCAGCGCGCGGACAACGGATTCAATTTCCTCGGCCGCAATCAAAGGCCGCGCGCCGTCATGGATCAAAACGCGCTCTTCCCTTGCCTCACAAAGCCCGATGAATACAGACTCCTGTCTGGAACTGCCTCCGGGGACGACCGATGTTACCTTTCTGATTTGGTACTCCCTGACCATATCCCATATGAGCATCATGTCCTGCTCTCTGGTGACAAGCGTCACGTCCGCGATATTTGCCGCCCGATCAAATGCAAGAAGGGTGCGTGCCAGAACCGGGATTCCCGATATCATCAAAAACTGCTTGCTGCCGTCCATCTTCATACGGCTGCTGTTTCCTGCGGCAACAATGACCGCCGACGCGAGACTGTTTTCCTTTTTTTTCAAAAAATCCCCTCCGCTGCGCCCTTTGCACCAAGGCATCTTCTATGTTTCGCCGGTTGCAACCGGCAAAGAATCAAGATCAAAAGCCGTCTTAGATCGATATCCGTTCCATCAGCATGGTCTCAACCTGCCGACAGTCCATATTTTTGGACAGGCCAAGCTCCGAAACCAAGGCCGATTTTGCATAATTTAACATTTTGCGTTCCGCATTGGACAAGCTCTTTTTCTGCTCCTTGCGCAAAAGGTGTTTTGTAATTTTTGCCACCTCGCAGAGCTGCCCGTCCTTTAATTTTTCGATATTGTCGCGATAACGCTTGTTCCAGTTTCCGTCCTCATGCGAATCCTCACATTCAATAAAACAGCGGATGGCCTCATCCGCCTCCTGCCCGGAGGCCACATAGCGAACGCCGATTTCGTCAATGGAGGCCGTCGGCACCAAAACCTCCACATTGCCGATCGATAACTTTAAAACATAGTATTGATGCGCTTCACCCAAGATACATCGCTCTTCCACACCTTCGATGATGCCGGCCCCATGCATAGGATAGGCAACCTTATCGCCGATCTGAAACATCTCTTTACCCTCTTTCTGCTGCCCTACAAGACATCCGTCAGCACCTGACGAATGTTGCTGTATGCGCTCACTTCAATTTTGTCAAACTTTTTAAGTCCTTCCCGATTGGACGCCGGAATCAGGCAACGCTGAAATCCCAGCTTTTCCGCCTCGGCGATCCGATTTTCCAAAAAGTTGCAGGATCGCAGCTCCCCGGTAAGTCCCACCTCACCGATCGCAACCAGGCCGCTGTCTAACGGACGGTTCCGAAAGCTGGACGCGATGGCAAGCAGCACGCCAAGATCCGCAGCCGGCTCCATCATCCGCAGTCCGCCCACAACATTGACATAGACATCATAGCCGGAGGTCGGCATCCCCATGCGCTTTTCCAGCACCGCAAGCAGCATCAGGACGCGGGACAAATCCACGCCGGTACTCATTCGGCGCGCATTGCCGTAGTTTGAGGTTGCCGCAAGCGCCTGCACCTCTGCAAGTACCGGGCGCGTCCCCTCCATGGTACACAAAATGCAAGACCCGGCCTCCCCTTCCGGCCGGCCGGAAAGCAGGGCAAGCGACGGATTGGGAATCTCACACAGCCCGGCCGCCGACATCTCAAAGACGCCGATCTCGTTGGTAGAGCCAAACCGATTTTTAATGGCGCGGATAATCCGATAGGCACGCTGCTGCTCTCCCTCAAAATAGAGAACGCAATCGACAATATGCTCTAAAATCTTCGGCCCGGCGATCGACCCCTCCTTGGTGACATGTCCTACCAAAAAGGTTGCGATCGATTCCTCTTTGGCAATCCGCATCAGCCCGGCCGCCACATCGCGGATCTGCGTCACGCTGCCCGGCGCCGGCGTCAGCGCCGGATTGAACATCGTCTGCACCGAATCCACAATCAAAATATCCGGCTTTTCCTGATAGATACAGGCAATCACGTTGGACATATTGGTTTCGGAATATATGCGCAGATTTTCAGCCTGTACCCCAAGACGGTCGGCGCGCAGCTTGATCTGCCGCTGCGATTCCTCACCGGAAACATAGAGAATTTTATGTTCTTTTCCCAGGGTTTCGCAGCACTGCAGCAGGATGGTCGATTTTCCGATGCCCGGATCACCGCCGATCAGCACCAGCGAACCCGGCACAATGCCGCCGCCCAGCACGCGATCCAGTTCTCCCATGCCGGTGGAAATCCGCATTTCCTCCGCGGTTGAAATATCCTTAAGCGGCTTTGGTTTCCCGGACGAGGCAATCCCTGCAGCCTGGCTGTTCCCCTTTTGTACGGGAACAACCGTCTCTTCATTCATGGTGTTCCAAGCGCCGCAGCCCGGACATTTCCCCATCCATTTCAGGGATTCCGTTCCGCATTCCGAACACACAAAGACTGTTTTCTGCTTCATAGTGATCTCCGTTTTACTTTTATTTTACCAATCATCTCCTTTCAGTATACCATAAATTTTTAATTTTGTCCAGATTTTATCACGGATTTTGACCTTGTTTTCCATTTGATGACAGGAAATCAAACGATAGATTTTTTTGCGGATTTGACAGATCAAACACGGATTTTGGCTAAAAATGGGGAATTTGTGTTGACTTTTTGAAAAAAACCTTTTATAATAATGAATGTGGCATCATGTGATTACAAAGGAGAGCATTATGGATCAGTTAACAGCACTGATAAAGCAAGAAATCAGAAAACAGTTTAAAAGTGTGAGAAAGTTCACCGCCTATCTGGGTCTGCCCTACACCACCGTGTCCAGCGCGCTCCGCAACGGAATCGGCGGCACCTCTTACGAGACAGTCATGAAGATTTGCCGTGCTTTGGGGATTGCGCAGGTCAACTATCAGGATCCTGTTTTAATCAACGATGACACGCTCAGCGTGCTCAGCCGTTACCATCTGCTGGACAGACAGGGTGCACATACGGTGCGCACGGTTCTTGAGATGGAATTTGCCCGCTGCGCAGGAAAACCGTTTTCCACCTACTTTATTGAAAACGGCAACGGAAAACCCGAATCGTAACGAAAAACACGAGGTGGCTAATGCCGCCCCGTGTTATTTTTTTCCTATTTTACATTTCAGTCCGTTTTACCGCATTTTCAGGAAGGATTTTTCCGTCTCATGTTTCTTTTCGCGTCCCATCAGGTTACGCACCGCCTCTTTCGGGGAGATTCCCTCAAACAGTACCCGATACGCCTCCTGGACAATCGGCATCTCGACGCCCGTCTTTTTGGCAAGATCATGGGCGGCACGACAGGTTTTTACGCCCTCTACCACCATTTTGACCTCGCTCTGCGCTTCTTCCAGGCTCTTTCCCTGACCGATCAGAATCCCGGCGCGGCGGTTACGGGAATGCATACTGGTACAGGTCACAATCAAATCCCCGATGCCGGAAAGACCGCAAAACGTTTCCGCCTTTGCACCCATCGAGACGCCCAACCGTGAAATCTCAACAATGCCGCGCGTCATCAGCGCCGCCTTGGTGTTATCTCCAAGCCCCATTCCGTCCAGAATCCCGGCACACAGTGCAATGACATTTTTCAGAGCCCCGCCGAGCTCCACACCCAGCACATCGGGATTGGTGTACACCCTGAAATCCGGGTTCATCATCATATCCTGAATCAAATTGGCAACCGCCTCCGAATCGGCGGCCACTACATTGGTGGTCGGAATCCTGCGCGAGACTTCCTCGGCATGGCTCGGCCCGGACATCACCGCAATTTCGCAAAGCGGCAGTTCCTGTTTTAAAACCTGTGACATGGTGCAAAGGCTCTCTTCCTCCAGCCCCTTGGAAATATTCAGCACCAGCTGCTTCGGCTTTAAAACGCCTGCCAGATTCTTTGCTGTCTGCCGCATGGCATGGGAGGGCACCGCAACAATCACCAGCTGTGCATTGGCACAGTCCTTCATCTGATTGGTAAACCGTACCGTATCCGGGATTTTCACACCGGGCAAAAACCGCCGGTTTTCGCGGTTTTCTTTCAATTCTTCGCTCTCTTCTGTCAGATAAGACCAGAGCATGACCTCGTGTCCGTTTTGCGCCAGCATGATCGCGACGGCGGTTCCCCAGCTTCCCGATCCTATCACACTGATTTTAGCCATAACCGTACGCCCCTTTCTATCTCTTTTTCTGTCCCAGCTTGCTTTCCGTACCGGCAAGCAGACGGCCGATATTGGCGTGATGCATCACGATTACCAAAGCGGCAAGCACGGCCGAAAAGCCGATGTACCACCAATCGCCGAAACGGAAAATCAGCGCCATCGCCAAAAGCGCCGCGCCGCCCAAAATGCTGCCGAGTGACACGTACCTTGTGACCGCCATCACCAAAATTGCAAAGATCAGCACAGCAAGGCCGATTTTCCAATCCGCAAACAAAATGGCAACCGCCGAGACCAGTACACCCTTACCGCCGTGAAAGTGAAAATAAAGCGGAAAGTTATGTCCAAGCACCACCCCGATGCCGGCGGCATAAACCGCAAGATCACGCTGATCCTCCGACAGCGGACTGAGGTACGCAATCAGCATCCCGATCAGAATCGCAAAAACCGCCTTCATGCCATCGCCAAGGACCACAAAAAGCGCGGCTTTTTTTCCGTATATACGGAGCGCGTTGGTCGCCCCGGCGTTACCGCTTCCGTGGGTGCGGATATCGTCACCGGCAATGATTTTTCCGGCGATAATGGCGGTACTGATACTGCCGATCAGATAGGCCGCCGCCATAATGATCATGAACCATAATCCTCTCATACCGAACTTCCTCTCATTTACTTTTTCTCGTTCTTTTCCCGGATCAGCATCCGAATCGGCGTGCCCTCAAACCCGAACCTAGCACGCAGCTGATTTTCCAGATAGCGCACGTAGGAATAATGCGCCAACTCTGCCCGATTGACAAACAATACAAATGTAGGGGGTTTTACGGACGCCTGTGTCGCATAATAAATCTTCAGGCGTTTTCCCTTATCGGAGGGCGGCTGCACCATAGCAATCGCCTCATTGATGACATCGTTTAAGATACCGGTAGAAATCCTCTTTCTGTTTTGCTCCAGCACCGACTGAATCATCGGAAAAAGCGTGTCCACCCGAAGTCCGGTCTTTGCCGAAACAAAGACGGATGGCGCGTACATCATAAAATTAAGTCCCTCTTTGACGCGGTTTTGAAAATTCTTCATGGTGTTGGTTTCCTTTTCGACCGCGTCCCATTTGTTGATGACCACAATGCTCGCCTTGCCGCTGTCGTGAACATAACCTGCAATTTTGGAATCCTGTTCGCTGATTCCTTCTTTGGCATCGATCATAATCAGGCAAACGTCCGCACGGTCCACCGCTGCCAGGGCGCGAACCACACTGTACCGCTCCACCGTCTCGTTAATGTGTCCACGTTTGCGCATACCGGCGGTGTCGATCAGTACATACTTCTGACCGTTGCGCTCATAGACGCTGTCAATCGCATCGCGCGTTGTTCCGGCAATATCGCTGACAATGACGCGGTTCTCTCCCAAAATATAGTTCACCAGCGAGGATTTCCCGGCGTTGGGCTTTCCCACAATGGCGACATGAATGATATCCTCCTCCGTCTCCTCTGCCGCGGCAGCAGGGAAGAGCGCCACCATCTCGTCCAGAAGATCGCCGAGCCCCAGCCCGTGAATGGACGATACGGGATACGGCTCACCGATACCGAGATTATAAAATTCATACATTTCCATTGGCGGATTGCCGGGGTTATCCACCTTGTTGCAGACCAAAAGCACCGGGCGGCTGCACTTTCGCAGCATGGCCGCAACCTCTTTATCGGCGGCCGTCACACCGTCACGGACGTTAACCATAAACAAAATGACGTCCGCCATATCCAGCGCCATTTGCGCCTGTTCCCGCATTTGGGATAAAATCACGTCCTTGCTGGACGGTTCGATTCCTCCGGTATCGATCAGCGTAAAGTGGTGTCCGCACCACTCCGCGTCCGCATAGATACGATCCCTGGTGATTCCGGGCGTATCCTCCACGATGGAAATTCTCTTTCCGCTTACTTTATTAAAAAGGGTAGATTTTCCCACATTCGGGCGTCCTACCACTGCAACAACCGGTTTCATATACTTCCTCCTTTATCTTTGGCAGCGCACTGCACTAGTGCAGCAAGGCGTCCAGCAGCGCATAGCCGTCATTTTGCACGATCACAACCCGGACGCCGAGCGCCTGCTCCACGTCACGCACTGTCTTATCGTCTAAAAACACATCCTCATCATGCCGCAGCATCGCCGAGGATAAAAGCAGCTCCTCGCCCAAGTCGCGGCCGCTGAGCTGCGCGATCAAATCGCCGCCGGTAATCAGCCCCGTCACCGTAATCCGCTCTCCGAAAAAGCGGTTCACAATCGGAATCACCTGCACTTTTTCGCCCTGCAGCTTTGCGGCAAGACCGCTTAGAATTTCATACGCGCTCTGTCCCGTCGCAACCGTTTTTTTGCGTTTGGGGACGCGTTTTTTGGTTTCCCGCAGCGCCTCCTCAAATTCATAGCAAAGCGAGGTGCAAAGCCCGACGCCGTTTTCCAGCTGCGGAAACCCCTCATAGTCATCATAATCCGGGAGCGGCATCTTTGCCATCATATAAAACTCATCACCAAGATACACCAGCCGCGTACCGTGGCTTTGCAAAAACTTTTCCTGCCATGCATGCACCTGAAAAATCGTATTTTTCGCCATTTTCGCATCAAACGGCTGAAGTTCTGCAAGTCCATGCCGATGCGCCGACAGTCCGACCGGCACAATCGAGATACTCTCCACATTTTCACCGAGCGCGCCCAGATCGCCGAGCGTCCGATCCAGTTCTTCGTCGTCGTTGTAGCCCGGACAGAGCACAATCTGCGCATTGATGCAGAGTCCGCCGTCGGCAAACCGTTTGAGATACGACAAAACCTCTCCGGCGCGGCGGTTATGCAGCATATGCTTTCGCAGTTCCGGATTGGTGGTATGAACCGAAATATTGATCCGCGGAAGGTGATACCGCAAAATGCGGTCAACATCCGCGTCTGTCATGTTTGTCATGCTGACATAATTCCCCTGCAGAAAGGAAAGCCGGAAATCATCGTCCTTAAAATAGCATGTCTTTCGCATTCCCTTCGGCAGCTGGTCAATGAAACAAAAGACGCAGCGATTGTGACACGAACGCGGCGCATCGATCAAAAGGGTATCAAAGCTGATGCCGAGCGGCATATAATCCTCATTTTCAATGGTGACGCTGCGATCCGTCAGCACGATCTCCACATTTTCCTGGCATGAGGCATACATAAAATCAAGATAATCGCAGATCGTAATCCCGTTGATGCTCTCGATACAATCGCCGGGGCGCAGTCCTGCCTTTTGGGCAGGACTTTTCGGATCTACTTGTGCAATTCTGACTGCCATAGCCTCTACTTCCTCTTTCTCATAATATACTCAGTATAGCACAGATTCTTGCATGTTACAAGAAAAAAATAAAAAACGGAGCCGCAATGGAGCCGACCCCAAAAAGTCAGACCGAAAGCCGAACAAACGGCAGGCCGTTTTCCGATCGGGCGGCTTTTTCTTTTCCAAGAAGAAAAAAGAGCTATGACGCACGTCACAGCCCTCTCCATCATCCATTTACGCTTCGACCGAGATAACTTCCTTGCCCTTGTAACTTCCGCAAGCCTTGCAGACTCTGTGGGGCAACTTTAATTCGCCGCAGCTTGGGCATGCAACCATGCCCGGCACAGCGAGCTTCCAGTTTGCTCTTCTCTTATCGCGTCTAGCCTTTGATGTTTTTCTCTTTGGAACTGCCATGTTCTCACACCTCTTTCCGTGGTTACTGGAATATGGGGTAACCCCCAAACAAAGTTAAACTTTGCATATTCTACAACAATTGATTCAGGACGTCAAATCTGGGATCCGTCTCTTCGGTATCGCAGTGACAGGAACCAAGGTTCAGGTTCTGTCCGCACATGGGGCAAAGCCCCTTGCAATCCTCGCGGCAAAGCATCTTGCCGGGAAGCGCAAGATACAGCGCCTCATAGACAACCTCGTCAAGATCCAAAACGTCGTTTTTTAAAATTCGGATATCCGAATCACCGTCTGTCTCCTGATAGGGATCCGCCTTTTTCATTCGCTCGTCCACCGTAAAGTCAAGCTGCATGGTATACGGTTCGGCACAACGGTCACAAACCGCCCCGACCTCCGCGGTGCAGGCAGCGTGAAACTCCAAAAGTCCGCTGACGTTGACTACTTCACCTTTTAAAAGCACCGGCTTTAAAATCCGAAACCGATCTCCGCTTTGCGCCGTGACAGCGACCTCGGTGTCGATCTGCATCCGTTTCCCGTCACAGTTTAAGACAGGTAAAAGATTCCATTCCATCTGTTTCTTCCTCTCCGATACCCATCCAAAACAAACAGACGGCAATTATTATACCTAATTACCATCTGTTTGTCAAGAGTTTTTTTACTTTTTCGTGAAAATCTCCGGCTGCGCCGATTATTTTGACGCCAGATAGGTATTGATCTTCTCTACCAGCTCGTCCGCGTCCACACCGTGAACCTGACAAGCCTCTTCAATGCTCTCACCGCTGGCTGACGGACAGCCCAGGCAGTGCATGCCGATTCCGAAGAAGAAATCTGCCGTTCCCGGATCCAGCTTTAACACATCCATAATAATCATATCTTTGGTTACTTTCTGCATAAGAAAACATCCTTTCCGTTTGCTAAATTGCACCCAAGCATAAAATATCCGAATACTTTACACCTACATATTAGTATACCGCAAAATTCTTAAAAAATCAACCCTTTTCCAAGAAATATTGCAAGAACTTTTCCGTCAAAACTCACGGTTCCAGATGCGGAGCCGATCTTTCGGGGAAAGATACATGCCGTCTCCCTCTTTGACACGGTAATAATCGATAAATTCCGGAAAATTTGATAAAACACGGTTGACCCGTACCTCGTCCGGCGCATGGGTGTCCGTTTTCAGCATACGCTTTTGATAGGTCTTTGTCGCCTTGCTGCGCCAGATTGTCGCGTAGCCGTAAAACAATTCCTCCAGTTTCGGATTTCCGTCTCCGGCCACGTCCAAAATACAGGCCATCGCGGCAATATCCGCCAGGTTCTCACTCAGCGTTGCCTTGCCGTTCACCGTCTCGCCCGGCAATACCTCGATGGCATCATATGCCGCGGCCGTTCTCGCACAAATCTGCGTAAACGCCTCCCGATCCTGCTTTTGCCACCAGTCGCGCATGTTCCCGTTCTCGTCAAACTGAGACCCTATGGCATCAAACGCATGACTGATCTCATGGGCAATCACCGACCCGATTCCGCCCAGATTACGCTCCCGCACCGCCCGTTTTTCGTAAAACGGCGCACGCAGCATCCCGGCAGGAATGGTAATACTGTTGGTGGACGGTTCATACATTGCATTGACCGTCTGCGGCAGCATGGTCCATTTTTCACGGGCGGCATCGCTGACCGGCGTATTCAGATTCTTCGCCGCCTCTTCATAATACCGCTTGCAGTAACGGCTGCGGTACTCAATCAGGTTTCCGCCCTCCGCGATACTGTCAATCTTCAGCTCCGGGTCGGTATACGATTCCGCATTTTCCGGGTATCCGACCCGAATCTGCATCTGCTCCAGCTTGCGCAGCGCAGTCTGTTTACTGCTGCTGCTCATCCAATTATTTTTTTGAATCCGCTTTTGATAGGTCTTTAAAATCTCCCGCGTCAGCTCTTCCACCGCCGCCTTATCCTCGGCCGAGGCGTAGCGCTCGGTGTATAGCTTTGCAAGATCCCAGCCGAGCAAATCCTCCGTCATCTGCACCGCATAGTCCGCAGGATATGCCTTCGCCTCCGTCTGATTGAGTGCGTTCTGATAATCCTGCCACAGGGAAAACGCGTCCGAATTTAAATACAGCGCTGCGCCGTCCATCACGCTGGCACGCAGATAATCCTTGAGCAGCGCAAGCTCCTCTTTCCCAAAAATCTCATTCACAGCGCCGGCCAGCGGCAAATCGTAAACCACAACGGTTTCCGCGCCGTGAAATCCCAGCTTTTCCAGATAGGTCTCAACGTCGATCGCGCTAAAAACCGTGCGGAGCATCTCTTTGTCAAAAACCATATAGTTTTTCTGAATCCGGTTATGCTCCTCCAGCGAGAGCGAATTTTCGGCCAAATTCCTGCAAAGCGCCGTGACCTTTTCGGCACGCGATGCGGCATTCTCTTCTCCGTACAGGGAAAACAGCGCCGCAACGTAGGTTTTATATGCCGCGGCGATCCGATCCGCATCCTTGCTTTGGATCAGGTCTGGATTCATGCCGGTATACACCTCTGAAAAGGTCAAAACGTTTTTCGCGGAATCGTAAATATCGCGGCTTACCGAAAGCGGCAAAAATCCGTGAAAACCGGCACGCTCCAAATCCGCCATGACCGCCAAAAGCTCCTTTTGATCCGCGGCCGCATCAATGGCCTTTAAATAAGGCTGTACCGGCTGCAAGCCCAATTTATCACGGTAGACCGTGTTACCGGCCGCCATAAAGACATCCACCAGCTTTTGTTCACTGCTCCCCTTTGCAAACACTTCTCCGTCCCGGACATGCCGCCGATACAGCGAATAGATGATTTCGCCGATTTCTTTCATAATTTTTTGATCGATCGCATAGACATCCGACCATGCCGAATACCCTTCGGGAATCTGTGTTTCGCTTAGCCACTTTTCGTTGACATATTCATAATAATTGCCGCAGGGGCCGGTCATGCGAGCCGCACGTTCTGTCAAGAGCTCCGCCTGCTGCCAGGTCAGATCATCACCGGCGCCCAAAAAGCCGTTACCGTAGCCGCGCACAACGCCGGCCGCCGCCAGACGGTTGATGTCCGCATCCGCCCACTTTGGCGTATCGACAAAGGTCAGATCCCCCTGCACCGGCAGCGTCCGCCTAAAAAGCATACGGTTTAAAATCACCAGAGCCTCGACACGGCTCATCCGTTCCATGGGGCGGAAGTTTCCGTCCTCATAGCCGGAGACCAAGCCTGCCTCTACCGCCGCCGCGACCTCACGGGCACAGGTGGACGCAATCTTGCCGGCATCATGAAATTGCTTTAAAATCTCCGTATCCGCCTGATCCGTATTCATGTTTGCGGCGTGAACAAAGGCCGCAACCACCTCCTGGCGCAGCGCATAGTCACTCTCTGTCTCAGCATACGATCCATCGCCGACCTCGTAATCCGCGTACGCAAAAGGAGCAAAGACCGGCAAAAGCAAAAGCGCAATGAGCAGTATCGCAGCGCATCGTTTCATCGTGTCTCCACTCCTTTTTTCTGCTGAACCGAAATTCGCTTAAAAACGAATCCCGATTTCTCTGTTATTCGTTTGATCAGCCGTTTTTCTTTCTTACGCAGTTGATGGCGCTCACCAACGCGTTAAGTGAAGCCGTGATGATATCGTTGTCCATACCGACGCCCCACACCGCCTTACCGCTGTCATGCACCAAGCCGATGTATGCGCACGCCTGCGCGGTCGATCCGGTACCGACCGCATGCTCGGTATAACTGTCTATGGTATACCCCTCCGGCAGCACGTCACCGAGCGCCGCATACACCGCGTCCAGGCGGCCGTTGCCGCAGCCCCTTACCGTGCGTTCATTGCCGTCTCGTGTCAGGGTTACATAGGCCGTCATGCCGTTCTTTTGCTCAAAGTGGCATTCCTTCAGCGCAACCGGGTCGGTCAGATTGACATATTCCTTCATAAAGATGTCGCGGATTTCCTCCGGCTGCAGCTCCTTGTGCAGGTGATCGGATACGTTCTTAACCCGATAGCCGAAATCCTCCCGCATGTCTTTGGGCAGATGGAATCCAAACCGCTGCTCCATCAGATATCCGATGCCGCCCTTGCCGGACTGGCTGTTGATACGGATCACATCGCCCTCGTATTCCCTTCCGACATCCTTTGGGTCGATCGGCAGGTACGGAACCGTCCAGATCTCCTCATTTCTCTCCTGACGGTAGCGCATTCCCTTGGCGATGGCGTCCTGATGCGAGCCGGAAAATGCCGCAAACACCAGCTTGCCGCTGTACGGATGTCTGGGGCCGACCGACATCCCGGTCAGCCGTTCGTAGGTTTCCACAACCTCCGGCATATTTTCAAAGTGAAGCTTGGGATCCACGCCGTGCATAAACAGATTCATGGCAAGCGTCACGATATCCACATTCCCGGTACGTTCGCCGTTGCCGAACAGCGTTCCCTCAACACGGTCGGCGCCGGCCAGCAGTGCAAGCTCGGTATCCGCAACACCGCAGCCGCGGTCATTGTGCGGATGCAGCGAAATCTCCACCGCGTCCCGATATTTTAAATGATCGTTGATATATTCCACCTGAGAGGCATAAACATGCGGCAGCGACATCTCCACCGTAACCGGCAGATTGATGATCGCCTTTTTCTCCGGCGACGGCTGCCAAACGTCTAAAACGGCGTTGCAGACATCCAGTGCATAGTCCACCTCGGTGCCGGTAAAGCTCTCCGGGCTGTATTCAAACCGAAAGTTCCCCTCGGTCTCCTTTGCCAGGCGGGAAAGCAGCGCTGCACCGTCCACGGCCAGCTGCTTGATTTCCTCCTTCGATTTTCCGAATACCTGCTCACGCTGGGCAACAGAGGTCGAATTATAGACATGCACGATGGCCGACTTTGCGCCGCGCAGCGCCTCAAAGGTCTTTTTGATGATGTGTTCTCTCGCCTGGGTCAAAACCTGAATCTCCACATCGTCGGGGATTAACTGATCCTCAATCAGCTTACGCAAAAACTGGTATTCCGTCTCGGACGCCGCCGGGAAACCCACCTCAATCTCTTTAAAGCCAAGCTTAACCAGAAACTTGAAAAACTCTACCTTTTCCTCAAGACTCATCGGAACAACCAGCGCCTGATTGCCGTCCCGCAAATCCACGCTGCACCATGACGGTGCTTTTTCGATGGCGTCTTTTTGGGCCCATTTCATCTCGCAAACCGGGGGCATAAAATAGCCTTTCTTATACTTTTGATAGTTTTTCATTGTCAAACTCCGCCTTTCCCTGTACGTTAATCCGTCCCTGCACGCTCTCGCTTTGCATCACTTTCATACAGTATATTGATAGAATATTAGTATATCACACTCCCCATGATTATGCAAGCTATTTTTCTGCGAAAGTCCTGGGATTTCGCCACATTTCCCCTTGTCCCCGCCGTCTTTTCGGCGCCGTTTTTTTGCATGTCTTATTTTGTCGTACAAACCGAAAATTTTTTGAAATATTATTGTAAACCAATTGTTACATGCCGCACACCCGGCTTTTGCCGATTTTCCGTTTCCTGTGGATAACTTTTGGAATCAGGTCTTTTCCACTACAAAAACCTGTGGAAAATGTGCGTAACCCTGTGAATAACTTGTAAATTCGCACTTTTTTATGATGGATAAGCTGTGCATTTTATATTTTGGCACCAGTTGTTTTGTTACATTTATGTTACAATTCGGTTTACATAATATTTATTTTTTCCCCTTGACAAATAATTGTTTTTGGTATATAGACCCTTATTTTGTCGCAGTGCGCGATAGTGCAATCCAAAAAATGCGCCGCACGCACCGCAGAAAAACCTTGCTGCCGCATCGCCTTATTTCTTCTTCGATATTTCTTTCAAAAACACGCTCCGCTTTCTGAAAAAAACGGAAAAGTTTTTCAAAAACTGCATTGACAAAACGTTGAAAAATCCTTATACTGGTGATAGAAAAAAAGATCGTTTGGTTTTTAAGATAAGGAGTGTAAAATATGAAGATTGCTTTGATTAACGAAAACTCACAGGCGGCAAAGAACGCGCTGATTTGCGAAACGCTGAAATCCGTTGTTGAGCCCATGGGGCATGAGGTTCTCAACTTTGGGATGTACAGTGCGGAGGACGATACGCAGCTGACCTATGTGATGAACGGACTGCTTGCGGCGATTCTGCTGGGCAGCGGCGCGGTGGACTTTGTTGTAACGGGCTGCGGAACCGGCCAGGGCGCTATGCTGGCGCTGAACTCCTTCCCCGGTGTTTTGTGCGGTCACGTCACCGACCCGACCGACGCCTACCTGTTTGCACAGGTAAATAACGGCAACGCCGTTGCAATGCCCTTTGCACAGAATTTTGGCTGGGGCGCGGAATTAAACCTCAAATACACCTTTGAAAAGCTGTTCTCCGGTGAGTTTGGCCTGGGCTATCCCAGAGAGCGCGCCGTACCGGAGCAGAGAAACAAGAAAATTCTGGATGAAGTAAAAAAGATTACGCATCAGGATCTTTTAACCATTTTGAAAAATATCGATCAGGACTTTTTAAAGACTGCTGTCAGCGGCGAAAAGTTTGCGGATTTGTTCTTCCCGAACTGCAAGTGTGAAGAAGTTGCCGCATACATCAAAGGCATTTTATAAAAGACGGCGGTGTAACTTTTACACCGCCTTTTCATTGACAGAAAGGAGACAAGCTATTTAATGGAACCGATTTTACTGACGCCGGCCTTTAAAGACTATCTTTGGGGCGGCACAAAATTAAAGACCGAATACGGTCTGAAAAGCGACCTTGACATCGTGGCGGAAAGCTGGGAGCTTTCCGTCCACAAGGACGGGCAGAGTACCGTGGCCTCCGGGCCGGACGCCGGGCTTTCGCTCTCTGATTATTTAAAAAAATGCGGCAGATGCGCACTCGGAAAAAAGGCGGAGGCCTTTGACTACTTTCCGCTTTTGATTAAGCTGATCGACGCCAAGGACAATCTTTCGGTACAGGTGCACCCAAGCGATGCCTACGCCCTGAAAAATGAAGGTGAATACGGAAAAACCGAGATGTGGTATATCTTAGAGGCAGAGCCGGGCGCGTCGCTCTATTACGGCTTAAATACGGCGATTACCAAAGAAGAATTTCAATCCCGTATCGAAAACAACACCGTTTTGGAGGTGCTGCATCAGGTACCTGTGCACCGCGGTGATGTGTTCTTTATCGAGGCCGGTACCATTCATGCCATCGGAAAGGGCATTGTAATTTGTGAGATTCAGCAAAATTCCAATACGACCTACCGCGTTTATGACTACGACCGCCGCGACAAAAACGGAAATACCCGGCCGCTGCATATCCAAAAGGCATTGGAGGTTGCAACGCTTGCGCCTGCCACTGCCCCGGCCATTGACCGCACCCCGATCAATGGTGACGGCTATCAGAAAGAGCTTTTGGCGTCGTGTCACTACTTCACGGTCGAAAAGCTGACCGTAACGGGAAAGGCTGTCCTGCCTGTCACCGAGGATAGTTTTCAGTCCCTCATTGTCACGGACGGCAGCGCAGCCCTCCGCATGGGCGATACCGTTCTGCCGCTGAAAAAAGGCGGCAGCGTCTTTATCCCGGCGCAGGATAACACCTATACCGTCGAGGGCGATTGCAGCCTGATTTTGTCCTGTTTATAACCAAAGACAAGGTGCGGCTCCTCGCCGCTTGCTGCATGTCAGATATATTTAACAAGGCGATGCATTGCAAAGAATGCATCGCCTTGTTTATTGTTCTCCGTAGTCAAACTTTGGCACATATTCTTCTTTTGCAGAGGAACGCTCCTGCATATAACCGCGCACAAAGCCCAATTCCTGTGCGGCCTCGACCACCTTTTTATACTCAAAGGTGGTGATTCTTCGGTTCAGCGTCTGATCCTTCTTTGCCAGGTGCGCCGGAAAATACTGACTCATCAGGCTGATCGCCATCTTTTCAGCGTCATAATGCTCCACTAAGTAATTTAAAATCCGAATACTGTCCCGATAACCGCCGGGCAAAACCAAATGCCGCACCATAACACCCTTTTGCATATGCCCATCCTTGTCGGTTTCCGCATAGCCGACCTGGCGCATCATCTCGTCAAGCGCCGCGGCCGCAACCGAAAAATAGTCCGGGGCAGCGGAATACCTTGCGCTCATCGAAGAGGACGCATATTTAAAATCCGGCAGATAAATATCGATCAGCCCTTCAAGAGCGCGCAGCGACTCTGCCTTATCATAGCCGGAGGTATTATAAATGACCGGGATGGAAAGCTTGGGTCTGAGCCTTTGCAGCAGCGGAACCAGCCGGGACACCATATGGCTTGGCGTAACCAGGTTGATGTTTGCCGCGCCCCTGTCCTGCAGCGCCAGAATTTCTTCTTCCAGTGTTTTTGCGCTGACCTTTTTGCCCTTTCCCTCTGCCGATATCGCGTGGTTTTGACAAAACACACACCGCAGATTACAGCCGGAAAAGAAAACCGTCCCGGAGCCGCTGCCGTAAGAGATACAAGGCTCTTCCCACAGATGCAGCCCCACTCTGGCAATCACAAACGCATCGCCGACGCCGCAAAATCCGGTTTTCGTGCCGCGGTCAACGCCGCATGCTCTGGGACACGCATTGCAGTATTGCTGATTCATCTTCCATCCCCCTATTTGATACCTATTTACACGTTTAAGGGGCTGCCGCCGGCAGCCCCTTGCTTATTTCCTGCTTGTTTATCGTTTATATGGCTGACCGTAATGGTAATAACCTTCGCTATCAGCCACGCCGTCCTCAATGGTCGGAATCAAGCCCAGCACGGGAAGATGAAAGATCGTCTCAATCTCCTCGACGCTTTTAATGGTCTGATCCAAGAGAAACCGCAGAAATACATAGCCTGCCGCAGCGACAAACCCAATGATTGCGCCCAGTGCCGTATTGCGCGGCACGCTCGGCGAAGCCGGGGCTTTCGGCACCTCGGCCGGGTCGATAATCGTTGCGCTGCCGGCCACTACCACGCGCGCAATCTCGTCCGGTGCAAGATTTAAAATCGTATTGGCAAGATTGGCCGCCATCTGCGGATTGGTATGGCTGACGCTGATCTTCAGCATACCGGTTCCCTCCACATTGGTGATCGTGGACATTCCCTGAATTGCGGCATAGCTGTATCCGCTGTCACTCTTATCCGCAACATCTTTAAAAAAGGTGTTGCTGCTCAGTATCTGGCCGTAGGTTTTTGCAAGCTCCTGCGATACCATCAAATCGCTTAAATTGGTATCCTGCTTAATGCTGCCCGAAATCGCGTTCACATCACCCGTAATATAAAGGGTTCCGCTTGCCACATAAATCGGATCAACCATATAGCTTGTATAAAAATACGCTCCAATCGCCACAATGAGAGTCGAAATCAAAAGTAAAGGCCATTTGGGGAGCATCAACGCCACCACCTTGCTTATGCTTAATTCTTCGTTCAATTCTGCCACAATCCTTTCCTATTTTACAAATGCACGAACCGCCCGATATTTGCTTCCGTCAAGTACAACGTCCATCACCGGTGTCCCTGTTGCAATGTCTATGATATAGCGATCCGCTTTGTATTCTTGTCCAAAGTCATTGTTTGGCAACAGCTGGTTTAAGGTCAGGTGTTCCGGATTTTCTTTGATCTCAAGCTGAACGCGGATGATGACAGTATCCTTTTGCTGCACCACCATGGACGGATAAAAGCTCCATCCAAACTTCACCGAACTCGGGAATTTTTCAGAAATCTGGCTTAAAAATCCTGCAAATGTCGCAGCAAAATCCTCACCGAACTGATTAAAGTCCGCCGGCTTTGCCTCGGCAGACATCGGCGTCTCGTAAACGGAAACCGGTACCTCATCTAAGATATAGGCATAATCTGCCGCATTCTTCGGATAGGGATAGGTCTGCTTTAAAAAGCGTGTATTGTGTTCATCGCCGTAAGCGTGCGTTAGGCCTACCACCTCGTCAAGCTGAAGCAACAGACACGCCGCGTCTTTGACCGTTACTTCATTTTTCGCGCCAAGATAAGGCTCACTGTAGAGTAGGACGTTATTCTTACGGGCAAACTGCAACGCCATTTTTGCGTTCTTTTCCGTAATGTCTGCATCGGTATAGGTGTCGCTGCCAAAAGAGAGCGCACCGGTTTTCTGCCGCATTGCGTAAAAGCTCAGCATGGCCGCCGCGTCCTGCACGGTTGCCGTCTTGTCCATATATTCCCTATTTGCCTTATCCTCGCCCATGCACTCTTCGGCAACAAGCTGGATTGCCTTGGCGTATTCGCCGTCAAAGGACGGCAGCTTTTTTAGGTTGGCATAAGAGGGGGTATCTGCCTCGGTGCCGATACGGACTGCTATGCTTGCAATCTGTCCGTTCGTCAGCGTTTTTGCCTCATCATATGCGATCCCGGTTCTCAGATCATCCCAGACAATACGCAAAATGTCGGAGGAAACAGTATCCTTAAACCCGATATGCCCAAGCTCTCCCTCACAGCGTACAATCATGGTTGCCGCCTCGGCACGGGTCAGTGTCGAATCCAGGCGGAGGTTAAACCCATCGTCCCCCTTCATCCCGCCGCGCGCATATGCCCAGGCAATTGCATCGGGATTATCACTGGTTCTCGTCACCGCAGCCGGTGCAACCTCTGCCGGTTTTCCGGCTCTTTCCCAGAGATATTCTGCCGCCTCGTCACGGGTTGCCGGCCGATCCGGGTAGCGCATGGCGTCCGGGTCGCCGCCTGCCATTTTGGCAAACTGCCAGCGCGTCACCAATTCGTCCGGCTTAAACTCGCCGTCGGGAAACCCGTTAACACGGCCGTCGCTGTGCATTTTATCCACGGCGCTGTATGCCCAATGCTCCTCCGGCAAATCCGGAAAGGCCGCCGCAAACGCGGACGTGCAAAGCATTGCCGCACAAAGCGGAAGGACAGTCCAAAACTTTTTCATAGCGATAACTCCTCTCTCACGGTTTTCACCGCATCATAAGAAATATTACAGGTTAAACGATAGATCGGTACACGTTCTATCAGTGCGGCGCAATGCTCTGCCGCAAGCGACATGCTGTCCGCAAAGGGGAATTTTCTGCATTCGCCGAGCAATCTACCGAATGCCTGTGCGGTCGGCAGCGGCGCTATGGTGTTTTTCTCACCGCGCTCTAAAAATACGATCGCATGGAGTGGAACGGAAAGATTCTCGTTCAGCCTGGTCTTGCCGCTCCAGGGACTGCCGCAGGCCAAAACATGATCCGGCCTGTCCAGCCGCAGCACCGGCGTATCATCGTTAATCATTACCGTGTTTGGCACATGCTTTTGCCAAAGCCCGGTATGGGTACTCTTTCCCGTGCCGGACGGCGCGGAAAATAAAATTGCCTTACCGTCTACCGCGATGCAGGAGCTGTGCAGCACCATGCGCGAATGCCTTAAGCACATATCGCTAAAGGCCTGTCCGGCAAACAAAAAATCACGGGAATCAACCGTATCGGGATCATCACCGTCTGCCGTCTCTTCACCGTCATCCACCGAAAAGACGGAAATATCCGTGCGATCCTGTAAAAAATCCATTCTGGCGCTGACGATATCATCAAATCCCGGCAGCGTCCGCCAGGCGGTCCTGATGCCGTCCTGCTCTGACAGGCGCCAAACCAAGTGATTGGATAAAACTTTGCCCGCCGGCTTTGGAATTTGTGTGCCGCGCTCAACAAAAATCCCTAAATCGCAGATACGCTCCCTCTCGTTTTCAAGAGGGAGCGTATACTTTGCCATACAGGATTTCATATACTCTCTGCCGCCCTGCAGCTCCACCGCAAGGCCGGAAATCTCGTATTTCATCGCGTTTTATGCACCAGCAGTTCCGTTACTTGCGGTAACTTCCATCAACTTAATTTCAGTATCAGTCGCTGCTTTCAGCATATCCTTTCTCGTGAAACCAGTGGTACCACCCTGATATACCGAAGTCGGCACCTTTACAAAAGCAATGTGGCTATCTTTTTCCAGGTTTACCGGCTGCAATCTGGGCATCTCAAAACTGCCTGCACCGGCATAACCAAAAGCTAACTTTTTCATCTTCATTCTCCTCCCATCTACAATTATTTTACTAAGCTACCGGATGTATTTTCAGTCACATCGGTTTTAATTTCAAATACCTTATCAGAAAGCACTCTACTTTCCTCAGCACCATAATATGCCTTTGCGTACACGGTTCCGCTCAAATCACCGCTTGCAATATCCTGCAGCTTAATTGCAAACACACCGTCTGTACCCTTACCTAATGCAGGATAATATGTTGCACCGCTAAAATCTTTACTCGTCGAAATAGCAATACCATACTCACTTGCGGCGCCAACAACCTTAGCCATTGCAATCACAGACTTTATACCGCCATCCACCAGGCAACCTGCGCCAATGGTTTCAGCTGCCGTTGCAGCAGTTTCCGTAGTTGTTGTAATCGCGATCCCCCCGCCAGGGATCAGATCTGATTTTTTAATCCAAACCTTACCGTTACCTACAAAATAATCGTCAATTGCGGTTCCTCCAATGGTAACTCCGTTTACTACGTCAGTTTTACCCAAAGAAATTCCAACATAATCATCGTCTGCAGCACTATCCAAATCCAAATCCTGATCTGCTACCGCATCTCCATCGACCGTCACATTAACCGATGTCTTTGCCGCCGGAATCGTGCCGCTATACGGATCAAAAGCGCCGGCATTATTCTTACCGCCAACCTTTACCTTTGCGTCCACATCCGTGGTGTCTGTAACGTACTCAAAGGTCACTGTTGTGCCGGTTGCCGTTTGCTGATCAATGTAAACAATCTCACTACCCTGTGTCACAGTCGTTACACTCTTATCATATGCCAAATAGGTGTAGATATCACCACTTGCGCCTTGCACGATAGACGTAACCTTAATTTTTGACGTATCCGCCCCGTTATAAACGGTCGTTGTCGCCACGCTCGGCGTTGCAGCCGATACCCCAACTGTTGCCGCGATGCAGGTCACCCCCACCACTGCACTAACCAATCTTTTTAACACTTGCATCTCCTCCTTATGTCCTTGACATAAAAATATATAAAGTTATTTATTCTTATTCGTGTTGTAGTGCGATCTTGCCGTCCTGCATATGCAGCACACGGTCGCAAAGTGCAGATACCGTATCGCGGTGCGTCACAAAAATTACCGTTCTGCCGCTATGACACAAATGATGCAAAATCTTCTCTTCCGTATCGGCAGATAAAGCCGATGTGGACTCATCCATCAAAAGAACCTGTGCACGGCTGTACAGCGCCCTGGCAATCGCCATCCGCTGCCGCTGGCCGCCGGAAAGTCTGCCGCCGCCCTCACCCAAGAAGGTGTCAATCCCATCGGGGAGTGCGTCAATCACGTCCTCACATTCTGCCATTCGTACTGCCGCTTTGAACCGTTCCATATCCGGTTCTTCTTCAAAAAGAGTGATGTTTTCAAGCACACTACCGGACAACAAAAGGAAATCCTGCGGTACATAGGCAAACATGCCGCGCAGCGCACTGTTTAACGGAACGCTGCCGTCTGCGGTCTCTAATGTAATCGTGCCGGAATCCGGCCGTAAAATTCCTGCAAGCAGGTTTAGCAGTGTACTCTTTCCCGCACCGGAATTGCCGGTGACTGCTGTCAGTTTATTTTTCAAAAACGAGGCGTCCGCATGCCGCAGCACCGGCAATGCCCCGTACGAAAAATCCAAATCAGAGATTTGTATCTCGAAAAGGCTTTGATAAAGCGCATCGGTATCTGCCGCAGGGAGTTCTTCCTCCTCCGGCAAATTCCAGATTTCCTCCAAGCGTTCTTCCGAAGCATGGATGGACAAATACTGCGGAAACAAGGATGCCAAATCGCGAAACGGCGTTGTCACGTCCCCGGTGAGTCCCAAGACCGCCGTCAAGGTACCGAACGTCATCACGCCGCGGGATATCTGCCACGCACCGTAGGCCAGCGCCATATAATAACCGGCCGACATTGCAACATAAAAACAGATATTTGCCCCGATGCTCAAACGATTTTTGCGGATCGTCAAAGCATATGCATCATCCTGCGCCCGTCCCAACTGACGCAGCACCACAGAATAAACGGAAAAGGCTTTAATCACCGTCAGATTCTGGGCGGTCTCCTGAATAAAGGATCGGATTCTGCCCTCACACGCGCGGCATTCCCGAAAGATGTCGCCCGTCATTTTGCGATAAAGCCGTGCAAAGCCCAGCATCAAAATGCCGGCAAGCACGCACAAAACCGCCAGAACCGAATCCAGCATCAATAATGCGCCAAAGCTGAGCAGAATCCGTGTCCCCACGGAAATCAGCGAGGGAATCACATTGCCCACGCCCTCTGCCACGATCGAAGAATCCCCGGATATCCGATTTACCAGCTCTCCGGAGTGAAACCCCTCCACCGAACGCTTTTGCTTATGTAAATATCTTTCAAACAGCTGCGACTGAATCTTAAAGCGAATCTTCGTCACGGTGTCAACGTGCAGCACGGTCAAAAGAACTTCTAACAATAATTGTAATAACAAAACTCCTAAAAGGAGCAGCCCAATCGGCAGCAGTCTGCCCGGAACCTGTCCGGTCGCGGTATCGACCACCTTTTTGGATATCAGCGCCATATAGACGCCGCAGGCAGAGCCGAGCGCCCCCAGAACGGAAAGCACGGCGATCTTATGCCAGGACCCGGACAAGAATCTGCGGAAAAGATGCTGGTTCATAATACCCCTCCCGCGGTCAGGATGTCTGACACGAATCCTCAAAAAGGAGCTGATTCTCACGAAGCAAGGTCAAAAATGCGGAAACTGCCTCCTGCGCGGTATCACGGGAGATACGATACTCCTCAGCTAAGGTATCAACGAGCGTATTCTCGTCCGTTTCTTCTTCCAGAAGCTGCCACAAAAATGCGCCGGTGCGGTTTAGCGACAACATCTGATCCTGAGATTCATACGCCGCGTCATAAGGGATTGCAAAGTATTCGCCGGCAATTTCTTTCACCATAAAGCCGTGCTTTATCTGCATTCCGTTATGCCCCCTCGCAAAGATTTATCATACCGATCCATGATCCCATTTTCTATTACACACAGTTAGATTATATACTCATTGAAAGCTTCTGTCAAGCACTTTTCTTACAAAAAAATTAATTTTTATTACACTTTGATTAAGATTGTCAGTATTATACAATATTTCATCTGTTTTTTAGATAATCTGCCAAATGCTCACCGTGAAACCCATATAATGTCCGGATTTCTGCGAAACCAGGTCAACTGCCGTTTGGCATATCGGCGCGAGTGCAGTTTGATAGAATCTACAGCCTCTTGGAGCGAAAGCTCACCCTTTATATGGGCGATCAGCTCCTTATAGCCGATTGCCTGCATTGCGGTCACATCCTCCGGCACGCCGCAGCGCAGCAGGTTTTCTACCTCCGATAAAAGTCCTCTTTCCATCATACGGTCAACGCGCAAATCGATCCGCTCATAAAGCCGCTCACGCGGCATGGAAAGCCCGTAGATTTCCGCATCATAGACCGGCGTTTTTTTGGAAAGCCGATCCGACTGCGTCTTGGTCATTTTTCCTGTCTTTATCATTTCCAGGGCGCGGATTACCCGTTTTACATTGTTGGGATGAATCGCGTCTGCCGCCTCCGGATCCAGCGCTTTTAACCTTTGGTGCAACGCCTCGTTCCCCTCCTGTTTCGCAAGTGTGCGCATCTCCTCACGAAACGCATCATCGCGCGGCATCGGCGCAAATTCAATCTGATGGAGCAGACTGTCCACATAAAGACCCGTCCCTCCGCACAGTACCGGCAGCTTGCCGCGATACAGGATATCCGCGATGCACGCTCTGGCATCGGTCACAAAGTCCGCAACGCTGTAATTGGTCGCAGGCTCAACCACGTCCAGCATGTGATGGGCAATGCCCTGCATTTCCTCTTTGGTTGGCTTGGCCGTGCCGATATCCATGCCGCGGTATATCTGCATCGAATCACAGGAGACTACCTCGCCGCCGCGCTCTTTGCACAGCTCAATGGCAAAATCCGTCTTGCCGGACGCGGTCGGCCCGACCACACAAAGCAGCTTTGGCTTTTCCATCAGATCTCCTCCCTTTCCGGCCTTTCCGATTAAACCCGCCGTTTAAACATTTTTTCAATCTCCGCCTTGGTGATCGTAACGCGCACCGGCCGACCGTGCGGACAGGTCTTTACGCCGCCTGTCTCCATCGCCTCGGTGCGGCGCACCAAATCCTGCATCTCGGCCATGCTCAAATGATGGTTCGCCTTGATGGCGTACTTGCAGGAGATCATATCGAGCGCACGCTCTTCAAAATCCGCAACCGGGTGTCGTCTCTGCTGCTGCATGGCCTCGCTAAGCTCCAGCACCAAATCCCGGATGGTCTCCTCGTCTGCCGCAATCGGCGCAGCATGAACAATCACAGAGGCCATACCAAAATCCTCAATCTCAAAGCCAAATTTTAAAAATTCTGCCCGATGCTCCCAAACGGTCTGCTTTTCCTGAAAGTCCAGGTTCAGCACCGCCGGGGTCATCCGCATCTGCGCCATACGCTCCCGATTCAAATAGGCGGTGCGCAGCTGCTCAAACCGCAGCCGCTCATGTGCAGCATGCTGATCGATCAAAAAGATGCTGTCGCCCTTTTGACAAATGATATAGGTATCAAATGCCTGGCCGATGATCCTGGTATGCTCCTCCGGTGACGCAGTTTCTTCCATATCAAAGAGTGCCGTCTGCACCGGACGCGCAAAATTTTTCGGCAGAATATCTTTTAGGCGCGCGTTTTCTTT
>JABLTO010021987.1_pt1 | contig 82084 bp, 78 predicted proteins | sample 7160091 | NCBI WGS metagenome assembly JABLTO01 (sample SAMN14651225, study PRJNA627086) | human gut metagenome | isolation source: feces | host: Homo sapiens | reverse complement strand
TTGTCGAATGCCAGCGTCACGGTGTCCACCATTTCCTGTACGGAACATGGTGCATATACCAGAATATGAAAATCACCGTGTCCCATGGCGTGGGTTGCCTGATTGTAGTCAGACTGTGCCGGCTGGATCGAGCCCAGACCCGGACCGCCACGCTGTACGTTGATGATCAGCCCCGGCAGGTCAGAACCTGCCATGTAGGAGATGCCCTCTGCCTTCAGGGAAACTCCGGGAGACGAGGAGGAGGTCATGGCGCGGACACCGGTAGATGCAGCACCCAGCACCATGTTAATGGCTGCGATTTCCGACTCTGCCTGCAAAAAGACGCCGCCGGACTTTTCCATACGCTTTGCCATATACGCAGACAGTTCTGTCTGCGGTGTAATCGGATAGCCAAAAAAGCATTTACAGCCGGCACGAATTGCTGCTTCTGCCAATGCTTCATTGCCCTTCATCAGACTTCTTTCCATTGGATATGAACCTTCTTTCCGTTTTTATTTCTGAATGGTAATTGCACAGTCCGGACAAATCGATGCACACATTGCACAGCTGATGCATGCATCCTGGTCGGTACAGACTGCAGTGAAATATCCTTTTTCATTCCGGTGTTCTTTCTGCAGGGCAACGATCTTCTTGGGACAGACTGTCACGCAAAGGCCGCACCCTTTACAGCGCTCAAAACGAACCTGCATTTTCTCCATCTTCCTCACTCCTTTCTGCGGATTGCCTTTTTTGCTGCCGAATTTGCACCGTAACGCGTGCATGCAGTTTTATTCTTCCCACACGGGCTTGACAAACACCTCTACCGGCATACCGTCCGGGACGGAAACTGCCAGATCCTTCCGGTATGTGGTTCCTACCAGAGGCAGCTTTGCCTGCTTTGCAATTTCTTCCGCATAGGGCATTGCCTGCAAGATTGTCTCCGCAGTGGTTTCCCGACCCAGATTGGAATTGTTTACAATGCCGGTATGGCGCATCCGGGAAACTGCCTCGATCTCATACATCAGCTCCAGCGTTTCCTGCGGCTCTTCGGTGAGATAGCGGTAACGGTTTACCACATACCACATGTCCAGCTGATCCGGGGCATAGGCCGCAAATCCTTCGGCGTATCGTCCCAGACCAATGGCGCCGGCATCATCGCCGCCCACGTCTACGATCAGATAGCCCGGCTCATACGCCATGCGCTCCATATCAAAGGAGATTGCCGGAATATCCAGGCTGGTATTGGCGTACATGGAAGCCGCCAGCGTTACGCCGTGTTCTGCAAACAGCTTTGCAAAATCCGCGGTGCGGAAGTAGGGATTGACAATATCAAAATCCACAATCGTTACCTTCTCCCCGGCATCCGCCAGCTGAAGCGCCAGGTTTACAGCCAGATTGGTCTTTCCGGAGCCATAGTGTCCCGTTATAATGGTAATCTTCTTCATAAAAGTTCCTTTCCGCAAGCGTTTTACACTTCTGTTTCTGTTTTATTATAACATATATTCTTCGAAAAAGCAACTGAAAATAATGGGTTTTCCACAAAACCCTCATTTTGTTCCAAAGAAAGCGCATTGCAAAAAGCGACAGTAAAAACGCCCGGGAATTCACAGCAAATTTCCGGGCATTTTCCAGCGTTCTGCTGGTTCAGGCACGAATCAGCAATTCCTTTTCTGCATCGGCCTGCGCCAGCTGTTTCATGACACAGTGCAGCTTCTTTCCGGTGGCATTCCGGGGGAGCGTCTCCACAAACCGATACAGCCGGGGGCGCTTATAATTGGCAAGCAGAGGGCTTTGCTTGCAGTAAGCATCCAGCTGCGCCACCGTCAGAGTATCCTCCTTAGGCACGACATAGGCAATTACAATTTCGCCCCGTTTTGCATCCGGGACAGCTGTCACCATACAGTCTGCCACCAGGGGATGCAGGTTCAGTGCCTCCTCCACCTCAGTGGGATAGATATTTTCGCCCCCGGAAATAATCATATCGTCCTTTCGCCCCACAATCCGGAAAAAGTGGTTCTCATCCCAGGTCGCCAGATCGTTGGTGTAAAAGAAGCCGTTCCGAAACCGCTTTCGGGTTTCGGCATCATTTCCATAGTAGAATCCGGCAGACTTCGCGCTGGAGCGAATGATAATCTCCCCCACTTCTTTTCCGTCTGTCTCTGCCAGATCCTCCGGGTCTGCCGCGCGATCCTCATAGACTTTCACAACCCGTACATCATCATCGGTGCAGGCACGTCCGGCACTGCCGGCCATTTCCGGCAGATCGTCCGGCCGCAGGAAGGTGTTCCAGAAGGTTTCTGTTGTGCCGTATCCGTTAAAAATACGCTTGGTCAAAATCTCCTGATACCGGATGCAGGAGGATTTTTCCAGCGGGCTTCCCATGGTGACAATGCCGCGGAGTGCCCGTAGATTCCGGGGCTTCCGCAGCTGCTCTTCCGCCAGCAGTTCCAGTACATTGGGCACGCCGATGAGAAAGGTCAGTCCGTACTGCTCCACATAATCCAGCGCCTTTTCCGCCTGGAATTTCCGCATGATGCAGACTGTGCCGCCGGCGTACAGCGTTGGCGTAATGCCGCCGGCATGCAGGCCGCCCCGATGAAACCACGGCGTTGTGTTCATGGAGCAGTCTCCGGCAAAGAACGGAAAGTGCATCATCACATCGTGCGCCGAGAGCACCTCGTTAATGCTGGTAATGCAGACGCTCTTCTGCCGTCCGGTGGTACCGGAGGTAAACAGACGCAGTGTCTCTGTATAGATGGAATTTTTCCAGGGAGTCACCGGCTCCTCATCGCTGCTGTCCCGGACAAAGCGGCTGTAGGAATTCTCTCTTTCCGCAGCAGTTGTCAGCAAAATCCGAGGCGCATGCACGGTGCAGAACAGCGCATTGGCAACCTCCGGCTGCATGTCCGGTTCCAGCAAAAACAGCTTCGGGCGGCTGTTATTCATGCATTCCGCAATTTCCTTGGCAGACAGACGAAAGTTAATCGGACTGAACACCATGCCGATTTTATGACATGCCAGGTACGCAAAGACAAACTCCGGGCAATTGTGAAGCTGCACCATCAGGACATCTCCCTGCCGCATGCCGGCGCGCAGCAGGGCATTGGCAAAGCGATTTGCCTCTGCATTCAGCTGTGCATATGTCCAGGCACAGCCGGTTTCCGGATCCAGAAGGGCTGTGCGTGTGCCAAACCGCATCACATTCCGCAGAAAGCCGTTGTGCCACGTATATTCTGTCTCAAACTGCGTCCGGAAGGAATCCAGGGCGCGCTGGGTATCATCCTGAAGCCGGCTTTTCTGGATTTCCTGTAGGAATGCTTCCAGGTGCTGTACGGCGCGCTCCAGGGAGGCCTTTCCATTTTCCGTTTCCTTTTGCTCTGCCGCCAGCACCAGCTGCCGGATTTCACGCAGTGCCGCTGCTTCATGCACCTGCATACGGCTTCGGCCTTGACTTTTCCGAACAGAAAATACTGTTTTTTCTCCGGTTTCATTGTGATACATGATGTGCTTCCTCCTGCTTTTTAAAACGTGAAATAGGCGGTTCCATAGCTCAGACCGCCGCCGAATCCAGAGAGCATCAGCGTTTCGCCCCGGTGGATTTTGCCGCTGCGGACACAGTCATCCAATGCCAGCGGAATAGAGGCGGCGGAGGTGTTCCCGTATTTCTCAATATCCAGGAAGAACTTCTCCAGCGGCTCCTTCAGCTGCTTGGCGGCTGTCTGAATAATCCGGGCATTGGCCTGGTGACAGATATAGTGATCCGGGAAGCCCCCGGCCTGCTCTGCCGTCCGCCGAATGCTGCCGGCAATGGCCTGCACGGCAAATGTGTAAACCGCTCTGCCCTCCATATGCACCTGCTGCTGTTCCGGCTCTGATGGATTCTGGGCAAAGGGATTGGGCAGTTCATAATTTCTGGGGCAGTAGAGCACCTCAGTATTTCCCTGTGCGCCGCAGTCAAAATAATATGCCGTCTCCGGATTCAGGCAAATCACAGCGGCACCGGCACCGTCTCCGAACAGTACACAAGTGTTGCGGTCTGCAAAGTTAGTAATCCGGCTGAGCAGTTCACTGCCGGTAACCAGGGCGTACTTTTTTTCCGGCATCGTGCACAACAGGGAGCGCGCCGTATGCAGCGCAAACAGGAAGCCGGTGCAGGCAGCGCCTACATCAAAAGCGAACACCGTTTCCGGCAGTCCCAGGTCACGCTGCAACAGGCACGCCAGAGAGGGCACCAGCGTATCTCCTGTAATTGTGGCCGAAACAACCACGCCAATTTCGGACGGGGCAATCCCGGCCATTGCGATGGCCTGTTCTGCTGCCTTCCGGGTAATTGTCAGATTGGTCTCCCCGTCTGCAAAATGCCGGTTTTCGATTCCGGTCCGGGTGCGAATCCATGTATCATTGGTATCCACAATTTTCGCCATGTCATCATTTGTTACGGTCTGCGCCGGGACACAGCTGCCTGTGCCGCAGAGACGAATTCCCATATGTTCTTTCATAGTCTGCTTTGCTCCTTTCAGTCTTAAGAGCTGGTTTTGTATCTTTTTGTGTGCGGATTTGCGAGCATGATTTTGTCAGTGACAAGGAAAAAATCCACAGGCATACTGTCGTATGGCAAGGATTTTTGACGCAGTCAGCGGCAAAATCTGCCGAAAAGATGTGCGGAAAAAGACACGAAACCGGCTCTAAGCGCATGGTACACGCTCCGGTTTTCGATGGTGCCCTTATTATACCCTGATTTTGGCGTAGAATCCACCTATTTCCATGAGAAACCGCTCTACTGTTGGGAGAATACAAAAAAGCAGTGCGTTTTTCCTGCAAACACACTGCTTTCTTTCATTTGAACTGGAACTTATTTTTTTCTTGCCGGGGAATCGGATAAGGAATCAGCCATCGATGCTCTGCCGCGCACCGCCAGAAATAGCACACCAGCACCGGAAGCTCCAGAATGCCAGCCAGTGCAAACACGATTGCCGCCCCATGAATGGTATAAAATGTGACAAAGACCGACAGTGCCCCTGCCCAGATCATGCCGCTGATGGAGAGGAAAATCCACGCCCGCGGCCACCAGAGACTGGAAAAAATCAGGAACACAATAAAAGAGCCGGTCAGGGCATAGCAGAGAATGCGCCTGTCCCATATCCCGGCAATTCCCGGTGCCAGATACTGAAACAGGCAAATCATGAGAATTGCGGCCAGCCACACACCGGCAACAGACAAAAGTGTGATGAAAATGTGCTTCCAGGAGAATCTACTCTCCGTAGAGTTTCCCGAAATTGCGTCATTTTCCGGCTCTACCGGTTCTTTCGGCAGTAGATCCGGCGGACAGAGCAAAGCATTGACAGAAACGCCGAAAATTTCCGCCAGCTGCATCAGTGTCGGCACATCCGGGATGCCGTCTCCCCGTTCCCATTTGGAAATACTCTTATCTGAATAGTTGATTCGCTCGGATAAATCCAGCTGTGTCATTCCCATTTCTTTCCGGAACCGCACAAGGTTGCCGGCAATGACTTTTCGTACCTGTTCTTCCGTCATTCCAAAACACGCCTTTCCTGTATCCGTATCTATGCAGAGCGTAATTCTCTGCGGATGCTTACTAATGAAAATAATTTTATCATAGCACATTATAGCATAGAAAAAATTTTTTTTGATGAAATTCCTATGAATCTTCATCCTGCAAAAAGGCGCTTGACAAACAGCAGGAATCATGCTATACTGAAAACAGCTTCAGGGTACTGTGTAATTCAGAATCGGCAGTGAAGGGCAAAATGCCCCAGTCTGCGAGCCAGCAAAAAATCTGGCTGATTCGGTGAAAATCCGAAACCGACGGTAAAGTCCGGATGAGAGAAGCCACGCAAAACAATGACGTGTTTCCCCCACAAAAAGAACGAGATGCAGCTGCACAGAAAAGCAGCTGCTGTAAGCTGCCCTGTTGTGCTGTCTGGCATAACAGGGCAATTTTTATTTTCGGAGGTGTTTTCATGACAGAGCATTCCTTTTACATGGAGCGTGCCATACAGCTGGCAAAGCGCGGCATCGGCTTTACCAATCCCAATCCGTTGGTAGGCGCTGTGATTGTCAAGGACAACCGCATCATCGGCGAGGGCTGGCACGCGCATTACGGAGATCTGCATGCAGAGAGAAACGCCCTGAAGCACTGCACGGAGGATCCCTCCGGCGCAACCATTTATGTAACATTGGAGCCATGCTGTCACCATGGCAAGCAGCCGCCCTGTACAGAGGCGCTGGTGGAAAGCGGCATCCGCCGGGTGTTTATCGGCTCCCGGGATCCCAATCCCCTGGTATCGGGAAAGGGCGTTCAGTTCCTGCGGAAACATGGCATCGAAGTGATTCCGGACTTTCTGCGGGAAGCCTGTGATCAGCTGAACCCCATCTTTTTCCGGTACATCACGACCAAGATGCCCTACACCATTTTGAAATATGCCATGACTGCTGATGGCAAAATTGCCTGTGCCGGCGGCGCTTCCAAATGGGTGACAGGAGCGGCGGCGCGTGCGCATGTCCAGCAGACGAGAAAACGCGCTGCGGCAATCTGCGTGGGCATCGGCACGGTGCTGGCGGACAATCCCATGCTCACCTGCCGCTGTGAGAATCCCTCTCAGCCGGTACGGGTGGTGCTGGACACTCATCTGCGCATTCCGCTGGAATGCCAGCTGGTACAGACGGCAAAGGAAGTGCCGGTTCTTGTTTTCTGCCATGCACCGGATCACACAAAAAAGGCGGCGCTGGAAGCCGCAGGTGTTACAGTACTGGAAGCGGCATTGCTGGGTGGCCATGTTTCCATCCGGGACTGTCTGGCGCAGCTGGGACAGCGTGGACTGGACAGCGTCCTCATAGAGGGCGGCGCTTCCGTCCATGCCGCTGCATTGCAGGCAGGCTGCTGTGATCTGGTACAGGTTTATGTAGCACCAAAGCTGTTCGGCGGCGATGGACTTTCCCCGATTGGCAGTATGGGCATTACCACACCGGACGAAGCTGTCCTCCTGTCAGAGCCGGTCATCACCCATCTGGGGCAGGATCTGCTGCTGGAATACACCCGAAAGGAGATGGACTGAGATGTTTACCGGAATCATAGAGGAAATGGGCACGGTGCGGCGGCTGAATCAGTCCCCCAACCGGTGTGAACTGGAGCTTTCGGCTTCAAAGGTACTGGAAGGTACACAGATCGGCGACAGCATTGCAGTCAACGGTGTCTGCCTGACGGTAATTCGCCTGGGAGAGGAGCACTTTACCGCAGATGTGATGCCGGAAACCCTGCGACGCAGCAATCTGGGACAGCTGAAGCCAGGCTCCAAAGTCAATCTGGAGCGCGCCATGGCGGCAAACGGCAGATTCGGCGGACACATTGTCGCCGGACACATTGACGGCACCGGCAAAATCCTTGCCATGCAGCCGGAAGGCAACGCGGTACTGGTAACCATCAGCGCCACGCCGGAGCTGCTTCGATATGTGGTGGAAAAAGGTTCTATCGCCATTGACGGCATCAGTCTGACAGTGGCAAAGGTTTCCCACACGGACTTCACCGTGAGTCTGATTCCCCACACTGGTGAAGAGACGACCCTGTTAAAGCATCGTCCCGGTGAAATTGTCAATCTGGAAACGGATATCATCGGAAAATATGTGGAAAAACTGATGCAGCCCAAATCCAATGGCGTGACCATGGAACTGCTGCAGCAGAACGGATTCTTTTAAAATCATCGCACAAGGAGGTCATTTCTATGGCAATCGAGTATAACACCATTGAAGAAGCTTTGCAGGATTTGCGCAGCGGCAAGTGCATTCTGGTGACAGACGATCCGGATCGGGAAAACGAGGGCGACCTCATCTGTGCCGGACAGTTTGCCTCCACAGAGAATGTCAATCTTATGGCAAGTGCCGCAAAGGGTCTGATCTGCATGCCCATGAGCCATGACAACATTGTCCGGCTGGGACTGACACAGATGGTTTCTCACAACACGGACAATCACGAGACGGCATTTACCGTATCCATCGACCACATTGACACCACCACTGGCATTTCTGCGGTAGAGCGCGGTCTGACGGCTCGCATGGCAGCAGACCCGTCGGCACACCCCGGCGACTTCCGCCGTCCGGGACATATGTTTCCCCTGGAAGCCAAGCCCGGCGGTGTTCTGGAACGGAACGGCCATACAGAAGCAACGGTAGACCTGCTCCGCCTGGCCGGACTGACACAGGTAGGACTCTGCTGCGAAATCATGGACAATGACGGCACCATGATGCGCGGCGAAAAGCTGGCAGACTTTGCAAAGCAGCACGGCCTGTCCTTTATTACCATTCGGGAACTCCAGCATTACCGCCGGAATCACGACAACTTTGTAGAAGAAGTGGCACGGGCAGAGCTCCCCACGGCCCACGGCCATTTCCAGATGTTCGGCTTCCGCAACACCATTAACGGAGACGAGCATGTGGCGCTGGTTATGGGAGACGTGGCAGACGGCAAGCCAGTACTGTGCCGGGTACACTCCGAGTGCCTGACCGGTGACGTGTTTGGCTCCTGCCGGTGCGACTGTGGCGAACAGCTGAACCGGGCGCTGGATATGATTCATGCAGAGGGGCGTGGTGTTCTGGTCTATCTGCGGCAGGAAGGCAGAGGCATCGGCCTTCTGAACAAAATCCGGGCGTATAAATTGCAGGAAGACGGCCTGGACACCGTAGAGGCAAACATCAAGCTGGGATTTGCGCCGGATCTCCGGGATTATAGTGTAGGCGCACAGATTTTAAAGCATCTGGGAGTCACCTCCCTGCGGCTGATGACCAACAATCCGGAAAAAATCGCAGAACTGGGCGAATACGGACTGACTGTTGCTGAACGCGTCCCCATTGATATTCCGGAAAAACCGGAGAATCTCCGGTATCTCAAGACCAAGCAATTCAAAATGGGACATTATCTGCATTTCTAAAAGATATACCTATTTTTTCAAAAAGAAACGCATATTCCGCGGCAAGGCAGCATGAGGTTTCATGCAGACGCTGTGCGGAACTGCCGAATTATTTTTCAGGAGGTACAAGATCATGAAAACATTGGAAGGCATGTATGAGGGCAAAGGCCTGAAAATCGCAATCGTAGCATCCCGTTTCAACGAATTTATCACCACAAAGCTGGTGGGCGGCGCAGAGGACTGTCTCCTGCGGCACGGAACGGACGAAGACGACATTACTCTGGCATGGGTACCGGGCGCATTTGAAATTCCCCTGGCTGCCAAAAAGCTGGCATTCTCCGGCAAGTATGACGCCATCATCTGTGTAGGCGCTGTTATCCGGGGATCCACCAGCCACTATGACTATGTTTGTGCAGAGGTTTCCAAGGGGATTGCACAGGTTGGCCTGGAATCTGGTTTGCCGATTCTGTTCGGCGTACTGACAACCGACACCATCGAACAGGCAATCGAACGCGCCGGCACAAAGGCTGGCAACAAGGGCTATGACTGCGCAATGTCTGCGCTGGAAATGGTAAACCTGTTCCGAAATGTATAAGCAATAAAGCGAGTGACAATGATGCAAAATTTCATTTTCTTTGACATTGATGGTACGATTATTTCTGAGGACGGCTATCTGCCGGATTCCGCAGTCCGCGCCATTCAGGCGGCACGGAAAAAGGGCAATGCCACACTGATCAACACCGGCCGCACCGCCATGAATGTGGACGCTTTTCTCCGGGAAATCGGCTTTGACGGCTATATTTACGGCTGCGGCACAGAGCTGGAATATGACGGAAAAATCCTGTTCCACGAAAAGCAGACACCGGCATGCAGCCGGGAAATCGTGGAACTGGTACGCCGCACCAATGTTGCCGTCCTGTATGAGCGAAGCGATGCAATGTTCCTGGACCGCAGCACGCGGATTCTGCCGGATCTGGAAAAATTATTACAGATCTACGCACGCAAGCATGTAACCGTTTCAGATCTGCCAAACGATGCAGACTGGTACACAGACAAATTTGTGATCTGGTATGATGAGAAAAGTGATCTGGCTGCCTTTCAGGCCGGACTGACCGGGAAATTTGACTATATTGACCGCGGAAATCACTTTGCGGAAATGGTGCCCTGCGGCTGCTCCAAGGCCACCGGCATGCAGAAAATGATGGAATTGCTGGGTGCCGACCGGAGCCATGTATTTGCCATCGGAGACAGTCTGAACGACCGCCCCATGCTGGAAGTGGCCGGAACCGGAATTGCCATGGGAGACAATCCCATGCTGCATCCTTATGCCGATTACATCACCGCCAATCTTGCTGAAGACGGACTGGAAAAGGCACTTTCATATTTTGATTTGATTTAACCACAGACAAAAAGACCGTATTTCACGAGATTTCGCGGAATACGGTCTTTTTCTGTCTATATTCTTTTGCTTTTTCTTATTTCTGTTTCTTGCTGCGGGTCATGCCATATGCCAGGCCGCAAGCGGACAGGAACATGATACCAACAATCATTCCTACGCCTGTATCACCGGTTTTCGGAGAAGCAGACACAGCTCCTGTTGTTGCTGTGGTACCTGTTGCAACTGCCGCATTTGGATTCTTGCTGGAGATGTTCTGAAAAATTGTTGTGAATACGCCTTCCAGATCAGAAGCATTTTCTACAATGTAACCATACTTCGGGTCACTGGCCAAATCCCGTACGTACTGTGCATCAGAATCACTGTAATTATCTTCAAAGAAGCCAATGCTGTACACGGTTGCAGCTGTCTTTAAATTGAAGTTGTCATACTGCAAAGAGGCATTCTGATGAGAATCGTAATTGTAATCAATGGTATAGGAATCGCTGCCTTCATTGGGCATACCATCAGCCATGATGATTACAGATTTCTGTTTGCCGTTGCTCTGGTTCAGAATCAGCTTTACCCGACTCATTGCATCGTACATATTGGTTCTTCCGCCTGCCTGCAAAGAGCGAATGTAGCTTACCAGCTGTGTTAAGTTGGAGCTGTACTGCAAATACTGCACATCATCACTAAACGCAACAATAGAAATTACAGTGCTCGGGTCTGCCTGCAGGAACTTTTCGCAGATGCCTGCTGCGGCATCCTTCATAGCCTCCATAGGATCGCCGTACATACTGCCGGACACATCCAGCATCAGCACTACATCATCATAGTAATTGGTAGGTGCCACGCCCTGCTCTTCGCCGGAAAAAACTGTGGTCTGAATCTCCTGTCCTGTGGCAGCTTTCGCAAAGGTAGCTGTTGTTGCAACAGTAGTAACAGTTGTTTCCGCGGCAGTGGTAGTAACTGCCGGTGCCGTTGTTGTGGCAGCAGCACTGTCATCTGTGCCGACAGAAACGGTAACATTTTCAGTCGGTACAGCATCTTCAACACCCAGAACTTCTGCTGCTTCCTCTACAGAGTCCACAACCGGAACTTCCTCCGCTGCTGCGGCATCTTCCCCGGAAGCCGCCGTTGTCTGCGTTTCACTTTCTTCCGCAAATGCCGCAGTTCCTCCCATTGCACACGCTGCCATAGCGCCAGCTAAAAGCAATGAAACCCATTTTTTCCCTTTCATTGATACAACATCCTTTCCGCTGTTCTCTTTTCAAAAGTATATTTTATTTCCTTTTCCGGAACAGCTGCTTATATTATACCATTCTGGAAATTTTATGTCAAGACAGTAACTGGCTTCAGCTTTTAAATTTGTACATTTCTACAAAAGCGGCAAGCAAAGTTTAAAGATAATCTATTCATAAAGGCAGACATAAAAAATACCGCATCTCCAAAACATCGGAAATACGGTATCGTTTTGTCTTAGATTTTAACCATTTTGCTCCTGCTTTGCAGCGTCCCGTTCCATGCGGATTGCCTTGAGGACAATGGCGCATTCCAGACGCTTCTTTTCGATTTCGCAGGACAGCTTGTGTGCTTTGTGAACATCGCCGCTGAACTGGTAGTTATTCGCATTACAGCCGCCGCTGCAATAGAATCTTGCCCAGCAGTTCCGGCAGTCCGGCTTGCTGTAAATATGGGTTTTGGCGAAGTCGGACTTCATCTCCCGGTTAAAGGTGCCGTCATCCACATTGCCCATCTTATAATCTGCCTCACCCACGAACTGGTGGCACGGGTAGATATCTCCGTCCGGTGTGATTGCCACGTATTCGTTGCCGCAGCCGCAGCCGCGGAGCCGCTTAATGGCACACGGCCCCTGATCCAGATCCAGCATGAAATGGAAGAAGTTAAACTTCTTTCCAGTTGCCTCATAGTCCAGGATTTTCTGCATCAGCCGTTCATACTCGGCAAAAATCCGGGGCAGATCTGCTTCTGTGATTGCATAGGGTTCTTCCGGGTCGGCAATAACCGGTTCCACAGAAATCTGATCGAAGCCAGCATCCAGCAGTGCAAAGACATCATCGGCAAAATCCAGATTATATTTGGTATAAGTACCGCGCACGTAGTATTCCTTTTCGCCACGCTGATCTACCAGCTTTTTGTACATGGGAATAATTCTGTCATAGGAGCCTTTGCCGTCTACGCGGGGACGCATCCGGTCATTGACATCCTTTCTGCCGTCAATGGACAGAACTACATTGGACATTTCCCGGTTGATAAAATCAATTTTGTCATCGGTGAGCAGCATGCCGTTTGTGGTAATGGTAAACCGGAACTTCTTGTGATAAACCGGCTCCTGGCTGCGGGCATATTCCACGATTTTCTTGACGGTTTCAAAGTTCATCAGGGGTTCGCCGCCGAAAAAGTCCATTTCCAGATTCACGCGGTCGCCGGAATTTTGCAGCAGGAAATCCACTGCCTTCTTCCCGGTTTCATAGGACATGAGCTTTCTGCCCTCTCCGAAATCTCCGGTGGAAGCAAAACAATACTTACAGCGCAGGTTACAGTCATGAGCAATGTTCAGGCACATTGCCTTAATGGGAGAAGCCACAGCAAAATTGGCATATTTCTCATAATCGTCCGATGAGAACAAAATGCCTTCCTCATAGGCTTCCAGGATTTCTGCATAGCAGTCACGGATTTCCTCCGGGTCATAGAAGCGGGAAAGCTTTTCCACCACATTTTCCGGACAGACCGGCGCCAGGGGCGGTGCCACATTGTCCAGCAGGTCATAGGTCAGCTCGTCCACAACATGTACGCCGCCGCTGTTTACGTCCAGCACCACGTTATAGTCGCCCAGTTTATATTTATGGATCATAATTCTTTTTCCTCTTTTCAGCCGTTTCCGGAATTTTTTTCTTTCCTATGTTAAAAAATGCCCGGCAGATAATCGTTACATGCTCAGGGTGCGAAAAAAGGGACAAAAATTGTCCCTTTTTTCTATGTTCGATGCGAATGCTTCCATCCAAAGACCAAAGCCACCCGCTGTCATGTGACTGCGCTTAGTGCTCGCACTTCTGGTTAGCAACGGTGCAGGATGTCTTGCAGGCAGACTGACAAGAAGCCTGACACTTACCGCAACCGCCCTTTGCAGCAGAAGCCTTCAGGTTAGCTGCATTGATGGTCTTAATGTGCTTCATTCGGAACCCTCCCCAAAAAAAGTTTATCTTTATTATACCACAGATCTTCCTGATTTTCAAGCATTCCATGAAAAAGGCGAAAAAAGTTTACATCTCCCGAATGGAGACATTACCGGGGCGGATTCCGGTGTACGGCATGTACGCCGGAAACACCGCCCCAGGCACCGCCGCACAGGAGCAGAAGCGGACGCAGAAAACTCCCCCCTTCGCCGCGCCAGACAATGCCGCAAAGCAGCAGAACCCCATACAGCAAAGCGCCGCAGCACAGTCCGGTTTTCAGGCCATACCGGCGGCGGTGGAATGCGGCAAAGCGTCCCATTCCATATGCCGCAGCAAACAGCCCGATTCCCAGCATTAGGGAAAGCATCCAGTGCGTCGCATCTGCCAGCAGCATCAGCCCAGCCAGCAGACAGAGCCACCCCAGCAGGATTCCCAGTCCCACCGGGAGCGCCGGCAATAAATACAGGCCCTTTCCGGATTCCCAGATGCTCTTTGCAGCGGCAGGTCGTTTGGTTTCCATATCTTGTCTTCCCCCTTCCAGCGGTTCATACTTGTTCACACAAAGAATATGCGGAGAAGAAACCATTCAGAACGAAAGGAAACCATTTTCCCGAAAATACAAACCTCCCTTTTTGCAAAACTGCATGAAAAAACTGGCCGCACCACAAAGGCACTGCCAGCTTCTTTCGTATTTCAGGGGACAGGATTAGTCCTTCAGCATACCGCTGTCAGAATCCTTGTCATCCTTCTTCTTTTTCTTGTCCTTCTTTGCCTTAATTGCAGCCAGCTTTGCTTCCTGCTCCCGTTTTGTGTTCTCGGTCATGGTGATATTTTCCTGTACTGCCCAATTCTTGATGCGCAGCTTATTCCGATTGCTGGTTGTTTCAATAACAACCGTATCTTCATTTACCTGTACAACCAGGCCTACAATACCGCCGATTGTAACGATTTCATCGCCTACCTGCAGGCTGCTCTGCATGGCCTTGGATTCCTTTTCCTTTTTCTTCTGCGGACGAATCAGGATGAAATACATCACAACAAACATCAGAATCAGGAAGATCAAGGAGCTATAGCCCATTGCGCCGGTGCCCTTGGATCCGCCGTCTGATGCAAAAGCGGTTACTGTGCAGAGGGAACCTGTCAGTGCTGCTGCACTCATGGCCAGTCCCAGTTTTTCTAACTTTTTCATGATCAAAAACCCTTTCCGCTTCGGCCGCCGGAAAACCTGTTTTCGGCGCACCGACCTTTTCTCTCTGGAGCAGCTAAAGTTTCCTTTGCTGCCCGATTATGCTTCTTTTTCCGTGCTGTCTTTCCCACGCAGCACTTCATCAATGGAGGCGGCCGCTGTCTTTCCGGCACCCATTGCCAGAATAACAGTTGCAGCTCCGGTTACTGCATCACCGCCGGCATAAACCTTGTCCTTAGAGGTTGCCATGGCTTCATTGACAACCAGGCAGCCCCAGCGATTGGTGTCCAGTCCGTCAGTTGTAGAAGAAATCAGCGGATTCGGAGAGGTGCCGATTGCCATAATGACAGTATCCACATCCAGGACAAATTCGCTGTCTGGAACAGCCACCGGCCGCCGTCTGCCGCTTTCGTCCGGTTCTCCCAGTTCCATGCGAATGCACTTCAGGCCGCAGACACGGCCGTCCTCTCCGCCCAGAATTTCTGTGGGATTGCAAAGATTCTGGAACTCTACGCCCTCTTCCTTTGCGTGATGTACTTCTTCCAGACGTGCCGGCATTTCTGCCTCAGAACGACGGTATACAATGTAGACATGTTCTGCACCCATACGCAGTGCGCTCCTGGCAGCATCCATGGCTACATTACCGCCGCCTACAACAGCAACTGCCTTGGAACGAATAACCGGTGTAGCATAGCGTTCGTCATAGCCGTGCATCAGGTTGATTCGTGTCAGGTACTCATTGGCGGAGCAAACGCCTACCAGGCTTTCCCCCGGAATATTCATAAACCGGGGCAGACCTGCACCAGAGCCGATAAATACAGCATCATAGCCGGATTCCATCAGTTCATCCACAGACAGAACCTTTCCGATTACCATATTCGGCTGAATCTCCACGCCCATATTTTCCAGGGCATGGATTTCTTCCTGTACAATCGTTTTCGGCAGACGGAATTCCGGAATACCGTACATCAGCACGCCGCCGGCAACCTGAAATGCCTCGAAAACAGTTACCTGATAGCCCAGCTGTGCCAGATCACCGGCACAGGTCAGACCTGCCGGGCCGCCGCCTACGACAGCAACCTTTTTGCCGTTGGGCTGAATCTCCATCTTTTTGCCGGTATAACCGTGCTCTCTGGCATAGTCTGCCACGAACCGTTCCAGACGGCCGATTCCCACCGGCTGTCCTTTCTTTCCGCGAACGCACTTTCCTTCACACTGGTTTTCCTGCGGGCAGACACGGCCGCAGATTGCCGGGAGACTGTTTGTAGTGCGGATGATATCATAGGCACCCAGGAAATCACCGGCAGCCACTGCCGCAATAAATCCGGGGATGGGAACGCCCACCGGACATCCGCTGACGCAGGGCTTTGCCTTACAATTCAGGCAGCGTGTTGCCTCCTCTACAGCCTGTTCCGGAGAATAGCCGGTAGAAACCTCTTCAAAACAACGGGCACGTTCCTTCGGATCCCGTTCCGGCATCGGAACCTTTTCCAGTGCCATATTGAACTTTCCTGCCATGATTACTGTGCCCCCTTTCCGTAAAGATGACATGCATGCTGTTCCTGTTCCCGATAGGTGCCGTTGCGGCGCATCAGTTCATCAAAATCCACCTGATGTCCGTCAAAGTCCGGGCCGTCTACACAGGCATACTTGGTCTTTCCGCCGACTGTTACACGACATCCGCCGCACATGCCGGTACCATCTACCATAACCGGGTTCAGTGATACAATGGTCTTTACGTCATAGGGCTTTGTGGTCTGACAGACAAACTTCATCATCGGAACCGGGCCAATGGCGATTACCACATCATACTGCTTGCCGCCATCCAGCTGTTCTTTCAGAACATTGGTCACAAATCCCTTTGTTCCATAGGAGCCGTCATCGGTGCACACATACAGATTGTCGCTGCATGCCCGGAATTCGTCTTCCAGAATTACAATATCCTTGTTCCGGAAGCCTACAATCGTATCTACCTGCAATCCCAGGCTGTGCAGATGCTTTGCCTGGGGATAAGCGATTGCGCATCCAACGCCGCCGCCGATTACGCAAACCGACTTTGTGCCCTCCGGGAGTTCCGTCGGAACGCCCAGCGGCCCTACCAGATCCAGGATAGCGTCTCCTGCTTCCAGCGCTGCAAACTGACGGGTGCTCTCCCCGGCAGCCTGAAAAATCAGGGTAATGGTTCCGCCCTCGCGGTCATAGTCCGCAACAGTCAGCGGAACGCGCTCACCAAATTCATCCAGCCGGAAAATAATAAATTGTCCCGGCAAAACCTTTTTTGCGATCAACGGTGCCGCAATTCGTACCATTGTTACAGCATCATTCAGTTTTTTCTTTTCCACTATTTGAAACAATTTTGCCACCTCGTGCTTCATTTACGCTCCTGCATGAAACAATTTTTTCATGGGTACACGCATATTTTTGTCTCAGACAGAGCTGTCATGGGAATGAAACAAGCCGACTTACCGCCGGCTTGCCTTTTTTGCAGAACGAGTCCGGAAAGACTGTGCACTGCTGCATGTTCCGGTACTGTTCTCTGCTATTGTTTCCGATGTGTGCCGGATTATGCTTCTTCCGGAGTGCTGTCCTCAGCCACGTCTGCGTCTCCGTCATCCAGAGACAGGTCGCTGTAATCAAATTCCAGCATTTCACCGCAGCAAGGGCATGGCATCTCGCCCTCTTCCAGAATGGATTCGCTCAGCGCGATTACATTGTTGCAGGACGGACATACGGCTTCATACAGATCCTCGTCATCCTCTTCCAGCTCTTCTTCATCATCATAGGGTGCAAAAGCATCGTCATCGTCTTCTTCGTCATAGACAACGTCTTCTACATCGCCCAGATCCTGATCCAGCAGATCACAGACCTCTGTCAATTCGTCCACCTGTGTCTGCAAATCTACAACATAGGCAGTCATTTCCTGCATGACATCCAGCAGCTGTCCCAGTACCTTGCCTTCTTTGGAAGTTGTCAGATCCAGCTCCATGCCGTCAACCATTCCACGTAAATACGCCATTTTATCTGTCAAGTTCATACAGAATACCTCCTATTCCTGTGCAGCCTGCCGCCCTTATGCCGCAGCACTGCGGGATGCAAAAAGCAGATTCGTTTCCTGCTTATGCACGTTCCATATATTCACCGGTTCTGGTGTCGATCCGGATCATGTCGCCCTGGTTAATGAACAGCGGCACCTTGATCTCTGCGCCAGTTTCCAGTGTAGCCGGCTTTGTTGCATTAGTTGCAGTATCGCCCTTAAAGCCCGGATCTGTCTCTGTTACTTCCAGTTCTACGAAGTTCGGCGGTTCTACACCAAATACGTTGCCCTTGTAGGACAGAACCTTAACTTCCATGTTTTCCTTTACAAACTGGAATGCAGAGCCAAGCTTGGACTTGTCAATCGGCTGCTGCTCATATGTTTCCATATCCATGAAGTAATACAGATCGCCGTCGCTGTACAGATACTGCATGTCCTTACGTTCAATATAAGCAGTCGGATACTTATCTGTCGGGTTAAAGGAACGTTCTACCACTGCGCCAGTGATAACGTTCTTATACTTGGTGCGGACAAAAGCGGCACCCTTACCCGGCTTAACGTGCTGAAATTCGATAACCTGTACCACGTTGCCATCCAGTTCAAATGTGATACCGTTTCTGAAATCGCCTGCTGAAATCATAAATTGAAACCTCCGTTTTATTCCTATGTTTCTTGCAACGACAGGGCATCCTCCGAAAATAAGGCCGGGAATCCCCTCAAAAAAGCATTGCTTGTAATTATTATACTACATTCTCCGGCGTTTTGCAATACCTTCCCGAAAAAAAATCCGGATTTTTCTGTACTGGCTGGCAAATATGATATTTTTCCCAACAATGAAGGCACCCGGAATCCCGAATGCCTTCGACTGTTCTCCAATGTGCAGCTATTCTTTTACATCACCGCTGCTGTCATCCGTTTCAATTTCCTTGGTAAAGCCCGGACTCTCACAGAAAAAGCAGCCGTCTGTCTCCTCAAATTCAATGGTATAGATGGCATAAACTTTGTTTTCTACTTGCTCATAGTAGACACTATATGTGTAATTTGCAATATCAAAAACCTGTTTCCGTTCTCCAATGTATTCTTCTATTTTTTGATTGAAATAATCATATAACTCCGGCAAAATCTGAATTTCATAAGAAGCAGTAAACCACTCAATTTCGCCATATGCGTCCAGATCTACAATTGCCACTGTTTCATCCTCGGACGCATTTCGTGTTTCTGCATTTTTTATAATATATGAGCCGTTTCCGTCATACGGTTCTACACGAACTGCTTCCTCTGTTACCATATAGTTTTCTGCAATATCTTCACTGATTTTTTCCAGTTCCGCAGCTGACTTCACTTTTGCGGATGCTCGTGTACCATTGGTTTTGTTTTCCTCAAAATCACCGCCGGGGTTGGAATAAAATGCATTCATGTATTTCCGCAGCCGTCCCTGATCGTCAAAACAAAATGTTTCTCCTTCTGGGGAAACATATTTTTTCCATACGCATACCGGATTATTGTCTTCTGGATTCTCAAAGTCCGCACTGTTTCCAAACTCTTGCTCATAAGTTCCCACATATGTTAAGTCTGATACATCGAAATAGGGATTGTTCTGATAATTCATCTGAATCTGATCCAGTGGAGTAATTTCTACTGCGGAAGAATTTTCCGCAGCGCTTTCACTTCCTGCCTCGCTGCCACAGCTGCAAAAGAGGAAACACGGGAGTATTAACAGTATTGCAATTTCTTTCTTTTTCATAAAAATTCTCCTTTCTTTAATTCATATTCACTGAGATAGGCAACCCACAAATATCTAAATTCTCAGTATTTGCCGGGCAGGTACTTTCTTTAAGATCATCAGCCGAATAGTGGCTCTGTGCAAGACTTGCTGCCTGATTGACTGTATAATGAGGATATAAGCTCATGTAATTGATTACATATTTAAGAAATCTCTCTCCACCGGTTACGCTATTTTTAAAAGCCATAACTGTATTGGCACCTTTACACCACGCCGCATCTTGTAAACTCATTCGATTGGAAGATGCAGTTGCACTTTTACAAACAATAAATACTACCAAACTATTTTTCGTTGTTGAGAAATTCAGTGTCAGATTACCGCTTGGCGCATTTTCAGAATACATCCTCACAAACGTGCCGTCTTTCTGATCCAATTTCATATGTCCAGGTGAACCATGTCCATGGAATACCGTCAATCGATTTCCAGGTGTTGCAAACCGGATATGCCCCGTTACCGGAAGATCTACTCTTTCACAATCATACCCAAGTGCTTCTATTTTAGAAACAGCATCATTTACAATAACACTGTTTGAAGAAGATAAATCACTGGCAGTCATAAAATAAGAAGCACTTCCGCTATATGCTGGTTCAAAGCGCCAATCTGTAGAGCCGATAGAATATGTGCTGCCTACAATTTCAGTTCCCTTTGAATTAGATAATCCTTTTGGAGCAATTGCCCTGCCATTTGCATAAGATTTGATATAAAAACCTGGTGTCGTTCTGGAAATATTCCATTTTTGTGTGCTAAGTGAACTGAGACTTTTCAACACAATTGGTATGTCCCCCGGATAACCAGAGCTTACCAAAGTCAGTGCTTTGCTTGGTGCTGAACGCGGCGACAAATAGTATGTATTGGTGTCATTATCTATTCCCAAATAAAAAATCTGTCCCTGGTTATAGTCATTTCTCGCATTTAGGGAACATCCAATTCCATCAGAATTTGCAGTCGAATCCATAGTCAAATAAAAACTTGATCGTGAATGCCGAATCCGATAGTATTGTCCAAACATGATTTGATCCGTTGACGGTGCTGCCTTTACTCTGTAATTTGCACAGCTTGCAATCGCTGAAATACAAATTAACACGGATAAGAAACAGCCCACAATTTTTGTCATTCTCCACTTTCTTCGGAACATACGCTTTCCGCCTCCTTTACACAATTTGGTACGGATATTCTTTTGTATACATATATTATAACGGATAAACCATGCTGTGTCAATATAAAAATCACGAATTTCACTAGAATTTTCATAAAAAGTAAAAGAAAAACAGCACAAATGCACAAGAAAGCAATGTTTCTTGTTTATCTGTGCTGTTCCTTTTCTATGATTTTCTTTTTCGATTATGCTAACACAATGAGTTCCTTGGGTGCTTTTGTCAGGTTCTCGCAGCCGTCTTCCCGAATCACCACGAAATCCTCAATCCGCACACCGAATTCTCCCGGCAAATAGATGCCCGGTTCCACAGTCACCACATTTCCCGGTTCCAGTTCAACCGCGGTTCCCGGCGATGCATTGGGGAATTCGTGAATTTCCAGGCCGACGCCGTGCCCGGTAGAATGGCCGAACTGCTCGCCATATCCAGCCTCTTCAATGATATCTCTGGCATACTTGTCCAGTTCCCGGCCGGTTATGCCGGCTTTTGCGCCGGCAATGGCTGTCTTCTGCGCACAGAGCACAGTTTCATAGATCTGCCGCATTTTCTCGCTGGGCTTTCCCACTGCAACCGTTCTTGTCATGTCGCTGTGATATCCCTCTACTGTTGCGCCGTAATCCATCAGGACAAAATCGCCTTCCTGAATCAGCCGCTCTGCCGAGGGCACACCGTGGGGCATAGAGGTTGCCGTTCCGGTGAGGGCAATGGTAGGAAAGGATTCCCCGTCTGAACCATGCTCCATCATCGTCTGATTCAGCCGCAGCATAACATCCCGTTCTGAAATACCCGGCCGCAGAAAATTCAGAATATCCGTAAAGGCAATTTCTGCAATCCGCTGTGCTGCCCGGATTTTCTCCAGCTCCGCCTCCGATTTTACAGTACGGCACGCATAAATTGCGCGGCTGAGTGTATCACTGTAATCCAGCCGGAAGCGGCTCCCCAGACTCTTTTTCAGCTTCGAGAACTGGTTCAGCGTCATGGTCATAGACTCCACTGCCACAGTTTTCGCCTGATGCTCTTCCAGCAGACGGCGCACCTGTTCCAGCAAATCATGCTGTTCCAGCACGGTACAGTTTTTCACAACGGCGCGCGCCTTTTCAATATAGCGGAAATCAATGATAAAATACGCGCAATCCCGGAAACAGAGCACTGTTCCGGCAGAAGAAAGCATTCCGGTAAAATACCGGCGGTTGACATCGGACTGAATCAGCGCAGCATCCGTCCCGGCTGGAAGACGCTGCATCAAGGCTGCAATACGATTCAACATTATGACCACACTCCTCACATTTCAGAAAGCGCCTGAAGCGCCAGGAAGTATCCGTTGATGCCAAATCCGGCAATGGTGCCGGCGCAAACCGGACTCAGCACGGAATGAGACCGGAACTGATCCCGGGCATAGATATTGCTGATATGTACCTCTACACAGGGAATCCGGATATCGTGAATGGCATCATGAATGGCATAGCTGTAATGGGTATATGCGCCGGCATTGATCACCACGCCGTCAAAGGTTTTGCGCGCTGCATGCAGCTTGTCAATAATGGCACCTTCATGATTGGACTGAAAAATCTCGCATTCCAGACCAAGCCCCTCTGCCCGATCCAGAATCATTCGGTTCAGATCTGCAAATGTGGTGTTGCCGTATACGCCCGGCTCCCGTTCTCCCAGCAAATTCAGGTTCGGCCCATGAATCACCAATACTTTTTTGATCATATCTCATCGACTCCTTTTTCCTTTTCCTCATACACCTTTCGGGGCAAGAAGGGAATTTCCATTCGGCGTTTGAATTTAAAAAACTTTGTCTGCTCCATTTCCATGGGAAACACAAAAATACAGGGGATTCGAAACAGATTTGCCCCCAGAACATCGGTAAAAATCTGGTCGCCCACGGCCGCCGTTTCTTTCCGGGACAGCTGCATTTTCCGGAGTGCCTCCCGATATCCCTTGGACAGGGGCTTTTTTCCCTCGCAAACATAATCCAGGCCAAGCCGCTCTGCAAAGGGGGCAACACGGGGCGGATGGTTGTTGGAAACCAGACAAAGGCGAATCCCGGCCGCCTGCATGCCTGCAATCCAGCCCTCAACCCCCGGTGCCGGTATCGGATTGTCGTGCGTTGTCAGCGTGTTGTCAATATCCAGCAGCAGCCCCCGCACGCCCATTTTTTCCAGAAGCTGCGGTGTGATGTCGCATACACTGCGCAGCGCAATTTTTGCCCGAAACAGCATCCCGTTTCCTCCTTCTTGTTTCTGAGAACCTGCCTGTTTTTGTGCAGAACGGCCTCCTTTTGTTTGCCGCCTTTTTTCAAAAAGCAGCAACCTGTATCTACTACTATTATACTTCTGTTTTGATGCCGGAAATGTCGAAAGGCGGCATACTGCAAAAAACGGGCGCACTTTTTGAAAAGTGCGCCCGCATGCTGTGTATCGCAAATGCTTTTTATTAATACTTGCGCTTACGAGCAGCCTCAGACTTCTTCTTACGCTTTACCGAAGGCTTTTCATAGTGCTCTCTCTTACGAACTTCAGCGATAACGCCGTCCTTCGCACAAGATCTCTTAAAGCGCTTCAGAGCGGTGTCCAAAGACTCGTTCTTACCAACGCGAACTTCTGCCACTTACATTTCCCTCCCTTTGCCACTACGGCAGAGGCTAATCTTCCGCCTCTTCCAATGGAAAAAGCTTCTGATCTATACCACCAATATCCCGCCAAACGGGAATCGGGTATCAGCTCTATCTGACATGGTGCAATCTATTTTCGCAATATAATTTATTGTACCACATATTGCCGATATTGTCAAGTGGTTTTTTCACAAAACAGATCTTTTTGTTATTTTACCACAAAATTAACAAGTTTCTTTGGTACATATATTTGCTTTATGATATTTTTTCCTGCGGTTGCTTCTGCAATCTTCGGTTCTGCCGCAGCCTGTTCCAAAACGGCATCCTTTTCTGCATCTGCCGGAATCTCCAGCTTTGCCTTTACCTTACCGTTGATCTGTACCACAATTTCAATGGTATCATCTACGCACAGTGCTTCATCATAAGTCACCCATTCCTGTTCGCTGAGCACGCCCTCACAGCCGATCACCTGATACAGCTCCTCTGATACGTGCGGTGCGAACGGATACAGCAGAATCAGCAGATCCCGGAATTCCTTCCGGGTAATAGAGCCGGCATCATAGATATCATTCAGCAGTGTCATCATTGCTGCGATTGCGGTGTTGAACTTCATGGATTCAATATCGCCGGAAACCTTCTTAATGGTTTTGTGCATCTTGGAACGCAGTGCATCGCTGTAGCTGTCGCTGTCTACTACCTTATCCTGCAATGCCCAGATTCGGTCGATAAAGCGCTTACAGCCCTTTACACTGTTTTCACTCCACGGTGCAGCCTTTTCATAGTCGCCCATGAAGAGAACATACAGCCGCAGCACATCTGCGCCGTAAACGTCTACCACATCATTCGGATCTACTACATTGCCTCTGGACTTGGACATTTTTTCGCCGTCCGGGCCTAAGATCAGTCCCTGTGCAGTACGCTTTGCATAGGGTTCCGAAGTCGGAACCAGTCCCAGATCATACAGGAACTTGTGCCAGAACCGGGAGTAGATCATGTGGCGTGTTACATGCTCCATGCCGCCGTTGTACCAGTCTACCGGCATCCAGTACTGCAATGCTTCCTGTGAAGCGAATTCCTTGTCATTGTGGGGATCGCAGTACCGCAGGAAGTACCAGGAGGAACCTGCCCACTGAGGCATGGTATCGGTTTCCCGTCTTGCTGCACCGCCGCACTTGGGGCAATTGCAGTGTACAAAGGAATCAATCTTCGCCAGAGGGCTTTCGCCGTCTGTACCCGGTTCGAAATTTTCTACCGGCGGCAGACGCAGCGGCAGTTCTTCATAGGGCACCGGCACCATGCCGCACTGCGGACAGTGTACAATGGGAATCGGTTCGCCCCAATAACGCTGCCGGTTGAAGGCCCAGTCTTTCATCTTGTACTGAACGCCCTTTTTGCCGCAGCCCTTTTCCTCCAGGATTTCCAGCATTTTTGCAATGGCATCCTTTTTGTTGCTGATGCCATTAAGCAAACCGGAATTTACCATTTCGCCGTCTCCGGTATAGGCTTCCTTTGTAATATCGCCGCCCTGAATCACTTCAATGATATCAATGCCGAATTTCTTTGCAAAATCATAGTCACGGCTGTCGTGAGCCGGCACTGCCATGATAGCACCAGTACCATATCCCATCATAACATAGTCAGAAATATAGATGGGGATTTCTTTTCCGGTAATGGGATTGATTCCTGTCAGACCTTCAATCTTCACACCAGTCTTATCCTTGACCAGCTGTGTCCGCTCGAATTCGCTCTTCTTGGCGCACTCTGCCTTATAGGCATCCAGATCTGCAATATTGGAAATGCTGTCCCGGTATTTCTGGATAATCGGGTGCTCCGGCGCAATAACCATAAAGGTAACGCCATAGAGGGTGTCCGGACGTGTGGTGTAGATTTCCAGCTTTTCGTCCTGCTCCTTGATGGCAAAATCCACAAATGCACCTGTAGATTTACCAATCCAGTTCTGCTGCTGGAGCTTTACATTAGGCAGATAGTCTACCTCTTCCAGTCCCTGCAGGAGCTTGTCTGCGTATTCGGTAATGCGCAGGTACCATACTTCCTTTGTCTTTTGCACGATATCGCTGTGGCAGACATCGCACTTGCCGCCCTGGGAATCCTCATTGGACAGAACCACCTTACAGCTGGGGCAGTAGTTTACCAGTGTCTTATCCCGGAATACCAGACCCTTTTCGAACATCTTCAAAAAAATCCACTGTGTCCACTTGTAATAGTTTTCATCTGTGGTATCAATCACTCTGGACCAGTCGAAGGAAAAGCCCACACGCTTGAGCTGTCCGGTAAACTTTACGATATTGTCATCGGTTACCTTCCGGGGATGTACGCCGGTCTTGATGGCCGTGTTTTCCGTGGGGAGACCATAGGCATCAAAACCGATGGGAAACAGCACATTATAGCCCTGCATCCGCCGCTTCCGACTGACAACTTCCAGACCGGAATATGCCTTGATGTGACCTACGTGCATGCCGTGGCCGGACGGATACGGGAACTCTACCAATGCATAAAACTTCGGCTTAGTGTGATCCGCACTTGCTTCAAAAGATTTGTGTTCATTCCAATATTTCTGCCACTTTGGCTCGACAGAGGCAAAATCATATTTCTTGCTCATTGTATCCCATTCCTTTGACTTCAAAATTTAGCGCGCGTTTCTGCCGCGCATGAAAACCGCCATTCGGTTATTTTCCAAAAAACGCCTTGACATTTTTCTCAAACACCAGAACCACTGCTGCACAAACGTCCAGCAATCCTTCCAGCAGATAAATCCAGTTATGGCTCAGATCGCGGACATTGGCGCCCACATTTGCCAAGAACAGCAGCGCCAGGAAAACTGCAACAATATAGTTGATATACGGAATCCGGCGTACCATCAGTACCAGTGCCACCAGTCCTACCAGAACCATCAGCAAATTTGATACACTAAACCCCAGTATCAAATTCAGCACTGCCTTTAAAATCAAATACAATCCTATCCCCAGCACCCATTTTCTTCCGGTCTCTGCCATAAAAAACGCATCCTTTCTGTCTGGATCAGCATGCACCGTTTTCTGTCTTGATCCACTGTGAGATATCTACCTGCTCGCCGTCTGCCCAGAGACGTTCCAGCTGGTAAAAGTCCCGTGTTTCCTTATAGAAGATATGCACGATAATATCTGCATAATCCAGTACCACCCAGTTGGAACCGTTTCCGCGTCCCTCCCGGTGTCCCGGTTCCCGGCCCTTCTGTGTCATCTGATATTCCACTTCGTCTGCCAGTGTCCGGGTGTGGGTGGTGCTGGTACCATTTGCGATAATGAAATAATCTCCCAGAATAGTGAGATCTTCCACATGCAGTACCTGAATATCTTCTGCACGTTTGCTGTCTAATGCTTTTACAATTGTTTCTAAAGCTTCCTGCTGCGTCATGCTTTCATCCTTTCTGCAATTCCTGCCGGAAAGCTCCGGCCTTTTTCCTTGTTATGGTGTGCCGACACGATCATGCCATGGGAACTTGTGAGACAAATTTTTCACAACGAAATGTCAACACACCCTGATTATTGTGCGCCGTCCTTTGTATCGCCATCGTGAATATCGGACAGAGTTTCCTGTGTATCGTCATAGTCGCTCGCCTGATACTCACCCTCCGGCACCAGTTCTACAATCGTACTTTCTTCCGGATAAATTTCATTCTGATACGGACGGAAATATTTATTCAGCAGATCAATGGTTGCCTGCTTGTGAATTGAATATACAGACTGGCCGGAGCCATCGGACGGATAATACATCGCGCCCTCACCCGGAACCATGAACACATTGACACTATCCATACTCAGCCGGCTGGAGGCAAAGTCCGCCACCATGCTGATCTGCTCCAGGGACAAGTCCGTAGCGATCCACTGATTCTTATAGATCTTCTGCATTGCGCTCATCAGTTCAGTCTGGCTCATGTTCAGCATCTTTTCCATAGCGGCTGCCAGGAAAATTCGCTGTGCCTTTACACGGCCGATATCGCCTTCCATATAGCCGTGCCGGAACCGGATGAACCATTCAGACTGCTGTCCGCTCAGTGTCTGTTCTCCCTGGGGCAGCACCTTGTCTGCCTCATAGACGATTTCTTCCGGCAGGTTAATGGGAATGCCGCCGATAGAGTCTACAATCTTTGCAATATCCACGCAATTCAACTTTACATAGCAGTCAATATAGATGCAGAAGTTATCCTGAATGGCATCTACAACACGCTGAATCGGTGTAACGCCGGTTTCCTGGCCGCTGTGATAAATGCTGTTGAACTTTGCCGTAGAGAAGGAGGCATAGTCCGGCATATAGGAATCTCTGGGAATCTGAAGAATGTTCATAGTTCCGTTGATGAGATCAAACTGGAAAACCCAGTCTACGTCAGAAAGCTCACCGCTTTCATCCATGCCCAAAAACAGGATAGTATACTGTCCTTCAATGGTCTGTTCCAGGTTCAGGCCGTCATCCATACCAGAATCCAGATCACTTTTCAGATCCAGCTTCGACACATCAGCAGAATCCACCTTCGACAGTGTGCCTTCCTGCTGTACCAGCGGCTGCCACAGCTTCCAGTATTTCAGGATGGAAACCTGCTGGGTTGTCATAACGCCGTTTTCCATTTTTTCAAAGTTGATAATCGGCGCATTGAAAATCATTACAAAGATAATAACCAGACTGACCAGCACGCCTGCTACAGCAACTGCAATATCCCGCTTTGTGCTCTTTTTTCCGCCGCTTTGCGAAATCGGCGCATAGCCGCCGGTTTTCTTCCGGCTCCGGCTGCTTCGTGTGTTCTGTGCAGCACGAGAGCGGCTGGGCTGATAAGCTTCGTGCCCATAGTCCTCGTTTTCATAGTTGTCATAATCGTCGTAGTCTGCATACTCGCCGTGTCCATAGCTATCGTAATCGTCATAGCCATAATCATCAGGTTCATTCTGCCAGTGATTTCTCTTCTCGATTTTCATTTCCGGTGATTTCATCCTTCCTGTTTGTGCAGCCAATTGAGATATTCGTTATACGCTTCTACTGTGTGATGGGGAATCCATGCTTCCCGCCGGAGCAGCTTCATCAAGGAAAACTCCAAAGCATAGCCCATGCCGGCTTCCAGACTTTCCATCGCCTTTTTCCGCATGGTCTCCACATCCGGATAATCCCGTTCCGCGGAGATCATATCGGCCAGATACACGATTTTTTCCAGTGGTGACATTCCGGCATGTCCGATGGTATGATAGCGCACAGCACGCAGTACATCCATGTCTGAAACGCCGAACTCTTCCCGCAGCATTTCCGCACCGGCAATTCCGTGCCATACCTTAAAGGCACACCGTTCTTCCTCGCACACATCCATAGAAGAGCGCATCATCCACAGATACTGCACATCCCGCGGTTCTTCCTTGCAGATATCGTGCACCAGTCCGGCAAACCTTGCCTTTTCCGGATCTGCGCTGCCGAATCGTTCTGCCAGCATCACAGCTGCTTTTGACACATTGACGGAATGGGCATACCGCTTTTCAGAAAGATGTTCTTTCAGATACTGTCGGTATTGTTCCAGATCTGCCATGAAAAAGTCCTCCGTTTCCTGAAAAATAGCCTTTTTGCCGGCCTTTCCGCTTTTTCTGCCAGAGCCGGGACATTTTCTCTTACAAAGAGTCTCCCCCTTTGCCGGAAAGGAATTCCTGCCGACTCTGATACAAGTCATGAGATATTATATATTGTACTACTTTTTTCGGCAAATAGCAAGAAAAATCTACAGCATTTTTGCAGTTCTCCCGAATTTTTGTAGAAGATATCGGGTAAACCGGAGACTCGCATAAAAAAATTTTGCCATATTGCATTAAAAAAGCCTGCTGCCGCCGCAGTGCCGCCTGATCGTCCGCTTCTCTGGAAACAACGCCCAGCGCCACATTCCGGAGAATATCCTGCCACCGGTACCAGCTGCAAAAGGAGAGAAACATATCGCTTCCCACCAGAAGCACAAGCGCCGCATCCGGGAATTTCCGGCGAAAATACGCTACAGTATAGATGGAATAGCTCACAGCTTTCTGCTCCAGTTCATAGCTGTCCACCTGACAAAACGGCAGCGTCTCCGCAGCCAGCCGGCACATTTCCAGCCGGTCTTCCGGCGATGCCATATCCGGATGCTGCTGCTTAAATGGAGAAACCCGTGCCGGAATCAGAATCACCCGATCCAGGTGCAGGCAGTCCTTTGCCACCTGTACCAGATGCAGGTGTCCGTTGTGAATGGGATTGAAGCTTCCGCCGAACAGCCCGATCCGCTCCATCAGAATTTTACCACCGGCTCCTTGGGATTCCGCAGGAACAGAACAAACCGGCTGCCGATGACCTGTACCACCTCGGCACCTGTGGCCTCTGCCAGTTCTGCTGCGGCTTCCCGTGCATCCATGGGGCAGTTGTCCAGCACATGCAGCTTGATGAGCTCCCGTTTCCGGAGTGCATCCTTTACCTGCTGGATGAGTGTTTCACTGATACCGCCCTTTCCGATCTGGAAGATGGTTTCATATGTGCTTGCAATGCCGCGCAGTGTCGCGCGCTGTTTACTTGTTAACATGATTGACTCCTATTTTCAAAATATTCTTTCAGCTGTTCCAGTGCTCTGCCCCGGTGGCTGATCTGATTCTTTTCTGCCTCTGTCATTTCTGCCATGGATATACCGTTTACATAGAACAGCGGATCATAGCCAAAACCGTTTTCTCCTCTGGCCTGCGTTCCGATTCTTCCTTCGCAGATTCCGGTAAATTTCTGTTCTTCCGTTCCGTCTGCATTCACATAGCAGAGGACGCACACAAACCGTGCCGTGCGCTGTGCTTCCGGTACGTTCTCCAGTTCCCGGAGCAGTTTGGCGTTGCGGTCATCATCTGTGGCATTCTCTCCGGCGAACCGATGGGAATAGACCCCCGGTGCCCCATCCAGCGCATCTACCATCAAGCCGCTGTCGTCGGCGATCACCGGGCAATGCAGCTTTTCAAAAACCGCCCGTGCCTTCAGCGCTGCATTTTCTGCAAATGTAGTGCCGGTTTCGTCCACATCCTCTGTAAAGCCGGCCTCCCGCTGTGAGATCACCTCCAGGCCAAAGGGTTCCAGAATCGCCCGGAACTCCCGGAGCTTTCCGGCGTTGTTGGACGCAATTACAATTTTCTTCATGGTTATCCCTCCGTTGGTTCAAACAGCGCCCGGACAAAGTCCTGTCCCCGGAACGGCTGCAAATCGTCAATCTTTTCTCCCACACCCACCAGCTTGACCGGGATGCCCAGTTCATTCCGAATGGAAACGATAATGCCGCCCTTTGCCGTACCGTCCAGCTTTGTCAGCACAATACCGGAAATATCTGCCACTTCCCGGAACAGACGCGCCTGGTTTACAGCATTCTGTCCGGTAGTTGCGTCCAGCACCAGGAGGATTTCCCGGTGACAGCCCTCGGCTCTGGTCTCCAGAATCCGGTTGATCTTTGCCAGCTCCTGCATCAGGTTTTTCTTATTGTGCAGCCGTCCTGCGGTGTCGCAGATCAGCACGTCACAGTTTCTCGCCTTTGCGGCATCAATGGCATCATATACCACAGAGGCCGGATCAGAACCTTCTGCATGCTTTACCAGTTCCACGCCGGCCCGGTTTGTCCAGACCTCCAGCTGATCAATTGCAGCAGCGCGGAAGGTATCTGCCGCCGCAACAATGACCTTTTTCCCTTCAGATTTCAGCTGATGGCACAGCTTTCCGATGGTGGTGGTTTTTCCGGCACCATTGACACCGATTACCATAATCACAGTGGGCTTCGTGGGGTATTCCAGCTCCTGATCTTCGCCCAGCATTTCTGTGATGATTTCCTGAATCATGCCCATAATGGCCTGGGGATCTGTAACGCCCCGTTCCTTTACCCGTTTGCGCAGCTGGTCACAGATCTCCACAGAGGTTTCCGGCCCCAGATCGCTCATAATCATGGTCTCTTCCAGTTCATCAAAGAGATCATCGTCAATCTTGGTAAAGCCACCCAGCACCTGCTGCATCCGGGACATCATAGCGTCCTTGGTTTTCCGCAGACCATCCCGGATCTTTGCAAAAAAGCCCCTCTTTTTCGGTGCTTCTTCTGCCGGGGCTTCCGGCTCTTCTTCCATTTCTTCCTCCGGCATATCCAGAGATTCTTCTGTAAATTCCGGTTCTGTCTCCGCTTCCGGTTCCGGCTGTGTTTGATCTTCGTCTGCCTGCTCTTCCTCCGGCACAGAATCCGTCTCTTCTGCTGTCTCCCCGTCCGCTTCCTCCGGCAATTCTGCCGCGGTTTCTGCGGTGTCAGTTTCTTCTGTCGGTTCTTCGGCTTCCGTCTCTTCCGGAGTCATCTCTGCATCATCGGCCTCGGATTTTTCCATTTCCGGTTCCGATTCTTCCGTTTCCGATTTTTCGGCCGGTTCTTCCTGCATTGCATTGGCAGCTTCTATTGCGGCCTGCCGCGCCAGTGCAATGGCTTCCTTCCGGTTGTCGGATTCCCGCACCACTTTTTCAGCCGCCAGACGCGCCTTCTCTACTTCATCCTGCTCCTGCTGCGCCAGTTCTTCCATGGCCGCAGCCGCAATGTCCTCTTCCTCCGTCTCCGGCGCTTCGGAATCCACCAGCGGTTCCTGCGGTACTTCTGTTTCCTTGTTCCGCTTCCAGAAGGGAACGCCCTTTTCTTTGTTTTTATTCTTCTTTCCGAACCAACCCATTTGTGGTCACCTGTCCTTTCTGAGAACACATTTTCACAGGCAATCGCTGCCTGCAAATACGCGCATCCTTAAAACCCAACTTCACAAGCGTATACACATGTCTTATGAAGACAGGTTCTTACTGTCTGCTGCACATTTTTTCCAAAGCGCTTATCCGCTGAATTCCTCCTGCTCCATCCGCAGCAGACGGGAAATTCCGTCCTCCTGCATGGTCACACCGTAGAGCACCCCGGCTTCTTCCATGGCGCTGCGCCGGTGCGTTACCAGAATAAATTGTGTGGTATCGGTAAAGTTCCGGAGATACTGGGCATAGCGTCTGACGTTGCCCTCATCCAGCGCTGCATCAATTTCATCCAAAATACAAAACGGAGACGGACGCAGCCGCAAAATCGCAAAATAAATGGCAATCGCCACAAAGGACTGCTCGCCGCCGGACAGAGAAATCAGATTTTTGATCACCTTTCCCGGCGGAGCCACCTTGATTTCTATGCCGGATTCCAGAATCTGCTCCGGATCGGTAAGCTCCAGCTTGGCCTCGCCGCCGCCGAAGAGATCCCGGAAAATCTCCTGAAAATTCCGGTTGATCACAGAAAAGCTCTCGGAAAAAATCCGCTGCATTTCCTCTGTAAGAGAGGCAATCAGTTCTTCCAGCTCCTGCTTGGCCGTCTGGGCATCCTTCATCTGGGCGGACAGGAACTGATACCGCGCCGACACCTCTTCATATTCTGTAATGGCAGCCACGTTGACAGTGCCCAGTCCGCGGATTTTCGCTTTCAGGCTTTGCAGCTCCCGCTGCGCCGCCGGCAGGTCTTCCAGCGGTTTGGCGGCGGCCTGCGCCTCTGAGAGGGAAAGCTCATATTGTTCATACAGCTGATGAATCACACCGTCATAATCCGACTGAACTGCACATTTGCGTTCTTCCAGCCGGCTCATTTCTCCGGAATATTTCTCCATTGTGCCGTTGGTTTCCCGAAGCCCGGCCTGAATCTGCCGGATCTGCTGATCCTGGGCATCGTGCACCTGCTGCCAGTGGCGGATCTGCTCCTGTCCCCCGGTGCGCAGTGATTTTGTCTCTTCCAGCTGTGTTTGTTTTTGTAGAATCTCCTCCTGCTTTGCCGCAATCAGTTCCTGCTGCACCTTGGTATCTGCCGCAATCTGAGACAGACGCTGTTCCATGGACTGCTGCTGTCCCTGCTGCTGCTGCATTTCCCTAGACAGGGTTTCCAGATCCTTTTCCAGTTCCATCCGGCTGATTTTCAGCTGGGCGCGCTGTTCCGCCAGTGCCGCCTGTTCTTCCTGCAATGCGCTGCGCTGATCAGACTGTTTCGCCAGCGTTTTCTGCGCCTTTTGAATAGATTCCTGTACCTGTGCCTGCTCTTCCTTTGCCGCGCGGTGTTTTTCGGTGGCTTCCCTTAGCTTTTCCTGAACCGCCTCCTGCTGCGCCGCCGCCTCTTCCAGACGGTCGGCCGCCTGATTACGGAGGTACGTCTCCTTTTCCAGCTGTGCCTGTGCAGAAAGCTGCCGGGACTCTGCATCCCGGCACTGGGTCTGCAATGCTTCCAGCTGCTGCCGCAGCTGCACCGACTGTGCCTGTGCCTTTTCAAATGCCGCAGATGCCGCCTGTTCCTGCTGTTCCAGCGCTGCCACTTCTCCGGACAGTGCTGTCAGTTCTGCACGCCGGGTGAGCATGCCGCCGGAACGCATAGATGAACCACCGGTAAACGAACCACCGGCGTTAATCACCTGACCGTCCAGCGTCACAATGCGGAAACGATAGCGATAGGCCTTGGCCAATGCCGTGGCAGTGTCCAGATCTTCGGCAACCACAACGCGTCCCAGCAGATACCGGACAATTTCCGTAAATTTCGCATCATACCGCACCAGATTGCACGCCAGATCAACAAAGCCCTCCTGCCGTTCCAATCCAGTTTCCTGGAGCGCCTTTCCCCGTACAGAGGTCAGGGGCAGAAATGTAGCTCTGCCGGCGCGCTGCTGCTGCAAATAGCGAATCCACTGCTTGGCGGCGGTTTCATCCGCAACAATAAAGTTCTGCATGGCGCCGCCCAATGCGGTTTCCAGCGCCACGCCGTATTTCTGATCGGTGGTAATCAGCTGTGCCACCGTGCCGAATACGCCCCGTGGATGACCGCCGTCTGCCCGAAGCACAGCCTTTACACTGCCGGCAAAGCCCTCCATGTTTCGCTCCATATCCTGGAGCAGCTTTTGCCGCTGCCGTTTTTCCCGGAGGGCAAATGCGGCCTGATCCCGCAGTTTCCGGCCCTCTTCCAGCGCCTGTACTGCGTTGGCACACCGCTTTTGAAAGCCGTCCCGCTGGTTCTGCACCTGAATCAGTGCCTGCTGCGCCTGCTGTGCCTGCGCTTCTGCGATGCGATAGGTACTGTCCTGATTCTTCTGTGCCTGCTGCAACGCACTCTGCCGCATGGCCTGCGCTGCTGCCTGTGCCTTTCGTTCTTCCTGCTGACCAGCCGCTGTCTGCTGCATAACGCGCAGTTCGCTCTGCCGGACAAAAAGCGCCTGAAGCCGTGCGTTTTCCGCTTCATAGGCCTGGCCGTACTGTGCCGACTTCTGTTCCAGTGCCTTCCACCGGGTTTCTGCGTCTTCCGCTTTCAGAAGGATGGATTCCTTTTTCTGCCGCAGCTGTACCGTCTGTACCTGAAAGGATGCCAGACGCTGCTGAGCATCCTGGGACAGCTTTTTCATTTCCTGAGTCTGCTGTTCCAGGCTCTGCAAGGTTTGCCGACCGTGCAGAATCTCATTTTCACAAACTGCAATGGCGGATTGCAGCTGTGCCGCTTCCTCCTCCGCCTGCTGCATCTTCTGGCGAATCGACTCGATCTGGAGCGTGCTCTCCTGCATGCGGCGATAGCCTTCCTGCACCTGTTCATCTGCGCGCTGAATCTCCCGCTCTGCATTCTGGTACTCGGCCTTCGCCTGCAAATAGCCGTCTGACAGCGTGTTCAGCTTTTCCCGCAGTGCCGTCAACCGGCGCACCCAGAGGGAAACCTCCAGCTGCTTCTGCTGGCCGGCCAGTTCCACATACTGCTTGGCTTTTTCCGCCTGCTGCCGCAGCGGTTCCACACGGGATTCCAGCTCCGATACAATATCCTGGAGACGCACCAGATTTTCCTGCGCCGCATCCAGCTTGCGCTGTGCCTCCTGTTTTTTGTAGCGGAATTTAGAAACGCCGGCGGCTTCTTCAAAAATGTCCCGGCGGTCTGTACTTTTGGCGCTGACAATTTCGGCAATGCGCCCCTGTCCGATAATGGCATAGCCGTCACGGCCCATACCCGTATCCATGAACAGCTCTGTAACATCCTTCAGACGGACACTTTTCCCATTGATGCGGTACTCACTGTCACCGCTGCGATACAGCTTTCGGGTAACACTGACTACAGCACCATGTTCTTCTCCCAGTTCCCCGGTTTCGTTGTTGATTTCCAGCGTAACCGCCGCAAATCCCATTGCCTTCCGGGCCTTTGTCCCGGAGAAAATGACATCCTCCATCTTGTTGCCGCGAAGCGTCTTGGTAGACTGCTCTCCCAGCACCCAGCGCACGGCATCGCCGATATTGCTCTTGCCGCTGCCGTTGGGGCCGACTACAGCGGTCAGACCCTTGTCAAACGTCAGCTTGATTTTATCGGGAAAGGATTTAAAGCCCTGTAATTCCAGGGATTGCAGATACATTGCTTTGTCTCACCTCTTTTGGAGCATTTCTTTTTGGGATTCCAGCACACGCACGGCATAGATCTGATTGCGAAACTCTGACAGCGGCACGATCTGCTCCTTTTTCTGCAAAGGATCCATGCACTGGTATGTTCCGTCCTTGCTGCCTACCAGCAGGACATAGTGGGTGCTGCCGCTTTTCGGCATCTTCACCCGGACAATGGGAAAACAGCCGTCCGCCAGATACTCGTCCAGTGCGCCCTCCGGCAGCTCTGCAGCATCCTGCCGCAGCACCGGGACACCTGTCACTTGTTCCAATACGTCCCACTGCAAATTTCCCTGTCCATCATACACGCCCTGTTCTGAAAAAAACTGGTTCACTTCTCCGGCATCGGCATCCTCCGGCAAACCGTCCACAGAGACCTGCTGCATTTGCAACGCCGCCGCCACGCAGCAGGTCAGACAGCCGGAATCTGCCATGTGATAGGCAGATTCCCCCAGTGCATCGTCCTTCCAGCGTTCATCTTTCTGCCGGAAGATCACCGTTTCTGCTGCCGCAGTTTCCTGGGAGGCTTCCGCAATAACAGCCTGCGCCGCCTGGCGGAAATGGCGATAGCACAGCGCACCGCCTGCCGCCAAAATCACCGCCGCAAGGACAATTGCTGCGATCCCACACCTTTTTCTGGTCATGCATTCCCTCATTTCGCCGTATAGATTCCATAACATCTTCCATCTGTGAGAAACGTCCCCGATAACACCGCAGCGCTTTCCTGCACCCGGAGCGTTACGCCCTGTTTCGCCAGTGCCTCCCGGTTGCAGCCGCACTGTCCCAGCACCTTGCTCATGGTACGGAGAGCCGTTTCCACAAAGAGTTCCGGTTTCCCACAATCTGCTGCCGCCTTTTGCAGCTGCCGCAGATACAGCCGAGATTCCACCAGTTCTCCGTATGCCGGGTGAAAATACCCAGCGATCATATTCTGCCGGAGGGATGGCGTATCGTGCAGCCCCAGCCGAATCACACGCACACCAGCTGCATGACAGCGGCACAGCGCGTCCGCGCAATAGTCCAGCACTTCTTCCTGTGACAGCGCCGGATACACGCCAGGCTGACAGTATTCTGCCAGCCTTGTGCCGGCGAGTACCACCGTAGGATAAATGCGCAGCGTCTCCGGCTGACACAGGAGCAACTGTTCCAGCGTGTCATATTCATCCTGCAATGTGCTGCCGTACAGCCCCACCATCTGCTGCAGTCCCAGGGAAAACCCGGCCTGCCGCAGCATCTGACTGGCACGGCGGACATCTGCTGCGCTGTGTCCCCGTTCATTCTGTTCCAGTACCGTATCACACATGCTCTGCGCACCCAATTCCACTGCGGTAACATAATACTGTTTCAGCCGCTGTATCACAGCCGCGTCAATGGCATCCGGCCGCGTGGAAATCCGGATGCCGGAAAACCGTCCTGCCCCCAGATAGGGCTGTACAGCTTCCAGCAGCGCCGTCTGATAATCCGGCTCTACTGCGGTAAAGCTGCCGCCGAAAAAGGCGATTTCTGCGTCTTTCAGCGGTGCTTGGCGCTCCAGCATTTCCTCACAGGTCTGTGCGATTTCCTCCGGCGCAGGAGCCTGCACCGTTCCGCTGATAGTGCGCTGATCGCAAAAGCTGCACTGATGGGGACACCCCCGGTGGGGAATGAAAAAGGCAAGGGTTTTATGCTTTGCCATAGCCCATGAGAGACAGCGCCTCCTTGGCCGCCTGCTGCTCTGCCGCCTTCTTGCTGTGCCCTACACCAGTTCCGATCACATTGGAATTCAGGCAGACCTCCACCTGAAATGCCTTGTTGTGATCCGGGCCGGATTCTGCCACCAGCACATATTCCACCTTTTCTTCCGGGTTTTTCTGGATGACTTCCTGGAGCTGTGTCTTATAGTCCTGAAAGCCGATGGGTTCTTCCTCTTCCGGGTCGCTGGGAATAAACCGCAGAATATGCCGCTTTGCCGCATCCATGCCGCCGTCCAGATAAATGGCCGCAATTACAGCTTCAAACGCATCTGCCAAAATGGAAGAGCGCTCTCTGCCGCCGGTGTTTTCCTCGCCCTTTCCCAGAAGCAGGAATTCTCCCAAGTGGATTTCCTGCGCAAAGACATGCAGTGCTTTTTCGCAGACCATAGAGGCACGCAGCTTTGTCAGTTCGCCCTCCGGCAGCTCCGGATACTTCCGGAACAGGAAATCAGAAACCACAATGGACAGCACGCTGTCTCCTAAAAATTCCAGCCGCTCATTGCACTTTCTTGTCTTTCGCTTTTCGTTGGCATAAGAAGAGTGGGACAGTGCCTCCAGTAAAATATGCTTGTCATGAAAATGATAGCGGATATAAGTCTCAAACCGGCCTAAATCCACATATTCTGTATGCTCCATAATGTTTATTTTCCTCCTGTTTTTTCTGCTTTCCCGGCAGAAACGGTTTCTGTAATTGCCTGTACCACATTGCCGGCGGCACAATCTCTGGCCTGCCGGATGGCATTGAAGAACGCCTGGGCATCTGAGCTGCCGTGCGCCTTGATTACCGGCTTTTGTACGCCCAGCATCACAGCGCCGCCCACTGCCTTATAGTCCATCTTCTTGGTGAGCGCCTTGATTTTCGGCAGAATCAGCAGCGCAGCCAGCTTTCCGGCAAATCCGGCAAACAGGTTGCCCCTCATCTGATGCGCCATAAATTTGCCCATGCCTTCATACAGCTTTAAGGCAACATTTCCGGTAAAGCCGTCTGTCACCACCACATCTGCGGCACCCTTGGGCAGTTCCCGTGCTTCTATATTGCCGATAAAATGCACTGGTGCCTGGGACAGCTGCACATAGGATTCCAGTTCCAGTTCTCTGCCCTTGGTTTCCTCTGCGCCTACGTTCAGGAGCGCCACGCGGGGATTCTGCACATGCATGACCTTTTCCATATAGGCGCTGCCCATAATGGCAAACTGCACCAGCATCTCCGGACGGCAGTCGTTGTTGGCACCGCCGTCAATGAGCAGAAACGGCGTAGCTTCCGTCGGCAGTACCGGAGCAACTGCGGCGCGCTTGATGCCGGGAATCCGCTTTACCAGAAAGGTAGAGCCTACCAACAGTGCGCCGGTGCTTCCGGCACAGACAAAGGCATCGCCCATGCCGTCATGGAGCGCCTGCATGCCCACTGCCATTGAGGTATCCCTGTGCTGTTTCAGCAGCGTAGTGGGTTCCTCGTGAATGTCGAACACAGCCGGCGCATGGAGAATTTCCATTCCGTCCAGAGAAAGTCCGTTTTCTGCGGCACAGGATCTGATTTTTTCCTCATCCCCCACCAGCGTCACGGTTACCCCTAGCTGCTGTACTGCCAGTGCGCCGCCTTTGATTACCTCCAGCGGTGCATCATCACCGCCGAATGCGTCAATTAAAATATTCAAGATTGTATGATCTCCCTTATGTTTTCACGGCTTCAGGCGCTGAAAAGCGGTTCTCAGCACCTGTGAAAGCCGCTTTTTACACCTGCTCCATTTCCGACAAAGCCTGTTCCAGCGCCGCCATGCCGCGGTCAGCATATGCCTGGTACTTCTCCTGCTTCCCCCGGATACGCTCCGGCAGGTCAGGCAGAATGCCCATATTGGCACCCATGGGCTGGAAATTTTCAGTAGGCGCACTGCTGATATAGGCCGCCAGTGCACCCATCATGGTTTCCCGGGGCAAAATAAGCGGCGGCTTTCCCTGCAAATGCCGTGCCAGATTCTTTCCGGCGAGGATGCCGCTTGCCGCAGATTCCATATAGCCTTCCACACAGGTCATCTGTCCGGCAAAGTACAGCCCGTCCTGTCCCCGGAAGTGATAGTCCGCATCCAGCAGACGAGGACTGTCCAGGAACGAATTCCGGTGCATTACGCCATAGCGGTGGAACTCCGCATGCTCCAGTCCGGGAATCATGGAGAACACCCGTTTCTGTTCCGGAAATTTCAGATTCGTCTGAAATCCCACCAGATTGTACATCGTGCCCTCCTGGTTTTCCCGGCGCAGCTGTACCACCGCCCACGGCCGGTGTCCGGTACGGGGATCCGTCAGTCCCACCGGCTTCAGCGGCCCGAACCGCATGGTATCCATCCCGCGGGAGGCCAGTACCTCAATGGGCATACAGCCCTCATACACCCGGAACGCATCCTTGTCACAGTCGTGCAGCGGTGCACGCTCGGCCTCCACCAGTGCCTGATAAAACGCCTCGTACTCCGCCTTGTTCATGGGACAGTTGATATAATCCGCATCTCCCCGGCCATAGCGCGCCGCGAAGAACACCTTTTCCTTGTCCAGGCTTTCAAAGCTGACAATGGGTGCCGCCGCATCAAAAAAGCTCAGGCGCGTGCCGCAGCGCTTTTCAATATCTGCCGCCAGCGCGCCCTCAGTGAGAGGCCCGGTGGCAATTACCGTCGGCGTGTCCGGAATCTCCGTAACCACAGCCGTTTCCAGCGTAATTTTCGGATGGTTCCGGATTGCCTCAGTCGCCAGATCCGAAAACTGCTTCCGGTCTACCGCCAGCGCGCCGCCGGCCGCAACCGCAGATTTCCGGGCACACTGCATGAGCAGCGATCCCAGACGTGTCATCTCCGCTTTCAGAAGGCCGGCCGCAGAATTCAGCCGGTCTGCCTTCAGGGAATTGGAGCAAACCAGTTCTGCCAGTCCCTCATAATGGTGCGCCGGCGTATACTGTACCGGCTTCATTTCCAGCAGACGCACAGAAAAGCCGGCTTCTGCCAGCTGCCACGCTGCTTCACAGCCGGCCAGTCCGCCGCCAATGACGGTTACTTCTGCCATTTACGCACCTCCTACCGGACGGGAATAGCCGCATCCCGGCTTTTCGCAGACCAGTGTGCCGGACTTTCCGCCCTTCTGGAACAGGGTGCAGCCGCACTGCGGGCACTTTTCCTCTGTGGGCACATTCCAGGTCATAAAGTTGCATGCCGGATAAGCGCTGCATCCGTAAAAGCTTCTGCCGCGCTTGGATTTTTTCAGAATTACCTTTTCGCCGCAAAGCGGACAATTGCCGGCGGTTTCCTGTACAATTTTTTTGGTGTTCTTGCACTCCGGAAAGCCCGGGCATGCCAAAAAGCGGCCGTATCTGCCGATTTTAATTACCATATTCCGGCCGCACTGATCGCAGACAATGTCGGTTTCCTCATCCGGCACCTTGACGCGCTTGCCTTCCATCTTCTCTTCTGCGGTTTCCAGAGTTTTCGAAAAATCACCGTAGAAATCGTCCAGTGTGGAAACCCAGCTCTTTTTGCCCCGTTCCACATCGTCCAGGCTGTTTTCCATTTCCGCTGTGAATTTCACGTCCAGAATATTGGGAAAGTGTTCCTTCATCAGTTCCGTTGTCACCTCACCCAGTACGGTAGGTTTCAGCTGTTTTCCCTCCCGTTCTACATAGAGGTGTGAGGTGATGGTGGTAATGGTCGGTGCATAGGTACTCGGACGGCCGATTCCATTTTCTTCCAGTGCCTTGATCAGTGTTGCTTCCGTATAGCGCGGCGGTGCCTGGGTAAAGTGCTGGTTTCCTTCCAGAGACTTCACCTTGATTTCCATGCCCTTTTCCAGCTCCGGCAGGTTCTTGTTTTCGCTCTTGTCGCCCTTGGTTTCATCATAGAGCACAGTAAAGCCTTCAAACTTCACCGTAGAGCCGGTTGCCTTGAAGATGCAGCCGTCCGCTTCAATTTCCACAGAAACCGTATCCATCAGAGCATCTGCCATCTGGCTGGCGATAAAGCGCTCCCAGATCAGCTTGTAGAGCTTGAACTGATCTGCGGTCAGGCTGTTCTTTACCCGATCCGGGGTCAGCTCCGGCAGAGACGGACGAATGGCTTCGTGGGCATCCTGTGCATTTTTCTTGGATTTATAGACACGGGGTTCCGGCGGCAGGAATTCCTTTCCGTACTTCTCTGTCACATAGTCTGAAGCCGCCTGCTGCGCCTCTGTGGAAATCCGCAGGCTGTCTGTACGCATATAGGTAATCAGACCCACTGCACCCAGGCCGTCAATTTCCACACCTTCATACAGTTCCTGCGCCACCTTCATGGTACGCTTGGACTGAAATCCCAGGCGATAGGACGCATCCTGCTGCAAGGTAGAAGTGATAAACGGCGGTGCCGGATGGCGCTTTGTCACCCGTTTTTTCACACTGGAAACGTGATATGCGGCAGACTGGAGCCGTGCCAGGAGTGCATCTGCTGCATCCTTGTCCGGAATCTCCGTCTTATCCACCCGATTGCCGTCCACCTTGACCAGCTTTGCCGCAAACACCTTTCGGGAAGGGGGCGCGGTAAACTTTGCGTCAATGGACCAGTATTCCTGAGGCACAAATGCCCGGATTTCATTTTCCCGGTCTACCACCAGGCGTACTGCAACGGACTGTACCCGTCCGGCAGAAAGTCCCCGGCGTACCTTTTTCCACAAAAACGGGCTGAGCTTATATCCCACCAGACGATCCAGAATGCGGCGCGCCTGCTGGGCGGTCACCAAGTCCAGATCAATCTTATGGGGATGACTCATGCCGGCCTGAATGCCGCCCCTTGTAATTTCATTGAATTCCACCCGGTCATCTGCATTCAGATCCAGGTTCAACAGCTGTGCAATGTGCCAGGAAATGGCTTCTCCCTCCCGGTCCGGGTCGGTTGCCAGATAGACGCGGTCGCACTTTTTGGCGTGTTCCTTCAGCTTTTTGATCACGTCCTCCTTGCCCTTCATATCTGTATACTTGGGCTGAAATCCGTTTTCCACATCTACGCCCAGCTTAGACTTCGGCAAATCCCGCACATGTCCCATAGAGGCAATGACATCATAGTCCTTGCCCAGATATTTTTGAATGGTTTTCGCCTTTGCCGGCGATTCCACAATGACTAAATTTGACATAATCTCTCAATCTCTCTCTTTGTGTCCGAGCCTGCTGCCGGACAAACACTCCATCTCTCAACCGGCACAGATTCCTGCGTCAATGGCATTTTGGATTCCCTGCAAAATCCGGTCTGCCGTCATTTTGCAAAAAGCAAATGCCTACAGAATCCGGAACTGTTTTCCCGGCAGACGTTCTACCGCGCCGTACAGCTCCAGTTCTGTTAAAACTGTGGTCAGTTCTTCCATGGGCGCATCCAGTTCGGCCGCAATCTGATCCATATGCATCACAGTCTGCTGCCGCAGAAGCGCCGCAACTTCCCGTGCCAGTCCTTCCGGCAGCGCTTCGTCTGAAACTGCCGGCTCCGGCGGCACGGTTTCCAGCACCGGTTCCGGCTTCGTCGCACTGGGTTTCTGCGGTGCGGCGGCTGCCTTTTTCTCGTCCAGCTCCATCACCAGACTGCCGGACTTTCGGCGATTTTCCGCATACAGCGCCGATGCCGCAATCATATGTGCGTGGCTGGTATAATATTCATAGATGATGTCCCGGCTGTCGAAGACGGGAATGGCACCATCCCGAAGATATTTTATCACACCCATATAGCGTTTGTCAAATAAATCCGCCGGCGGTACGCAAAAAACGTCTCTCCCCTGCTCCATGGCATACTCTGCGGTAATGAGCGCACCGCTTCTGGCAGGTGCCTGTACCACAAAGGTTCCCATACTGATCCCGGACAAAATCCGGTTCCGCATAGGAAAGCTGGAACGGGAGGGTGCCGTCCCCGGCAAAAGCTCAGACAGCAGCAAACCGCCGGTGTCCAGAATCTTCTGCTTATATCCCACATTCGGGCCGGGATACGGCACATCCAGACCGCATCCCATCACGGCAATGCTGGGCTTTCCGGCTTCTGCCGCACAGAGATTTGCCGTAATATCCGCACCCACAGCAAATCCGGTTGCCGGTACAAAATCCAGCAGCACCAGATCCCGGCAGATGGCCTTTTCCACGCACAGACTGTACTCCGACGGATTCCGGGTACCCACCACTGTCAGCAGCAAATGCTCCCGCAGCAGCGTCAGATTTCCCTGATAAAACAAAATCACCGGCGGATTGACAATAGAAAGCAGCGCCTCCGGATAGGCGGCGTCTCCATACCACAGCAGGGAAATTTGCAGACGGCTGCACCGTTCCAGCATTTCCTCCACCTGCGCTTCGCCGGTGTCCCGTACTCTTCGCCAGACATGTGCCGGCAGATGCAGTTCCTCTGCGGCATCCGGCCGTTTCAGGGCAGCGCATGCCGCCTCCGGCGTTTCATAGCGATGCAGCAGCGTCCAGATCTGGGGATTGCCTGCCCCCAGCACCATAACCAGCCATAACAAACTGCGTATCTCTTCCACTGTTTTTCACCCCATTTTCGGGAGCCTTTCTTATCTGCCCCGTTTAATTTCCCACAAGATAATCCCGGCCGCCATAGCCGCATTCAAAGATTCAATGGTACCGTGCATGGGAATGGTAATCCGCCGGTCACAGGCTGCAATTGCCTCTGCCGGCAGACCGTTCCCCTCGTTTCCGATGACGGCAGCCGTTCCTGCTGCAAACTGACACTGCCCCACCAATTCCGCCGCGCCGCTCACCACGGCGGCACAGCTTTCCACACCGGCTTCCCGGCAGGCTTCCAGCACCGGTTCCAGCGCCGCCGTACAGCACACCGGCACCCGGAACAGAGAACCCATAGTGGCGCGCACAACCTTCGGGCTGTAAATATCACAGCTGGCGCTGTAGATCACACCGTCCAGTCCCATGGCGTCCGCTGTCCGCAGAATCATTCCGGCGTTGCCCGGATCCTGGAGCTGATGCAGAACCGCATAAATTCCGCCCGGCCGGATCAGCTGAGAAAGCTCCGGCTGCCGGGGCATCCGGCAGATGGCGTACACGCCCTGGGAATGCTCTGTCTGAGACAGATCTGTCCCAAGCTCATTGGAAAGAAGCGCACAGCGTGTTTCTCTCAAATCAGCCTGGATCGTCTCCTGGTTCCATCGTGTATAGCCTTCCTCCGTCCAGAACAGGTGGGTGAAGCTGGCACCGCTGCGCAGCGCATCCGTCACCAGGCGGTGTCCCTCCAGGACAAAAAGCCCCTCCCGATACCGTTCTTTTTTGGAACGCGCCAGCTTGCGATATAATTTTACGGCACTGTTGTCCCGTGCCGTCAGTTTTTCCGGCATCTGTGTCATTTGTTATCCGCTCCGCTTCTCAAAAAGGATGTGATATCCCGTTTTTTGATTTTCCCGGACTGCTTGCCGGGCAGAATCCTCCAGATACAACAAAACACGCCCCGTATGTATCAGAGCGTGTTTCGGATCCGACAATCCTTAGAGTGCAGCCTTTGCCTGCTCTACGATTGCAGTAAAGCCTGCTGCATCGTGAATTGCAATTTCAGACAGCATCTTGCGGTTCAGTGTGATGCCAGCCTTCTTGCAGCCGTTCATGAACTGAGAATAGTTGATGCCGTTCATCTTGCATGCTGCAGAAATACGAGTGATCCACAGCTGACGGAACTCTCTCTTCTTCTGCTTTCTGCCGATGTATGCATAGTTGCCAGACTTCATAACGGCCTGTTTTGCCATCTTGAAGTGCTTGCTCTTGCTGCCCCAGTAGCCCTTTGCCAGCTTCAGGGTTTTATTTCTTCTCTTACGAGTCATCATTGCACCTTTAATACGTGCCATAGTTCTTTACCTCCGTTTTTTCTCTGAATCCAAAAGCCCAATCTTACAGATACGGCATCAGCTTTTTCAGTGCCGGTGCATTTGTGCTGTCTGCGATACCTACAGTACGAGCAATTCTCTTACGCTTGGTATCCTTCTGGGTCAGTCTGTGTCTTTTATTGGTCTTCTGATACTTCACTTTTCCGGAAGCAGTCATCTTAAAGCGCTTCTTTGCACCGGAATGTGTTTTAGTCTTGATCTTTGCCATGGTGATTCCTCCTGTTTACTTCGATGCCTTCGGTGAAATGAACATAACCATACTGCGGCCTTCCATTTTTGCAGGCTTTTCAACAACGCCGAGCTCTGCACATGCTTCTTTAAACCGTTTCAAAAGCTCTTCACCGATCTGGGGATGAGCGATGGCACGCTTGCGGAAGCGGACAGAAACCTTGAGCTTATCCCCACCCTGCAAAAATTTCTTTGCCTGGTTGACTTTGGTTTCAAAGTCATGGGTGTCAATGGCAGAAAACATCCGGATTTCCTTGATGGAAACAACCTTCTGATTCTTCCGTGCTTCTTTTTCACGCTTCTGCTGTTCAAAGCAGTACTTTCCATAATCCATGATCCGGCACACCGGCGGCTTTGCCTGCGGTGCAATCTTCACCAGATCCAGATCTTTTTCATAGGCGATTTTCTGTGCATCTCTCGCAGACATGGTACCGAGTTTCTCGCCATCCTGGCCAATTACCAGAATTTCTCTGTCCCGGATTTCTTCATTGATCTGCAGCTCCTGCTTGCTGATAAGCCAGCACCTCCAAACATGTTAATTCAAAAACAAAAAAAAGCGTCCACTCCGTGAACACTCTCCTGCAATATCCGCTGCAAACAGCCGCACTGCATCCGCAATGTGCTGCGACGAATTTATTGACCGTTTCGACAACAGGCCAAACGGTGAGAACGGGAATGCTCTTCTTTGTTTACTTTTGTTATTCTACCATATCTCTATGCAGATGTCAAGCGTTTATGCCGTGATTCACATTTTTTTTACATCTTAAAGCCATGACTCACCGGAACCACTTTTCCAGCCACTCCACGCATTTCAGCTTCACAGTATAGCGCTCCGGATGCTCCAGCAGCTCCTGCTCTCCGTCATCAAAGGACTGCTCCACCGTTTCCCCGTCTGCTTTCACCTCGGTGGCACTGGGCACGCACAGCGCCGGATACATCACACACCACCAGTTCTGTCCCTCTGCCGCCCCAATGGTAATCCGCAGCGCGTCATAGGTTCCGGCCGGCATGGTGAGATTGCCGTAAACCCGGTCTTCAAAGGGCATTTCCGTCAGCCGGGCAGACACCGGATAGGCATAGCCCTCCTCTGTTACAACTGCTTCTGCCAGGTCTTCCAGTTCCTCTAGGTGCTCCGTGATAATCTGCTCTGCCTGCTCCAGCGTATCGCCGGGATTTTTCAGCAGTTTTCCCGTATATTCCAGCACCCGGTTCCGTACCTTCAGCTTCAGTGCCTGGTCATCAATGCTATCAGAGTTTGCCAGAATATGCAGCCGCAACACGTTATCCTCCAGCTTTGCACGGCTGTCTGCGGCCTTTGCCAGAGAAGAACAGCAAATGCTGGCCGCCAGTCCCAGCAGCAGCGCCAATTCCAATTTTTTCATATTGCTCACCTCACCGGAAGTATGCACCGGAAAGGCGGCCGCTATTCACCGCGCTGTAAACTTTTCCAAACAAGCTCTAAATCAACAGTTCCGCCAGGATGGAATTGGACACCAGAAAGCCCTTTGGAGTGAGTGCAATCCGCGCGCCGTCCTGCCTCAAAAATCCCATCCGGGAAAACTGCTGCACCTTATGTTCCTTCCCTGCCAGCCATGCTGCCGGAACCCCTTCCGTCAGCCGCATTCCCAGCATCAGCCGTTCCTCCGGCGTGCCGGGAGTTGCGTCCTCGATTTCCGTATGCTGCACCGGCTGTGTGAGAAACGCCTGGACAGATGCCGGCACAGCAAAACGCGTCCCGTTCCAGCAGGAATGGGCAGACGGACCAATTCCCAGATAAGGAACGCAATGCCAGTACTTGCAGTTGTGCCGGCTATGGAATCCCTCCCGTGCAAAATTGGAAATCTCATATTGCAGAAAGCCGGCCTGTTCCAGTTCTGAAACCGCCTGCAAATAGAGATCCGCGGCGGCATCCCCGTCCGGGCAGCGCAGTTCCTCCTGCTGTGCAAAAAACGGGGTGCCCGGCTCGATTTTCAGCAGATAGGCCGAAACATGCTGAATCGGCAGCGCCGTGAGCCTTTCTATGGTATGAGAAAGCGCCCGGGGGGTCTGCTCCGGCAGCGCCAGCATCAGATCACAGGAAATGCTCTGAAAGCCGGCCGCTGCTGCATCTTCTACAGTCCGGATGGCCTCATCTGCTGTGTGCAGCCTGCCCAGATACCGAAGCTGTTCCGGTTCCAGAGACTGCACCCCGAACGAAATCCGGTTCACCCCGGCCGCGCGCAGCTGCGAAAGCTGCTGTCTGGTCACAGTGGCCGGATTCGCTTCCAGTGTCACTTCGGCATCCGCCGCCAGCGGAAAGCAGGCGGCTGCTGTTTCCAGAATGCTGCCGATCTGCTGAGGAGACAGCAGCGAGGGCGTACCGCCGCCGAAATAAACCGTGTCCATCGGCACAGCATCCGCATACTGTTTCAGATTCCGGCAAACCGCCTCTGTGTACGCTTCCAGCGTTTCTGCCTGCGCCGGAACGGAATAGAAATCACAGTAGGGACATTTTCTCCGGCAAAACGGCACATGCAGATACAGGCCGGCCTTTCCGGTCTCACAAAACGTCATTGCGAATCGGTTTGGTCAGCGGACCGATAAATGCATCATAGAGCCGCGTCACCACAAATGCTGCTGCAACCGCGCCTATCATATAGGCATAGCACCAATCGCTGTTGCATTTAAAATACAAATAAAGCACGGCAATCAGCGCCAGAATATACACCACCGCGCTGAAAATCATAGAGCCTTGTCCGTTCACACAGTGACGGCCGCAGGCCTTGCACACAGCGCCCCTGGTGTGCAGTCCGCCGGCAAAGGCCTTGGTAATGGGATTGAATGTCTTTTCGCCGCAATGCGGACAAGTATAAATGGAAGTATGCTGCATAAATCTTGAAACTCCTTTTTACAGAATAATCTCTGCCCGGCTGCCGCCGGTGCGGTCTTTTTTGACCAGAATTTGTTTTTCCACCTGATCTTTCAGTTCTGCTACATGTGAAATAATTCCCACCAGGCGATTCTGGCTGCTGATTCCGGAAAGCGCCCGAATCGCCTGCTCCAGGGCTTCTTCATCCAGCGCCCCGAAGCCCTCATCAATAAACATGGTATCCATCTGGATGCCGCCGGCCGCAGACTGAATCTCTTCCGACAATCCCAGTGCCAGAGAGAGGGAGGCCTGAAAGGATTCGCCGCCGGAAAGAGACTTGACGCTCCGTCTGGTGCCGTTGTAGTGATCCAGCACATCCAGATCCAGGCCGCTGTGGGACTGCTTGTTTTCCGCCTCTTCCCGGCGCAAAAGCTCATACTGCCCTCGTGACATCATCATAAGCCGGGTGTTGGAACGCGCCAGAATCCGGTCAAACTGTGTCATCTGCACAAAGGTTTCCAGCATGATCTTTTCCTTGCCGCCAAGTGTGCCGTTTGCCGTATCGGACAGGCTTCCCATCCACATCAGGCGCTGTTCCAGTGCGTCAATCTGCTTTTGCAATGCTGTAAACTGCCGGAGCACTTCTTCGTTGGTGTGCTGCCGCAGGAACAGGGCGTTGCGCTGCTCTTCCAGCCGGGTGCGCGCCGCAGCGAGAGCCTGTGACTTCTGCTGGATTTCCTCCGGAACAATCGGCTCGGCTTCATCCAGCTGCCGGCGCAGGGCAGTCATTTTTCCTTCCAGTGTATGAATCTGTTCCGACAGCTTCTGCATCCCGGCTTCTGCCGCATCCTGCTCCTGACAAATCGCTTCATACTGCCGGCGCAGGCGGTCTGTCTGCGCCTTTGCCGTCCCATAATCGGGAAACGGCAGATTCTGCCGCAGCTGCACCAGCTGTTCCTGTTCCTGCTGCATCTGTGTCTGCATCCGGATGCAGGCCGGCTCGATTTCCCGGAGCGTCTCCTGCTGTTCTTTCAGCTGCGCTTCCAGCTTCGGAAGCCGGCGCCGGAGCTGTTCCTTTTGTTGCATGCGCCGCTCTTCTGCACAGATTTTTTCCTGCAAGGCCGTCTGTTCGTTCCGCAGTTCAGCCTGTTTTTCCGCCGCATGCTGTTCCGGTGCGCTGCCGTGGAATTCCTCCGGCAGTGCCTGCACCTGTGCCTGAACGCTTTGTAACAGCGCATCCTCTGTTCCCTTGCATCTGCCGGCCTCCGCGCTGGCAGATGCCGCAGTTTCCTGTGCCTGCTCGCTTTCCCGGCGCAGTTTCAGCAGTGCTTCCCGGCTGGGTGCCGTGTCGGGCATCTGTGCCGGATGAGGATGCTCTGCCGCGCCGCATACCGGGCAGGGCTTTCCGGGGTGAAGCGATTTCGCCAGCAGGCCGGCCTGGGCATCCAGAAACGCCTGATTCTGTGCCAGAAAGGTTTCCCGGACAGCCTGCGCCGCCAGGGACAGCTTCTGATATTTCTGCTGTGCCTGCACCCGCTCTGCTTCCGCCTGGTGCAGCTGTTGTATGGTATCTGTCAGCGCCGAGATCTTCCGGAGCTGTTCTTCCAGTTCCGCATACTGACGGTGATATTTCTCCAGCTGTTCCCCGGCATCCGAAAGCTGTTCCAGCTGTTCCCGGCCGGCTGTTGCAGCGGCTTCTGTCTGCTGAATCTGCGCCGCCTGTGTGGTCTTTTTCTGCTGCATTTTGTCCAGCTGCGTCTGCAATTGCTGCATCGACTGCGCTTTTTCTGCCAGTGCCGCATACTGGGGCAGCTGCTGTTCCAGATGTGCCAGCTGTTCCGGCATCCCGGCAGCCCCGGCTGCGGCTGTCCGCGCTGCATCCAGGCGTTTTTTCTGCGCCGATTCCGTTTCTGTCAGACGGCGGCGTTCTGCACAGGCAGTGCGGAGCTCTGTCTGCACCTGCGCCAGCACCTTTGCCTGCGCCAGCTGTGCCGTCAGCTGCTTCTGCTGTTCCTCTGTGGTTTCCAGTGCGGCACGACAGTCGGAGAGCGCTGTCTCATCCGCAGAAAGCGCCGCTTCCAGCAGAGTTTGTATTTCTGACGGGAGAAGCTGCCCCTCCTGCGCCAGCTGCAGCTGTTCCCGGCGCGCCGGGTCCTCCGGCAGTGCAATCCGCCGCAGCGTCCCCTGCATTTCCTGTACACATGCGGCACGCTTTTCCTTTTCCGTGCGATAGGCGGCCTGCAACCGGTTTTGCAGCTTCTGATACCGCTCTGTCCGGAAAATCCGGCGGAAAATCTGAATCCGCTCATCTGTAGAAGCAAGCAGCAGCTTCAAAAAGTCTCCCTGTGCAATCATAGCAATCTGGGTAAACTGGTTCCGGTCAATTCCCAACAGGGCATATACGGCACGGTCTACCTCCCGTTTTCCGGCAATTACCCGATCCGGACCCGTAAGCGTTGCGCCGCCGGTCTGTTTGGTAACGCCGCTCCCCCGTTTGGCCGGGCGGAGATATTCCGGATTGCGCAGGATGATATAGCGCTTGTCCCGGTAGGCAAATTCCAGTTCCACATAGGTTTCTGTCTCCGGCTTTGCATATTTCGAACGCATCATGCTGCCGCTCCGGGTATTGCCGCTTGGCTCCCCGAACAGGGCAAAGGCAATGGCGTCAAAAATCGTTGTCTTTCCGGCACCGGTGTCTCCGGTGATCAGATAGAGGCCATGTGTTCCCAGCCGGTCAAAATCCAGGACGGTCTTTCCGGCATATGGGCCAAAGGCAGACATTGTGAGTTGAATCGGTCTCATGCGTCATCCTCCTCCCAGACTTCCTGTATCATCTGCCGCAGAAATGCTTCCTGCTCCGGCAGCATCGGCTGGTGATTCTGCTGGGCATAGAGCGCGGCAAACAGGGTAAACGGATCCTGTGCGGCAGCTTCTTCCATGCCGGTGATTTTCCCGGTGTCCCGGGTACGCTGGTTGTCATACCCGATTTCCAGGAGATTGGGATAAATGGTGCGCAGCTTTCCCACTGCATCCGGAATGTCATTTTCATCGGTCAGTGTAACGGCGATATAATCCTCCACTGCGGTTCCGGCGTAATAGGAACGCGCGGTCAGCTCCAGATACGTGCCACGGATCCGGCGCAAATCCCGGAGGGGATGCAGAGGCAGTTCTGTTATCGTAAGCGATCCCTTCTCCCGCAATTCCACCAGCGGCACGGTTTTCGCAAACGGCGCTTCTGAAAGGGAATATTTTAAGGGCGAGCCGCTATAGCGAATGTTTTCCCGTGTCACCTGCTGGGGGCGGTGAATATGCCCCAGCGCCGTATAATCAAAGGGGGCAAACAAGTCGGCGCAGATCTGGTCGGTGCCGCCGATAATCTGCTCTCCGCTGTCATATAATGAAGCCCCTGCCACAAACTGATGCGTTACCATCAGATTCCGGGCCGCAGGATCCAGCGGCAGCGACTCCAGAATCGTCTGCACTGCATCCTGAAAGCCGCCGATTACAGCATCCGGGAAAAACGGCCGCACCTGCGCCGGGCGCACAAACGGCAGCAGCCAACAAAAAATTTCTCCATAGGCATCGTGCAGCACTACTGGCGCAATGGTGCCGGAAAAGACCGGCGCAATGTGCACATGGCTGGATTCCATCAGAGAAGCGCCAAAGGCAATGCGCTCCGGAGAATCATGGTTGCCGCTGATGAGCAGAACAGTCTGATGCAGCTGTACCAGACGGGACAAAAAATGGTCAAAGAGCTGTACCGCCTCCGCTGACGGAACCGCCTTATCATAAATATCCCCGGCCAGAATGACGGCATCGGTCTGTTCTCTTTCCACAATGTCGCACAGCTGCGACAGCATATACTGCTGATCTTCCAACAGAGAAAAGGCGTTCAGCCGTTTTCCCAAATGCAGATCGGACAAATGAAGAAATTTCATGAAACACCTCCGAAAGAAAAGGCCTGCACTGGACATCCGTGCACCGGCTGTGCTATAATGGTGACACGATTACAAAAAAGGAGCCGTTTTCCATGCAGATCATTGCACAGATTCAAAATCAGTTTTCCACCAAGTTCGGGATTCCCCGGCAGAGCGGTCTTGTCACCGCCCTCCAGTCCCGGATTCTCTTCACGCCCCCTTACCGGAACGCAGATGCCCTCCGGGGGCTGGAAGAATTTTCCCACATCTGGCTCATCTGGCAGTTTTCAGAGGCCATCCGCAAGAACTGGTCGCCCACAGTCCGGCCGCCCCGTCTGGGCGGAAATGTCCGCATGGGCGTTTTTGCCACCCGTTCTCCGTTTCGTCCCAATCCCATCGGGCTTTCTGTGGTAAAGCTGGAGAAAATTGTGTATCACGGCACAGATGCACCCTATCTGATTGTTTCCGGTGCAGACCTGATGGACGGCACCCCCATTTACGATATCAAGCCCTACCTGCCCCACATCGACAGTCACCCGGAGGCCGCCGGGGGATTTGCCGTGCCTGCAGCGGAACACCGGCTCACGGTACAATTTCCGGAGCAGTGGCTGCGACTTGTCCCGGCGGACTTGCAGCAGGGGCTGATTCAGGTGCTGGAACAGGATCCACGTCCGGCTTATCAGCACGACCCGGAACGGGTATACGGCTTTCCGTTTGCCCGCCTGGAAATCCGCTTTGTTGTTGCCGGAGATATTCTCACGGTATGCGGCGTCTTTCCGGCAGAGCCATAACTCTGCTGATTACTCCGCGCCGGGCAGATATGCAAACCGATGGAAAACCGCTGCGTTTTTCATCGATTTTCCATTTCCGGAGGCAAACAGTGCAATATAATTTCCGGTAAAGCAACCGCCGGCCTCTGTGGTGAGATAGCCGGCCTCTCCGCCGCCCACGGAAACAAACGTCTCCGGCGCCGACTGCGCCGCAAAGGAGAACTGATACCACTCCCGGCTGCATGTCAGGCGCAGTGTCATACGGGCATCTGCGCAGGGAATCACATGCTCTGCCGCGCACAGCGAGCCGATGCGCCGCCGCAGCAGGACACAGGGCTGGCCATTCTGCCGGGTACGCACGATTTCATAATGATGTCCCGGATTCATATAAATGCTGAGTCCGGCCTCTTCACCGTCTGCTTCCGGCAAAAATTCCAGATCGGCCTCTGCGGTGCAGCAGAAGTGCTCCTGCCGCCGTCCCAGCCAGGCCTTCGGCGTATCCTCTGAAAGGGCAGCTGCATTTCCCAGCAGCCGCAATGTGCCGTCCTTCTGCTCCACAAGGCCGGGAACCGGATTGTAGCAATAGTTCCAGGAGGGGTGGAGCGCATCTCCGGAAAAGGTATCTGTCACTGCACTGCCCGGCGCATAGCCCTCCGGAATCACTGTGGGGAGTGCCGCGTCTGTGGTAAACTGGGGCAGCACTGCGCCGTCCTCGCCAAAGAACGGCCAGCCGTTCTCCCAGCGCACCGGAACCAGCATGGTTTCCCGTCCCAGATTGTGCCGGAACGGATAGGCCAGCGGCCGGATTCCCAGGCAGACAGCCCACCAGTTTCCATTGGTGTCTTCCACCAGATCTGCGTGGCCGGCCGCCTTAATCGGCAGATTGTGCCCGATGTTGGTCAGCACCGGATTGTGCGGACAGGAAGTATAGGGGCCGTACACGGATTCACTCCGGGCAATGGCCGCCATATGGCACAGCTCTGTACCGCCCTGCGCCAGGAGCAGATAGTACATGCCGTTGATGCGGTAGAGGTGCGGCCCTTCCGGATTGTTGGCGCCAGTCCCCTGCCAGATGCGGTGTCTTTCCCCGGTGGCTTCACCTGTTTCCGGATTTACGGCGCAGAGATAGATGCCGTCATCCGTCCCAGTATAGTACACGGTTCCGTCTGCATCAAAAAACAGAGACGGATCAATACCGGGAAACGGCAGCGGAATCGGCTCTGACCATGGCCCGGCCGGATCCTTTGCCGTGACAATAAAATTGCCGTGGTTGTCCCCGGTGACGCAGGTGACAATCACATAGAACAGCCCGTCATGCCAGCGGATGGTAGGGGCATAGATATTCAGGCAGTTGGGCGCGCCGGTCACCAGATGCACCTGTGAATTTCTCGTCAGGCAGTGGCCGATCTGCTCCCAATGTATCAGATCACGGCTATGAAATACCGGAATTCCCGGAAAATATTCAAAGCTGCTGGTTACCAGATAAAAGTCCTCTCCGACCCGGCAAATGCTGGGATCCGGATGAAAGCCAGGAAGAATGGGGTTCTGAAATGTTGTCATAGCGTACTCCGTTCTGCACAGAAAAATTCGAACCTGTCTTCATAAGAAATGTATGTGGATTTTCGAGCATAATTTTGTTGCAGACAAGGCAAAAATGCGCAGGCGAGCTGCCGGTCGCAATCCATCCTAGTGCGACACTCCTTTGTTCTCGAGCAGAATCCTGCCTCGAACGCAGTCGCCCTGCAAGTATTTTTCACGCAGTATGCAGCACAATTTGCCGAAAAGACACGTGCATACGCTTGTGAAGACAGGTTCTTCGTTTTCCGAAAAGGGTTTTCGCATTTTTCTGAAGTGCAATCTTAATATCATACATTATAACATGGAAGCAAATTTTTTTCAAGAAAAATATCCGGCAGATTTTTTTCAAAAACCCCTTGACAAAACCGCAAATATAGTGTACTATATATCTAGTGAACTAGTTTACCAGAAAAGTCGGAAAGGAGCATGCAAATGAATTTTCAGGCAAATTATCCGATCTATCTGCAAATCGCAGAAGATATCAAGCGGCGCATTGTCATCGGGGAATTAAAGCCCGGCGACAAGCTGCCCTCCAATGCAGAGCTGGCCATTGCGTACCAGGTCAATCCCAATACGGTACAGCGGATTTACCGCCAGCTGGAAGCAGAGGGCATCTCGTATACCAGGCGCGGCATCGGCACGTTCCTCATGGAAAATCCGGAAATGCCGGAGCAGCTGCGGCAGGAAATCGGGGAGAGGCTGAGTGCACAGTTTCTCACGCAAATGGCAACCTATCATTTTTCCAAAGAAGAAATCATACACTTGCTGGAAGCACAATCCCAGCAGAATCCGAAGAAAGAAGGCACAGTATGCTGAAATTTGAACATGTTACAAAAATCTACGGCGGGAAAAAAGCGCTCCAGGATCTGAGCATTTCCTTTCAGCCCGGCCATGTTTACGCCCTGGTCGGCCCCAACGGCAGCGGTAAAAGCACGATGATGAAAGTGGCCGCAGGTCTGGTAAAGGTCAACAGCGGCAGCGTCACTTATCAGGATCTGCCCATCGGCGTAGAATCCAAGAAGCACATCGCCTATATGAGCACAGAGCCGTTTTACTATGACTATATGAAAATCCGGGATGTAGAGCAGTTTTATGCGGACTTTTTCGAGGATTTCGACAGAGCGCGTTTTGCCTCTCTGCTCCAGTTTATGGAACTGACACCGGATTTAAAGGTAAAGGCACTGTCCTCCGGCATGGCGGCAAAGCTGAAAATTGCAGCCACCCTTTCCCGGGATGCAGAGGTCTGCATGCTGGACGAACCGCTGAACGGCATTGACCTCATCGGCCGCGACCAGATCATTCAGAGCATTCTCCGGGCAGCCAATCCCAATGCAACTATTTTGATCTCCAGCCACCTGTTTGACGAGCTGGAGCCAATTGTAGATCACATCGTCATGATGGCAAACGGGACGCTGGTGCTGGAAGGCGAACTGGAAGAAATCCGCACACAGTACGGAAAATCCATTTCTGACCTGTACCGGGAATACTTCGCCGGTGTTTCCCATCCGGCATTTCCGCAAAATCCGCCCCAATCCCCCCTGCAATAATCACTGCACTGTACAATAAAAAGGAGAATTTTATTATGGGTACCTTATTAAAATACGAATTTCGCCGTTCCCGTACCATTTTCTTGGGCATTATCGGCGTAACACTTCTGATTGAACTGTTGTATCTGATCGGCTGGTTCTTTGAAATCAACATACTCCTTGCCATCGGTCTGATCGGCGGCTTTCTCTGCATCGCCTTCGGTGCAATGGCAATCTTGCTCTATGGAGTTATCATGTTCAACGATGACATTTCCAAAAAGCCCGGCTATCTGCTCTTTTCCACACCCCGGAGCGCCGCCCAGATTGTGGGTTCCAAGCTGCTCATGACCCTGTTTGCGCTGCTGGGAATTACCATTCTGTTTTCTCTGCTCGTTTCCCTGGACGTTTTTCTGGCATTGCAGCGCAGAGGAACCTCTATTGTTGCAGTGCTGTCCATGTTTGATGCATCCATCACAGAAAACGGCCTGAAATCTGTGGTGTTTAACGCCTACAACTTCCTTGGAATGGCAATGTATCTCCTGAGCACCGTCATTTCCTTTGTGTTCAACGTGATCACCGCCTATGTTGTCATTGTTCTGCTGAAAACCATAATGGGCAATCAGAAGGGACGCACCATTCTGGGCGTAATTCTCTGGTTTGCAATTATCAACGCCTTCAGCATTGCAGGCGGATTCCTGACATCCAGATTGGCTCCTGCATTCAATGATGCTGCCGGAGAAGTTGTACTTACCCAGGACAGCGGTCTGACCGGCACAGTATTCATCGGCGATCTGCTTCACACTGTCTTTTCCCCGGCCATTTATCTGCCGGCCATGCTGCTCTGCGTTGCCGGTTCTGTGGCTGGCTATCTGCTGACAGTATGGATGATGAACCGGAAGCTGAGCGTATAATTCTGCGCATTCCATAAACGAAAAAGAAATATACCCAAGCAAAACACCGCCTGCGAAACGTTTTCACAGGCGGTGTTTTAATCAAAAGTATTGTTTTATCGAACGCCGGCAGTCTGCGGCAATTCTTCCAGAAGAGGCGTGCCAATGGAGGAAGTGCCCTCCCGGAGCAGCAGAAGCAGTAGCTCTGCCATATGAGTTGTGGTCTCCGGACATCCGTTCTTGAGCCAGCGCCCCACCAGCCCCATGCAGCCGGCCAGCGCAAAGGAAATCGCATATTGCAAATCCTGCTCCCGCAGTTCCACCGGGGCAAAGGCGCGGAGAATTTTCAGTCCTTCATTCCGGAACATATCCTCAATCGTACGCAGAAAGGCAATATCGCCATTTGGCCCCATCAGCGCAGAACAAAGAGGTGCGTTTTCCGCCAGAACCTGAAAGGTGCGTTCCAGGAAGCGGTAAAAATGGGTGGAGTCCGCTTTTCCGGTCCATTCTTTCTGCATAATATCCTGAATCTGCTGAAACAGACGCTCCTCTGTTTTTTCCAGCAGGTCATAAATATCGGTATAATGGAGATAAAAAGTAGAACGATTGATATCCACCAGATCTGCCAGTTCCCGAACCGTAATTTCCTTAATGCTTTTTTCCTGGAGCAGTGTTGTCAGTCCGTTGACCAGCAATGCCTCTGTCCGGCGATACCGCCGCTCCTGTTTTTGATTGTCTGCCATATCGAATCCTCCTTACAAATAGACACTATGTTGATTAGTAGACATAGGCCAAAAAATTAATGGTTGCAAATACCCTTCCTAAATATTATAATAGAAACAGGACGAAAAGTCAACAGCTTTCTATTAAATAGATTGATGTTTTTTTCGCGACAATTTTAGAAAGGAGCAGATATCTCATGCAATGCAATGATCTCAAAAAAAAGCGCAGCTTTTTCTGGCGGCATTTTAATGGAATTGCAATGGCGGCAATCGTATTGATTCCTACCATTTACACCACGCTGTTTCTGGGTTCCATGTGGGATCCATACGGAAATGTAGACCAGCTTCCGGTGGCCGTCGTCAATGAGGACAAATCCGTAGACTATGACGGAAAGACGCTGGCTGTGGGAGATGAACTTGTAGAACGTCTCCAGGAAAACGACCAGCTGGACTTCCACTTTGTAGATGCCAAAAAGGCAGAGGCAGGGATTACCGATGGTACTTATTATATGGTAATTACCATCCCCTCTGATTTTTCTGAAAATGCATCTACCCTGATGGATGACTCTCCGAAAAAAATGGAATTGCAGTATCGTACCAATCCGGGTACCAACTACATCGCTTCCAAAATGAGTGAAAGTGCTCTGGCAAAGATTGAAAAGCAGGTTTCAGAAAGTGTGACAAAGGAATACACGGAGACCATTTTTGATCAGCTGGGGACAATCGGAGATGGCATGACCGATGCGGCAGACGGTGCTTCACAATTAAAGGACGGTGTTACCAAGCTGCAGGACGGAAACAAGACCATTTCTGACAATCTGAAAACACTGGCAGACAGCTCTCTCACCTTCGTAGATGGTGCAAAGACACTGGAAGACGGTGTCAAGGATTATACAGACGGCGTTTCTACTGTAAATGACGGCGCAAAAACCTTGTCAAACGGCATGGACCAGCTGGCAAGCGGTGCAGGTACCCTGGCAGACGGTGCAGTGGCACTGTCGGACGGTTCCGGTACCCTTTCCAACGGTGTGAGCAGCTATACAGACGGTGTTGCCGCTGCCTTCGGCGGTGCGCAAACCCTGACTGGCAACAGCAGCCAGCTGCAAAACGGTGCGGCTTCTCTGTCCAGCGGCGCAGCACAGCTCCAGGCCGGCAGCGACGCCATGACAGCCGGACTGCAAACCCTGTCCAGTACGCTGAGCACCAGCCTTTCTCCGGAAAGTGCGGCGCAGATGCAGCAGCTGAACACTGGCCTGACACAGTTACAGCAGGGCATTGACACCCTGAATGCCACACTGGAAAAAACAGAGCTGCCGGACACCAGCGCTCTGGCACAGACGCTGACTACCAGTCTTACTGCAATCGGCACCAGTGCCGCAGATGCCGGCAATCAGCTGTCAGCTATGCAGTCTTCCCTGACTGCAATGACACAGACTGAGGCCTTCCAGTCCCTGGATCCTGCGTTCCAGCAGCAGCTTCTGGATTGCTTCTCGGCACCGATGTCCGCACTGGCAACAGATATTTCGGATATCGGCACACAGGTAACCGGCCTTTCCACTGCGCTCAAGAGCATGGATCTGAGCAGTTCTGCGGATTCCATGCAGCAGCTGAAAACCAGTGTAAGCGCACTGGCATCTGGTGCAGATCAGGCAATCCCCGGCGCACAGCAGGCCATTACGTCTCTCTCTGACGGACTCCAGTCCGTACAGTCCGCAGTAGACAGCCAGCTGCTTCCGGGATCCCAGAGCATTTCCGCAGGACTGGATCAGCTGACGGACGGCAGCTACACACTGGAATCCGGCGTGTCTGCCTATACTGGCGGCGTTTCCAGCCTGACTGATGGCTTAAAGACACTGGATTCCAATACCGCATCCCTGGTGGGCGGTGCATCTTCACTCCATGACGGTGCACAGACGCTGGCAGACAGCGTACCCACACTGACAGATGCTGTATCGCAGCTTCAGAGCGGCGCGTCTCAGCTGGCAGACGGTACTGCACAGCTGACTGCAAACAACAGCTCGCTGCTGGATGGCACTGCACAGCTGACAGACGGTGCCGGACAGATTCAGGACGGCGCTGCAAAGCTGGCAGACGGTTCTGTCACCCTGGGCAACGGTCTGAATGATCTCTCTGACGGTGCAGAAACACTTGGCTCTTCTCTGGCAGACGGTGCAGACGAAGTCAACGGCATCCAGACCACAGATCAGACCTATGACATGTTCTCCAGTCCGGTCACACCGACAGAATCCTTTGAGACAGAGGTTCCCACAAACGGAAACGCCATGGCAGCATACATGATGTCTGTGGGTCTTTGGGTTTCCGGCCTGGCATTCTGCGTTATGCTCTCTCCGTATCATCAGAAAATCAAGGGCAAAAATGCAGCAAAGGCATGGGGTCTCACCCTTGGAAAGCTATGGGGGATGGGCATTCTCCAGGCGCTGATTATGATTCTCTGCCTGTCCCTGTTCAACAACTTTGAACCGGAATACATGGGCAAGACCGTAATCATCGCATGCCTGGCTTCTGTTGCATTCCTCACACTGGAATACTGTGTAAACTTCTTCCTGGATATTATCGGTGACTTTATTCTCCTGGTATTCATGGTATTGCAGCTGAGCGGCTGCGCCGGAACTTATCCGCTGGAACTGTCTGATCGGTTCTATCAGATTCTGAATCCGTTTATGCCGTTCACCTACACTGTACACGGCTTCCGGAGCGGCATTGCATCCAACCAGGATATCACAACAGACTGCATCGTGCTGGCTGTTCTGGCACTGGTATTTGCAGGCCTGCTGCTGATCGGATTCCGGGCACGCCTGAAGAAGCAGGAGGAGGAAACAGAACCGGCAGAAACCGCTTCTGCTTCCAAGCTGATTCCGGCACAGGCATCCTAAGGCACACGCTTTGACAATTTCATTTTCGGAAAATCTATTTCCTTACCGCTTTTGAGAAACCTGTAGATTTTCCGACTTTCCCATAAAAAATCACGCTGTCCCTGAAAAACGGGGCAGCGTGATTTTTTTGTATCTGCTTTTTTACAACTGCTTAGTCCCGGCAGATAAAGTCCGCCGTCAAATCCTTGATCACCTCACCGGCCAGAATCAATCCGGCAACAGAAGGCACAAAGGCATTGGAACCGGGGATATCCCGGCGCACGGTGCATTTCCGCACAGTGCCCGGCGGACAAACGCAGTGGTTCCGGCAGGAAATCGTCATATCCTCTATGGGACGAATGGGCTTTTCCTCAGAATACACCACCTTCACATCCCGGACATGCCGCTTGCGCAGCTCATACCGCATGACTCTTGCCAGGGGACAAACCTTTGTGTCATAGATATCTGCAACCCGAAACGCCGTGGGATCCAGCTTGTTTCCGGCACCCATTGCAGAGATCACCGGCACGCCGGCCGCCTTGGCGCGCAGAATAATTTCCAGCTTTCCGGTTACGGTATCAATGGCATCGATCACATAATCAAAATCATGGAAATCAAACTGATCTGCCGTATCCGGCATAAAGAAGCAGGAATGGGTATGCACGGTGATTTCCGGGCAAATATCCTGAATCCGGGCTTTCGCCGCCGCCACCTTTTCTTTGCCCACGGTGCTGCGCGTGGCAAAAATCTGGCGGTTTAAGTTTGTCAGACAGATTTTGTCATCATCAATGAGATCCAGCGTTCCCACACCGCTGCGTGCCAGCGCCTCTACGGCATAGCCGCCTACGCCGCCAATGCCAAACACTGCAACCCGACACTGCCGCAGATGTTCCATTGCGGCTTTTCCAAACAGCAATTCTGTTCTCGAAAATTGATTCAGCATGATTCCTCCCATTTTTCCAGTGTGTAACACTCGTACTGCACAAAAAATCCGGCAATGCATAACCAAAAGATGCGCTGTCGGATTTTTTCAGGGACAGCACCGGATTGATTTTATCACGATGCTGCCGCAGGTGTTTTTATCAGAATGGATTCTCAATTACGATAACGGTGTGGAGAAAATAACCTTCCGGTATGTATCAAACCGCACCCATTTTGCAAAGAACGCCTTCTGATCTGTCTCCGGTGTCTCTGCATATTCCTTCAGGAATGCCTGTACTGCATCGTTATCCTCTGCCAGTACGGCAAAGCCTCTGCCGTTAATCACCGGAACGCCGTCATAGGTGTACTGGTCTGCCGGCAGAATTTCGGTGATCTTTCTGTCACGTACCCGAACTGCCACACTGTCACGCAGTACAATAATATCAAAGCTGTCCGGATAATGATAGCTCTCCCCTGCAACCGGAATTTCATCGCCTACCGTGTAGGTGCGGTTTACCGGCTGGTATTTCAGGACATTGAGGCTGTCAGTATCATAGTAGAATTCCTCAAAGATATCGCCTCTTGCCTTCAGATCCTGATACTGGAAGGATGCCTTGTCTCCGCCGCCGACGCTCTCTTCGCTGACCTCTTCTACAACACCGCAGGCAGAAGTCATATCGGTAACACGGTCAATGAGAATCAGCTCGCCCAGCGTCTTATGCTTTGCAAAGCGGTCTGCTACAATACCCTCTGTCAGAAGGATTTCGCACACGGCGATTTCATTCTTGTGCAGGGTATCTGTTTCCTGATGTGCCCCGGTATTGACATCAATTGCATAGTCAATGTGTGTAACAATACCCGGAATGGTCTTGGTGCCCAGCTTTACCAGATAGTCCTTGCCTACCTGGAGGGTGTCATCGTCCATCCACAGCAGTGAAACCGTCAGCTTCTTATAAACGGAAACACTGGCATCCTTGACAAAGACACAGCCGCGGGAAACGTCTACTTCCCGGTCCAGAGAAATGGTAACCGGCTGGCCCTGTACTGCGGTCTGCACTTCCTGATCTGTCATGAGGATACCCTTTACCGTTGCCTGCTCACTGCTGGGCAGGGTGGTGATGGTATCGCCGACAGATACGCTTCCGGCTTCAATCTGTCCCTGGAAGCCGCGGAAGGTGTGATCCGGACGGCATACACGCTGTACCGGCATATAGAATCCCTGCTCCGCGTCACTGTCATGGACATCTACCGTTTCCAGATAGCTCAGCAGCGGCTTTCCGGTATACCAGGAGATATGATCTGACTTTACTGTTACATTATCGCCCTCTGTTGCAGACAGCGGAATGATCTCGACATTTTCCAGCGTCAGTTCCTTTTCCAGTTCTTTAATCTGTGCAGTGATTTCCCGGAACCGGGATTCGCTGTAATCCACCAGATCCATCTTGTTTACGGCAAAGACAAAGTACCGGATTCCCATGAGCTTGCAGATTCTGGCGTGACGCCGTGTCTGCACCAGTACGCCCTGAGAAGCATCCACCAGAATAACAGCCAGGTCAGCAAAGGAAGCGCCGACTGCCATGTTCCGGGTGTATTCTTCGTGACCCGGTGTGTCCGCAACGATAAAGCTCCGGTTGTCTGTGGTGAAATAACGATATGCTACATCAATGGTGATGCCCTGTTCCCGCTCTGCCATCAGGCCGTCCAGCAGCAGGGAATAGTCGATCTTTCCGCTGCGGCTGCCCACCTTGCTGTCCAGTTCCAGCGCCTTTTCCTGATCCGCGTAGAGCAGCTTTGCATCATAGAGAATATGCCCGATCAGTGTTGACTTTCCATCGTCCACACTGCCGCAGGTAATAAATTTCAATAAACCTTTCATTAGAAATATCCCTCCCGCTTTCTGCGTTCCATGCTGCCTGCTGCCTCATTGTCAATCACTCTGGAAGTCCGCTCTGAGGAGACAGAGCTCAAAGTTTCATCAATAATGGCATCCAGGGTATCTGCTGTAGATTCAATGCCGCCGGTCAGCGGATAGCATCCCAGTGTCCGGAAGCGCACCGACTTCATCTGCGGTACCTCTCCCTCCTTCAACGGAAAACGGTCATCGTCTACCATGATCAGATTGCCGTCCCGTTCTACTACCGGCCGCTCTGCTGCAAAATACAGGGGCACAATTTCAATGTTCTCCCGCTTGATGTACTGCCAGATGTCCTTTTCTGTCCAGTTGGAGATGGGGAATACACGAATGCTTTCGCCCTTTTTGATTTTGGTGTTGTACAGCTTCCACATTTCCGGACGCTGGTTCTTCGGATCCCAGGCCTGGGCTGCATTCCGGAAGGAGAAGATCCGCTCCTTGGCGCGGGACTTTTCCTCATCCCGTCTGCCGCCGCCGAATGCTGCGGTAAAGCCGTATTTATTCAGCGCCTGTTTCAGCGCCTGTGTCTTCATAATATCGGTATAAGCGGCACCGTGATCAAAGGGATTGATGCCCTGCTTTACCCCGTCCTGATTGATGTATTCCAGCATTTCAATGCCCAGCTTCTTGGCGATATAATCCCGGAACTGAATCATTTCCTTAAACTTCCATGTGGTGTTGACATGGAGAAATGGGAACGGCGGTTTTTCCGGATAAAACGCTTTCATAGCCAGGTGCAACATGACAGAGCTGTCCTTGCCGATGGAATAGAGCATAACGGGCTTTTCGCACTCTGCGGCAACCTCCCGGATAATGTAGATCGCCTCTGCCTCCAGTGCATCGAGATGTGATAATTCGCTCATAATTCTCCCCTCCTAGTATTGGTTGGATTCTTTTTGATTGATGCGGATTTCTGTGGTGCTGCCGTCCGGCCGTTCTGCGATCCAGCGGAGAATGTCTCCCTCTTTCTCAGTATGTACCAGACTTCCCATGCCACCCATATCTGCTCCCAGATAAAAGCGAATGGCATGCACCGGGCACTCCTTAATGCAGGAAGTACAGCCCCAGCAATCCTTCGGATATTTGATGTAAGCTCTTCTGGTTCCGTCCAGTTTGATCAGGGAACCGGGGCAGACATCATGACATTTCCCGCATCCGATGCAGGTTTTCTTGTCAATGGCTATGCTCATAGGTCTGCCCTCCTGTCACCAGATCCCGCAGGATCACCTGAATTTTCCCGTTTTCCAGCCGGGAATTGACGTAGCACTTCCAGTTCGCATCATCCTTTTGCGGATAATCCAGATTTTCCGCAAAGCTGTGCCATCTGGTTTCCTTTCGTGCACCCAGATGGGCAATCACGCTGCGGCATACCACCAGGCGTTCCCGCAGCTCATATATGTACATCAGTTCCTGAAAATCTGCGGCATGCAGGGTATCTGACAGCTGCATCAGCTGTACAATTTTTTCATTTGCAATGGCCAGCTGCTTTTCATTGAACCGATAATTGGTTTTGATTCCGCCGGCATAGGCATCCATGACAGTCTGCATGGCTTCTTCCAGCTGTTCTGTGGTAAACTGCGCCGGCTTTTCCTGCAAAAACTTTTCCGCTTCTGCAATATGCGCCTGCACCGTTTCTTCTGCCACAGCCGCCGGTGCCGATGCGGTTTTCAGGAAATCCACCATGGCTTCTCCGGCAATTTCGCCTTCTGCCAGTGCCCCGGTCACGTACTTCTGCGGACATCCGCCGGCTACATCGCCGGCTGCGTACAGTCCCGGAATGGTAGTGGCACGGCGGGTATCTACCCAGTAGCCGCTGGCTGTATGGCCGCCTACGATATACGGTTCTGTTCCTTCGATTTCCACATTCTGCTGTGAGGGCATCTTGCCGCTTTCAATCCATTTCAGCGTCTGAGAAGGCGCCATGTTCAGATAGGCCTTCATCAGTGCGTCATCCTGTTCCGGCGTAATGCCCTCTGTCTGCAAATAGCAGGGGCCGCGGCCTTCCAGGTTTTCGTTGACAGTGCCGTAGACCCGTTCCGAAGTGGTCAGGCCGTATTTCTGCTCATAGACCTCACCATGGGAATTGATCTGCTTGGCGCCGACCCCCTGTGCCAGGGTTCCGGTGGGCGCGATGGTGTCCTTGCAGCGCAAAGCGATGAAACGCATTTCAAAGGTGGTCATCTCTGCGCCGGCGCGAATACCCATGGCATAACCGGCACCGGTATTAAACGGCGGATACCACATCTTGTGTCTGGAAAAGCCGGGGGTGTTGGGCTTGTACAGGCCGGCAGCACCGCCGGTGGCAACCAGAACTGCCTTTGCCTCAATGGCATAGAAGGTTTCATCTTCAATTCCGATGCCGAATGCGCCCTGGATTCTGCCGTTTTCCACGGCAAAATCTGTGATGTTTACCCGATTATAAACCGTCACCTGCGGCAGCTTTTCCACTGCCTCGGCCAGAATCGGCTTGATGTTTTCGCCGTTGATCTTCAGGTTTCGGTTGCCGCGTGTGACATACTTGCCGTCCTTATCCTTCAGGATAACCAGTCCCAGCTGTTCCAGCCGCGCAGTAACGGCATTGAGCCGCTCAGACATGGTGAGGAGCAGATCTTCCCGGACAATGCCGTCTGCGTCCCTTTTGGCATAGTCCACATAATCCTGGGGAACCCGTCCCTCTGTAATATAGGCGTTCAGTGCATTGACACCGGCCGCCAGACAGCCGCTTCGCTTAATATGCGCCTTTTCGCAAATCAAAATCTGTGCATCTGATTTTGCCGCAATTGTCAGCGCCGCATAGCAGCCGGCCGTTCCGCCGCCGATAATCAGAATATCTGTTTTCAGTCGTTTCTGTTTCATTTCATCACCATTCCCAGGAGATATTTTTCCGCAGATGCCACACAGTTTGCACCGTCAGCCACTGCTGTCACAACCTGACGCAGCGGCTTTGTCCGCACATCCCCTGCTGCAAAGAGACCGGGGCGGGACGTAAGCCCGTCTTCTCCGGCAATCACATAACCGGAAGCATCCAGATCCGCCAGCCCCTTTAACAGGTCTGTGTTGGGAATGCTGCCGATTGCGGCAAAGATGCCGTCCAGCACCAGCGTTTCTTCTTTTTCATTCCGCAGCAGTTTCAGCGCTTCTACCCGTTTTTCTCCCACAACCTCTGTGGGAACGGCACACAGTACCGGCGTAATATTCTCCGCCTGTGCGGCTGCAGCTTGCAGCGAAGCATTCGCCCGGAAAGTATCCCGGCGGTGTACCAGATAAACCTGCTTTGCAATATGAGAAAGATAGAGGGCATCCTCCAGCGCCGTATCGCCGCCGCCGATAACTGCAACGGTTTTTCCGGCATAAAAGGCACCGTCACAGGTAGCGCAGTAGGACACGCCCGGAAGCTGGCTCCCCGGTACGGAGAGACGCCGGCAGGAAGTGCCGGCTGCATAGATCACGCTCTTTCCGGAAAGTGCTGTGCCGTCTGTCATCGCAAGGTGAAAGCCCGCTGCATCCGCAGCAATGGCCTCCACTTCATTTTCACAGAAGCCGGCACCCATGCCCTGTGCGTGTTCCCGGAACGCCTCCCCCAGCTCATAGCCGCCGATATGCGGCAGGCCGGGATAATTGTCCACCTGCTCTGTAACCGAAATCTGTCCTGCGCCCATGGTATCTTTTTCTACCACAACTGCGCGCAGTCCTGCACGGCTGGCATAAATTGCTGCTGTGAGTCCGGCAGGGCCGCTGCCGATGATGATGATGTCATACATAGCTTACTCCTTGATCTGCAAGTCTTCCTTTTCTGCATCTGTTCCTTCAATGTGGAAGGAATTGAGCACCGGATGTTCCCGATCCATCAGAGAAAGAATCATGTAGCTTGCCTTGCTGTCATAGGCCAGGCGCTTGTCCTCTTCGGACGGACGGGAGGGAGACTCCGGATGAGAATGCCAGTTTCCCAAAGGCACCAGTCCGTTGGCACGCATATCCTTTACGGCCGCCAGCTGTTCCTTCGGATCCAGGCTGAAATGTTCATTGGAATGATCAATATTCGTCAGCAGGTACACCTTTTTGATGATCTTGTCTGTTCCCTGCACTTCACCGGCAATCAGGCCGCAGGCCTCATCCGGCAGTTCCTTTTCGGCATGTGCCAGCATTTTTTCAAAATCTGCTTTTGTTAATTGAATCATAGTCCTACTCCATCGCATTCTGCCTGCTCATAGTCAATGAGTTCTGTGATTGTGGGATGTGTGCCGCATACGGCGCAGCCGGAGGTCTCTGACGGCAGTTTTACCTTGCGGAATTCCATTTTCAGTGCATCATAGGTCAGCAGATAGCCTGTCAGCAGCTGGCCGATGCCCAGAATGTACTTTACGGCTTCCATTGCCTGAAGGCTGCCGATTACGCCGCCCATTGCGCCGATTACGCCGGCCTGCTTGCAGGTAGGAACCGCATCCTTCGGGGGCAGATTCTTGAATACGCAGCGATAGCAGGGGCCTTCTCCCGGCACATAGGTCATCAGCTGACCCTGGAACCGAATGATTCCGGCGTGAGAAAACGGCTTTTTTGCCATAACGCAGGCATCGTTGATCAGGAACTTTGCCGGGAAATTGTCTGTGCCGTCAATGATGAAATCATAGTCCTTGATGAGATCCATGATATTTTCACTGGTGACGAAAGTCCGGTACGTATTTACCTTGACATCCGGGTTAATGGCTTCCATGGTTTCCTTTGCCGACTGTACCTTTGCCTTGCCTACATCTGCGGTAGCGTGGATGATCTGCCGCTGGAGGTTGGACAGGTCTACTTCGTCTGCATCTGCAATACCGATGGTGCCAACACCGGCAGCTGCCAGATACATTGCAGCCGGTGCGCCCAGTCCGCCGGCACCGATAATCAGGACCTTGGCATTCAGGAGCTTTTTCTGTCCCTTTACGCCGACTTCTTTCAGGATAATGTGGCGGGAATACCGCTCAATCTGTTCGTTTGTAAATGCCATTACTGACCGCCTCCCATGAAATAGAGAAATTCTACGCTGTCACCGTCCTTGAGAACGGTCTTTTCGAACGTGCCGTTTTCTACGAAATCATCGTTGATGGTAACGGTAACATACTGCGGTGTCTCCACCTTTTCATCTACGATAAGCTGTGCTACGGTCAGACCGTCTGCAACTTCCTTCTGTACGCCTGCAACTGTGATTTTCATATTCTTTTACTCCTTTATCTGTTATTTCAGGGAATCAATGATTTCCATCAGTTCTGCCTTCTTGACCAGACCTTTGCGTCTGTCCTTTTCCGCCCCGTTCTGAAAGAAAATCAAGGTGGGGGCTGCCTGCACCTCATACTGTTCCGCCAGCGGCAGATCAAAATTGATGTTGATCTTTACCACCTTGAGTGCATCGCCGTATGCTTCTTCCAGTTCTGCAAGAACCGGAGAAAGCCGCTTGCAGGGGACACAGCTGTCGGAATAAAAATCTGCCAGTACCAGTCCCTTGGCCTCCAGCACTTCCTTGGAAAAGGTCTCCTGTGTTACCCGTGCAGCCATTTAATCACCCACTTTCTTGACAATCAGGTTATAGGTGCCGTCCTCATTGGAAACCAGCTTTAAGATCTTGTGTCCTTCTTCCTTGATGCTGCGCGGCACGTTCTGTACCGGCTCGCCGTCATTCATGCGAATGGAAAGGATCTGTCCGTCGTCCAGCTCTTCCAGTGCTACCTTTGCCTTTACGAATGTAACCGGGCAAACCACATCTGTGATATCTACCGTATCGTCAATCTGAAATTCAGCCATTGTATGCCTCCCATATTTTTTCCTCAAATTTTTCCCGTCCGACACGTTCCAGCGTAAACTGGAACCGTTCGCCGGCATTTGCATGCTCTGCGAAGAACTGTACTGTTGCATCGCAGACCTTCAGGAGCTTTTCCTTATCCGCAATAAACGGAATGACTGGCTCCCCTTTATGAATACTGTTTCCGAACAGACCGCCGAAGGAAACGATATATCCATGTACGGTGTCCCATGCTTCTGTGGGACATGCCTTTACACAGCGTCCGCAGAAATTGCATTTGGATTCCTCTACGGTAATTTTTCCGTCTGCATGTGTAATGGCGCCGCTGCGGCAGGCCTTGACGCAGACACCACACTGGATGCAGTCCTCTTCCCGCCATTTTACCTGAATGCCGCCCTTGATTCCCAGGTCATTTTCCTCAGATTTCAGGCAATTGTTCTGACATCCGGTAATGCCAAATTTGAATTTGTGGGGCAGCTCCTTGGCAAAATACCGCTCGTCCAGTTCCTTTGCCAGAGCATAGGTATCAATACAGCCGCTGGGGCAGATTGCCTCGCCCTGACAGGCGGTAATGGTGCGGACTCTCGGGCCGCATACGCCCGGTTCTACGCCGCCCTTTGCCAGTGCCGCCTTGACTGCATCAATCTGATCCAGCTTTACAAACGGGATTTCCACGCTCTGCCGGGAAGTCAGGTGCACATGGCCGTCCCCGAACTTTTCCGCAACCTCTGCAATTGCTGCCAGCTGCACTGCGGTAAGGTTTCCGCCTACTACACGCAGCCGGAGCGAAAAGTTGTTTTTCTGCTTCTGACGCATGAAGCCGCCTTTTTTCAGCGTTGCATAATCTACTGCCATGGGATTTTTCCTCCTCGTGTTTCAGTCATGTTTCTGGATACAGGCTGCTGCCTGTGTAAAGTCTTCCATCAAATCTGCAATGTCTTCGATACCCACGCTCACCCGGATGGTGTCCTCGAATACGCCGGCGTTTTCCATTTGCTTGGGTGTGTTGTGAATATAAATTGTGCTGGCCGGATGAATGACCAGGGTGCGAAGATCACCGATGTTGGTGGCATTCACTGCGTATTTCAGGTGATTGATCAATGTAAAGGCATTTTCCTTACTGCCGGCACGCAGCGTCAGGATTGCGCCGCCCTTGCCGCCGAACTGCTCCTGTACCAGATCATAATACGGGCTGGAGGGCAGTCCCGGATAGTTGACGGAGATGCCTTCTACCTGTTCCATTGCCTCTGCCAGTGCCTTGGCGTTCTCGCAGAGGCGCTCCATCCGCAGACCCAGTGTTTCCAGGCCTACACAACCCAGGAACGCATGTACCGGTGCCATACAGCCGCCTACATTCCGCCAGATGCCGCCCCGGAGTTTTGCAAGATAGGCAAACTTTCCATACTTTTCATAGGCATCAAAGCCACGGTACCGCTTGGGATCCCAGTGGAAGCTGCCGCAGTCTACAATCACACCGCTGATGGCACTTCCGCTGCCGTTTATGTACTTGGAAGAGGAGTGCACTACAATATCGGCACCGTATGCAAACGGCTGAATCAGATACGGCGTTGCCGTTGTGCTGTCCAGAATCAACGGGATATTGTGCGCATGCACCAGTGCAGAAACCTTTTTCAGATCTACTACGTCCAGCTTCGGATTTCCGATCAGCTCTGTGAACACGGCCTTTGTCTTGGGGGTGATCAGCGGCTCAATCTCTTCTACTGTCACACTTTCCGCAAAGCGTGTGGTAATGCCGAACGCCTCCAAATCCCGGAACAGGTCAATGGTGCCGCCGAACAAACCGGAACCGGCAATGATCTCATCTCCGGCTTCCAGAACATTCAGGAGTGCCATGGTGACTGCTGCCATGCCGGAAGAGCATGCAACCGCGCCGATGCCGCCTTCCATTGCTGCCACTCGCCGTTCAAACGAGTCTACTGTGGGATTGCTGATACGGGAATACGCAAAGCCGGGTGCCTTGTTTTGAAAGACCTTTTCCAGTTTTTCTGCGGATTCCTGCGCAAAGGCATTTACCTGATACACCGGTACCACTGTGGCACCGTGATAACTGCTTCTGTCATAGCTCTGATGCAGCAGTGCAGTATTAAATTCCATGGGATCGTTCCTCCTGTCTGCTCTCGCAGCATTTTTTAAATATAGTACATCGGGCCTTCTGCGTCCGAAAGTGCTTCTTTATATTGATCAATCAAATCGGAAAGCCGGATGTTTTCCGAATACTTTCTCAGATATGCGGTCATTGCGTCCCAGAGACTCCGGTTCAGCACCGTTTCAATGGGAGAGGCTTCCTCCGCATTATAGAAGTTGACATCGCCCAGAATCGTCATATCCAGTGCATCCAGCACCTCACGCATGGTGATCTGATCGGTGGGGCGCGCCGTTACGTAGCCGCCCCGGATGCCTTTCAGACTGCGCACCAGGTTGGACTGCCGCAGGGTAATGAGAATCTGTTCCAGATATTTCACAGAAATATTCTGACGGCCGGCGATACTGCTTACGGTAACCGGTTCTCCGTTTTCTGCATTCAGTCCAATGTCGATCATTGCAATAATGCCGCATTCCACTTTGGTTGAAATCTTAATAGTATCGCCCCCTTCTTATTGCTTTTGCATCTATGCTTCCTGCTTATTCGGAGAAGAGCGAAGTGGAATAATAACGGTCTCCGCTATCCGGCAGCAGTGCAACGATTACCTTTCCTGCATTTTCCGGGCGCTTTGCCAGTTCCACCGCCGCCTGAATGGCAGCACCGGAAGAAATTCCTACCAGGATGCCCTCGGTTTTGGCAAATTCCTTTGCAGCGGCAAAGGCATCATCATTTTTAATCCGGATGATTTCATCATAAATTTCCGTGTTCAGCGTTTTCGGCACAAAGCCTGCGCCGATGCCCTGAATCTTGTGCGGGCCGGGCTTTTCGCCGGACAGAACTGCGGAAGTATCCGGTTCTACTGCAACAATCTTAACAGCCGGATTCTGAGATTTCAGATATTCTCCGGTGCCGCTGACAGTGCCGCCGGTTCCTACGCCTGCGACAAAGAAGTCTACCTTGCCATCTGTATCCTTCCAGATCTCCGGGCCGGTTGTCTTCCGGTGTGCCAGGGGGTTTGCCGGATTTTCAAACTGGCCGGGGATAAAGCTGCCGGGAATTTCGGCTGCCAGTTCCTGTGCCTTGGCGATAGCGCCCTTCATGCCCTTTACGCCGTCTGTCAGAACAATCTCTGCGCCGTATGCCTTTAAAATATTGCGGCGTTCAATGCTCATGGTTTCCGGCATGGTCAGAATCACACGATAGCCCTTTGCCGCTGCAATGGCAGCCAGGCCAATACCAGTATTCCCGGATGTCGGCTCAATAATCACAGAATCTTTTTTCAGCAGGCCTTTTTCTTCGGCATCTTCCAGCATTGCCTTGGCAATTCTGTCCTTGACGCTTCCGGCCGGATTCAGATATTCCAGCTTTACCAGAACGGTTGCTTTCAGATCGTGATGCTGTTCCAGATTCACAACTTCTACCAGCGGTGTGTTGCCGATCAGTTCAATTGCACCCTTATAAATATTTGCCATGTTCATTTCCTCCCACAATATTTTCAATTAGATGACGATGGAATCTTCCTGGAGTGACTGGTTGGCCAGGAGATATGCCCGGTCACCGGCTGTCACAAAAATCCGATACAGGAACACGTCCACGGTTTCCCCCACTGCAATGCTGTTTTCGTCCAGCTCTCGTCTGGCAATCAGAAGCGTGTCGTTTACCAGAATGCTCAGTTCCAGGCGATCGCCCCGGAAGGAAACACTCTTTACCACACCCTCTGATGCAGAACTCTTGTATTTTTGCACTTCATTTTTCTTCGTAACCTTTACAAATTCCGGACGGACAATTGCCTTTTCCGCACCGGGAACCTGTTCAAAGGTATGAAATGCCTGATAGTTTTCAATCACAGAAGTCTGACCGAAGAAGGACGCGGTGAATGCGGTTTTCGGGTTTTGATAAACCGCCAGCGGCGTTCCCTTCTGTTCAATCCGACCCTGATTGGTAATGATGATTTCATCTGCTACTTCAATGGCTTCGTCCTGGTCGTGAGTGACGAAAATGCTTGTCACACCCAGCTGTTCGATCATGTTTTTCAGCCAGCTGCGCAGTTCCTGCCGCACCTTTGCATCAATGGCAGCGAAGGGTTCATCCAGCAGAAGCAGCTGAGGATTCGGTGCCAGCGCCCGTGCAAATGCCACACGCTGCCGCTGTCCGCCGGAAAGCTGGCTGGGGTAGCGTTTTTCCAGTCCCTTCAGCCCGATGAGTTCAATCAGTTCCCGGACACGCCGGTCAATGTATTTTTTGTCTGCCTTCTGCACCCGCAGGCCGAATGCCACATTTTCATAAACCGTCATATACCGAAACAGCGCATAGCTCTGAAATACAAATCCGATTCCACGCTGGCTGGCCAGAATATCGTTGACCACTTTTCCGTCAATGATAATCTCTCCGCTGTCCGGATGCTCCAGACCGGCAATCATGCGCAGGATAGTGGTTTTGCCGCTTCCGCTGGGGCCTAAAAGACCAATCAGTTTTCCCTTTTCAATGCCGAAGCTTACGTGATCCGAGGCCTTATAGCTGCCGTAATGCTTGTTAATATCTTTCAGTTCAACATACATCGCTCAGATCTCCTTCTTTCCTCTGTATTCAATGACACTCCGGATCACCAGGATGACAATTGCCATCAGAACCAGAATGGAAGAAACGGCAAACGCCGGAACATACTGAAATTCGTTAAACAAGATTTCCACGTGCAGGGGCAGCGTATTGGTTCTGCCGCGCAGATGGCCGGACAAAACAGAAACCGCGCCGAACTCACCCATGGCTCTTGCCGCACAGAGCACAACGCCGTAAAGGAATGCCCAGCGAATATGCGGAAATGTTACACGCCGAAAGATGGTCAGTCCCTTTGCCCCCATCAGGGCAGCGGCCTCTTCTTCATCTGTTCCCTGTGCTTCCAGCACCGGAATCAGCTCTCTGGAAATAAAGGGGAATGTTACAAATATGGTGGCCAGGATAATTCCCGGAACTGCGAAAACAATCTTAAAGTGCATCGACTGGAGCAGCGGATACAGGATGCTCTGCCGGCCGAATGTCAGAATGTAAATCAGTCCGGCGATAACGGGAGAAACCGTTACCGGCACATCAATCAGTGTGGTCAGCAGCTTTTTGCCACGGAAGCGGAATTTTGTCACCGCCCAGGCCGCAAACAGGCCGAAAATCGTATTCACCGCCACAGCACACACAGTCGCTTCCAGCGTCAGGAGCACGGCGCGCACCGTATATTTATCGGTCACTGCTGTAAGGTAGGTTTCCCATCCCTTTCGCAGTGCCTCGGCCGCAACCGTAATCAGCGGCAGCAGCAGCAGCACACCCAGGAACAGAACACTTACACCAATTAAAATCCATTTTACAGCTTTTGAACCGGCTGTTTCTGCATGCATGGGTCAGATGCCTCCTTTCACAATTTTTGCACTGTGCGCCTGTACCAGATTGGTCAGGAACAAAATGAAGAACGCTACAATCAGCATAACAAGTGCAATTGCGGTTGCACTGGGATAATCGAATTCCTGTAACTTTGACATAATAATCAAAGGGGTGATTTCCGTTTGAAACGGCTGGTTGCCGGCGATGAAAACAACGCTTCCATATTCGCCGATGCATCGGCCGAAGGCCAGTCCGAAGCCTGTGAGCATTGCCGGCCGAATCTCCGGAAAGATCACCTTCCAGAAAATTTTTGTCCGGCTGGCACCCAGCACACCGGCTGCTTCTTCATAGGAAGGATCCAGCTTTTCCAGCACCGGCTGCACCGAGCGAACTACAAACGGGATTCCCACAAAGATCATTGCCACGGTAATGCCCACCTTTGTATACGCAATCTGAATGCCGAACCGAGCAAAGAACTTTCCGATCATGCCGGTGTCGGCAGTCAGGGAGGTAAGCGCAATACCGGCAACCGCTGTAGGCAGTGCAAAGGGCAGTTCAATCATGCCATCCAGCACACGCTTCAACGGAAATTGATACCGCACCAGCACCCATGCCAGAATCACGCCCATCACGGCGTTGACTGCCGAAGCAATCAGCGCGGTGAAAAAGCTGACGCGAAAGCTGGCCAGGACACGGGGTCTTGTAATCGTCTCCCAGATTTCTGCCGGGCTGATCTTTGCTGTGTATACCACCAGGGAAGCCAGCGGAATCAGCACCACCAGGCTCAGTATTGAAAGGGTCACACCCAGGGAAATTCCAAATCCGGGGATCACCCCTTTTCCTCTCTTTTTCATTTCTGCACCTTATTTCTCATAAATCTGATCAAATATGCCGCCATCTGCAAAATGTTTTTCCTGTACGGCATCCCATCCGCCGAAATCCCGGATGGTTACCAGATCTACATCCAGTGAAAAAACATCGGCGTATTCTTTTAGGATTTCCGGATCAGACGGCCGGAAATAATTTTCCGCTGCAATCCGCTGTGCTTCCGGAGAATATAAATATTGCAGGTACTCTGTGGCAACTGCTCTTGTGCCCCGATCGTCTACCACCGAATCTACCACAGCCACAGACGGCTGCGCCAGAATACTAATGCTGGGAGTCACAATCTCATAGGCATCCGGGTCATCCCGCATGGAGAGATACGCTTCATTCTCCCAGGCAACCAGCACATCACCCTGTCCGTTTTCCACAAATGTGGTCGTGGCACCTCTGGCACCGGAATCCAGCACCAGTACATTATTATATAGCTTCTTCAGGAAGGCCTCGGTCTGTGTTTCATCGCCGCCGTCCTGCGCATCGGCATACGCCCAGGCAGCCAGGTAGTTCCATCTGGCACCGCCGGAGGTCTTGGGGTTCGGCGTAATGACACCCACGCCGTCCCGGGTCAGATCATCCCAGTCCTGAATGTGCTTGGGATTCCCCTTTCGCACCAGGAACACGATCGTGGAAGTGTAGGGAGCGCTATCGTCCTCGAATTCATTCACCCAGCCGTCTTCAATCAGGCCTGCATCTGCAATGGCATCAATGTCATATTCCAGCGCCAGCGTTACCACATCTGCTTCCAGACCGTTGGCAACCTCCAGCGCCTGTTTTCCGGAGCCGCCGTGGGACTGGATAACTTCTACCTCCTGTCCGGTCTGCTCCTTCCAATGTTCCGCAAAGATCGTATTGTATGCGGTGTAAAGTTCCCGCGTGGGATCATAGGAAACATTGACAATGGAAACGCTGTTTTTTCCGGAACCACATCCTGTCAGCGCCGGCACACTCAATGCCGCAGCCAGCAGCAATGCGGTGATTTTCCGCCATTTTCCGATGTCTGCAAAGCCGTGCAGGCAACCGGTATTCTTCCGTTTCTGTTGTTTTTTCTCCGGCAGCTGCCGCATCTTGCAAACCTCCTTTGTTTTAATTCATATCACTTCGATATGCTTTCTGTGGTTTATATTATACTACTCCCATAGGAATTTGTCAATACCAAAAATAGATTTCGGCGGTTTCACCAAAATTCCTACTAATCCAGTATGCATAATGTACATTTCTCAAAAAATCGAAACGATATCCCCTTTGTTTTTTTATTGTTAGGTTAGCATACCTTAACCTTATTATAATTCTGGAGGTTATTTTTTCTCCTCATAGCTTTAAGCCTTTTGAGCCACCAGTTTAGCCGGGGGTTCATTGCACAAAAAAAAGCGCCCCTTGTCAAACAAGGGACGCAGATCTGGTTGGAGTAGCTGGATTCGAACCAGCGGAATGACGGAGTCAAAGTCCGTTGCCTTACCACTTGGCTATACCCCAATCTTTTCTTCCAATTGGAAGGAATGCAATTTAGTATAACATATTTTTCTGAAAATGTCAAGGTCTTTTTCGCCTGTTTTTCCGGAGCCCGGCCTCCGGCCGCCCGATTTTTGCAAAAGCCGGAAAAAATACGCCGCGCCGTCTTGCTATGGATACAGAAACTATGGTATACTATAAGAAAGCATATCTCCATGAAATCACATGCAAAGGAGGGAACTGCCGCAGTATCCGTATCCGAAAGCCGCCGAGGAATTTTTAGCATCGCTGTACTTTTGTCCCTGGTACGCTTTCCAGGCACTGCGGCCACTTATGAAACGATTGGTTCTGGGCATTACTGCCCATGTGGATGCCGGAAAAACAACGCTGGCAGAAGCACTGTTATACCGCACCGGAGAAATCCGAAAGCTGGGCCGTGTCGATCACCAGACGGCCTTTTTAGATACACACCCTATGGAACGCGGACGGGGCATTACCATTTTTGCACATCAGGCAATGCTGGAATATCAGAATGCGGCATATACGCTCCTGGACACCCCCGGACACGTAGACTTTTCCGCAGAAACCGAGCGCACCATGCAGGTGCTGGACTATGCCATTCTGGTAATCAGCGGAACGGACGGCGTACAGAGTCACACCGAAACTATCTGGAAGCTGCTGGAACGCTATCATGTCCCGGTCTTTTTATTTGTCAACAAAATGGATCTGGCCGGCGCGGATGCCGCCGCTGTCCTCTCCCAATTGCAGCAGCGCCTGAGCAATCGCTGTGTGGACTTTTCCGATGACGGCACAGATGCCTTTTATGAACGCACCGCTCTTTTGGAAGAGGCCTGGATGGAGCATTTTCTGGAACATGGCTGCCTGTCCCGGGAGCAGCTTTCCAAGGGCATTGCCAGCCGGCGGCTGATTCCCTGCTACTTCGGCTCTGCCCTGAAGCTGGAAGGCGTGGATGCCTTTTTGAACGGACTGCATCAGTATACGCTCTCCCTGCCCTACCCGGAGCAGTTCGGCGCACGCATCTTTAAAATTGCCGCAGATGAAAAAGGGAACCGTCTGAGCTATCTGAAAATCACCGGCGGCACACTCCGCGTCCGGGATTCCGTTTCCTATACCGCCGGAGACAAAACCGCCATGCAGGAAAAGGTCAGCCAGATTCGCATTTACGCCGGAGCAAAATATGAAACCGCAGACAGCGCCCCAGCCGGAACGGTCTGCGCCGTCACCGGACTGAGCCGCACCTATGCCGGCCAGGGACTGGGCATAACAGAAAACGGCGCAGAGCCACTGCTGGAACCGGTTCTCCACTACGGCATCCATCTCCCGGAACAGGTACATCCAACCGATGCGCTGAAACAGCTTTCACAGCTGGAAGAAGAAGATCCGGCGCTTCACATTGTGTGGGACGAACAGGCCGGACAAATCCAGATGCAGCTTATGGGAGAAGTTCAGCTGGAAATTTTACAGCGGCTCATTGCCGACCGCTTCGGAATGGAAGTACAGTTTGATGCCGGACAGATTTCCTACAAGGAAACCATTGCCGCACCTGTAGAGGGCGTGGGACACTACGAACCGCTGTGCCATTATGCCGAGGTGCACCTGCTCCTGGAACCGCTCCCCCAGGGCAGCGGCCTGCAATTTGCATCCAGCTGCCGGGAGGATGCACTGGACAAAAACTGGCAGCGGCTGGTTTTAACTCATCTGGCCGAAAAAACACATCTGGGCGTATGCACCGGTTCCCCAATTACGGATATGCGCATTACCCTGTGCGCCGGGAAAGCCCATCTCAAGCATACCGAAGGCGGTGACTTCCGCCAGGCCACCTACCGTGCTGTGCGAAACGGCCTGCGCAAGGCACAGACAGTTCTGCTGGAACCATGGTATCGCTTCCGGCTGGAGCTGCCCACAGAAAACGTAGGCCGGGCCATGACAGATCTCCAGCAGATGGGCGCTGATTTCCAGCCGCCGGAAACAAAGGACACCGGTTCTGTTATTGCCGGACGGGCACCTGTGGCAAAGCTCCGGGGCTATGCTGCCGCTGTGACAAGCTATACCCACGGCTCCGGCCGTCTGGTCTGTTCTTCTGACGGCTACGCCCCCTGTCAGAATGCAGAGGAAGTCATCGCATCCATTGGCTATGACTGCGACAGTGATCTCGCCAACTCTGCGGATTCCGTATTCTGTGCACATGGTGCCGGATTTGTTGTCCCATGGAATCAGGTAGAACAATACATGCATCTGCCCTCCTGTCTTTCCAAGCAAAGCGATTCCGCGCCGGAACCGGAAACGCCCGGCCGTCTCTCCCGTTCCCACTACCACGGCAGCCTGGAAGAGGACAAGGAACTGATGGCAATTTTTGAGCGAACCTACGGAAAAATTGACCGGAATCCGCAGCAGGCGCTGTACACCCCCAAGGAAGAAGCCGCGCTTCCTGCCGGCGCGCTGGAACCCAACTACAGCAAGGAGGAATATCTCCTGGTGGACGGGTATAACATCATTTTCGCCTGGGAAGAACTGAAAGCCCTCGCCCAGGAAAGTCTGGACAGTGCCAGAGGACAGCTGATGCACACTCTCAGCAACTACTGTGGCTACCGCAGATGCAGGCTTATCCTGGTGTTTGATGCCTACAAAGTAAAGGGACAGCACGAGGAAACGGAACAGTACCACAACATCACCGTAGTCTACACCAAGGAAGCCGAAACTGCGGATTCCTACATTGAAAAGGCCACGCACACCCTCTCCAAGGAACACAAGGTGCGTGTGGCCACCTCTGACGGCATGGAGCAGCTGATTATCCTAGGAAACGGCGCACTTCGTGTTTCCGCAGAGGAATTCCGTCAGGAAGTCGCACAGACCGAGGCAGCAATCCGTGCCTATACTGCACAGATGAAGCAAGGGAAAAACACCATTACCCAAAAGAAATGAGGTAGATTTTATGAAACGCAGTTCCATCCACCGGCCGCTTCTCCTGTCTGCGCTGGCCGTCCTGACCGCATGCGGTGTCTGTTCAGCGCCGGGATTTGCGCTGGAAACTGGTTCCGGCGAGCTTGCCGCATTGCAGGATTTCCTGCTGAGCCGCACTGACGGCACCGGAACGGACTATACCGGGGACGGCACAGTAGACGGCATGGATTTGGCCTGGCTCCGGCAGCAGGCGCAGCAGCCCACAGAAATCCAGGACGGTTACACCGGATTTATCCGGGCAGACGGCCGTCTCCTGAAAGACGAAACCGGAAAGCAGTATACAATAAAAGGAATGGCCTTCGGAAACGAAGTATGGTCGAACTCTTCCGCGCCACCTGCTGCACACCACAATGCGGAAAGCTATCAGGATCTGACGGAAATGGGATTTGACTCTGTTCGGTTTTATCTGAACTATGTCCTGTTTGAATCGGATGCGGCACCCTACGTCTATCAGGAAGAGGGGTTCCAGTGGCTGGATCAAAATATCGCCTGGGCAAAGGCCGCCGGAATCCGTCTGGTGCTGAACATGCACTATCCCCAGGGCGGCTATCAGTCCCAGGGAAACGGCACGGCGCTCTGGACAGAACCGGAAAATCAAAAGCGTCTGTGTGCGCTCTGGACGGAAATCGCCAGACGCTATGCCGATGAGCCGGTAATTCTGGGCTACGGCCTGGTCAATGAGCCTGTCGTTGCCGCAGAAAACGGAACCGAAAGCCTTCGTCTGTGGCAGTCCGTGGCGCAGACAATCACAGACAGCATCCGCACAGTGGATCAGAACCATATGATTTTTGTGGAACGGATGTGCGCCGCGCAGAATCTGGAAGGCACACAGGAGCAATGGATCAATTGCAACGATGAAAACAACTATGTACACATAAAAGACGACAATATCGTCTATGAATTCCACTACTACGACCCCCATGCCTTTACCCATCAGGGCTTCGACTGGGCCGGAACAGAAGATTCCTTCGTTACCTATCCGGATGAAAACTACACTGTTTCCACCGGAAATGCCACCTGGAGCAGTGCTACCTTTTCCGGTGACCGGGCGGACATTACCGATGGAACGTGGCAATATTTAGAGAGCGGCACCATTACACCGAATACGGACAAAAACCAGGTAATCTGTCTGGTGTTCCAGGCGGAAGGACTGGGCAGTACCGGCATTGCACGGGCAGACGATCTGGAGTTGAAGGAATATGATGAAAACGGGCAGTATGTACGCACCATTTACACCAACGATTTCGATACAAAAAATACCCTTTCCTTCTGGAGCAAGGACGGCTCCGGCAGTTCCTATTATCTGGCCTCTGTGGGACATCAGAAAAACGGCGCGCTCCTTATCAAAGGCACTACAGATGATGCCAACTGCAGCACCCGTTACTTCAAGCCCACGCCGGGACACAGCTATGCCGCCAGCGGCTACTTTATGGTCAGCGGCGCAGAAGCCGGCGCCGTGGTGCGTCCCCGTGTTGATCTCTGGGACACAGACGGAATCGAGGTGCTGAACCGTGCCTATCTGGAAAAAACCTTTGCGCAGAATATCGCCTTTTCTGAAACCTATGACGTTCCGGTTTACTGCGGCGAATTCGGCGCCGGTGCACATTGCTTCGAAGCAGATCGGGGCGGCGACCGCTGGCTGTCAGATGTGCTGGACATTTTTGCGGCGGCAGACATCAGCTTCAACTACCATTCCTACCACGAGAGTTCCTTCGGGCTGTACCCCAACAGCGGTCTCCCGGATCCCAGCCAGCGCAATCAGACGCTCTATGACCTCTTCTGCGAAAAACTAAAAGAAATGCCGTAACATCTGCATAACAGCAGAAAAACGGATGTTCCGCCTCCTGCAGAGACAACGGAACATCCGTTTTTTAGAACCTGTCTTCACAAGCGTATACACGTGTCTTATGAAGACAGGTTCTTATAATTCAAGGCAATGCCGCACAATTTTTCGTCAGATGAAACAAAAAGCGGAGTGAATACTTGCTGTATTCACGAGCATTTTTGTGAAATATGAGAGTCTGTTTCGTATCTGACGT
>JABLTO010048133.1_pt1 | contig 82283 bp, 67 predicted proteins | sample 7160091 | NCBI WGS metagenome assembly JABLTO01 (sample SAMN14651225, study PRJNA627086) | human gut metagenome | isolation source: feces | host: Homo sapiens | reverse complement strand
TATCGAAATCAGAATGGAGAATGTGTTTCCCATTTTGTGAAAACATCGGTTCTGGAAGCGGTAATCTTACAGGCAATCCAGACGGTCAGCAAATATGTCCTTGAAAACGAAGCGGAGTTTATCGACCAGCTCAAAGCCCTGTGGAATGAAAATCAGGCGAAAACAGCGAACAACGGTCAGCAGGAGCTTGCCGAAGCCAGAAAGCGAATGTCTGAGCTGGACGCCAAAATCCAGAAGCTCTATGAAAGCACCCTGAATGGTTTACTGCCGGAGCGTCAGGCACAGCGAATGATTCAGCAGTACGATGAAGAACAGATTCTGCTTGAAAAGCGTATTGAGGAACTGGAAAGTCTGGTTCAGCAGGACGAAATCAAGGAAGTGGACACAGACCGATTTATCGCTTTGGTCAGGAAATACCGGGACTGCGAGGAACTGACCGACACCATGCTCTATGCGTTCATTGACAGAATTGAGGTTCACGAAGCTACAGGCGGGCGAACCATCTATCGCCAGCAGAAGATTGATATTTATTTCAACTTCATCGGCAACTACTATCCGCCAGTCGAAACCATTTCCGAGGAAGAACGCATTGCTGCCATCGAAGCCGAGCAGCTGCGAAAGAAGCAGGAAAAGAACAGACGAGCCGCCGAAGTCCAGAAGCAGAAAAAGGCTGAACTGATGAAAGCTGTTGAAGCCGGAGACCCTGATGCCATTGCAGAGCGTGAAAGAAAACTCGCCATGCAGCGTGAACGCAACCGTCGCAGGCAGCAGAGAATCAGGGAAGCCAGAGAAGCCGACCCGGAGTATATCCGTCAGATGGACGAAAAAGAGCGTATCAGGCAGGAAAAGTTGCTTGAAGCCGAGCGTAAGCGTATCGAGCGACAGGAGAAAAAAAGAAAGGAGACACGAGCCGAGCTAAGAGAAAGAGCCAAGACCGACCCCGAAGCCGCTAAAGAATTTGAAGCCCTGAAAGCCAGAGAAGCCGAAGCCAGAAAGCGTAAAAAGGAGCGTGAAGAAGCAAGGATGGCGGCAGACCCCGAATATGCCGCCATGATGGCAGAACGCAAGGCTGAATATACCAGGGCAAGGACAGCGAGACGGAAAGCACAGCGTGAAGCTCTCGTGGAGCTTGCCAAGACCGATGAGGAAGCTGCCAGGAAGCTGGCTGAAATGAGAAAATATCAGAGTGAAGCCACGCTCAGAAGCCGTCAGAAGATGGTAGCCGATGCAGAAGCCGGTGATCCCGAAGCAATCGCCAGATATGAAGCCACCCTTGCCAAACGCAGGGAGAATTATCAGAAAAAGAAAGGAGCCTGACCATGTGGGTAGTCCGATTTATTCGCCATGACGGCAAACCTGATGAAGAGTATTTCTATCACACGCAATCCGAAGCTGAGAGTCACCGGAATCTGTTCCAAAACGATGATTCGGGGCTGTATGAGAAAATTGAAGTTGTCAACGAAGCAGAATTGTAAGGAGGTAACTATGGAACTCAAATATATCAAGTGCGGAGATTATTACATCCCCGACATCAAGCTGGCAAATCCGAATATCTGTCTCGGAAAATGGGGACGGATGCGAAAGGAGTATCTGCGGCTGGCACATACTGCCCTGTTCTCCGATATGGTGCTGAGTGAAACACTCTATGAGCATTGTGCGGAGATTGAGGAAACCGCAAGGAGCCGCATGAACATCATTCTTCCCCAGCTGATGGAATACTACGGCGTGACAGAGCAGCTCAAAGCCGAAAACCAGCTTGAATGGATTCGTCAGATGAACGCCTGCGTTGCACAGGCAGAGGAAACCATCAAAGCTGAACTGATCTACAACTGAGAAAGGAGCGTGGGAACATGATTTTAGAAGCATTATTCAATGGTGAGGTTTATCCGGCGGAACAGATTATTCCCCAGAGCGACGAATACAAAGCCGAGTGCAAAGCCGTCTCCAAACTGATGGACGAGCTGAAAAACAGCCTTGATGGCGAACAGTATACCAGAATTGAGGAGCTGCACCGCCATATGTCCACCGCTCAATGTATGGAATCCAGAGAGCAGTTCAGATATGGGCTGTCCATGGGGCTACTGATTATGAAAGAAGCCTACGAACACCCATATTTGCAGAGAGAGGATTAGGTGAGCAAATGGTTTTTCTCCGGCTGATGCTGAAAATACTGGTACTGCCGCTGATTGTGGCAGTTACCCTGATACAATGGGCAGGCATCTTCCTCACGCAGTTTTCCTCGGTGATCTTCAATCTGCTTGCCGGGCTGATGTTCCTTCTATCGGTTGTCGGCTGGCTGATGGGGATATGCACCGGAGCAGAGACAATCCGGATGCTGGCAGTCGGTTTTGGGGTCTTTATCATCCCACACATAGTTGAATGGCTGATTGTCAGAATAGCCGTTATCAACTGCAATCTGCGTGATTTTCTCAAGTCCTGACCCGACAATTTCATACTGTACATAAAGCGACAGGTATTTCCATTGCGAAGTGTCTGCCGCTTTTATTTTATCCAAAACAAGGAGGAAAAATCTATGACCATGAACATGAATGAAAAGAAAGCCCTGTACGCCTTTGGTTGTCCGAACCGGAAAGCCACAGTTGAACGCCTGAAGCTGCTGGCGGGACTTGCCCCGGAGCCGACAGCAAAGAAGCTGTTCCGTTCCCTTGCCGTCAAGCTGTCCGATGAAGATGCGGACAGATGGTATCGCTGCTTCTTCTACAATATGCGTCTGGAGATTGAGAGCAACCTCGACTACCATTATGGTAGGAACGACCTCAACTACCGTTACGGTAGGAAGTATGTTCCCAATGACTGGAGGGACGAATGATGAAGCTGACGAAGTATGAAAAGGAAACCATTATCCTGTTCAACGAAGCCGAGGACACGGCGAGTATTTACACCTACAATGCCGGACTGAAAAAGCGACTGGCAGCATTCAGCAGGAAGTATCCTGACCTTTGCCATCTGGAAAAGAGCAATAATCTGGGCGGTGTGACCTATCTGATGGACAAATCCCGACTGTCTATCCGGTTCCTACCCCCTTACAGCGAGGAACGCAGGCGAAAAGCCAGCGAGTATGCCAGACAGAACGGTTTCAACAGCCAGCCGGAATAATGTAGCGTTTAGGGTTGATTTGCGGTCAAAATGTCGGGTCTGCACCCGATGTTCTGACCGTAGCTACATAGCAATTCATAGAGATACTTCTTGTTCATAAAATCGGGCAAATATGAATAGAAAGCAAATATTATTTAAAATAACGGTGTTTTTGAGCGATTGACGTTGACGTTGACGTCAACTCTGTGTTATAATACATAAAATACTCAAGAAAGGACAGGAAATGATGGATTATCAAGAATTCTTAACATGGCTTGAAACTGAAAGGAAGATGAGTACAAGATCGGCCAGAGATGTGGTGAGCAGATTGCGACGTGTGGTTGGCTTACTGGGGTCCGATTCCATTGATAGCACATCAATATCCAAATTGAATGACATTACTGCATTTGATGAATGTTCTATGTTCATCAAGTCTCAACTTCGCCGTTCAGTAAATCTTTACTTGGAGTATTCAAGCAAATAACAAGCCAAAATTTTATCGTTAGGAGGTGAATCAATGAAAGCCATTTCGCTGTTTTCTGGTGCTGGAATTGGAGAATTTTATCTTCATAGAACAGGTATAGATGTTGTTGTTGCAAATGAATTGATTGCAAAACGAGCTGAAGTACATTCATTGTTTTACCCCTCTTGCGCAATGATTAATGCAGACATAACAAAAAAGGAAACACAATCAGAAATTATAAAGCTTGCCAAAAAGTATGATGTCCGTATGGTTATCGCAACTCCACCATGTCAGGGGTTGAGTTCAGCGGGGAGCAATAAAACAGAAAGTGCTTTGTACAATGACCCACGAAATTTTTTGATACTGTCTGCTCTTAACATTGTTGATGAACTTTACCCGGACTATTTTATTATTGAAAATGTCCCACGCTTTCAGCAAATGCTATTCCACTATGACGGTAGGATGGTGAAACTTTTAGAGTTACTCCAGATAAAGTATGGGCAAGATTATGAAATAGGGTGCGATGTGCTCAATGCTGCTGATTATGGAGTTCCCCAAACTCGATATCGTATTGTATATCGTATGTGGAGAAAGGGGTTATCATGGAACTTGCCGGAAAAAGAATCTGCCGTTACGCTTTATGATGCTATTGGCAACTTGCCATCATTGGAAGCGAACGAATCAAGCGGCTTAAAAAACCATGTGGCAAGATCCCATCCTCAAAACCACATTGAATGTATGAAACATACGCCTACAGGCAAATCTGCATTCAAAAATGAATTCTATTTCCCTAAAAAGCCAGATGGAAGTAGAATTACAGGATACGGAAACAGTTACAAGCGAATGAGATGGGATGCCCCAGCTCCCACAATTACTATGAGAAACGAGATTATATCTTCTCAAGAGAATGTTCATCCTGGACGCCCATTGCCTGATGGTTCATGGAGCGATGCCAGAGTTCTTACATTGCGTGAACTATTGATTGTTAGCTCTTTACCGCCAGACCTTGATAGACCGTTGTGCATGACTGAAACGGCATTTCGTCAAGTGATTGGTGAAGGTATTCCTCCTCTCATGATGGAAAAAATAATGAAAGGCATAAGTGAACTCCATGAATAAACCAGTTATCGGCCTTTCCCTATTTTCAGGGGGAGGTATTGCTGAAACATACTTTGAAGAAATCGGAATACACATCGCTGTCGCAAATGAGCTTCTGCCTGAGCGAGCCAGGTTTTATCAGCATACGCATCCACAGACTAAAATGATATGCGGAGACATTACTGATGATGTAATTTTCGATAATGTTCTCTACGAGGCAAAGGAAGCCAAAGCCACTTTTTTACTTGCTACACCACCTTGTCAAGGAATGAGTACTCTCGGAAAACGAGAGTATATTTCAGATAAACGAAATTCATTGGTTCACTATGTACTCAAAGCTATTGATAATATGCAGCCTGATTATGTGCTGATTGAAAATGTTCCCAAATTCATCGAGCTTCAATATAATTCCGACGGAACGACCTTTGATTCTGAGCGTGTTGATGGGAAATCATATCGTATCGTTGACTTACTCGAACACCTTTATGCCGAAGATTATAGCATAGAAATGAAAATTTTAAATGCAATGAATTACGGTGTCCCTCAGAGTCGTCCACGTGCTATTATAAAAATGTATAAAAAAGGATTATCGTGGCCTTGGCCAAAGGAAGAAACACACATAATTACCTTGAGAGAAGCCATTGGTGATTTACCATCGTTGGAATCTGGAGAACGCTCAAATATAAAGTGGCACAACGCACTTGTTCATAACGAAAGACAGATCGAAGCGTTACGCCATACACCCGAGGGGAAAAGTGCCATGAAAAATGAAGTGTACTATCCCAAGAAAAGTGATGGAAGCAGGGTTCGTGGATTCCACAACACCTATAATCGCATGAGGTGGGACGAACCTGCTCCAGCACGAACAACGAACAATCATTTAATGAGCGGACACAATAATGTTCATCCCGGCAGGCCCTTGCCTGACGGAACCCAAAGCGATGCTCGTGTACTGACATTGCGAGAGTTAATTATTGTCTCATCTTTACCGTTAGATTGGAATTTACCTGAGGATATGAAAGAAACTTCAATTCGTGAGCTTATTGGTGAAGCTGTTCCGCCAATGTTGACAAAAAAAATTGCAGAAAGAATTTTTGGATAAGGAGGTGACATCATGGAATATATCCGTAATACAACAAAAGACAAATGGACTATAATGATGTATATGCGTGATTTCGATCTTATGGCAACATACGCATATGCTTTGCGTGCATCGAACAACTTATCCACTGACAATATTGATGATATTCTTGCGAAAATGGAAGCTGATGGTATTTACCATCCCCGAAACGGTGGCAGCACTTTTACTGGAACTTTCAAATCTATTCAAATCGCTTGGTATATGTTTGGTCACTACAATAAGTCAAGAAAAAAGGGTGAAGAAAAGAAATTGGTTTTCAGCCCGTTAGGGAATCTACTTCTGGACAACCTAAAGGATAGAGATAAGGTTTCACGAATTTTTTTGACCATGCTGTATGGAAATGGTTTTAGGCAACCGTTCAGCCAAATGGATGAAAGGTTCAACATTTACGGCTTTAGATTGATTTTTCAGCTATTAAGAGACCCACGCTTAGATGGTCTCTTATATGATGATGAGATATTTTATTATGTCATGTTTGTAAAGTCAATCAATGCTGCTGATTATGAGCAGTTAGTATCCGATATTTTATTGTTCCGAGAAAAATCATCGGCTGAGAAGTATAATGAATTCAAACAAAACGAACGAGTGGTAGGGTTAGCTTGCCATGAGTGGAGATATGCAGCAGGAATGTTACAGTCAGCAGGCATTCTTAAAATTCACGAAGGACAAGAAGTTGGTGATTTGACTTACGGTAGCGTAGATAAAAAGACGGGACGTCCTACTGCCGTTCGAAAATATAATGAAAATCATGTAACGCTTCGTCCAGAACTTTTTCCGTTGGTAGACAGCCTACTCGATAGCTATCCTTATTACGATAAACCGTACCCCGAAGATGAGGTTAGTAAGAAATTCAACAGTTCAATCGTGGTTGAAATGTACTCTTTTTATCCGCCTGAGCTTCTCAAAGAGTTGGGAATGGATACTGAAGATGATAAAGCTATTGCTGCAATGCTTCAAATTGCAAGCGATGTAAATTACTATTCTCGTGAGGAAACTTCTTCTGGAGCTAAATTTGAGTATGCTCTCACAGATGCGTTTAATATGTTCATTGATGTGGATGCAGAGCGTATTGGAGGCGCAGGAAATGCAGACATTGAGTGTATTTATTATCAACCAAACAATCAGCATAAGAAATTTGATATCGAAGCTAAATCCACTACAAGAAAGCTGGCGCAAATCAATTCCCGTAGATTAAGAACGCATCGTGTCAAAATCGGATCGAAATATACAATGATTGTCACGCCAAACTATTCTATTGGTGTGTTGAAAGACATCGAAGGCGAAAATTCGGTAATAGTTAAATCCGCCACACTTGCCAATTATCTCTATCAGTATGTATTAAAGTATGGCAGAAATATTTCCTACTCAATGCTCGATGAAATCGTAGAATCAAACATTGGAGGAGATATCACCGACAGCGTAAACGCTTATGTGTATAGTAATTTTGGACATGGTGCATCTGACTTTAAGATTGCGTCACCTAAAGCATAACAAGCGTATAAGACTAACCCAAAGGCGATCAACCGTAAAAAGTTGGTCGCTTTTGTTTTATCCATTATTGTGAAAGGAGTATCCCCATGCCAAACGAAAAACTGGAAAAGCTGAAACACGAGCAGTATGTTGCGGAGAAGAAGCTGACAGCAGCCAAACACAGGGAAAAGCGACTGGAAAGCGAACTGAAGCGCCTGACCCGAAGTGAACGCACCCACCGTCTCTGCACCCGTGCCGGAATGTTGGAAACCTTTTTAAGAGAGCCAACTGTTCTGACCGATGATGATGTGATGGAGCTTCTGACTTTCATCTTCCACAGCGAAACGGTTCAAAAGAAGCTGAATCTGCTGATTGAGAACCGAAAGAAAACGGAACAACCGAACGGGAGCTAAAAACCCTATTCTTGAATAGGGCGCAATTATACACCACATGAAGATGGTGATTGCGTCCTGCCGGAAGCCCCTTGCAGGGAGCTTGATGATTTCCGCAAAAGTCCTTTGCTCCAATCATCCAGAGGAAGCTACACTTCCCCTGCGCTGGCTTTGCCAGCTACCCCTTTGTGGACTTGCCGCCGATGAACGATTGCAAGCAATCCTTCACCGTCAGCAAGTTTTATACTTTTCCCATCTGACCGCTGCTGAAAAGTATCGGTCATTTTTTATTGCACCGAGAAAGGAGGTTCAAACAAAATGCCCGTACCCCATCTGGAAATACGAATTGTTCAGCGAAGCAAAGGCAGCTCTGCTGTTGCCGGAGCAGCTTACCAAGCCGGAGAAAAACTGTTTTCCGAATATGACCAGAAAGCGAAAGACCATCGAAGAAAACAGCATGAAGTTGTTTACACGGAAATCATGCTTCCGGCAAAAGCACCACCCGAATACGCAGACCGAGCTACACTCTGGAACTCTGTCGAGGAAGTGGAGAAGCAATGGAACTCACAGCTTGCAAGGCGATTTGTTGTTGCCCTACCCAGAGAAGTGCCGCTTGAAATGTGTCCTCAGATGTTGAAGGAATACTGCAATGAGCATTTTGTGTCCAAGGGAATGTGTTGTGATTTTGCAATCCATGACCCAGATCCTCCGGGGCACAATCCTCATTGCCACATCATGCTGACGATGCGAGCCATTGACGAAAACGGAAAGTGGATGCCCAAGACCCGAAAAGTTTATGACCTTGACGAGAACGGTGAGCGTATCAAACTCCCGTCCGGCAGATGGAAAAGCCACAAGGAAGATACTGTTGACTGGAACGAACAGTATCACGCCGAGGAATGGAGACACGGATGGGAAGTTGTCCAGAATAAATATCTGGAGCTTGCCGGAAGTTCAGAACGAGTAGATATGCGCTCCTATGAAAGACAGGGACTTGATATTATCCCGACCGTTCACATGGGAGCTGCTGTCTGTGCGCTGGAGCGTAAGGGCATCGAAACCAACATCGGCAATCTCAACCGAGATATTAAAGCCGCTAACCGCATGATGAACGCCATCCGCATCACCATCAGAAATCTGCGAAACTGGATTGCGGATATTATGGAAGCCACGAAAGAAGCATTTGCTGAAATGGAAGCTGAAAAGAAAAACGCTTCTCCTGCTCTTTCCGCACTTCTCAGTGATTATCTGAATCTGCGAAAAGCGGAGCGCAGCGACTGGTCGAGGTACGGAAAGCAGAAAGGCACGAGCGATGATTTGAAGGCTGTTTCCAGAGCTATGATCTATCTGAAAGAGCATGAGCTTTTCACTCTGGAAGATTTGGACACAACCCTGCAAGGTATGAATGAAAAAGCCGGAGCCATCAACGCCGATATGAAGAAAGCATCTGCCCGAATGAAAGTCATTACCGGCATACAAAATGCCGTGGCAGATTGCCAGACCCACAAGGCTGTCCATGACAAGTACCTTAAAATCGGTTGGAAAGTCAGACAAGCTGCTTTTGCAGAAAGCCACAAGGATGAACTGGACAGCTTCAATAAGGCGTTCCGCTATCTTAAAAAGCAGGGTGTTGATTTGAATGTCAATCTGGATGCCCTGCAAGCTGAATACGATACGCTGAAAGCATCCCACACCGAGCTTGCCGGAGAGCTTGCTATCGTCAAAGAGGAATTACAGCCGATGAAAGATATTCGCTACTGGGTCGGAAAAGTCCTCACGCCGGAACAGGCAGAGGTTGAGAAAAAGCCCGAACCGAAACATTCTCTCAAAGAACGCTTGCTGTATGAGCAGGCAGAAAGCAAAAAGACACAGGAGCAGAAAGCACCGCAGCACAAAAAACAGAATATGGAACTTTAACAGGCACTTGCCGTTTTCTCTTTGAAAATGTCGAGTGCCTTTTTTGTTTCCCGAAAGGAAGATGCAATGAATGTATTTGAAGCAGTTAAGCAGACCGTTACTACACGACAGGCGGCAGAGATGTACGGCATCCGTGTCAACCGTCATGGCATGGCAGTCTGCCCATTCCACAATGACCGAAATCCGAGCATGAAAGTAGATAAGCGTTTCCATTGCTTCGCTTGCCAAGCGGACGGCGATGCAATTGATTTTGTCTCCCGACTGTTCGGATTGTCGAGCAAAGAAGCCGCTATGAAACTGGCAGATGATTTTGGTATCTGCTATGACAGCAGACAGAAGCCATCTGTCAGACCGAAGATCAGAGAACCCACCCCGGAGCAGAAGTATCAGCAGGAAGAAAACCATTGCTACAAGGTGCTGACCGATTACTTCCATCTTCTCCGAGAATGGAAACAGCAGTATGCACCGAAGCAGCCGGAAGAAGAATGGCATCCCCTGTTCGTGGAAGCTCTGCAAAGAGAAAGCTATATCGAGTATCTGCTTGATATTCTCTTGTACGGCATTCCTGAAGAAAAGAAAGCTCTTGTAGCCGAACAGAGAAAAGAGGTGATGAAACTTGAACAGCGAATTGCAGAACGCACAGCCGACCATGACCGTGGAAGAAGTCAGAGGAAGCCTGGACCTGACCGATAACGGCGCTATCAGGAACAGCATAAGGAACTGTCTGACCGTATTTCAGAATGACCCTTATCTGCAAGGTGCTGTCAGGTACAACATTCTCACGGAACGCATTGACATTGTGAAGCCCCTTTGGTGGAGCAAGCCGACAGCGACCCTGAATGAAACGGACTTGAATTATCTGATGCTCTATCTGGAAGATAAGTACGCATTGACCAGTGAGAAGAAAATCCAGAAAGCCATTTCCATTGTTGCTGACTGCAACAGGTATCACCCCATCCGTGACTATCTGAACAGTCTGGAATGGGACGGCACAGAACGCATCCGCTATGCTCTGCCACGTTTCCTCGGTGCGGAGGAAAGCGAGTACACTTATGAAGCCCTGAAGCTCTTTATGTTGGGAGCGATCAGCAGAGTTTTCAAGCCCGGCTGTAAATTTGAAGTGATGCTCTGTCTCGTTGGTGGACAGGGTGCAGGAAAGTCAACTTTCTTCCGACTGCTGGCAGTCAGAGACGAATGGTTCTCTGATGACCTGAAGAAGCTGGACGATGATAATGTGTACCGCAAGATTCAGGGGCACTGGATCATCGAAATGTCGGAAATGATTGCTACAGCCAACGCAAAGAGCATTGAGGAAATCAAGTCCTTTCTCAGCAGGGCGAAAGAGACCTATAAAGTTCCGTATGAAACCCATCCGGCAGACAGACTGCGACAATGCGTGTTCGGCGGCAGCTCCAACACAATGGACTTTCTGCCTCTTGACCGAAGCGGCAACCGTAGGTTCCTGCCCATCATGGTATACCCCGAAAGGGCTGCTATTCACATTCTGGAAGATGAAGCTGCATCCAGAGCTTTCATTGACCTTATGTGGGCAGAAGCCATGTTTATCTATCACAATTTCCCTGTAAAGCTGACCTTATCAAAGGATATGGACAAGGAACTGAAAGAACTGCAAAAGCAGTTCATGCCGGAGGACACCAAGGCAGGACTGATACAGTCTTTTCTTGATAATTTTGGCGGCACACAGGTCTGCTCCAAGCTGATCTATGCAGAAGCTCTGAACCATCCCTTTGACGAGCCAAAACAATGGGAAATCCGAGAAATCAACGAGATAATGAACAACAGCATTGAGGGATGGACACCGTTTTCCAATCCCCGTATCTTTGCCAAGTACGGCAGACAGCGAGGATGGGAACGCATACCGTCCGGCAACGAGCTATCGGCAACAAGCCCAAATCTGCCAGACGGTTTTCGGGAACTGACCGAGGAAGAAGCCCGACAGATGGAACTTCCATTCTGAAAAACTGACCGTGTTGCCGAGCCAGTTGCTATCCCGTTGCCGACCCCGTTGCAGGGCTAATCCCTTAAAACCCCTTTATTTACAAGGAGTTTTCTTCTCCGGCAACGAAAGCAACGGAGAAATTAAAGAAAAAAGTAAAAATAGTATAAGAGCCAGACAGGACAATGTTCGAGGTTTTTTGAAGCCCGTTGCCGGACTTCGTTGCCGACACTCACACCCTGCCTGGCTTTTTCCGTTTCAAGGAGGTATCGCATGACACAAAACCCTATGGAAGTAAAAGTACCCAAGTCAGCTCCGGCAGGCTCGTTCAATCTGAGAATGGGCAACACCACGTATCTTGTCAGCGTTCATTTCAGCAAGGAGAGCCGGGACACTCTGGAGGATAAGATGAAGCGACTGATGCGTGATGATGTGAAAACGGATAATTTCTAAAGTGAAAATAGTTTGTGACTTTTCCTTTTTCTATCTTGACAAGGTCGACCCGAAAGGAAGTCTCCTGGTCGAGTGCGGCCGGCTGATGGAGCACGCAGGATACAAGATCAAGGTGTTCAACACTATCAACTTCAAAAAGTCGATGCACTACAATCCTTTCGCCTACATTCACAGCGAGAAGGATATTCTGAAGCTGGTCAACACCCTGATTACCAACACCAAGGGCGAAGGAAAAGGAGGCGATGATTTCTGGCTCAAGGCGGAGACCCTGCTTTACACGGCGCTGATCGGCTACATCTACTATGAAGCGCCGAAGGAGGAACAGAACTTCGCAACACTTGTGGAATTCATCAATGCAATGGAGGTGCGTGAGGATGATGAAACCTTTGAAAACAACGTAGATATCGCATTCCGGGAGCTCGGCGAGCGTGACCCCAACCACTTTGCCGTGCGCCAATGGCGAAAATACAAGCTGGCCGCCGGCAAAACAGCTAAATCGATCAATATTTCCGCCGGTGCGCGCCTTGCTCCCTTTGACATTCAGGAGCTTCGGGAGATCACCATGTATGATGAACTGGAGCTGGATTCGCTGGGAGGGACCAAAAAGGGCGATACCCAGAAGACCGTGCTGTTCCTCATCATGAGCGACACGGACAGCACCTTCAACTTCCTCATTTCCATGATTTACAGCCAGCTCTTCAATCTGCTCTGTGAAAAGGCGGATGACGAGTTCGGCGGGCGTCTGCCGATTCATGTGCGCTGCCTCATTGACGAATGCGCCAACATCGGTCAGATTCCCAATCTGGAAAAGCTGATGGCGACCATCCGAAGCCGTGAGATTTCCGCCTGCCTGGTGCTTCAGGCGCAGTCCCAGCTGAAGGCGCTGTATAAGGACAGCGCCGATACCATCATCGGCAACTGCGATACCTCCCTGTTCCTGGGCGGTAAGGAGCCGACCACGCTGAAGGAGCTGAACCAGACGCTGGGCAAGGAGACTATCGATACCTTCAACACCGGCGAGAGCCGTGGGCGCGAGGTCAGCCATAGCCTGAACTATCAGAAGCTGGGCAAAGACCTTGCCACTGTGGACGAACTGGCCGTTCTGGATGGCGGAAAGTGCATCCTGCAGCTGCGCGGTGTACGCCCGTTCCTGTCGGATAAGTACGACATCACCAAGCACCCGAATTACAAATACCTGTCAGATGCGGACAAGCGGAATGAGTTCAACATCGAACGCTTTCTGTCCCGCAGATTGAAGCCAAAACCGGATGAGGTCTATGACGTTTACGACATCGACGCATCCGCTATGGACGCCGGCGAAACTGCCGGCGGATAAAGGAGGATATCAGATGAATGAAAAAAGACGCCGACTCCCGCTGCAAAGTCGGAACAGACGCAGTCATCAAAATCAATTCAAAAATGAAAGGAGACGCCGGAATCGGGAGGTTTCAGCAGCCATAAAGGCGCTGAAACAGTCGGTTCCGGCTTTTGCAATCCGGAGAAAACAGCATTATCAGTAATACTCCCGCAGGATTCCGGCAAATCGGAATATGGCATTTTTCAACAGCGCAGTAGGTGTTCTTCAGACTCTCGTTATCGCTCTGGGCGCAGGTCTCGCAATCTGGGGCGTCGTGAACCTCATGGAGGGCTACGGCAACGACAACCCCGGCGCCAAGAGCCAGGGCATGAAGCAGCTCATGGCGGGCGGCGGCGTGGCCCTCATCGGCATGACCCTTGTTCCTCTGCTTACCGGTCTTTTCGGTTAATTGCCGCACAGCAAGACAGAAGTGAGTAAAATCCAGGGCTTCCCCCTGCCATAGCGCAGGGGGAGCCGGAAAGGAGGTCGATGCCGATTGGATTTATTGCTCAACACGCTGACCGAATGGCTCAAGGAGCTTCTTGCCGGAGCGATTGCATCCAACCTGACAGGGATGGTGGACTCGGTGAATACGAAGGTCGGAGATATTGCGGTGCAGGTCGGTCAGACCCCGCAGGGCTGGAACAGCGGAATCTTCAGTATGATTCAGAACCTTTCCAACAACGTGATCCTGCCCATAGCCGGTATCATTCTGGCGCTGGTCATGACCATGGAATTCATCCGCATCATCATGGATAAGAACAACATGCATGATTTCGACACCTGGTCGATTCTCATGTGGGTGTTCAAGACGGCCTGCGCCATTCTGATCGTGTCCAACACATGGAATATCGTTATGGCGGTGTTCGACGTTTCTCAGACGGTAGTGAACAACGCCGCCGGCATGATCGTGGGCAATACGGATATCGAGCTTGTCACAGAGGGACTTGAGGAAACGCTGATGGCCATGGAGCTTTCCAGCCTGATCGGCCTGTGGTTCCAGTCCATGATCGTGGGCGTGACCATGCATATCCTGTCCATCATCATTATGCTCATCTGCTTCGGCAGAATGATCGAGATCTACCTGGTCACATCGGTTGCGCCGATCCCCATGTCCACCATGATGAACCACGAGTGGAGCCAGATGGGTCAGAACTATCTCAGAAGCCTGTTTGCACTGGCGTTTCAGGGCTTCTTAATCATCGTCTGCGTGGCAATTTATGCCGTCCTTGTGCAGAACATGGTCGTGGAGAGCGATATCTCCATGGCAATCTGGACGGTTATGGGTTACACCGTGCTGCTGTGCTTCACGCTGTTCAAGACCAGCTCGCTGGCCAAGAGCGTGTTCAACGCACATTAAGGAGGTGGAATCAGAATGGCATATGTACCCGTACCCAAGGACATGAACGCAGTCAAAACCAAGGTCGCCTTCAACCTGACCAAGCGCCAGATCGTCTGCTTCGGCGGAGGGCTTCTGGTGGGGCTTCCGGTCTTTTTTCTCATCAAGGGACACGTCAGCAGCAGTACGGCAACGCTCCTCATGGTGCTTGTCATGCTGCCTTTTTTCATGTTCGCCATGTATGAGAAGAACGGGCAGCCGCTGGAAAAGATCATCCGCAATATCGTGCAGGTCAGTTTTATCCGCCCGAAGGAGCGGCCATACAAAACAAATAACTTCTATTCTGCCGTAGTACGGCAGGAAAAACTGGATAAGGAGGTACAGAAGATTGTCCAAGGCGAAAAAGCTCACAAGAGCGGAAAAGCAGCAGATTAACGCTGCCATTCAGAACGCCAGACGACAGGACAAAAGACACAAATCCGCACAGGATTCCATCCCCTTTCAGCGTATGTTCCCGGACGGCATCTGCCACGTGACCGATCATTACTACACCAAGACGGTGCAGTTCCAGGACATCAACTATCAGCTGAATCAGAACGAGGACAAGGCCGCCATCTTTGACGGCTGGTGCGACTTCCTCAACTACTTTGACAGCTCCGTGCGCTTTGAGCTGTCCTTTATCAATACGGCGGCGAACAAGGATACCTACTCGGAGCGCATCGCCATTCCCCTGAAGGGCGACAGCTACGACAGCATCCGCGCCGAATACACCCAGATGCTGAAAAATCAGCTGGCCAAGGGCAACAATGGCCTCATCAAGACCAAGTACCTGACCTTCGGCATCGAGGCCGATTCGCTGAAAAACGCCAGGCTCCGGCTGGAGCGCATTGAGACCGATGTGCTGAACAACTTCAAGCGCCTGGGCGTTCAGGCTGATCCGATGAACGGAAAACAGCGTCTGGAGCTGCTCCACGGCATCTTCCACATGGACGAACAGCAGCCTTTTCTCTTTGACTGGGACTGGCTGGCTCCCACCGGGCTTTCCGTGAAGGACTTTATCGCGCCCAGCTCCTTTTCCTTCCGAAACGGCAAAAACTTCACCATGGGCAGAAAAATCGGACAGGTTTCCTTCCTGCAGATTCTCGCGCCGGAGCTGAACGACCGGATGCTGGCCGACTTTCTGGATATGCAGAGCAGTCTGATTGTGACCATGCATGTGCAGTCGGTGGATCAGGTCAAGGCCATCCGAACCATCAAGCGCAAAATCACCGATCTGCAGAAGATGACCATTGAGGAGCAGAAAAAGGCCGTCCGCGCCGGATATGATATGGACATCATCCCCAGCGACCTGGCCACCTACGGCAACGAGGCGAAGAAGCTCCTGCAGGATCTGCAGTCCAGAAATGAGCGCATGTTCCTGCTGACCTTCCTGGTGCTGAACGTGGCGGAGACCAAACAGCAGCTGGAAAACAATGTGTTCCAGGCCGGCTCCATTGCCCAGAAATACAACTGCCAGCTGACCCGGCTCGACTTCCAGCAGGAGGAAGGGCTGATGAGCAGCCTGCCGCTGGGGCTCAATCAGGTGGAGATCGAGCGCGGCATGACCACATCCAGTGTGGCGATTTTCGTGCCGTTTACCACGCAGGAGCTGTTCCAGAGCGGCAAGGAGGCGCTCTACTGCGGCATCAACGCTCTGTCCAACAACCTGATCATGGTGGACAGAAAGCTCCTCAAGAACCCCAACGGCCTGATTCTCGGCACGCCCGGTTCCGGCAAATCCTTTGCCGCCAAGCGCGAGATCGCCAATGTATTCATTGTCACCAATGACGACATCATCATCTGCGACCCGGAATCGGAGTACGGCACACTGGTGGAGCGCCTGGGCGGGCAGGTCATCAAAATCTCGCCCACATCCAGCGACTACATCAACCCCATGGACCTGAACCTGAACTACAGCGATGATGAGAATCCGTTATCGCTGAAATCCGACTTCATCCTCTCCCTGTGTGAGCTGATTGTAGGCGGCAAGGAGGGCTTGCAGCCGGTGGAAAAGACCATCATCGACCGCTGTGTCCGCATGGTCTACCGGGATTATCTGGCCGACCCCGTGCCGGAAAACATGCCGATTCTGGAGGATCTGTACAATGCGCTGCTGACGCAGGAGGAAAAGGAGGCACAGTACATCGCAACAGCTTTGGAAATCTACGTTCACGGCTCTCTGAATGTGTTCAACCACCGCACCAGCATCAACATCGAAAACCGCATCGTGTCCTTCGATATCAAGGAGCTGGGCAAACAGCTGAAGAAAATCGGTATGCTGATCGTGCAGGACGCGGTGTGGAACCGCGTCACCATCAACCGCGAGGCGCACAAATCCACCCGCTATTACATCGACGAGATGCACCTTTTGCTCCGCGAGGAGCAGACGGCGGCGTACACGGTGGAAATCTGGAAGCGCTTCCGTAAATGGGGCGGCATTCCCACCGGCATCACACAGAACGTCAAAGACCTGCTTTCCTCCCGCGAGGTTGAGAACATCTTTGAAAACTCCGACTATGTGTTCATGCTGAACCAGGCGTCCGGCGACCGGCAGATTCTCGCCAAACAGCTGAATATTTCTCCCCATCAGCTCTCGTATGTCACCCACAGCGGTGAAGGCGAAGGGCTTCTTTTTTACGGCAGCACGATTCTTCCGTTTGTAGATCACTTCCCGAAGGATACGGAGCTGTACCGGATCATCACCACCAAGCCGCAGGAGCAGGCTGGATAAGAAAGGACGAAAAGATATGGAAAACAGGATGCAGATATTTCAGAATGAGGAGTTCGGGCGTATCCGTACCTTTGTCACGGAGGACGGAATTCCCTGGTTTGTTGGAAAAGATGTGGCGGACAACCTCGGGTACCAAAACGGTAGTCGAGATATTAACCGCCATGTAGCACCGGAAGACCGGACAAAAGGAATGGTCTTTGACGGAAATCAACGGAAAGAGACCATTCTTATCAATGAATCCGGGCTTTACAGCCTGATCCTCTCCAGTAAGCTGGAAAGCGCCAAGCGCTTCAAGCACTGGGTGACGAGCGAAGTTCTTCCCTCTATCCGCAGGCACGGAGCCTATATGACCGATGCGCTGCTGGAACAGGCGGCAGGCAATGCCGATGTGGCGGCGCAGGTCGTGCGGGCGCTGTCGGAGGAACGGAACCTCAACAAAAAGCTGGCCGGACAGCTGAAACAGGCAGAGGCGCAGCTGACCGTGGCACTTCCAAAGGCAGCGTATTTCGATGCGCTGGTAGACTGCCCAGACTGCACCGGCATCCGGCTCACCGCCAAGGAACTGGGTGTTCCCCAGAGCATGTTCACGGCCTATCTCGTCAGGAAGAAATATGCCTACTATGACAGCAAAGGCATCATGCATCCTCACGCCCTTCCGTACCGCAACGGTCTGTTCGTTGTCCGCGAATTTATCGCGCCCAACGGGCATCGCGGCACGCAGATGCTGGTTACGCCCAAGGGCAAACAGGTATTTCTGGCCGAACGCGCGGAGATCATCGGCTGAACAATACCACAACCATACGAATCGAGGTGATGCACATGGCAAAACGCTCGCCCCGTCTTCTGTTTACAGAGGAGGAGCTGGAAGCGTCGGAGCTTCAGAAGCCCATTAAAAAGGCGGAGAAAGCGCAGAAAAAACTCACAAAAGCTGAGTCGAAAATCCCCAAAAAGAAGATCGTTCAGAAACAGCGCGTCTATGACCCGAAGGAGAATCAGGTCGTGACGCGCCTTGTTTTTGAGGGAACCGAGAAAAAGCGCCCGTCCAAGCTCACCCATGCCGCAGCGGTCACTCCGCTCAATGCGGTTTCGGCAGTATCCCACCGGGAACTGCACGAGGATTCGGACGGCAGCGTTTCCGCATCGGTCTCCCATGAAGCCATCAGCAGCGCCGAGGGCGGCATCCGCACATTGGATACCGCCCACCGCACATTGCAGGATAAACCCTATGCCAGAGCGCTGAAAGCAGAACGCGCCGCTGACCGGGCCAATCTGAAGGCACTGTACAAGGAGGCAGAACTTCAGAATCCGGAATGGGGCGCAAGCCCGGTCTCCCGGTTCCAGCAGAAGCGCGCCATCAAGAAAGCCTACGCCGAGGCCAAGGCCGGAAAGGCTGCGGACAACACGGTCAAAGCGTCCGAGGCTGCGGCCAAAGCTGTGAAGAAAACCGGTGAGGAAACATCCAAAGCCGTTCAGTTTGTCGCCCGGCACAAAAAGGGCTTTGTGATTCTCGGCGTCATCGGAATGATGTTTCTGTTTGTCTCCGCTGTGATGTCCAGCTGTTCCGTGATGATGAGCTCGCTCACATCCTCCGGCGTGCTGACCACCTATCCCAGCGCCGATGCGGATATGCTGGCGGCGGAGGCGCAGTATCTGGCGCTTGAGGCAGAGCTTCAGGAGTATCTGGACAATTACGAAAGCACCCATGATTACGACGAATACCATTTTGACCTGGATGAGATCGAACATGACCCCTATGTGCTGATTTCCATGCTGACCGCACTCTGGGAGGGAGAATGGACGATTGATGAGGTAGGCGGTCTGCTTCAGACCATCTTCGACCGCCAGTACACGCTGACGGAGGATGTGCAGGTTGAAACCCGTTACAGAACAGAGACCCGCACCGGCTATTACACGGTTACAGACCCGGAGACCGGCGCGACCAGCATCGAGGAATACGAATATGAAGTGCAGGTTCCCTACGATTATTACATCTGTACGGTGACGTTGGAAAACTTCAATCTGTCCCATCTGCCGGTCTATCTGATGGATCAGGATCATCTGTCCCTGTATGCCTCCTATATGTCTACACTGGGCAACCGGCCCGATCTGTTCGCCGGTTCTTCCTACGTTGACCGCTATTACGGCGACCAGTACCGGTATGAAATCCCGGCAGGCGCGCTGGAGGATGAACAGTTTGCGGCCATGATTCAGGAAGCGGAAAAGTACCTGGGCTATCCGTATGTCTGGGGCGGCAGCTCGCCCAGCACCAGTTTTGACTGTTCCGGCTTTGTCAGCTGGGTCATCAATCACTGCGGTGTGGGCTGGAATGTGGGGCGGCTTGGCGCCGAAGGACTGCGCAATATCTGTTCCTATGTCTCTCCGGCCAACGCCAAGCCGGGCGACCTGATCTTCTTTGAGAAAACCTATGACACCTCCGGCGCGTCGCACGTCGGCATCTATGTGGGCAACAATATGATGATCCACTGCGGCGACCCCATCCAGTACACGAGCATCGATACGAACTACTGGCAGCAGCACTTCCTGCAATTCGGAAGGCTGCCCAGCCCGTAAGAAAGGAGCAGTATGAACCCGAAAATTGAAAAGCTGAAGGCGGAGAGAAGCAGGAATACCGAAAAGATTTCCGACCTTCAGAACCGCAACCGCAAGCTCTCCGAGCAGATTACGAAGCTGGAGAACAACGACATCATCGGTATGGTGCGTGAGATCGGTATGACGCCGGAACAGCTTGCCGCGCTTCTGAGCGGCAAGGCTGCGGATTCGCCCGCAACCGATGAATATGAAGAAACGGAGGGATATGAACATGAGAACTAAAAGGATGCTTCGCAGGGGGCTGACCGCACTGGCGGCAGCGCTTGCCATGATGACGGCGCTGGCGGCTCCCGCCTTTGCCTACGCAGGTGATTCTGCGGAGGCTGCTGAACAGCAGTCCTCCGGCAGTCAGACTGCCGTTCAGACGGAAAAAATCGGAACGGTGACGACCAACGGCGGCAGGCTGAATCTGCGCGACGGAGCCAGCACCAGCTACAACATCATCGGTCAGCTTCCCTGCGGCGATACCGTCACGGTGATCGGCGAGGAAAACGGCTGGTACAAAGTCGTCGTGCCCGAAAAGGAGGGCTATGTGTACGGCGGATATCTGAATGTCAGCGAGGGTACGGTTGTTACCGGGGATAATGCCGATACCGGTTCGACCGGTACAGAGAGTTCCGGAGCCCCGCTGACGCCCGACGGCAACCTGGAGCTTGTGGATGACGTGTACCAGACTTCGGACGGAAAGCAGTTCATCACGGTGCAGTCCAAGAATGACAACACCTTTTACATCGTCATCGACCGGGATAAGAACGGCGAAAACGTCTATTTTCTGAATCTGGTGGACGAGGCTGACCTGATGGCGCTGATGCAGGACGGCGAGGTCACGGTCAAATGCACCTGTACCGACCGCTGTGAAGCCGGCGATGTGGACCTGAACTGTCCGGTCTGCAAGACCAACCTGACGGAATGTACCGGAACGGTAAAGGAGGAACCGGAACCCACCGTCGTTCCGGAGGAGCCGGAAGAACCGGAGCCTGAAAAGAGCAGCTCCGCACCGCTGCTTCTCCTGCTGCTGATTGCCGGTCTGGGTGCGGGCGGCGCTGTGTACTGGTTCAAGTTCAGAAAGCAGAAGCCGGATACCAAGGGCCCCGATGATCTGGATGACTACGACTTCGGCGATGATGACGAAGATGATGAGGAAGAGTACGTCATCGAGGACGACCAGCCGGAGGAAACGGATGAAGTGTAATGGCGCAAACCGCATCTGCGCTAATCAGAGAAAGAGAGGATAATGATATGAAGCTTGTGATTACCGAAAAGCCCTCTGTGGCAAAATCCATTTCTGCCGTCCTTGGCGCTGACAAGCGCCGGGACGGTTATTTTGAGGGAGAAAATTTCCTCATTTCCTGGTGCTTCGGCCATCTGGCGGAACTGGCTTCCGCCGAGGTGTATGACGAGGCATATGCCAGATGGAGCCGTGAACAGCTCCCCATCATTCCCGAAAGCTGGCAGTACAGCGTCGGGCGCGATAAGAAAAAGCAGCTGGATCTGCTGACGGAGCTGATGCGCCGTTCGGATGTGACGGAAATCATCAATGCCTGCGATGCGGGACGCGAGGGCGAACTGATTTTCCGCACCGTCTATCTTCTGGCAGGCTGCGTGAAACCCGTGAAGCGCCTCTGGATTTCTTCCATGGAGGATGCTGCAATCCGCGAGGGCTTTGAAAACCTGCGCGACGGCAGTGAGTACGACCATCTCTATGATGCCGCTCTTTGCAGAAGCAAGGCGGACTGGCTGGTAGGCATCAACGCCACCCGGCTTTTCTCGGTGCTGTATCACCGCACGCTGAATGTCGGACGCGTGGTGTCGCCTACACTGGCGCTGCTGGTACAGCGGGAAGCGGAAATCAAGGCGTTCCAGCCGGAGCCCTTTTATACGGTGAAGCTGGATAACGGCGATTTTGCGGCGGTCAGTGAAAAGCTGAAAAGCAAGCCGGATGCGGAAAGCCTGAAATCCGCCTGTGCAGGCGCGCCGGCGGTGATCCGCAGCGTGGAGCAGAAAGAAAAATCTGAAAAAGCCCCAGCACTCTATGACCTGACAACGCTCCAGCGAGATGCCAACCGCATCCTGGGCTTCACCGCCCAGCAGACGCTGGACTACCTTCAGTCCCTGTATGAGAAAAAGCTCTGTACCTATCCGCGAACCGACAGCCGCTACCTGACGGACGATATGGAAAGCGGGGTTCCGGCCGCCGCTGCCTGCGCCTCCGGGATTCTCGGCGTATCGGTCGGAGATGTGTTTTCAAAACAGGTCTGCGACAGCCGTAAGGTTTCCGATCACCATGCCGTCATTCCCACGATGGCTGCCGGAGAAGCTGAACTGTCTGCTCTGACAGCCGGAGAGCGCGAGGTGCTGAAGCTGGTTGCCCGTCAGGTGCTGATGGCGGTCAGTGCGCCGTACTCCTATCTGGAAACAGTGGCAACTGTCGAATGCGGCGGACAGGTATTCACCGCAAAGGGTAAAACCGTGCTGACCGCCGGCTGGAAAAGCTATGCGGCAGGCGAACAGAAGGAAAAGGTGCTCCCTCCGATGACGGAAGGACAGTCCATTGACAGTTTTGCCGTTTCGCTGGAAGAAGGAAAGACAAAACCGCCTGCCCGATACACCGAGGATACGCTGCTTTCTGCTATGGAGACTGCCGGGGCGAAAGAGATGCCGGATGATGCCGAGCGCAAGGGGCTGGGCACACCCGCCACCCGCGCCGGGATTCTGGAAAAACTGGTTTCCTCCGGCTTTGTGGAGAGAAAGAAGAACAAAAAGGCGGTCAGCCTGGTTCCTCAGGACATCGGTATCTCCCTGATTACGGTGCTTCCGGAACAGCTCCAGTCTCCGCTTCTGACTGCGGAATGGGAGAACATGCTGAAGGAGATCGAGCGCGGCGAGCTCTCTTCGGAGGCGTTTATGGCGCAGATCAGCCGCATGGTTTCCGAATTGGTGTGCGATTACGAGCCTGTGAGCGGTGCGGAGGTGCTGTTTCCGTCCGGACGACCGGTGGTCGGAAAATGCCCCCGCTGCGGCGGTCCGGTTACAGAGAGCAAGACCGGCTTTTTCTGTGAGCGCCGCGACTGCCGCTTCGGGCTCTGGAAGGACAACCGCTACCTGTCCGCAAAGCACATCATTCTGACAAAAAAGATGGCGGAGGCGCTTCTGAAGGACGGCAGAACATTTGTCAGCGGCATGTACTCCGAAAAGACCGGAAAAAGCTATTCCGCCTACCTCGTACTGACGGACGACGGGCAGAAATCCAGCTATGCTCTGGAGTTTGACAGGGAGAAAACCGGCGCATGAAGCTGAGCCCCGCAGAACGCGAAACAATTATCCTGTTTTCCGATGCAGACGATACCGCCAGCGTCTACACCTATGACAGGAGGCTGATTAAAAAGCTGGACGCCCTTTGCAGAAAATGTCCGGAAGAAGTGTATGAGGAGAAAAAGCGCTCCTCTGCCGGTGCGAAAAGCTATATTGTGCCGAAAAGCTGTGTTTCCGTCCGCGAGCCGTTTTCCAGAGCGCGGCGCGAGGCGGCAAGCAGACGCGCAAAGGAGGCCGGCACTGTCCCGCCGGACAGAAGCAAAGGCAGCAATTCGGATGAATAATGCAGGGAGATGGGCGCGGGGCTTCGGCTCTGCGCCCTGTTTCCCGGAAAGGATGGTATATGGCAGAAAAACAGAGCAGCCGGGACAGGCTGAAGGAGATCACGGCGAGTATTGAGGACGGTATCAAGGAGCTGTTCCAGTCGGAGAGCTATGCGCAGTATCTTCAGACCATGAGCCGGTTTCACCATTACAGCGTAAACAATCAGGTGCTGATCCACATGCAGAAGCCGGACGCCACGCTGGTGGCGGGCTTCAACAAATGGAAGAATCAGTTCGGCAGAAATGTCATCAAGGGAGAACACGGCATAAAAATCATTGCTCCGACTCCTTTCAAGAAGAAAATCGAGCAGGAAAAGCTCGACCCGGATACGCAGCTTCCCATGCTGGATGCGGACGGGAAAATCATTACGGAGGAAAAGACCATCCAGATTCCCATGTACAAGCCGGTGACGGTGTTCGACGTTTCACAGACCGAGGGCAAGCCTTTGCCCCAGCTGGCTCATGATCTGTCGGGCAATGTGGCGAATTACGATGTGTTCATGGAGGCGCTGCGCCGCTCCTCTCCGGTTCCCATTTCCGTTGAGGTGATGGGCGGCGGTATGGACGGTTACTTTGATCTGGAGCATCAGGACATCGCCATCCGCGAAGGCATGAGCGAGGTGCAGACGGTATCTGCGGTCATACATGAGATGGCGCACGCGCTGCTTCACAATCGAGCCAAAGATACTGAGGAGAAAACACCGGAACTTTCCCGCAGTACCGAAGAAGTGCAGGCAGAAAGCATCTCCTATGCGGTGTGCGCTTATTACGGCATCGCTACCGGCGACAACAGCTTTGGCTATATCGCGTCCTGGTCAAAGGATAAAACCCTGCCGGAGCTGCGGGAAAGTCTGGAGGTAATCAGCAAAACCGCAGACGGCCTTATCAACGATATTGACCGCCACTATGCGGAAATCCTGAAAGAGCGCGAGGCGGAGCTGATTGCTGCTGAACCTGCCATGGCGATGGAGCGCCTTTATGTCGTGGATGAGCGGTATCTTCACGTTCAGCGCACGGACACCGGTGTGGATTACACGATTTACGATAAGGCATCCATGAAGGAAATCGACGGCGGTCAGCTGGATATGGAGATCAGCACGCTGGCTGAATCGGCGCTGGAAATCTGCAACTCCCACGGAATCGGGCAGAACGCCCCGCTTCAGGTTGCGGATATCGGAATACTGGATGAGTTGCAGGCTGCGCAGGATGCAGCGATTGCCATCGAGCCGCCTGTGCAGGAGAACCCGGAGCCGGAAACGGATATTCCGCCTGACCCGGCGATTTCCGTGGAGGCGCGGAATGCCTACGGCTATACGGATGATGCGATGCTCCCGCTGACAAAAGAGCGCGCCATGGAGCTGTTTGAACGCGATGTGCCGGTATATCTTCTTTATGGGGACAATACCGAGGCAATGGCTTTTGAACAGACAGAGATTCTGAACCACGACGGCATCTTCGGCATTGACCGCGCAGACTGGGAGGCGGTAAAGGAGCAGTTTCCCGTCATCACGGAAAACAGATGGCAGAAAGCCTTCCAACAGAATCCGGCAGACAGTTACTGCATTTATCAGCTCCGCAGAGATCCGGAACTGGCAGAGCTTCGCTTTATGAATTCTCATTATCTCCGGGAACATGGGCTTGAGCCTGCATTTGACCATTACGAGGCAGTCTATTCTGGGGCGCTCCCGTCTGACGGCAGTACAGAAGCCCGTCTGGATGATCTGTACATGAAATTCAACACCGCCCACCCGCAGGATTATACCGGCCACAGCCTGTCCGTCAGCGACATTGTTGTCTTAAGGCAGCAGGGTGCGGTAAGCTCTCATTATGTGGACAGCGTGGGCTTTGTTCAGCTTCCGGCGTTCCTGCCAGACAATTACCTGAAAAATGCGGAGATGTCCATGGAGGACGATTACGGGATGATCGACGGCATCATCAACAACGGTCCAAAGGAACAGCCGGAGGTCAAGCCAAAGGCTCCCGATCTTTCGGCACTGTTTGAAGCGGCCAGACAGGTCGTTCAGGAAGATAAGCAGGTTTCTGAATCGGGCAAAAAGCCTTCCGTTCTGGCCATGCTCCATGCACCCGCGCCGTCCAGAAGCGAAAAGACCGCGCAGACAAAAAGCGCAGAAAGGGATCTGATATGACGAATTTCACCAATGACGAGATGAATCTGATGTGCATCTACAGCGCCGGCAGCAGCCGTACCGACCTGATGCAGAAACTCACGGAAATGAAGAAGTACCTGGAGCGCGATGAGGTACAGCTGTTGTCGCTGACCGAGGGGACGCTTGCAAAACTGGGAACAATGACCGATGAGGAGTTCGGGCAGCTGGAGCTCTACCCTGATTTCGATATCTGATTCTATTCCGAAAAAAGGTGCAGACGCACCCGATTTCGGAATACGGCTTGATTCCTATTTCAGATTTTTGCGGGAAACCGCAGAAATCTGAAACAGGATAGTTCTAAATCAAAATATGTGGAGGAAGAAAGCGTTCGTGTGATACGGGCGCTCTTTTCTTTTGAAAGGAGACGTGATCTATGGTAAGTAAATTGCAGGAGTACCGAAGAATGTCGGAAGAGGCGCAGCGGCAGTTGACCGGAAGCCTGGAGCGCTGGCAGTCCTTCCTCGCCACCGCGTCGAGGCTGTACAAATACCCGTATCACGAACAGGTCATGATCCATGCCCAGCGCCCGGACGCCACCGCCTGTGCGGAGTTCGACGTCTGGAACAATACGATGCGCCGGTATGTGCGGCGCGGTTCCAAGGGTATCGCGCTCATCGATACCAGCGGAGACCGCGAGCGACTGCGCTATGTGTTCGATGTTTCGGATACCGGCACCCGGCCCAATTCCAGAAGCCTGAACCTGTGGGAACTGCGGGAGGAGCATATTCCAGCCGTGTCTTCTATGCTGGAGAAAAACTACGGCGTTCCGGCAGGCGAAAACCTTGCCGATCAGCTGGAGACCGTGGCTTCTCAGCTGGCGCGGGAATACTGGGAGGACAACCGCAGGGACATTCTCGGCATCCTTGAGGATTCTTTTCTGGAAGAGTATGATGAATTCAACGTCGGAGTGGCCTTCCGGAATGCCGCCGAGGTCAGTATCAGTTATTCCCTGATGCTGCGCTGCGGTTTGGAGCCGGAAAACTACTTTGAACACGAAGACTTTATGAGCGTTTTCGATTTCAACACCCCGGAAACGGCGGGCGCACTGGGGACGGCGGTGAGCGGCATCAATCAGCAGGTGCTGCGGGAAATCGGAGCGACCATCCGGAACTATGAACGCGAACAGATCGCGGAAAGGAGCATGGCATATGGAAATGACGTACAGGCAGAACGGGGATTATCTGATCCCAGACATCAGACTGAGCGAGCAGGAGGAGACACCCATCGGGAAGTACGGGCAGATGCGGAAGCAGTACCTGAAGGAGCATCGCCCGATTCTCTGGAACCGACTGGTGCTGTCGGAGCAGCTGTATCCGCACCTTCGGGAGATCGACGGGACGGCGCACCGGAGGCTGGACGAGCTGATGCCGCAGATGGCGAAGCAGGCCGGCGTGACGGAAGAACTGAAGCGCAGAGACCCGCTGAAATGGGCGGGCATGATGAATACGCTGAAGGCGCAGGCCGAGGAGATCATTCTGAACGAGCTGGTGTACAACTAACAGCCGATGAGCCGGAACCTACGGAAGAACTGAATAACGGATATCCTGACGGGACAGAGTTTGAACAGCTCTCCATGAACCTTTTCCTCTCGGAACAGGAGCAGATATCCCTAATTGATGAAGCGGATCGCACGACCGAAGTGCTTTCCGCTTTTTCTTTTGCCCAGACGGAAATCGATGATATGCTCCGTTTCGGCAGCAACACAAGCCATGCCAGAGAGCATATCGCGGATGCGTTCCAGAAGCAGAAGCCGATTGAGGAAATCGCGGCGCTGCTGCAAAGGGAATTCCATGGCGGCTACGGCATCCGGGGTGAACACGGCGATTATGCCGCATGGTATGACGGAGACGGCATTCATCTGCACAAAGGCCGTGAAGCCAGATATGCCGCTGATTCTCAGGTCATTCCATGGGAGGCTGCGGCAGAAAGAATCGGACAGCTGTTGGAAGAAGGCAGCTTTGCTTCCAATGTGGAGCTTGCCGAGGCCGATGGGCGTGTCCGTTCCGAGCTGGCGCAGAGCCTGCTCTATCTGAAGCATGACCTGAGTGAGGAAGCAAACCGGGTGGGCTACTTCTCCTCCATGGACGATCTTCCTGCCGGTTATCCGGACGCCACCGCAGCGCTTGCGGAGAATATGGCGGACAGTGCTTTTGCCGATACGCTTCGCGGCGAATTTCTGACATTTCTGAATGACTATGCGGAAAACAGAGAACTTCTGCGCTTTCATTATCACCGGATGGACGAGCTGTGGCAGGGAGTCAGGGACATCTCTGCCGAGCGCCGGGTATATCCGGACGGGCCTGCCGAATTTGCAGAACCGCAGAGCTTTATTACCGAGGATGAAATCAGCGAAACGCTTGCCGGCGGCAGCTCTGTGGCGGGCGGTAAGGGCAGAATCTACGCCTATTTTACCGCAGACCACACCATGAAGGAAAAAGCGGATTTTCTGAAGCAGGAATACGGCATCGGCGGACGCTCTCACGCACTGTCCGGGGCTGACCATTCTTCTGAAGATCACAGTGCCAAGGGCATCCGGCTGACCAAAGGCGGATGTGCCCCTGTAGAACTGAACTGGACGAAGGTTGTCGAGCGTATCTCCTCCCTCATCCGGAAGGACAGGTACTTCACCCAGGAGCAGAAGGATACCTATGCGCGGATGCACGATGAGCCGGAACTCTCTGAACCTGAAGTACCTGCGCAGGAAGAACCTCCTGTCATAGAAGAATCTATGCCCGAACCGATTAAGGAGCCTGTTTCTGAACCGGCTGCTGTGCAGAAGCCTGTCACGGCCAATGAAATCAGCGATGCACTCATCCGCTGGAACGGCAGCTTTGAAAGCAAATCCCGCGTCAACGACTATATGCTGGCACATGGACGGGAGCGCGGAGCTGCCGCATGGCTGAAAGATGAGTTTGGCGGTGCGGATACCTTTTCCGTTGTTACCGACCATGGAACGCTGGAATTGCCGTGGGCAAAAGTTCAGCGTCAGCTGGGGATTCTGGTGAATGACGGACGCTTCTTTACCGAGGCCGACCGGATGCTGGCGCAGGCGGAACAGATTGCCGCGCAGAGTGCGGTTGCGCCCTATGAGCGCTTCACTGTCATTGAAACGGACGAGGGCTACGGCATCTGGGACGATCTGCACGACGGCCTCTATGTGGATGAGGAAGGTGTGACTGCCGACTTCGATTCCGAGTGGGTGGCGGAGAACTATCTGCTCGAACTGAAAGAGAAAATTGCCCAGCGGGAAGCTGCCGAATGGGAGTATGTGGAGCACTCCAAATATGAGGCGCAGAGCCTGGAAACAGAACGGGACTCTGCTTCTGCTGGCGATGTATTGGCTGATACAGATAAGACTTCGGAAACGGAGTCTGAACCCCATTTTCAGGACGATAACGACCTGATCGGCGCAGAGCTGACGCTGGACGGCAGGCGCTTTGCGGTGGATGAGGTCAGGGACGGCCGCGCCTCCCTGCGGGACATTACATTCCAGAACGGAACCGGTTTTCCCATCTTCCGCAATGAACCGGTTGAGACCGTGCGCGGGATTCTCTTCCCGGAGAAGACGACGGTGCCCCAGGTCAATCTGGAGGCAGAACTGACCGAGGCAGAACTTGCCATTATGCGCCCGCAGCTGGATGCGGCAGGGATTGACTACCTGGTTGCCAATGCCGGGTACAACAGACGAACCATCAGCTTTTCCTCCCGGCATTATCGGGAAGTACAGGATATGCTGGATGCGCTGCCTGAGGAACTGGAACAGCCCCGCTTTACCGTGGAGCTGACTTCCGATGCTTTTGAAGAGCCGTTCATCATCCGGGACAATTCCGTGCCGGAGGGACGGGACGGCCAGTATTATGATGTGGGCGGCATCTATCAGATGTTTCGTTCAGAGCAGGAGGCGCAGAAATACGCCGACAGGCTGAATGGGAAGGAACCATTTGAACAGCCGCAGATGACTTCCGAGACCGAGGCAGTTTACCCCGGCGAGCAGACCGGACTTCCCTATGACATCGTTACAGAACGGTTGCACACAGAGCCGGAGCATACGCCGCCCGAACCGGAGGTCAGCACAGATGATGCTATCGATGCAAATCCGGTTTCCGTACAGATCGGCGGCGAGTGGAAGACATTTCCCAACACCGGTGCGGCAGAACAGGCGATGTATGAGGAATACAGGGCGCAGACGCATAGGAACGCGCAGAACTTCCGCATCACGGATTCCGACCTGGGCACAGGCGGTGCCAAGACCAAGTATCAGGCAAACATCAGCGCCATCCGGCTGCTGAAACAGCTGGAAGCCGAAGGACTTCAGGCTATCCCGGAGCAGCAGGAAGTGCTCTCCCGGTATGTGGGCTGGGGCGGTCTGGCGGACGCCTTTGACCCGGATAAGGAAAACTGGCGTGCGGAATATGCGGAACTGAAGGAACTGCTCACACCGGAGGAATACGAGGCCGCAAGAGCCTCCACGCTGAACGCCCACTACACCAGTCCCACCGTCATTCATGCCATGTATGAGGCGCTGGAGAATATGGGCTTTGAATCGGGCAACATTCTGGAACCCAGCATGGGCGTCGGGAACTTCTTCGGCTGCCTGCCCGAGTCCATGCAGAACAGCAGGCTTTACGGTGTGGAGCTGGACAGCATCACCGGACGGATTGCAAAGCAGCTTTACCCCAAAGCAGACATTACCGTGGCAGGATTTGAAACCACCGACAGACGGGATTTTTATGACGTTGCCATCGGCAACGTGCCGTTCGGACAGTATCAGGTCAATGACCGGGCTTACAACAGGCTCGGTTTTTCTATTCATGACTATTTCTTTGCCAAGACGCTCGATCAGGTACGCCCCGGCGGCGTGATTGCCTTTGTCACCAGCCGCTACACCATGGACAAGCAGTCCCCGGAAGTCCGCAGGTACATTGCGCAGCGGGCAGAGCTGCTGGGCGCAATCCGTTTGCCCAATAACGCCTTCAAAGCCAATGCGGGCACGGATGTTGTCTCCGATATCATCTTCCTGCAGAAGCGGGACTGCCCCATCGAGATTGAACCGGACTGGGTACATCTGGGGCGGAATGAGGACGGCTTTGCCATCAACAGCTACTTTGTGGAGCACCCGGAGATGATTCTGGGGCGGCAGTCTTCCGAAAGCACCCAGTACGGCAGACAGGATTTCACCGTAGAACCCATCGAAGGACTGGAGCTTGCCGACCAGCTTCACGACGCAGTGAAATACATCCGCGGCACCTATCAGACGGCGGAGCTGCCGGAGCTCGGCGATGACGAGGCGCTTTCGGATAGCATCCCCGCAGACCCGAATGTCAAAAACTACAGCTATACCGTTGTGGACGGAGAGGTCTACTACCGTCAGAACAGCCTGATGAGCCGGCCGGCGCTGAACGCGACCGCATCGGAGCGCGTCAAGGGGCTGGTGGAACTGCGTGACTGCCTGCACCACCTGATCGATCTCCAGATGGACGCCATGACTCCGGACAGCGCAATCCGGCAGGCCCAGGCAGAGCTGAACACGCTCTACGATAGCTTTACCGCAAAATGCGGCCTCATCAACAGCCGCGCCAATGCGCTGGCATTTCAGGACGACAGCTCCTACTATCTGTTGTGTACGCTGGAGGAGCTGGACGAGGAAAAACAGCTGAAGCGCAAGGCGGACATCTTCACCAAGCGCACAATCAAGCCGCATGAGGTCGTGACCTCCGTGGATATGCCGTCCGAAGCGCTGGCGCTCTCCATCTCAGAAAAAGCCTGCGTTGATCTGCCGTATATGCAGCAGCTGACCGGCATGGACGAGTCTGCGCTGATTGACGGCCTGCAGGGCGTTATCTTCCGGGACCCGGTGAAAAGCGAGTGGCAGACTGCCGACGAATATCTCTCAGGCAATGTGCGTCAGAAACTTCGGGAAGCGGAACAGGCAGCATCTGCCGATCCGGCCTATCTGCCCAATGTGGAGGCGCTCCGTTCTTCCCAGCCGAAGGATCTGGACGCTTCTGAAATTGAGGTGCGCCTGGGAGCAACCTGGATTGACCAGAAATACATCCAGCAGTTTATGGAGGAAACCTTTGAGCCGCCGTATTACCTGCGCCGGAGTATCCAGGTGCATTTCTCACCGTTCACTGCGGAGTGGAGCATCAGCGGAAAATCCCAGCCGTCCTACAACGACGTAAACGCCTATATGACCTATGGCACGGAGCGCGCCAACGCCTACCGGATTCTGGAGGACACGCTGAACCTGCGCGATGTGCGCATCTATGATACTGTGACCGACCCGGACGGCAAGGAACGCCGGGTTCTCAATTCCAAAGAAACAACCCTTGCCCAGCAGAAACAGCAGGCCATCAAGGACGCCTTTTCCGAGTGGATCTGGAAAGACCCGGACAGACGGCAGGAGCTTGTGACACGCTACAATGAGCTGTTCAATTCCAACCGGTCGCGCGAATATGATGGCTCCCATATCACTTTCAGCGGCATGAACCCGGAGATTCACTTACGGGAACATCAGCTGAATGCCGTCGCACACATTCTCTACGGGGGAAATACGTTATTGGCGCACGAGGTTGGCGCAGGCAAGACCTTCGAGATGGTCGCTGCCGCCATGGAGAGCAAACGTCTGGGGCTTTGCCACAAGCCGATGTTTGTGGTTCCGAATCATCTGACCGAGCAATGGGCTTCGGAGTTTCTGCGGCTGTACCCGTCTGCCAACATTCTGGCGGCAACGAAAAAGGATTTTGAACCGAAAAACCGCAAAAAGTTTTGCGCCCGCATTGCCACCGGCGATTACGACGCCATTATCATCGGGCACAGTCAGTTTGAGCGCATCCCCGTTTCCATGGAACGGCAGGAGCGACTGCTGCGGGAACAGATCGATGAAGTCACCGAGGGTATTGAAGAACTGAAAAACAGCCGTGCGGAGCGCTTTACCATCAAGTCCATGGAGCGCACGAAGAAAGGACTGGAAACCAAGCTGAAAAAGCTGCTGGAATCCGGAAGAAAGGATGATGTTGTTACCTTTGAGGAACTGGGCGTTGACCGGCTCTATGTGGACGAGGCACACGCCTTCAAGAACCTGTTTCTTTATACAAAGATGCGCAATGTGGCCGGACTTTCAACTACGGATGCACAGAAATCCTCCGATATGCTGCTGAAATGCCGCTACATCGATGAGCTGACCGGTGGCAAAGGCGTGGTGTTCGCAACGGGTACGCCCGTCAGTAACTCCATGACTGAGCTTTACACCATGATGCGCTATCTCCAGCATGACACGCTTCAGAAAAAAGGACTGGCGCATTTTGACTGCTGGGCTTCCACCTTCGGTGAGACCACAACGGCGATTGAGCTGGCTCCGGAGGGCACCGGCTACCGTGCCAGAACGCGCTTTGCCAAGTTCTTCAATCTGCCGGAGCTGATGACCCTGTTCAAGGAAGTGGCCGACATCAAGACATCCGACCAGCTCCACCTTCCCGTGCCGGAAGCTGTCTATCACAATGTGGTGGCACAGCCGACAGAGATTCAGCAGGCGATGGTGCAGGAGTTATCAGAGCGCGCTGCCAAAGTCCATGCCGGTGCGGTGGACGCCAGCGTGGACAATATGCTCCGCATCACCACGGACGGCAGAAAGCTGGGACTCGACCAGCGCATCATCAATCCTGATCTGCCGGATGACCCGTCTAGCAAGGTCAATATGTGTGTGGATAACATCTACCGCATCTGGGACGAGGGTCAGGCGGACAAACTGACCCAGTTGGTGTTTTGCGACTTGAGCACACCCAAAACCGGTGCTCCAGCGGCGAAAGCAGCCAAGGCGGTCGGCGGTAATCTGGATGATCCGGAGCTTCATGCTGTCGCAGGTGCTGTTAAGGACGACCCTCCGGAACCGGAGTTCACCGTCTACGATGACATCCGGGAGAAACTGGTGGCAAGAGGCATTCCGCGAGAACAGATCTCCTTTATCCATGAGGCCAATACCGAGGCACGGAAGAAAGAACTGTTTGCCAAAGTCCGTTCCGGTCAGGTGCGTGTGCTGATGGGCAGCACCTTCAAAATGGGGGCCGGCATGAACGTGCAGGACCGGCTTGTGGCGCTTCATGATCTGGATGCGCCGTGGCGGCCGGGCGACCTGGAACAGCGCTCCGGACGAATCATCCGTCAGGGAAACAGGAACAAGCAAGTCCACATCTTCCGCTATGTGACGGAGGCCACCTTTGACGCTTATCTCTGGCAGACGCTTGAAAACAAGCAGAAGTTTATTTCGCAGATTATGACAAGCAAAAGCCCTGTGAGAAGCTGTGAGGACATTGATGAAACCGCGCTGTCCTATGCGGAGATCAAGGCGCTCTGTGCCGGTGACGAGCGCATCAAGGAGAAGATGGATCTGGATGTGGATGTGGCACGGCTGAAGCTGATGAAGGCCAACCATCAGAGTCAGCAGTACCGGTTGGAGGACAACCTTCTCCGTCACTTCCCGGAACAGATTGAACAGAACAAGGGATTCATCGCAGGATTTCAGGCAGATATGCAGACGCTGGCGGAACATCCCCATCCGCAGGACGGCTTTGCCGGCATGACGGTGCGGGGCGATGTTCTGACCGATAAGGAAAACGCCGGTGCAGCTTTGGTTGATGCCATGAAGGAAGTCAAGGGGCTGGAACCGGTGCCCATCGGCAGCTACCGCGGCTTTCAGATGTCTCTGACGCTGGAGGATTTCGGAAAGCAGTATGTGCTGACCCTCAAGGGGAAAATGTCCCATCGCGTGGAGCTGGGCAAAGACCCCAGGGGCAATCTCATCCGCATCGATAATGCCCTCGCCGGCATGGAGACGCGCCTTGCCCGTGTGCAGGAAAAGCTGGATTCCCTTTATGCGCAGATGGAAACCGCCAAAGCGGAGCTGGGCAAGCCCTTTCCGCAGGAGCAGGAGCTGAAGGAAAAATCTGCCCGTCTGGCGCAGCTGAATATTGAGCTGAATATCGATGACAGGACGCCGATGGAGGCAATGGCCGAGATTGCAGACAGCGAGCCGGAGGTGCGCCCTGCTGTCAGAGCAAAATCCGAAAGGCCGTCTGTGCTGACCAAACTCCATGCCCCGCTGCCGCAGCGGGACAGTCATCCCAAACAGAATGAAACCGAGAAGGAGGTTCGCTGAATATGGAAAAGAAAATCGCAACGGATACGCCGTTATACCGGCATGATGCAGCCTATGCCCGCGAGCATGGAGAACTGCCGCTGTACAGAGAGTCCTATCAGGCCAACATCGCCTGCAAGGAGGCGATTGAGGAAGCCATTTCCGAGAATTACGGCAACAACCGTCTGAATTCTCAGGCGGTATTTGATGCAGTCAGCGCGGAATTCAGCATGGAGAGAATCCAGTATGTGCTTGCCAATACCGTGCAGTATAAGGATTGGGACGGACGCATCAGCCGCGCCAACCGGGAGTGGGCGCAGACCGTGCCGGTCGTGCCGAATCCCGATGCCTGGGGCGGAGACCGCAACTGCTATTTTGTGGTGGATAGGCCGCACACCGGCCTGACGGATCTGTTCATTACCCATTTCCGAAAGGAACTGGAGAAAGCGCCCAGAGAGAAAAAGCCGTCTGTTCTGAAAAAGCTCCAGAATCCCCTGCCGGACACCGCGCCGAAACCCGGCAGAGAGAAAGCGCAGGAGCTCTGATCATGGCAGACACCAGGGACATCAGTATGCACTTCTGGGCAACGCAGGAGGAATATGACCTGATTCAAAAGAACATGGCGCTGTCGGGCAGTACAAACCTCAGCGCCTTCCTGCGGAAGATGGCCATTGACGGCATGGTCATCAAGCTGGATATGCCGGAGATTCGGGAGATGCTGCATCTGCTCAGGCGCGCAAATGCCAACATCAATCAGATTGCCAGACATCTGCATGATACCGGGCGCATCTACGATACAGATCTTGAGGAAATACTGGGGTTTCAGAAAGAAACCGCTGCCCGCTTGAACGATATTCTTACCAAACTGTCCGCCTTGAAATAAGGACAATACACCCCCTGGGCAGCAGAGCCGCGCGCTTTGCTGCCCGCATTTTTTGTTATCTGGCTCCGCATCCTTGAGCGTTTTGAATTTCGGAATTACAATAGAATCAGAAAAGAAGAAAAGGAGGCTCTGACCATGAAAATACTGCTCAAAATTCTCTGCGCACCGATGATTGCTGTTTTGTCCGTTTTCGTCTGGCTGGCGTCGAAACTGGTTCAGATATCCGCTGTTGTTATGAATTTCATCGCCATTGCCGTGGGACTGGGCGCACTCTGCATCCTTTTTGACGGAAAGACCGCACAGGGCATCTGCGGACTGATTGCGGCGTTTCTCTTTACCCCGTTCGGACTGCCGATGTTCTCCATCATGCTTCTGGGACAGGTGCAGAAATTCCGCTACTGGATTCAGGACAGCGTGTACGGATAACAGAACTTGTCGCCAAGTTGGCGCAAAGTGAATTGTATTGATGAGGGCTTCTGCTTTTGCCGGCAGGAGCCTTTCTTTTTTGAAAAAGGTGGTGAACCGATATGGCAACAACGCGCATTATCCCCATGCATCAGAACAAGGGAAAAACCATCCGACAGTGCCTGTCCGACAGATTGGACTACGGCAAAAATCCGGATAAAACCCATGATGGTCAGCTGATCAGCGCCTATGCCTGCGACCCGGAGACCGCAGATGCAGAATTTGCGCTTTCCAAACGCGAGTATTATCAGCTGACCGGCCGCAGACAGGACAGCGATGTGATCGCCTATCAGGTGCGCCAGTCCTTTCGCCCCGGTGAGATCACGCCGGAGGAGGCAAACCGCATTGGCTACGAATTTGCCGAGCGCTTCTTAAAAGGAAATCACGCCTTCATTGTCTGTACCCATACGGATAAGCAACACATCCACAACCACATTTACTGGAACTCCACCAGGCTTGACTGCACCCGGAAATTCCGGAACTTCTGGGGCAGCACCATGGCAGTCCGGAAGCTGAGCGACCTGATCTGCGTTCAGCACAGGTTGTCCGTCATTGAAAATCCGAAGCCCCACGGCATAAGCTACAACCGCTGGCAGGGCGATATTGAAAAACTCTCAAACCGTGACCGCCTCTGTCTGGATATGGATGCAGCGCTGGCAAAAAAGCCGCACGACCTTGATGGCTTTTATTCGCTTATGGAGCAGGCCGGCTACACCGTTACCCGCGGGAAAAACATCACGTTCAGCCATCCGCGCCAGAAGCGCAATATCCGTATGCGCTCCCTTCCGGAGGAATACCGGGAGGATGCTATTCGGGAAGTGCTGGCAGGCAGGCGTATCCATAATCCGAGAAAACGCCGCAGTCCGCTGGCAGAACAGAAAGCCCAGCTTGTCAGCGCACTGGAGGCGAAACAGAATCAGGGGCGCGGTCATTATTACGATCTCTCTATCCAGAATCAGATTACCAAACAGCAGGCCAGGGCGCTTCTGTATTATCAGCAGCACGGGTTCACCAGCGCAGATGATTTTGAGGCATTTGCTGAGTCGGTGGAAGCTGTAAAGCAGCGCAGGGATGCGTTGTCCGCGCAGATCACTTCTGCCGAAAAGCGACTGAATGAGATTGCAGTGCTCCAAAAGCACATCACCAACTATCTCAAAACCAAAGATATCTATGCCGGCTATCGGGCGTCCGGTTATTCCAAAGCGTACTACGAGGAACACGAGGATGAAATCAAGCTCTGCAAAGCGTCCAAGCGGGCATTTGATGAGTTGCTTCCCTCTGACACTTCCGGTAAAACTGCCGGTTCACACAAGAAGCAGCTTCCCTCCCTGAAAGCGCTCCGGGCAGAGTACGCCGAGCTGCTGGCGATGAAAAAGGCGGCATACCCGGAATACTACCGGGCGAAAGATGAGTATCGGGAGTTGCTGACATATCAGGCCAATCTGGCCAGGCTGTTCGGCATTGAAAATGTCAGAAGTGCGCCTCAGCGAGAGCGCCAGCAGGAAGAAAAATAAGCGCCGTCAGGTGCGCCGCCGAAGATGAAATCTTCGATCTTTGGGGTTTGGGGATTGTCCCCAACAAGCAGAAACAGAAAGTTCCGCCTCCGGGCGGAATCTTTTTGTTTTGGGCCTTTCTGATCAGGAAGGCATTGCTTGCCAAAGAAGAGTTCGTTCCATAAAACTTTCGGATGGATGTGTTTTATGACACACCTTGATATTGAATTGTTCACACTTTCGTGCTATAATAAAATATGAGTTATACTAACCACTTGCCGAAAATAAGAGAGGGATAAATTATGGCTGTAAGCTACAAAAAATTATGGAAACTCCTTATTGACAAAGACATGAAAAAGAAGGAACTGGAGCAACAGGCAAAAGTAAGTCACTACACCGTCAGCAAGATGTATCGCGGCGAAAATGTTACCATCGATATCTTGGAGCGGATTTGTAAAACGCTGGATTGCTCTCTTGATGATATAGTGGAGTTTATTCCGGATGAGGAAAATGTGAAAGAAACCTGATTGTTGTATAGTGAAAGGAATGTTCTGAAGATGGGCAAGAGGATTTCAAAATATGAATATCAACTAAATGGTCCTGATGGACTGATGAAACCAATCATCTTTTGCTATACAGATGAGAATTTGGAAAAGAATGCGATCGCGCTAAATATCCTCATTGCCGAGAAACTTGTCAATATAAAACCTGCAAGAAGGTCTTTCAAATTGCCTGGCATCATTGATTCAATCATTGCAAGTTTGCCGGATAACTGTTTGGTAAAGGACTTTGATGTGCTTTTTAATCCTGAATATCAAATTGATGTCTTGCAAGTGTTGGTTGCATCCTGCAAAAAGAAGAATTTCTCAATTAGATGGCCAGGGACATATAACGATGGAAAACTTATGTATGCGGAAACGGGGTATTCCGATTTCAAAACATTTGATTTAGATAAATACGATGTTACATGCGTCGTTTAACGAGGGAGGACAAACAATGAAGTACTCAGATCTGATTTCTTTTCATCCGATTGAGGATGTCATTCAGCTTGTGACGGCGGATGACAAGAATAAGGCACGCGAATATGTGAAAACCTATGTAATGTCCGACACGATGGCTGAGAGCCTTCAGGCCCCGGTGATTGACCAACTCCAGATGGATGAAGTGGTAGACAATAAGGGCGTTTTGATTGTCGGTAACTATGGTACTGGTAAATCCCATTTGATGAGCGTTATCTCCGCTATTGCTACAGATGCTGATAACGTTCAGTATCTCCAGAACAAAAAGTTTGCGGAGCAAGTGAAGCCTATTGCAGGAAAGTTTGAAGTTCTGCGTATTGAGATCGGCGGCGTCGTAATGCCTTTGTACGATGTCATCATGGGATACGTTCAGGAGGACTTTGAGAAACGCGGAATTGACTTTGAGGTTCCTGAATACAGCAGCGTAAAAAGCATAAAATCTGTAGTCAAAGATATGATGATCGCCTTCTCGAAGAAGTATCCTGACAAGGGATATCTGATTGTCGTTGATGAATTTCTCTCTTATCTGTCGTCCAGAAATGAACGGGAAATCGTTTTGGATTTGGAATTCTTCCGTGCATTGGGCGAAATGTGTTCTAAGTCATCTCTGCGAGTCATGTTTGGTATGCAGGAGAAGATTTTCGATAATCCGAGATTCAGCTTTGTCGCCGATACATTGAAGCATGTCAGCGACAGATTTACTCAGCTGATTATTACAAAAGAAGCTACATCCTATGTGGTGTCGGAGCGAATCCTGAAGAAGACTCCTGAACAGAAAGCCCTGATTCGTAAGCACCTGGAGAAATTCTGCGGGCTCTATACAGGTATGTCCTCAAGACTGGAAGAATTTGTGGATCTGTTTCCGATTCATCCGTCATATATTGACGTGTTCAACAAACTGTATTTGATTGAAAACCGTCATATCCTGAAGAATATTTCGACAACGATCAAAGATATCTTTGATACCAATGTGCCTGAAAATGCACCGGGCATTATCTCTTTCGATAACTACTGGCCTGCAATAAAGTCTAACGGTCTGCTGAAAAGTGACCCTACAATCAGCCGTGTTGTTGGAGCAAGTCAGCAGTTAGAAGATATCATCGTTAGAGCGTTTCCCAAACCTGCGTATAAGCCGATGGCGATGCAGATTATCTATGCGCTCAGTGTTCATCGTTTGACTACCAATGGACTTGACGTTCAGTTTGGTATGACAGCCGAAAACTTAAAGGATGATCTGTGCCTGTACATGATGATGCCGGAACAGGATGCTGATTTCCTTCTGTCTGCGGTAAAGGTGACATTGAAAGAAATCATGACTACCGTTTCGGGCCAGTTCATTATTTTCAATGATGCCAACAACCAGTATTACATTGATGTAGATAAGGTTGTTGACTACGATGAGAAGATCAAGCAAAAGGCAACGCTTCTTGCTGATGATGAACTGAACCGTTCTTTCTACAATGTTGTGTACAGTTGTCTGGAATGGGATGCCAAGCAATATGTAACGAATTTCAATATTTACGAATATGACCTGAACTGGGATACTCATAATATGTTCCGGGAAGGCTATCTGTTTATGGGGCTGCCCGGAGAGAGAAGCACAGCCCAGCCAGAGCGTGACTTCTATATCCATATCATGCCGCCATACGATAAAAATGGCGTAAGTGTTCAGAATCTCCCGGATGAAGTCTACCTGTACTTCAAGTCTACGGAAGAATTCAAAGAAACTCTGGGACTTTATACAGCTGCTACCAGCCTCGCTGCAATGAGCGAAGGAAAAGATAAAGATGCCTATTTGAATAAGGCAGGCGTGATCCGGAAAAAACTCATTCGTTTCCTGAACGAAAACAAAAACACTTGCTTTGATGTGGTATACAAACGGGGACGTCGTCAACTGATCGAAGTCCTGAAGGGACGCTATAACCGGGATATGACCTTTAAGGACACGATTGATCTCGCTGCTTCTCTCAGTTTCGACGACTACTTCTGTGAGAAGTATCCGGAGTATCCTGTCATGAAAACAAAGATTACCCGCAAAAATATGGCTGAAGCAGTACGTGCAGCCTTCGATCATTTTGCGGGCAGAAAGAGTCAGCTGTCAGCCAATATGTTGGCAAGCTTTGGTGTTCTGGACGGAGACAAGATTTCCACAAAGAACTCCAAGTATGCGGCATATTTCATTGAAATGCTGAAAAAACTGCCGCCGCAGGGTGTTATCAACTACTCCGATATTTTTGAACCCAGATTTATGGATCAGTATGTTGATAAGCATTTCAAGATTGAGTTTATCTTTATGCCTATCATCTTCCTTGCCATGGTTTATGACGGATACGCGGTCATGACGTTGAAGACTGGAAAAGCACTGACAGCGTCTAACCTGGATGAAGTTCCGAGGACGAATGTACTCGATCTTTACGAGTTCAAATTCCTTTCCAGACCTTCTGAGATGGCTATGGCAGAGCTGAAAGCTTTGTTTGGCGTACTTGATATCAATCCGGCTCTTCTGGATAATCAGGGTACCCGCGTGAAAGGCGTAGAGGAGCTTCTGAAAAAGGCGCAAGAAGTATGTAATTCTGCGGTACTGGCAAACACAAAAATCAACCAGGACTTTACGCTTTGGGGAGAACCTTTGGTGGCGGCCGCAAGAATGCCGCAACTGAAATCTGCCTGCCAGAATGTACGCGATGAGTTCAGCAACTACCAGGCGCGCTTTAATACACCGGCCAAGCTGAACAATTTCAGTCTGACCATGGAGCAGATTGAGAAATTGGCTGCGGATATTGCAACGATCAAAAAGATTAACGAATATCTCGTCTTTAAGAGCAACTGTACGGCAATTGTATCCTATATGACCGGCATTGAAGCCGTTGAACTGGGAGATTCTTTGAAAGGCGAGCTGGCTCAGGCAAAAGAAACTTTCCGGACAATCCGCGACAGCATTTGGGACGGAGAATCTGGTGATGTTGCCGCACAGAAGGTCGAACTGGAATTGAATAAAGTAAAATCAAAGTACATTGATCTTTACTTTGATGAACATAAGAAAAAAAGACTGGATATCACTGATGCGCAGCGTCGTGGTAAAATGCTGGAAGAGCGGACACTGCTCAGCCTCCGGAAGCTGCGCTCCATTGATATCCTCTCGGTAGCAAAACTGACCGATTTGGAAAATGAGCTTTCTGATTTGAAAGTATGCTATGAGCTGACTCCGGAAGAATTGAAATCCTCCCCTGTCTGCCCGCATTGCCATTTCCATCTGGATGACAATGTTAAGCCGGTTTATGGCAAACTGGATAACATCGAAGCGCGGCTGGATGCTTTGCTGGATGAATGGACTAAGTCTCTTCTGAATACTATTTCTGACCCAATCGTTGCCAGTCAGAAAGAGTATCTGAGCGCCGAACAGCAGAATGTCATCGATGCGTTTATCGAAACCAAAGAGCTCCCGAAACGCGTGGATGATTTCTTCATCAAGGCGATTCAGGCGTTGCTGAAAGGCTTTGAACCGGTTGTTGTGAATGCGGATGATTTGATTGAGAAGCTGACCAAGCTCCCGCCGCTGGATGAAACATCTTTCCGGCAGAATGTGAATGATCTGATTGCCGGATACACCAGAGGCAAGGATGCAGGAAAACTTCGTATCATTGTAAAAAAATAATTCTGTCCAGAGAAAAGTGAGGTGCAGCTTATGCTGATCAATTCGACAGAGTATATCTCCATTGTAGAGAACATAAAACGGGAAATTACGGATGCACAATATCGTGCAGCAGTTCATGTAAATGCAGATATGCTGTTGCTTTACCATGAGATTGGCTGCATCATCAATGAACACAAATCCTGGGGAAACAAGTTTATAGATAATCTCGCCGCTGATATTCGAATTGCGTTTCCGGATAGTAAGGGTTATTCTGTCCGGAACCTGAAGTATATGGCGAAATTCGCTGCGGCATATCCGGATCGGGAATTTGTGCAACAGGTTGTTGCACAAATTCCCTGGGGGCATAATGTTGTCCTGTTGGATAAGGTTCCTGATGCGGATGAACGCATATGGTACATCAGAAAGACGGCGGAAAACGGCTGGTCCAGAAATGTTTTGGTTCATCAGATTGAGAGCGGCCTGTATCAGCGTCAGGTGCTGGTCGATAAAGTTTCCAACTTTGAGCGCCGTCTGCCGTCGCCGCAAAGTGAACTGGCTGTTCAGACAATGAAAGACCCGTATGTGTTCGATTTCATCCCGTTCCGGGAAGATATGGTGGAGCGGGATATTGAGCAGGCATTGGTGCGTGATGTCACGAAATTGCTTCTGGAGCTGGGCACCGGTTTTGCATTTCTGGGGAATCAGTATCACCTGAACGTAGGCGGTGATGATTTTTACATTGACCTGCTATTCTATAACTTGAATCTGCGCTGCTACGTAGTCATCGAACTGAAAACCGGCGATTTCAAACCGGAGTACGCCGGTCAGCTGAACTTCTATCTATCGGCTGTGGATGGCATTCTGAAGAAGGAACAGGATAATCCGTCCATCGGTCTGCTCCTTTGCAAGAGCAAGAACAATCTGGTAGCGGAATACTCCCTCAAGGATATTTCAAAGCCGATTGGCGTGAGCGAATACAAAATCACCAGCAGTCTGCCGGACGATCTGGAAAAGCAGCTGCCGTCCATTGAGGACATTCAGAAACGAATCAAATAAACTGTACAGAAACGATCTATAGAACCCAGGAAGAGAAAGTGAGGATATCAGCATGGAACCCAGAAAGCTGACCAAAGAGGATATTGATAAGGTACGCGATATTGAAGGCTTCCCGATTGGAACCGACGAGGACATTATTGCACTGTCCGATGCGCCCTATTATACTGCCTGCCCGAATCCGTTTATCGAGGAGTTTATCCGGGAAAATGGAACGCCTTATGATGAAGAGACGGATGATTATCATAGGGAGCCTTTTGCGGCTGATGTGAGCGAAGGAAAAACTGATCCAATTTATATGGCTCATACTTATCATACAAAAGTGCCGCACAAAGCAATAATGCAATATATTTTGCATTATACAAAGCCCGGAGACGTAGTCCTGGATGGTTTCTGTGGTACTGGAATGACGGGTGTTGCTGCACAAATGTGCGGTTGTCCAGATAGTGATTTCAAATATAGAATTGAGCAGATGAATCCAGACGTTGTTTGGGGAACTAGAAAAGCCATTCTGAATGATATTTCTCCTTCTGCGACTTTTATTGCTGCAAACTACAATGCTCCAGTTGACTGCTATGGCTTTTCTGACGAGGTTCATCGTATTGTTGATGAAGCTGAGCAAGAACTGGGATGGATGTATCATACTAAACCTAACGATGAAAACCTTTGGAAAGGTAAGGCTGTAATTAATTATACATTATGGTCGGATGTATTCTATTGCCCTCATTGTGGAAAGGAAATTGTTTTCTGGGATATTGCCATTGATGACGAAGGTAATATGAAAAAAGAACTTCGTTGTAATGCTTGTGGTTCTATTATAACGAAAACACAATGTGCAAGAGCCAAAGACATTCTCGTAGATAAAGTGACAGGGAAAACTATAGAGGTTTCTAAGCAGGTGCCTGTACTAATCAATTATTCATATGGTGGTAAACGTTACGATAAAAAACCTGATGCACAAGATCTTGAACTGATAGAGAAAATTAAAGAGCTGGATACGGCAAAATGGTTTCCGACGACTGAGGTTCCGTATGGAGAGAAGACTGCTGATCCAATTAAAGCCGGTATCACCCGAGTTAATCTGTTTTATACAGAGAGAAATCTTTATGCGCTTGCGCTAATATGGGATAAAGCGCAAAAAAGCAAGTACAAGAATCAAGTAATGTTTTGTGTAACAGCAATTCTGATGAAAACAGCGTCAAAGTTACACAATGTCGGAATGAAGAAAGGAAAAATTAACTTAGCTGGTGCTATGCCCAATGCCTTATACATTCCAAGCATACTTGCCGAAAGAAACATCTTTACGCTTGTAAGAGGTAAAATCAAGGACATAGAACCTGTATTCTCATTTCCTAAAAAGTTTGGGGATTGTTGTGTGTCGTGTGGCTCATCTACAGACTTGAGCATGATTCCAAACAATTCAGTAGACTATATTTTTGTTGATCCTCCATTTGGTGACAATCTGATTTATTCTGAATTGAGTTTTATTTGGGACGCATGGTTAAAAATTGTTACCAATAATAAAAAAGAGGCGATAATTTGCAAAGCGCAACATAAGGCACTATCTGACTATCAAGAACTCTTTGAAAATTGTTTTAGAGAGTTCTATAGATGCCTCAAGCCCAACAGATGGATAACAATAGAGTTTCATAATAGCAAAAACACAGTATGGATGGCGATTAACGAAGCTATTCAAAAAGCAGGGTTTGTTGTATCTTATGTCAAGACACTTGATAAAGGGCAAGGAAGCTATAACCAGCAAACAGCAAATGGAGCTGTAAAACAAGATCTGGCAATTTCTGCATATAAACCGAAAGCAGAATTCGAACGTAAATTCTCTGAACAGGCTGGAAGCGAGGAAACAGCATGGTTCTTTACAAGCCAGTATTTAGAGAACTTGCCGGTTGTCAATATTGAAAATGAGAAAATACAGATAATCGCTGAACGGAAAGCTTATTTGTTATTCGATCGAATGGTGGCTTACCATATTATGCGAGGCATTCCTGTACCATTGGATGCCACTGATTTTTATAAGGGCCTGGATGAGCGATTCCTGAAGCGGGATGGAATGTACTTCCTGCCGGATCAGGTCAACGAGTACGATACTGCCCGCATTAAGACTGATGTTGAGCCTATTCAGTTCTCAATGTTTGTGACGAACGAAAAGTCCGCCATCTCCTGGCTGTATCAGCAGTTGGACGAGCAGTTTGGCGGTCCGCAGACCTATGCCGAAATCCAGCCCAAGTTCATGCAGGAAGTCAAGAGCGTGGATCGCTATGAGGCTATGCCGGAGCTGTCGGTTCTGCTGGAAGAAAACTTCCTCCAGGACGAAAACGGACGCTGGTATATTCCGGATACTACCAAGGAAGGCGATGTGGCAAAGCTGCGTGAGAAGAAGCTCTGGAAGGAATTTGAAGGCTATATGAACAGCAAAGGCAAGCTGAAATCCTTCCGTTCTGAAGCCATCCGCGTGGGCTTTAGCCGCCTGTGGAAGGATAAGAACTACCAGGCTATCGTAAATATCGCTGAGCGCCTGCCGGAGTCCACCATCCAGGAGGACCCGAACCTGCTCATGTACTACGATATCAGTCTGGGGAGAGTGTAAAATGCCAAACTTTTTGCAGAAATGGCTGTATAATCTGTCTGCCGGTGCTCCTCTTTTGCTCGTGTTTTCAATAGTGTGGTATTGCGAGGAAAAGACTTGGACAGTACCGATTGTTTGTTCGTGTATTTCCATTGCACTTATTGTTTTAATGTTGGTTGCGTTTGCTTACGGTAAACGCAACCTGCCTCCAATTACAATTACTGTCACAGATGTAGCACCACATGATGCATGGATAATAGCGTATATTGTTTCATATCTTTTGCCGTTCGCAAGTATGGCAATGGAGGATTATAATTTGCTACTATTATTCTCTATTTCTGCAGCCATTGTTCTTTTGGCTCCTTTTATAAATTCAGCCATTCCAAATCCTATACTGGCGTTATTGAGATATCATTTTTATCAGATATCAGCCGAAAATGGTGTTTCTGGATATATATTGATTAGCAGGCGGAAAATTAGAAATGCAAAAACGGTAAAACGTGTGAATCGCGTCTTTGAATTTCTGCTTGAAGATGTGGAGGGGTTATGATGTTCGAGAATAGTTCCGTACTGGTTATTTGTGCGGATGGAAACGACACTATCATGAGGATCGAAATCGACGTTGAAACACAAACATCGATATGCAGTACATTTGCTGAAGCGGTACAAAGCCTTACTGCAGAAAAAGGTAAAGTTGAATTCGACGGTCGATATAAGCCTGAACAGGATGAGATTTTGTTTATCAGCAACTTCCAGTTGAAGGATGAGATAAAGGATGCTGTCAGAAACCCGATTGGTATTACTGCATACAAAAAAGCAAATGGTGAATATCCACCTATAAAAGCTGTGTTTGTGGGCGAAATATTGGATGATGGTGATACCGAGAAATTCTCTGTGGCATTTCAGCGTTTTCGGAAGGAACAGTATATTTCTACAGCTAACTTTAACCTGTTTTGGTCAAACAATACTTTCCGACATGAAAAATCCTATGGTATCAGTATTTCTGATTCGATAGATTGTTTTTATGCACCAGATGAGGAATTGCAATTTACGTCTTTCTATTACGCAAGGCAAGTCTTTGATCTTAGTGGTTACTACCGTTCTGCTACCACACAAGAAGTGACTTCATTCACATCAAATGAGAGCCTGAATTTTGAAAGTGCTCAAGATTTTGAGGCAATGGCAAACTCCTCCATTCGTAGAAAGATTGCAGCCATCAATGATTCAGAAGTCCTAAAAAAATACAAGGCTATTGAAATTAAGCGGCTTGCTCAAAAAGCAGGAGTTTCGATTACTGTTAAGAACAGCCAGATTGTTATTCCTAACGACAAAGAACAAATTAAATTGATTCTTGGATTTCTTGATGAAGAGGCGTATAGAGGGCCTTTTTCTCAGGTGACATATTTGGCAAACTCAAAAAGAAAGGTTCTAAACCGTTAAGAAATGAACTGGACAAAAAAGGAGTAGACGCGTGAAGATATCAAAAATTCGTGTTCAAAACTATAAGTTGCTAAGAGATGTTTGCTTTGAAATAAATCCGGATATGAATGTATTTGTAGGAGAGAATGATGCCGGTAAAAGCACACTTCTTGAAGTGATATCGATCATTTCGTCCGGTAAATTGAATGGATATGCTTTCAATAAGCAAATCAAGGACAATATGTTTAATAATCATGCTCGGAATGAGTATATAGATTCTTTGACAGAAGTACCTTCTCCACCACCTAAAATAGTGATGGAAGCTTACTGCGCAGATGGCGATGCACTTTATAGTGGCACAAATAATTCACTGTATGAAAATATGGCAGGAATTCGCGTGCTTGTAGAATTTGATAGTCAATATGATCACGCTTACAAAGCAATGCTAGAAGCAGGTAAAGTGAAAGATATTCCTGTAGAGTTTTATCATGTCGATTACAAGTATTTTAGTGGAGACCCGGTAGTTTTCCGAACTTGTCCTATGAAGTCGGTTTTTGTTGATACAACGCGTAAGGATTATTCCGGAGTGGTTGATCGATTTGTGTCAGAGAATATAACTCAATATCTTTCCAATGCGGATCAAGTTGATTTGAGTATTGCGTACAGGAAGGTTCGGTCTGACTTTAGAGGAAGTCAGACCATAGTTAAGCTTAATGATGAGCTTAGGAAAAATCAATCTATCAATGGTAGAACCGTTTCAATCGAATTGAGAGAAAATGAGATTGATGAATGGAAGAGACAAATGGCAATTTCTGTTGATACTATTCCTTTCGAGCAGATTGGGTTCGGCACTCAGAATGCCATTAAGGTTGAACTTGCAATTGCGCATGATGAAGATGATGTAAATATGATTCTTATGGAAGAACCTGAGAATTGCTTATCACATACGAATATGGCAAAGCTGGTTCATCGCGTTTCATCAACTGTAGGCAAGCAGATTTTTATTTCAACACATAGTAGTTTTATTGCGAACAAGCTAAATTTGGGAAATTTGTTGCTCGTCAAAAATGGTGAGGTGAAACCTTTTCGCAATTTACCAACAGAAACAATAAGCTACTTCAAAAAGCTTCCCGGATACGATACTTTGCGTTTGGTTTTGGCGGAAAAAGTTGTTTTGGTAGAAGGCCCTACTGATGATCTTATTATTCAACGAGCGTACAAAGATAAGAAAGGGTGTCTGCCAAGTGAAAACGGGATTGACATTATAACTGTCGATTCTCTGGCCTTTAAGCGCTACTGCGATATTGCGATAATTCTAAAAAAGAAAATTGCTATAGTTACAGATAATGATGGTAATATACAGGAAAACATTGACGGAAAATATAGCGATTACCAAGGTTCTCCGTATATAAAGTTTTTTTATGAGAGAAACGAGAACCTAAATACGATTGAGCCTTCTGTTTTGTCAGTAAATTGCGGGTACGATGGAAAGCCAACCGATGAATTCAAGGCTGTGATTTCGCGAGGAACATCGCTATTGAATAGGGATTATAATGGCGTGTTAAGTTTTATGAGCAAAAATAAGTCTGAATGGGCTGCACGTGTGTTCGATTCTGAATCAAGTATTCATTATCCAGCATATATTGAGGCACTAATTGATGAATATTGTTAGATTAGAAGCTGCCGGAGCAGGTAAAACATATGGAATATGCCGTCAAGCACTCGATGAAGTAGCTAAAAATAATAATAACCGCGTACTCATGGTAACATATACAAATAGAGGTGCAGAAGCTATTAAGGCAGAACTTGAAACGCAGAACAAAGGGATCTTACCTGCAAATGTAATTGTGTTCACATGGTATCAGTTTCTTCTTAGGGAACTGATAAAGCCATACCAAACGTATATTACTGACATAAATACGGTTGTCTCTCTTGACTTTACGCTTGAACATACACGAAACTATGCTGCAACAGGTACGATACAGCGTTATTTTACTACTTCCAATAATGTACGGTCTGAAGAAGCAAGTAGTTTGGTATTATGGCTTGACGAAAAAAGCGGCCATCAAGTTATTACGCGGCTGGAGAAAATATACTCGTCAATTTATATTGATGAGGTTCAGGATTTGGCTGGACGAGATATAAATATATTAGAAAAACTCTTCCAGTCGAATATCAACATAGTCTGCGTAGGAGACAATAAGCAGGCAACATTCCAAACGCATAGTACAAAAACTAATAAAGGAAAAACTGGAAAAAATATTTTTGAATTTTGCTACAGCCTCCAAGAGAAAGGGATCGTTCAGGTTCAAGAAACACTACAAAGCAGACGTTTTAACACTCAAATATGTAGCTTTGCAAATCGTGTATATCCAAATGATAAAAATATGACATCTGACATGACGGAAGAAACCGAACACGATGGAGTGTTTCTGATTGCCAAAAAGGATGCTCCTATGTATTATGAGTTCTTTTCACCGCAAGAACTTAGGTACGATAAAAGGACAATTGATACTTGTGGATATGAAGTTATTAACTTCGGTGAATGTAAAGGAAAAACATATGAGCGTTGCCTGATTCACGCAAATAAAACGTTCGTGAATTTTCTTAAAGGAGAAAAATTGGCTTCGCCCGAAAAATATTATGTCGCGGTTACAAGAGCTAAATACAGCAATGCTATAGTTGTTGACAAGCTGTTTGGTGCAGCTGGATTCGAGAAATGTACGATAAAATTAGGTGACCAGGAAATTGAGGCCGAACGATTTGTTTGCGATTGAGGTGAAATAAGAATGTTTAATATTGGCGATTTTGTTTTTGACACACAAACCGGAGCCAATGTGCAGATTATGGAGCGCATTGAGCTATGGGGTTATACTTCTTATAAAGTGTTTAATCCCTCCACCGGAAGCGTGTACAGAGCAACAGAAGAACAGTTACATATGGGTGGTAATGAGGCGCAGTTGGATGAAAACTACCTGCGTTATGTTGTGTTGCTTTCCAAAATCAAAAACGAAACTGCTTCTGGCATTCTATCTTCTCTTTCCAGTGGAATTATTCCGTTGCCGCATCAGCTGCATGTGCTAAATCGTGCCTTGGAGACCAATAATATCCGTTATATTCTGGCGGATGAAGTTGGATTGGGAAAAACGATTGAAGCAGGTATGATTATCAAAGAGTTGAAGGCCCGCGGTTTAGTAAAAAGAATCCTTGTGGTTTGTCCTACTGGACTGGTAAGTCAATGGTCGGCTGAAATGCAGGAAAAATTCCATGAAAAGTTTCAAGTAATACTTCCATCTGACTTTGAGACAATTCGTCGCCTGACAGACAACGACGATGTCTATGGTCAATTTGACCAAGTTATTTCACCAATGGATTCCATTAAGCCGGTGGAAAAACATGCAGGCTGGTCCGATGAGCGGGTTGAAAAATATAATCAGGAACGAATCGAGGCTATTATCAATAGCGGATGGGATTTGATTATTATTGATGAGGCACATCGTGTTGCTGGTTCTTCCAGCGATGTGGCTCGTTATAAGCTTGGGTACCTTCTTTCTCAAGCAAGTCCGTATCTCCTTTTGTTGACCGCTACACCCCATAATGGAAAAACTGAGCCGTTTCTGCGCTTGGTGCGGTTGTTGGACGAGCAGGCATTTCCAAACTATAAATCTATTGTTAAGGAACAGGTGGCACCGTATCTGATCCGTACAGAGAAACGCGAAGCAATAGATAATAATGGAAATCTGCTTTTCAAAAAGCGATATACACATTTAGTAGAGCTGCATTGGGATGAACGTCACTCATTGCAGCGGCAGCTGTATGAATTGGTCAGTTCTTATGTGTCGAAAACTTATGATAAGGCAAGAAGAAATCGAAAGAAAAATATGTGCCTTATCTTCCTGATGATTATCATGCAGCGGATGGTTACAAGTAGTACTGCTGCGGTTCGTCAGAGCCTGGAACGCCGGTTACATATTCTTTTGGAGGAAGAAACGCGCGCAAGCTCCATGAGTGAAGCGGATCTTGAAGAGCGTGACATTGAAGACGGCGATGCAGATGCCATGCAGGCTGTATCACTTGACCGGAATGCCGAGATTGAAGAATTGAAGCTAATTATTTCTGTGGCAAAGCAAGCTGAATTTCAGCATCCTGATGTTAAAGTCGAAGCTTTATTTGATACTATTGATGCGCTTCAGAGTGAGGACCCTGCTCAGAAAATTATTCTCTTTACCGAATTCGTGGGGACGCAAACCTATTTGAAGGACTTGCTGGAGTCGAGAGGATATTCTGTCAGCATTCTTAACGGAAGCATGAATATAGAAGAACGAAATGAGGCGCTAAAGGAGTTCAAGACGCATTCAAGCATTTTTATCTCTACCGATGCCGGTGGCGAAGGTCTTAATTTACAGTTTGCAAATGTTATTATCAATTATGACCTGCCATGGAATCCAATGAAAATTGAACAGCGCTGTGGCCGTGCTGATCGTATTGGCCAACAACGGGATGTCCATATTTATAACTTCATTATTAAAGACACAGTGGAAAGCCGTGTCCGTGAAGTATTGGAAGAAAAACTGTCTGTCATTATGAAAGAATTAGGCGTCGATAAATATTCTGATGTCTTGGACAGCGAAGTTGCTGAGTGCGATTTTACAGATGCCTACATGAATTCTATTGGGCATTCCTCACGTATTGAGCAAAATATAGTATCCGTAGAAAAGGAGATGCGCCAGCAGGCAGCCAATGCCATTAAGTATAAGGATATTCTCCATGAAGAAAAGGATTTGACGGAGCTGGTCGGAAAAGAATCTAATTTTGATGTGGATACTGCATTAAGGCAGATGCTTGCATATTATGAGTCTTGGAAGGGGCGTGACCTGACCATGATTGATAGAATCAGCATTAATGATGAGATGATTACCAACCATTTGCGTGGAAGCATTCTGCAAGATCATACTTCACAACTTTTATCTGTTGAGATTCGCAATTTCCCAAATGAGACAGGTTATTTTATGCTTTGGGAGCTTTCCATTTCTGAAGAAACCCAAGGCAAGCGAATTCTCCCCATTTTTGTGAATGATGACTTTGTGCTTCGCCCCATGGCTGGTGGAAGAATCATGGATGTATTTTTGGATGGGAATAGTCAACTTGTATGCCACATGGCTCCCAATATTCCTGAATCGGATTATCAGCGGCTTCAGGAAATTAGTATGGATTTCGCTTACAATACATTCGTTGAATTAAAAGAACGCCAGGAAAAGCGAAGTAAAGAACAGTACGAAAAATACAAATATGCGCTGTCTCTCCGTCGTGATGCAGCGGAGCATATAGGTATTGATAATATTCGGCGTTCAAGAATAGCAAAACTTAATCAAGAGGAACGAGAGATTGAGGCAGAATATAAGAAAGGCGGAACTATTCTGCCAGATTTCCGCCTAATGATATTGATAAGATTGGAGGCGTAATAATGTTTGGGGAATATGTGTACGATCATTCGCCTGCGCTGTATTCTGATTTCATACTTATCAATGATTCAGAAGGCTTAAATAGCCGTACAGATTACATTAACGCTTTTGCAGCACATGGATTTGAAATTGTTGAATATAAGGATGATCTCAGTTTCCGTATTGAATATGAAAAGAACTTGAAATGCGGAAAAGGCAAAATCGCCGTATTGAATGAAAAGAGAGCATATATTCCCTATGACATACTTCAGCGGCTTTCTATCTATGCAGTATCGTTGCATACGCTATTTCCAAAACTAAATTCCGATGTATTGCAACATAAATCCATAATGGATTTGGATTTACTGACAATGGTAATATCCAATAACTATGAAAACTTGCTGCGTCGGGAGGAAACGGAACAGTATTTCGATACGATTGTTTACAGTAAGAGCAATTTGTCAGCCTACTTTTCTGAAAGGTTTAAGACAATTCTCTCGACATTGAATGCAATTCCCTCATATAAAGACTGGTATCGTATTGCAGAGGAAAAAGCTTTAATTGATCGATATTCTATCCAATATGGGCTTAATATCGATACGCAAAGAATCAATGTGCTGTTTCAGGATTATGTGATGAAGTTCTTTGTAACATTGTCTACAAAAAACGATGAGGATACTCCTGTACTGGTCAGCCGTACAATGGAGTATATGCATGAACACAGCGATAAATTTGTCATTGTTGTGATGGATGGAATGTCAGAGTTTGACTGGAATATTATAGCCGAATCTTTCGGCGGGATTGAATATGAACAGTCTGCAATGTTCGCCATGATTCCCAGTACAACTTCTATATCCCGGCAATGCCTGCTTTCGGGTAAATTTCCAAGTCAGCTGTGGGAGCCATGGATTCAAAGCAAAGAAAAAGCTGAATTTACGGCATGTGCGAAAGCACTGGGATACACAGACAGTCAGATTGGATATGCACGTGGGTATGATGCTGAGTTTAATGCCTTCGTCAAATGCGGAGCTGTCATAATAAATGATGTTGATGATCTGGTTCACGCGCAACCGCAGGGGCGGCTTGGCATGTATAATGACATATCGGTATTGGCTAATGAGAAGAAGCTGAGACATTTGGTGGAGCGCTTATTATCCAATGGATTTGATGTATATATTACAGCGGATCATGGTAATACCCAATGTACCGGTATTGGAAAGTATGTTGGAGCTGGCGTTGACATAGAAACGAAGAGTCATCGTATGCTGGTTCTAAAGGATTTTGCAGATAAAGGCAAGTTGAAGGACAGATTTGGATTGGTCGAATATCCGAAATACTACTTGCCGAAAGAATATGAATATTTGATTTGCGATGCAGGGACATCTCTTGATGTTTCTGGTGAACAAGTAATGACCCATGGTGGAATGACAATAGACGAAGTTGTTGTTCCGTTTATAAAAATAAAGGCGGAGAAAACACATGGCTAAGATGGTAGGGTTATCAAGAAATTTGAAGATGCAGTGGCTGAACAAAACAGCTGAGTTAGTGATGGAAGGGCTTTCTGAAAAGGAAATTCATGATCAGCTGAATGAATATCTAAGCTTTGAAATATCGAGCCCCACTAATTTGAGGAAAACCCGAGAAATACTCATGTACATCTGGGTTTATGAAAATGAAATTGGCAGCAAGTTAAAAAATGAAGCTATCAGCATCATAAAAGACTTACCTGAATATGCACTGGAAGTTCATTGGTGTATGATGATGGCAGCTTACCCTGTTTTCGATGATATGTGTAAGCTGATTGGCAAAATGTCAGAATTTCAAGATGAAATTGCATTGAGCCAGATTAAGCAAAAACTATATGACGAATGGGGTGAGCGAACAACGCTTCTTCATTCTGTCGATAAGTTGATTTCTACATTAAAAGAGCTGAATGTCATCCACTGTGATAAGCCAGGCAGATATCAAATTGAGAAGCACACTGTGCATAATAGCAGAGTATCTGCTTTCATGGTTTATACAATGATGCTTGTTGACAACAGCGGATACTATTCCTTTGCAGAACTGAATAATTCCATGTATTTTTTCCCTTTTCAGTATGCAGTAGAGAAAGAATTGTTACTTGGAGATAGTCGGTTTGCAATGAACAATTTCGGCGGAGAGTTATCAATTTCTCTAAATACGTGAGGGAGAAATGAACAGACAAGAAGTATTCGACTGGTGCAGGCAGCGTTATGGTACGGAGCCGGATTATCCGTGGAACGACTGGAATGCTGTCCTGCGCCATGCAGATAACAACAAGTGGTATGGCGTCATTATTGAAGTGGACAGGTCTAAGCTGGGTATGGACGGAACCGGTGTGGTTGATGTCCTGAACGTGAAATGTGACCCGACCATCATTGGTATGCTCCGGATGCAGCCGGGATTCTATCCTGCGTACCATATGAACAAGGAAAAATGGGTTTCGATACTGCTGTGCGGTCCGGCAGCTGATGATGAGATAAAAGAACTGATTGAATTCAGCTATCAGCTGACGAGCTCCCGGAAAAAGGAACCAAAACCTCTGGGAAAGCAGTAATAACCACAAAAATCACTGCCGGGAGGTTGATCGGATGGCAACAAAAATAGCAATTCTTTCGGATACACATGGCCTGCTTCGACCGGAAGTGCTGGACAGAATCGCTGGCTGTGACGTTATCATTCACGGTGGCGACATCAACAAGCCGGAAATCATTGACCGTCTGAAGGAAATCGCGCCGGTCTACGTCGTTCGCGGCAATAACGATAAAGAATGGGCAGAGAACATACCGGAAAGCCTGACCTTTCAGATTGAGCAATGCAGGTTCTTTGTGGTTCATAACAAGAAATTTGTGCCCAAAGATCTGCACGACACGGATGTGGTGATCTACGGTCATTCTCATAAATACGCCGAGCAAATGGTGGATGGTGTCCTCTGGCTGAATCCAGGAAGCTGCGGCAAGCGCCGGTTCGATCAGGAGATTACATTCGCCATAATGACCGTTGATGGCAGCGAAAGAGCAATCGAAAAAATCACAATTCCAAACACCTGATACATTCAAAGGACTTACCCTGCACAGTCACTGCTACGGTGGCTGTGCTATTTTTTTGCCCGCATACCTGCGGTCTGATGCTGAACGCATACTCCATGCAACATAAACGCACTCCCTGCCGGTCGCCTCCGGTCATTGCAGAAACAATAGAAATTGTATGCAAATTGACTTGGAGAGTGAAAAAATGCGTGAATCAAAGATAATTCGTATGCTTTTAAGGATGTATGTCCTTAATTGTGAGCATACGCTCATGCACAGGTGCAGAAAAATACGCCTATTCGCGGTAAAATATATATACAAGATAAGACGAAAGGCAGGTGCGTGAACATGGACAAGGAAATGAGCCTCAAGAATCGGGACAGACTCATTCAGCTGGGCATAACCATTTCTACGTTCAGAAAGTATCGCGGCCTGTCCCAGGAGCAGCTGGCAGAACGTGCGTCAGTCAGTCGTTCTCTTATCAGTTCAATCGAGGCTGCGGGTATAGCCAAATCCTTTTCGCTTGAGGTGTTCTATAACATCGCCGATGCGTTGGAAATAGAGCCTGCAACATTGCTGAGCGCACCGACACAATTCGATAACCTTTTGAAACAGAACACCTGACCTCATCCTTGGGATAGCTGATATAGAATCATTGCAGCACAGACTGCCGGTATCATGTACTGGCGGACTGTGCTGTTTTTTCGTGTTGGGAATGTATCTGCTGTTGTTCGGTGAAAGGAGATGGAATTAATGGCAGGCTTATTTAAGCAAATCGGCAGGGCGCGCCGGATTCCGGAGAAACTGGCGCAGTACGACGATGAATACCTACTGTACTGTGTAGAAAAGGATCGTGTTGAAACCGTTCTGGAACGTACACTGCATGAGACCGATGATCCGAAGGAGATCATTGATGTCACATTGAAAACGGTATGCGAGTTCTATGGCGGAGACTGGGCCGGCGTCATGGATATCGATATGGATACCTGCCTGTGGAGACCGGTCTGCTGGTTCCGTGCGGGAGGTGCAACCGACAGAACACGTGAGTTGATTAGCGGTCTGGAAGATGCCGAGGTCATGCCGCGCTGGCTGGAATCCATGCACAGCGCCATGCCTATTGTTCTCACGGATACAACTGAAATCAGGAAATCCAATCCGGTTGAATTTGCACTGTATGAGCGGCTGGAGGCAAGAGCCATCCTGGCATCCCCTTTCTCTCCGGCACCGACCGGCTTTCTTGTCATCCGTAACCCATCGAGATATCTGGAGCGGCCGGAAGCGCTGTTCATCTTCGCCTATGTCCTTCACCGCGCGCTTGCCCAGCAGAATGTCATGGAACGTGAGAAGATCATCGAGGCCATGAACCCGATAGAACCGAGCTATGATGTGTATATCAGTTTCTTCCGCGACCTGGAAATCCGCACGGCAGGCGGTACGCTGACCGAGCAGATCATCAATGCACCGAAAACCATTCAGCTTGTGGCGTATCTGCTGTTGAAGCCGGAACGCGCCCACTCACCGAGAGAAATCTTTGAGCACCTGAACCCCGGAGAGGATTTTGACGGCAATACGAATGCGATCCGCGGCAGCATATACCGGTTTTCCAATATGTACGCAAAGCGCACCGGACAATCCGCAAGACTGATTATCCGCGAAGGCAGCGGGTACAGGAGAAATCCGAATCTGAAGATTACGACCGACATCGAACAGTTTGACCTGCACCTGAAAGCAGCCGAGACGGCATCCGGAAGCGCTGAAAGAATTGATGAGCTCCGCAAGGCGGTAGAGCTTTACAAAGGCCCGGTTTTCATGTGCGGCAGAGACCAGCTGTGGCTGAATGATATTGTCAGTCAGTATGAGGTTCGCTACATCAAGGCCGCAGATGCCCTGATGCGCGAGCTGGCAAAGCAGAAAGACTATGCAGGCGTCATGCAGTACGCCGCCAGGGCGCATGAGCTGTTCCCCGGCAACGGCCTGATCTGTTACTGGCTCATCATGGCGACATACAGTCTGTCCGGTGCCGATATGGCAAAGAAGGAATACTTCCGCCTCAAAGACGATATGACCCAGGAGGAAATCGATGTGGTGACGGAGCATCTGAAAAAGAACAGCCTGATTCGATATGAGGAGCTGTTCGGCGTGTAACACACCCGGCGCACAGAGAAAACACCCGATTTTTGCCAAAACACAGAGGGCACACAAATCAGAGATAAAATAGAATAGAACGAACAGCCGTGACACTTCAGCTGCACAGCTGAGGAACCCCCGTAAGTTAGCCTTTTAGCGCAAAAGCTAAACGACAACTTACGGGGGTTTTCTTATGTCTCCGGCACAATTTCATCATAGAGAGGCTTTTGTTCCGGCAGACAAAGACCTCTCTATTTTTTATGCCCAAAAGCGCAGAACGCGCTGCCGTTCTCCTCCTCCGGTTTCTGAATTCCAAACAAAATTCAGAAATTCGGAGGATAAGACAATGGTATACAACAAGGCCAGTGAAGAAAGAAAATGGCGGCTCTGGAAAGAAGCCGAGGAAAAACAGCTGCGCGAGCTCGGCGTCAGCGAGGACAGGATTGCGCAGCTCCGTACTTACGATTGGGAAGTTTTCAATTCCGACCGGCGGTATTACGAACATCATGCGGATGGCGGCGATTATCTCGAACAGCTTGCGGCAGATGAGGAGAAGCCGGACGTGAAAACTGTTTCGGATTTTCTGAACGGCATCGACAGCCCCGCGCTGTTCAGCCTGCTTTCTGAAACCGACCCGATCACCGTTCTGATTGCGCTGAGAAGATCTCAGGGAAAATCATTTTCCGAGATTTCTCTGGAAGTTGGGTTATCCGAAAACACCGCGCACCGGCGCTGGACACGCCTGAAAGAAAAAATCAAAAAATCTCTTTGAGCCTGTCCGAAAATAAGCCTTCCCACCGGCTAAGGGGTGAGAGGAGCAAATGAGTCTGTTCGATAAAAGAACGATTCGCGCTCTGATTGCTGAACCTTGAAAATTTCATACACATTCATCAGGTACGTTCCTGTGCGGGAGAGGTTCTCCAGCTGCATGATGGTGCGCCATAACACGCCTGCCCGATCCGGGTGATTACGGAAAGCAAGGCGGTGAGCGATTCCGAACCAATCAGAAATATCCGGCTGCAACGGATAAAGCGATGAAACGCACAAGGGATAATGATACTTCCGTAATTCGCGGCCCGGCCACAATGAAGGCGGGGAGGTTAGAATCCTATGAGGCAGCTTCGCAGACTGCCGCCTGGTGAGTTCCCCGCCTCCGGGGGTCGTGGACGAATGGGAGGCAGTATATAGAAGGGAGGTGAAGCCATTGCGGAAAAACTGGGAGTACCGGCGCGGAGACGTCTATCTGGCGAACCTCGATCCGGTCGTGGGCGCAGAGATCGGCGGTATCCGTCCGGTATTGATTCTTCAGAACAACACGGGCAATTTCTTCAGCCCCACGCTGATTGCCGCGCCGCTCACCTCCAACGTTGATAAAAAGCCGAATCAGCCGACACATTTCCTGCTGGACCAGGTACGTGGGCTGAGCCAGCCTTCCATGGTGATTCTGGAGCAGCTGAAAACGCTGGATAAGCGCCGGATCATCAGATACATGGGACGGGTGGACAGCAGTGTTCTGTACAGCCCGGAATTCTGTAAGTGCCTTGCGGTGAGCCTGGCGCTTTATTTGTAATATGCAGGCACTCACGATGAGTGCGGAAAGGAGCAGACCATGACACTGGATGAAATGAGAAAAGTGGATATCCGGACGGTTGACCCGGCAACGCTTCGTGACCGCCGGGATGTGCGCATCGACAGCCGTCAGCCGAGAGAAAAACGCATTGCGTCCTACCTGAAGCAGATCGGCAATCCCTACTGTTACGTTGACGACGGTGTTGTCGTCAAGATCGGGTTTATGAACACCCGCGAAACGATTGATGACCGGCTGGAAGGCTATGCCCGCAGTCAGGTCAGCAAGGGATGAAACAAATATCGACATCATCGACTGTCCCGGATGATTTCAATACAATGATAGCGGAGGTGATAAAAATGCCAGACAGAATCTGGAACGCAGCAGAATATACCCGTCTTTCCCGCGATGACGGCGACAAGGCGGAGAGCAATTCCATAACGAGCCAGAAGGAAATTATCCGGGATTATGTGCGCAGGCATCCGGAATTTGTAATCGTCAAGGAGTATGCGGATGACGGTTATTCCGGCGTCAACTTTGAACGTCCGGGCTTCAAGCAGATGATGGAGGACATCAAGGCCAAGAAAATCGACTGTGTGATCTGCAAAGACCTCAGCCGGTTTGCCAGAAACTACATCGATGCAGGACGGTATCTGGAAAAGATTTTTCCGTTCATGGGCGTGCGGTTCATTGCCATCAATGACAACTACGATTCCTGCGGCGAAAAGGCGCAGTCCGATGCGCTGATTGTGCCGTTCAAGAATCTGATCAACGACGCCTACTGCCGCGACATATCCGTTAAGATTCGTTCTCAGCTGGACATCAAGCGCAAGATGGGCGACTTCATCGGAGCCTTTGCACCCTATGGCTACCGGAAGGACGAAGCAAACAGAAACAGGCTGGTGGTGGATGAAGAAGCTGCCCGCACGGTGGAGCTGATCTTCCGGCTCCGTATACAGGGGCTGTGCAATTCCGCCATTGCCGACCGGCTCAACAGCATGGGCGTCCTGAGTCCCATGGAATACAAGCAGGCGCAGGGCTTCAACTACTCCTGCGGATTCCGCAGCAACGAACAGGCAGAGTGGAGCCCCATGCTGGTGAAGCGAATCCTGTCCAACGAAATCTATATCGGAACGCTGATCCAGCACAAATCCGGCACCCCGAACCACAAAATCAAAAAGCGCGTGGAGTATGACCGGGATGAGTGGATCGTCATTGAGAACAACCATGAGCCCATTATCTGCCGTTCGGATTTTGATACCGTTCAGAATCTGATGCTGCGGGACGTCCGCACAGCTCCGAAGCAGGAAAAGGTTCATCTGTTTTCAGGCTTCGTGTTCTGCGGCGACTGCAAACATACCATGGTGCGAAAGACCGTCCCCAGCGGCGGGAAAAAATATCATTACCTGGTCTGTTCCACCAACAAAGCAGGCAAGGGTTGTTCACCGCATACATTCAGCGAGGACAAGCTGAAATCCATCGTGCTCCGGGTGGTGAACGACCACATTGAGCTGATCGCCCAGGTGGAACAGGTGCTGGATTACATTGCGTCGCTGCCGGAACAGGAGCGGCGTATCATCAACTATGACGCCCAGATGACGGCGCTGGAAAATGAAATCAAGCGGTATCAGGATTTGAAAATCAACCTGTATTCGGATATGGCGGACGGCGTGATCAGCCGCGAGGAATACAAAGAGTTCCATGCGGGCTATGACCGCAGGATTGCGGACAGGCAGCGCCAGCTCGGAAAGCTGAAGGATGAGCGCAGTCAGGCCATGGAGAACAGCTCCGGGAACATCGAGTGGATTGAACAGTTCAAAAAGTACCGGCATCTGACGGAGCTGGACAGGGAGTGCATCGTTCACCTGATTGAGAAAATCCTGATCTATGACGGCAAACGCATTGAAGTGTGCTTCCGTTACAGAGATGAGCTGGAAAACGCATTGTAGTATATAGAACGGTTCGAGGATGTCCTTCCGGCCGAGGAAGGCGTAACGATACCTGAGAGGAGGAACGCATAGTGGCAAGAAAGAAAAGACAGTATTTACAGCCGGAGCAGGCGCAGGAACCGGTCAGCGCCATGCTGCCGTCCGTCTGGGAGACGGCCATCTACGCCCGACTCTCGGTTGAAAACAGCAAGAAGAACGACGACGGCGATTCCATCGAGGGACAGATTGAAATCTGCCGGGACTATGTATCGGAGCACCCGTACCTTCATCTGGCAGATACCTATGTGGACAACGGCTGGACCGGAACCAACACGGACCGCCCGGAGTTTCAGAGACTGCTCTCCGATATTCGGGAAGGAAAAATCAAGGCGCTGGTCATCAAGGATTTCAGCCGTTTCTCCCGTGATTATATCGAGGCAGGCAACCTGCTGGAGAACATCTTCCCGGCCATGGGCGTGCGGTTCATTTCGGTGGTTGACCGCTATGACAGCTTTGAAACGGACGGCTCCGCCAGCAGCCTGCTGATTCCGCTGAAGAACCTGATCAACAGCTTCTATTCCAGAGACCAGTCCAAGAAGGTGTCGCTGGCGGTTCATGCCAAACAGCTGGCCGGCGAACACATTCCCAGCATGATTCCCTACGGGTACCGGAAATCGACCACACAGGAGTACCGGTTTGAACCCGATCCGGAGACTGCGCCGATTGTCAAGAGAATCTACGCACAGTTTCTCAGCGGCATCGGAGCGCGCCCCATCATGCGTCAGCTGAATGAAGAAGGGATTCCTTCTCCCGGTAAGCTCCGCTATCTGCGCGGACAGACCAAGCGGGCGTGCTACTCCGATTGCCTCTGGACGCAGCAGGTCATCAAGCAGATATTGATGAACCCGACCTATATGGGAGACCTTGTATTTGGACGGATGCCGACGGCGCTTTATCTGGGACAGCCGGATTATCACTATGAGCCGGATGAGAGCAAGTGGCGTATCCTGCCGGATATGCATGAGGCGCTGGTCAGCCGGGGCGACTTCTATCAGGTCAGAGAAATCCTGGAGGCAGGCCGCCGCGAGAATGAGGCCAAACTGGAAGCCAGCCGGAACTACCGTGAAAAGCATCCGCAGATCTTCAGAAGCGGAATCGTCCGGTGCGGGCACTGCGGCTCCAATCTCGGTTACAGCCGCCACGGCGAGAAAAAAGAAGGCCGGTACAACTGCCGGAACAAGCAGTATGGCCGTTGCGATGTCGCTGTCGGCATCTCTGAGAAAAAGCTCGCGCCGATCGTCTGGAACGCGATTCAGACACAGTTTGCCCTGTTCGCGGATTTTGAGGAAGTGGCCGGGCGGTTGAAGGACAGCGGTATTCAGACGAAGCGGCAGACTGAGCTTCAGCAGGAAATGCTGGAGGTCAGCAACCAGCTGTCCGGTTATCAGAACAAACGGGAGCAGCTCTACAATGACTATGTGGACGGCATTCTCTCTGCCGGGGACTATATCGAGCTGAAAACCCGTTTTGACACCGCATATCAGGAGCAGAGTTCCCGCCTCAATCAGCTGTCGGTGGAGCTGGCCAGGCTGAACCGGATGCTTTCCGATGAGAACAAGTGGCTTGTGAACATCCGGAATATCCGCAAGGCGCGGAAGCTGACGCCGGAAATCGTCCAAGCGATGATTGACCACATCAACGTATATAAAACCGGTTATGCCCAGCACCGGCTGGAGATCATATTCCGCTTTCAGGAGGAACGGGACGCGCTGGAAGCGGCTTATCACGAATTGGAGGGAGGCGAAGCCCGGTGAAAAAACTGTACCTGTACATCCGCTTGTCGGATGCAGACGATGACCTGAAATTCAAAACCGAGAGCGAGAGCATCGCCAATCAGCGCACGCTGCTGTATCGGTTTATCCGCGCCCGCCGGGAGTTTGACGGCTATGAAGTGGTCGAGTTCATCGATGACGGCTACTCCGGCACCAACGGCAACCGTCCGTCCTTTGAGCGGATGATTGAAAGCCTGAAAAACGGCGAGGCAAACGTGGTCATCTGCAAGGATTTCAGTCGCTTTTTCCGCGACTATGTGGAGATCGGCGACTATCTGGAGCGTATCTTTCCGTTCCTGGGCGTTCGCTTCATTGCCGTCAACGACGGGTATGACAGCGATGATTACAAGGGCTCCACGGCCGGCATGGAAGTGGTCATGAAGTACATTGTCTATTCCTACTACAGCCGCGACCTGTCCCAGAAGATCAAAACCGTTATGAGTACCAGAAAGAGCAAAGGCGAGTTTGTTGCCGCGCAGCCTCCTTATGGATACATGAAAGACCCGGATGTGAAACGGAAGATCATTCCCAATCCGGATACCGCGCCTGTGGTACGAAAAATCTTTGACCTTGCGTTGGAAGGAAAGACGCCGGCAGAGATTGCCGTTATCCTGAACGATTATAAGCTGGAAACGCCGTCGGCTTACTTTAGGCGGATGAATCCTGACAGCAAAAAGTTCCGCACGGCTTCTCAGGAAGCCTGCTGGACGGTCAGCAATGTGCGGGAGATTCTGAAGCGCCGGGAGTATACCGGCGTGATGGTCATGAATCAGCGCCGCTGGAAGGGGCTGGACAATCCCCGAACGGTATGGACGGATGAATCCGAGTGGCAGATTATCCCGGACTGCCATGAAGCCATTGTCAGTGAAAGCGAGTTTGAAGAAGCGCAGAAGGTGTTCCGCAAAATCCGCAAGGGGTATGATCGGAGTCCTGATCAGTATCTGCTGCGCAGTCTGGTTCACTGCGGGGCCTGCGGACGCACCATGCAGCGGCAGAAACACTCCCAGGTGATTTACTACACCTGTCTCAAGTCTGTATCCAACAGAGAAACTGCCTGCCCGGTGGGCGAACGGTTCATTGAGGCTGACCTGGAGCGCATCGTGAAGAACGACCTGATTGAGAAGCTCCGCCTGCTGGTGGATGCAGATGATCGCCTGTATGCGGCGGCAGCGGCCAGCGAAGGCACAGAGGAAAACCTCAGATTTCGGCTGGAACAGATTGAGAAACGCATCAAGCAGATTTCCGTCAGCCGGGTCAGCGCTTACGAGCGGTATGCCGAAGGGAGACTTCAGAGGGATATATACCTCATGGAACGCGACAAGCTGAACGCAGAGAGCGACAGCCTCAGCTCCGAGAAAGAGCGGCTGGAAAAGGAGCTTTTAGCCCTTTCTCAGAGCAGAAACCGTGAATTGACGGAGACCTGCGACATGGCCCGCCGGACGCTGACTGCGGACGAACTGACCAATGAAATGCTCCTGTTCTTTATCGACCGCGTGAATGTGTACAGCGGCATGAGGGTGGAGATCATCTATCGCTTCTCCGATGAAATCGCCCGGTTGATCGAGCAGGAGAATACAGCAGAATAACAGGAGGAGCGGCCCCTGGAATACCGGGTACCGCTCCTTCGTATGTGGGCTTGAACAGCCCATATTTTTTTAGTCTTTGCTTAACATCAGCAAATCCTCCGTTTAATGTGGATAAGGTCAAAGCCGAATCATGCGAAAACGCCGGACGCCTTCCGTTCGGTCTGCCGAGCGTAAACAAGAACAAAGAGGTCGGCAACGCCAATTACCTATGGATCTCCTATTTCTATTCCTATCTGAACGAGCATGGCCGCGCCGGTTTCGTTATGGCATCCTCCGCTACCGACAGTCAGGGCAAAGATAAGGATATCCGTGAAAAGCTCATCAAGACTGGTCACGTTGACGTGATGATCTCCGTCGGTAATAATTTCTTCTATACGAAATCGCTGCCTTGCTCCCTGTGGTTTTTCGATAAAGCGAAGGGCGAAGCAATCCGGGATAAGGTTCTGTTCATCGATGCCCGGAATTACTATACAGTTGTGGACCGAACGCTGAATGAATGGAGCGAATGGCAGCTTAAGAACCTGAATGCCATCGTATGGCTCTATCGCGGCGAGACAGAAAAATACACAGCTCTGCTGCAGGAATACCACCACTATCTGCACGATGAAGCTGAGGCCGCTGAAAACGACGATTTGAAAGATGCTGTATATCCGGAATCCTTTGTCGATATTGTTTCTGCGCTGAAGGAAAAGCTCTCCGCGCTCCGCAAGACGGCAAAAGCCGAAGTGGAAGCTGCCGGGAAGCGTGACAAAAAGAGCGTGCAGCAGCAGTATGGCGATAGAATTGCCTATATCGAGAATATGCTGACCGTTGCCAAGGAAGCGCACTGGCTCTATGAGAAGTTCGGTGACGGCGTTTATACCGATGTCCTTGGCCTGTGCAAACTGGCAACGATTGCCGAAATCGAAGAAAAAGGCTGGTCGCTCACACCCGGTGCATATGTAGGCGTTGCTCCCATGGAGGATGACGGCGTGGATTTTGCCGAACGAATGGCAGAGATTCACAGGGAGCTTCTGTCCCTTCAGGCTGAATCCAACGATCTGATGGACACCATCTCGCAGAACATGAAGGAGATGGGGCTATGAAGACGGTTACCCTTCGGGAAATAACTCTAAATATAACTGACGGAAAGCACGGTGATTGTGAGCCGGCTGAGAATTCAGGGTATTATTTTGTTAGCTGCAAAGATGTTAATAATGGTACGATTGACTATGCTAATGCAAGACAAATATCAGAAAGGGCTTTTCTCGAAACACATAAAAGGACTCAACTTGAGCCAAATGATATCTTAATAACAAATAGTGGGACAATCGGTAGAATGGCTTTAGTAAAGGACATCCCCGAAACATATAGAACAACTTTCCAAAAGAGCGTCGCTATCGTAAAACCAGACATCTCGGTTGTCCTGCCAACATATTTGTACTATAAATTGCAAAACTGTGTGACGGATTTTGTTAATTGCTCAAACGGCTCCGCGCAGAAAAACCTTCTTCTTGGAACCATCAGAAAGTTCCAAATTGATCTTCACGAGGATTTTGCAGAGCAAGAACGTTTGTCTTCTATTCTTGCTGCCTACGACAACCTCATCGAAAACAACCAGAAGCAAATCAAACTACTTGAAGAGGCGGCCCAGCGGCTGTACAAGGAGTGGTTTGTTGATCTCCGTTTCCCCGGATATGAGGATACACCTATCGTTGACGGTGTACCGGAGGGGTGGAAAAAAGGAACGCTTGGAGATATTTCTCTTTTTAAACGCGGGAAAACAATTACTAAAGCACAAGTGCTTGATGGGGATGTGCCTGTTGTTGCAGGAGGTATAGAGCCTGCGTACTATCACAATAAATCAAACACAGTTGCCCCGGTCATCACAGTTAGTGGATCTGGCGCAAACGCTGGATTCACAAAGCTTTACAACGTGGATGTTTTTGCTTCAGATTGCTCTTTCATTGACAGTAATAGCACACCATTTCTGTTTTTTGTTTATTGCTTCCTGAAGGCCAATGCGATGAAACTTGATTCTCTGCAAAAAGGGTCCGCACAACCTCATGTATATGCCAAGGATTTAAACGCATTGGTGCTGAGTGTCCCGACTGAAGGAGTCCTAACTGTATTTTGCGACATTGTCTTTCCATATTTTGAAAGAATACGGTTATTGCAAAGGGAGAACGAGATTGCGGCAGAAGCCCGTGATCGTCTGCTGCCCAAGCTGATGAGCGGAGAAATCGAGGTGTGAGTATGATCCTCGATGGATACTGGAAGCTGGAACTGAACCGATATGTTCGCAGACTGAAATTCTGGGGCAGGCTTTGCGGCGGCACGGGTACATATGCTGAGCATCAAGTCAATAAAAACCTGCTGTATTCTGCTGTCATTATCAGAAAACTGATAGAGGATGAGGCCGACGCAAAAAAGCAGATAGAGAAATCATCGTTGCCTATGCCGGAGCTGGCTCTGCTTCATTATGAACTGTCTGCTGTGGAATATGCGTTTGACGGCGACAAAGACTTTATCCTCCATAAGGTCATAGCCGACTATTACCACGCCGGAAACCGTTCCATAAAGGTGGAAGCAAAAACGATATGCAATTCCATCGTGCATTCCTATATTTGGAATCTGGCCTATTGGAGCGACAACAAAGGCATAATCGGTTTTCTTACCGCGTCGGATTTCGATAAGGAAAAGAAGCTGTATTTTGTGAGACTGACAGACTGGATTGATTATATAAACTACTGCAAAGAAAAATGCACGGTATAAGGGGGTAGCTGTATGAGCTACGATTACTCTGAAAACATTCTTGTGCAGGAAAGCGCCGGAAACCTTCTCCGGGACGAGCTTGGCTGGGATGTGAAATTTGCATATAACACGGAGGTGCTGGGCGATAACGGTACCTTCGGCAGAAAGTCGTACAAGGAGATTTTGCTTGTGCGGTATTTTCGTGCTGCTCTGAAAAAGCTAAATCCTTGGATCACCGAGGCACAGATACTTGAAGCGCAGGTCATACTCGAAAAACGCCTGTCCACAGCCTCGCTCCTTCAGGTCAACGAAGAAAAGTATTTCCTGATCCGCGACGGCATTCCCGTGACGGTTAAGCGGCCGGACGGCAAAACGGAAATGAAAAAAGCTGCCGTGATCGATTTCCTCCACCCGGAGAACAACTATTTCCTTGCGGTCAAAGAACTAAAAATACACGGCGACCTTTATCGCCGCAGAACGGACATCGTGGGCTTTGTAAACGGCTTGCCACTTCTTTTCGTGGAATTAAAGAAAAACACCGTAGACGTTCAGAACGCCTACGATGACAACTATACCGATTATCAGGATACGATACCGCATCTGTTCTATTACAACGCCTTCCTTATACTGTCTAACGGCACCGAGGCCAAGGTCGGTACGTTGGGCAGCAAGTACGAATTCTTCCATGAATGGAAGCGTCTTGACGAAAAAGAGCAAGGCAGCGTAGCTTTGGAAACGATGCTGCGCGGCATCTGCAAAAAAGAGAACTTCCTTGATCTGCTGGAGAATTTCATTCTTTATGACCACTCCGGCGGCAACACGGTGAAAATCCTTGCCCGTAACCACCAGTATCTCGGTGTCAACGAAGCAGTCAAGGCATACGAGGCACGGAAGCTCAACGACGGCAAGCTGGGCGTGTTCTGGCATACACAAGGTTCCGGCAAGAGTTATTCCATGGTATTCCTTGCGCAGAAGATCCGCCGCAAGTTTGCAGGGTCTCCCACAATCGTTGTTCTTACCGACCGAGATGAACTGAACAAGCAGATCAGCGACACTTTTGAAAACTGCGGTCTGCTCGGTAAAACGAAAGCCTCACAGTTTATCGCCACAAGCGGCGGTGACCTCGTCACGAAGCTGAAAGGCAATCCGAGCTTCATATTCACGCTGATACAGAAATTCAACAGGCCGGATGAACAGCCGATTTACCCGGACCACGATATTATTATCATGTCGGACGAAGCGCACCGTAGTCAGTACGGTATCTTTGCCGACAACATGATGAAACTGCTCCCGACGGCGGCACGTATCGGCTTTACCGGCACGCCGCTTCTGTCCAGCGACAATATCACGGCCCGTACTTTCGGCGGCTATATCTCCGTTTATGACTTCAAACGTGCCGTGGAGGACGGAGCCACTGTTCCGCTGTATTATGAGAATCGCGGTGAAAAGATACTTGACCTTCACAATCCGGAGATCACCGACCGTATCCTTGACGCTATCGAAAATGCCGATATCGACGTCGATCAACAGGATAAGCTTGAAGCGGAATTTGCTAAGGAAATCCATCTGATGACGGCGGAGCCTCGCCTGAAATCCATAGCGAAAGATTTTGTCGGTCACTATTCCGACCTGTGGACCAGCGGAAAGGCGATGTTCGTGTGCCTCAATAAGGTCACGTGCATCCGTATGTATAATTTCGTTCAGGAATACTGGAAAGAAGAGATCAAAGCTCTGAAAGCGAAAATCAAAACAGCCACTCAGCAAGAAGCGCAGGAACTGGAGCGCAAGCTGAAATGGATGGAAGAAACGGAAATGGCCGTTGTCATCAGTCAGGAGCAGAACGAGATTCAGACCTTCAAAAAATGGGATCTGGATATCAAATATCACCGTGCGAAAATGGAAAAGCGCGAGCTGGACAAGGAATTCAAAGATTCGTCCAATCCGCTCCGCGTGGTATTCGTCTGCGCCATGTGGCTCACCGGTTTTGACGTGAAGTGCCTGTCCTGCCTGTATCTGGACAAGCCCTTGAAAGCGCATACACTGATGCAGACCATTGCCCGTGCCAACCGTGTGAACGAGGGCAAGAGTAACGGCCTGATAATCGATTATATCGGTATCGTGAAAGCCCTCCGTAAGGCACTTGCTGACTACACAGCGAACATCAACACGCCCGGTGGCGATCCGACCGTTGATAAGGACGAGCTGATTGCCCGTATCCTCGATACGATTGAAAAAGCGAAAGCCTTCCTCCGAGAGCGTGATTTTGAGCTTGCAAATCTGGTGGCTGCCGTTGATTTTGCGAAGCTGGCTCTGCTTCAGACCGCCGCCAACGCAGTATGCGGCACTATTGAAGATAAGAAGTCCTTCTCCACATACGCCTCGGAATTGATCCGCTTGATGAAATACACGGATCGTGACGATATTACCGGGCAGACCCGGAAGGAGTATGAAGCCATCGCCGCGATTTACGGGGAGCTTCAAAAAAAGTGCCGTCACGTTGATACTACCGATCTGATGATGGAAATCAATTCTATCATCAGCGAATATGTGGAAATAGAAGACGCTCCGATGATGGTAAAAGAGGAGCCGCGCCGGTTTGACATCAGCGAAATCGACTTTGCTCTGCTCCGTCGGGAATTTGCGAAGGTGAAGAAAAAGAACCTTGTGATGAAGGATCTGGAGGAAATCATCCAGCAGAAGCTCGACCGTCTGCTTTTCAATAATCCGGACCGTATTGATTATTATGAGCGGTATCAACAGATCATCACGGATTATAACAGTGAGCAGGATCGCGCCACCATTGAGAAAACCTTTATGGATCTGATGGATCTGGCCAATAGTCTCGATCAGGAAGAACAGCGGTATGTCCGCGAAGGCTTTGAGAGCGACGAGGAGCTTTCGCTGTACGATATGCTTTTCCGGGACGATCTCTCCAAGACGGACATTAAGAAAATTAAGGAAGTGGCCGCAAGTCTTCTGAAAAAGATCAAGGCGAAGATTGCTGCGCTTGACCACTGGACCGATAAGCAGGAAACGAAAGCAGCCGTGGATAATCTGATCCGCGATACGCTGTGGGCCGAGTTGCCGGAGTGCTATGATGAAATCAGCATCTCCGAATACCGCCAGCGTATTTATGAATATGTTTACACGCGGTATAGGGTGGCAGCATAAGGAGGCATCTAACGAATGGGGAAAATAACTCATGATTTGCTTCCAAAGCAAAGGTCACGCAAGCACAATCTGAAAGTTGAGATAGATATATATCCTTATGCTACAGAGTTGTATGAAGAACTCGAACATATTGGAATCATCAACCGTGTAAAGGAAATCCCTCAGCTTGGTGTCATTAAGGTGGCAAAAAGATTAGCAAAAACGCGATATGACTATATTATGCTTCAATTGTACCTTCATCAGATGATAAAGAATCATCTGCAGGGACATTTGAGATTGACCTATAACAATTATGTCGCGGCAAAAGACTTCCGTAAAGATTACAAGTACATAAAGAAAGATAAGCCATCGATTGGTGATATCCTTCAGCTGCTTACAATTGTTTATAACATCGGGCATTTTTATAATACGTTCACAGCATCGCGAGCTGTCACCATGTTAGCATCAGAGGATAGCGCGTTTTTTGATATGGTCGTTGGTGCATCTACAAGCGAACGCTTTCATGAAGCAGCGAAGAGCATCCTGAACAGCAAGAATTATCAACGATTGCATTTGCTGAATTCAATTTTGATTTTGGAGAGGTGCGACCAAGCAAAGCAATCGGTGTCCTTAGCTATGGAAATACTATACGCGTACATTAATGAGTCCACGTTGCCGGAAGATAGCAAATTAAAATATGCCTTTGCAATTTTTCGGAATGTGAGAACTGTATCTTATATGGCGTATGATTTGCAAATTGCAGAGACCCCACTCACAATAGATCTTTGCAATGAAAAAGCAATGATACTATTATTGCAAGAACTGTTATCGGAGTATAACAACAATCAATCGTCTCACCATTTGGTTCAATCTACCACGAAGCTCCTTGATGACACTGTTTATAATGAGAATTCTAATGCCATTTGCTACTACAAAATATCCCGAAAAATGGTTTCACTAATAACAAAAGATCCGAGTTATACGAGCACTAACTATTATGCCGATCTGTTTGCTGATAAAAGCAGCATTTTGAACCGGACACACGCGCATAAGCGGGATTATGCTCAATCTCAGATACTTAAGCTCACTTTTTCAGGAGATCAACGCTTTTTATCCGAGGCGTTGCTTGCGGATTTAGAGAAAATCAACAACACTCGTGTGGGATACTATGACAGGCATTCTGGGGAGCAAACCATTCTAGTTTCAATTAAAAAGAACTGCGATCCATCGACAAAAATTTATGCTGCTTTTAAAGCCATGAAATGTGCTGTAAGCTACCTACGTAGAATTGCCGATATCAGTTCTTCAGATGTGCGATTTATTCTTTGTACAAAATTTTTCTTGTTCTATTTGTTTGATGAAAACCCCGTTGTGATAAAGCCAACAATAGATAGAGAAAAATGTGTTATATGTACTCGTGGCAAAAACTCTCGTGTAAAGGAATTGAGATCATTATTATGTGCTTCTGTTGGAACAGAGGATGAAAATCATGAAGTCGAATTTCTCTTAAGCCAGCTTGAAAGTGATTCTATAAACGATACGAGCATTACACTACCTGCAAGTATTCTGGTTTATCAAAAGGACGCAGTGGGACGTAAGTTGTGCGAATTTGACGGCATGATTATTCATCCCATGAGAAAAATGGATCAAGTGGTTTTCTTGGAGGCCAAAAACAGAAATGAAAAACCTGCTTTTGGAAAGAATTGTCTAAAGGAAAAACTTGATAAGTTCCCGATTAGGTACAATTATGATGACATACAAATAGTATCGTGCGATGCTTATTTGAAGTATTCTATCCAATAAGAGTCTCCGCCAAATATCATCTAAATACAAGAAAACGGCCACACCGTGCGTTCCGTATAAGGATGCTTTTTTGATGGGTGGTGCAGGCATTGGAGGCCTGCACCGTTTTTCATGCTGAATGCTTGGAAAATTCGGAGATGAGCGCTGACAGCTCTTCCGAATCGGGTACTGAGAACATTCCAATACCGGTGAAGTAAATATCAACGCCGATTGTTCGTTGGCCGTCTATGATCTGCGGTTCATGGATCTCGATCCTGCGGATGAGCGTATTCACAAGCTCGGGAGTTAGCTCACGGATATCCGTTCGCTCTCTGACGATTTTGAGGAGGAGACGCAGATCCGTTTTTCGCTCCTCTTCTTTTGCAAGCTCTGATTCTACAGCTTCCGTTTCGGCTTTAAGAGATCGTTGTTCTTCTTCAAGCTTCCGGCTCATTGTCATGAACCGCTCGTCGGTAAGCTTTCCCTTTACGTTGTCTTCATAGATGTGCTCGATAAGAAGGTCTATCTCGTCTATACGCTTTTTGTTGTTCTCAACAGCTCTTTTCATGCGTTTGAGATCATCGGATCGGGTTTTCGCCTGACGCTGTTCTAAAAAGCACATGAAGACAGATTCATAGGAACGCACAAAATCCGCGAATCTACTAATGTTCTCAAGCACGATACGCTTAAGGACATCCTCCCTGATATAGTGCGAAGAGCATCCGTGACGCCCTGCCTTATATCCCGAGCACACAAAATGCAGACTATTGGGACGCTTGCGCCATGTATCGATATAATACATCTTCTTTCCGCAGTCCGCACAGAACACAAGCCCGGAAAAAATGCTTGTCGATCCGGTTCTTGTTTGCCTGTGCTTGTGGGATCGAAGCTCATGGACTCGCAGCCACAGTTCCTCGGGAATAATAGCTTCCTGCATATTGGGAATGATCTGGTATTCCTCTTCGGGATGCAGTATAGTCTTGTGGACTTTGTAGCTGACGCGTGTCGATTTGTTATTGACCGCACAGCCTGTGTATTGGCGGTTGTCGAGAATATCAGCTACACAATCGCCTGACCAACCGCAGGGTATAGTCGTTACCTTGCTTCGGGGATTCCTTCCGTTGGCGACAAAATGCTCGCTGGGGGTGGGAATCCTGTCCGCTTCCAGTATCCGCGCGATCACGGATGGTCCTTTTCCCGAAAGACATAGATCATAGATCCTTCGCACCACCTCCGCAGCCTCTTCATCTATATGCCACACCTCGATATCCTTTTCGTCACGTACATAACCGTAAGGAACGATGTGGCTGACGCGCTTTCCCTGGGCGGCTCTCGACGCCCACACCGCGCGGACCTTCTTCGATGTCGACGCTGCATGCCATTCATTGAAGATGTTGGAGAACGGCATAAGCTCGGTGCCGGTGTTGCTCTCGGAATCGACGTTATCCTGTATGGCGATAAAACGGATTCCGAGCGTCGGATACTTGATCTCAAGGTATTGGCCGACTTCAAGATAATTCCTGCCGAAGCGGGAGAGGTCTTTCACAACTATCGTAGCTATCTCTCCGTTCTCGGCCATGGCTTCCATTTCGCGAAACGCGGGACGGTCGAAGGTCGTGCCGGAGTAGCCGTCGTCTACGAAGAACTTGGGATGCAGCAGCCCGTTCTTCTTGGCGTATGCCTGTAATATCTCCTTCTGGTTGGAGATGGAGTTGCTTTCGCCCTCCCTGCCGTCGTCCTGACTGAGACGGCAATACAGGGCCGTTATCTTTTCCTGCCCGGATGATTTGTTTTTCATATGGCTCCTTTCCACATCGGGCACAGTAAAGGCATAATTATGTTACCATGCCCGATGACCGATCTCAAATATACGTCAGTCCGGAAGCAAAAGTTTTTTCAGCTGCTCGAATACGCTCTGTTTGCCTGAAGGGTCAAAATGAGTAGTTACGGTATAGACAGTTCCGGCTGCCTTAATGGAAAACTCCGTCTGCGAATTTGCTTCCTCAAGACTTTCAAACGGCAGGATCGCCGGCAGCGGCGTATCCTTTGCGTCGTTATCTTGCTTCATCGCTATTACGCTCCTTTCGCCTGAGATAATCCGAATAGTGTTCACAGGCCTTGCGGATAAATGCCTTCATCTCGGATGGAGTACCATTGGGAACGTAACCGCGAAGCTCGTCGGCTGAGATGCTTACCTTTTCCTTCTGATTCGGCTTTTCCTCCGCCATGATCTTATCGATCATTTCCTCGCTGATGTAACCGTTGTTCACGGCCTTGTGCATCCGGCAGGCCTGGGCATACGAGGGAGTGCAGTCGTTCAGATCAATAGCAGTCATGAGCGCCGCCTGCAAATCGCTGTCGAGGAAAGACAGCTCAACGCCGACGGAAAACGCGATACGCCCGTCATCGACCATATCGAGCAAAGCGGGGATAAGGTGAGTGAGGCGGATATAGCGCTGCACCTGCCGTCCGCTGTCGGTATCCGAAACCATATCCGCGCTTTCGGGATTGCGACTGCTTAACTTCCCGACAAGTTGGCGGGAAGTTGGATCGTCGGTCTGTGGGACAACTTGTCCCGAAGATAAATCTGTCCTTCGGCCCTGTCGGGAAATAGCCTCAAGCTTCAGCTTGTACGCAAACGCCTTTTCGCTCGGTAACAGCCGCTCCCTGTGCAGATTGCTGTCGACAAGCGCTATCGCGGCCTCGTCCCGCGTCATTTCGGCTTCGATTGCCGGAACCGTATCAAGCCCCGCCAACTCTGCCGCGTGCGCTCGTCTGTGCCCGGATATGATCTCATACTTGTTATCACCAATTCGCCGCACGATAAGCGGTGCCATTATCCCGTGCTCGCGGATGTTGCCCACAAGCGAAGCCATTTCTTCATTATCAATAACCTTGTACGGGTGACCTTCAAACGGCCTCAGATACTTAATGTCAATTTCTTTCAATTCTGCTTTTCCTTTCCCGCTCCCGTGTTACAACGGCAGTGTTACACACGGGAACAAAACCCTTTCTTTCCCTATATACCTCATTAAAATCTTTTTTGGTGCTTGTAACAGTTACAGTAACATAGGAATAACCCCTTTGGCTTACTGGGAGAAAGGCTTATCATCAAATAGACCCTCAGGTAATTCACACTGTATCTCGGTGAATCCAAGGTCATCTGTGATACGCTCCCAGCCCCGCTGTGTGCCGTACTCGCGGAAGCGCACGGGCTTATCAAGCCTCCTCCAGCCGACGATTTCTTTTGATGCGATGCCCGCGTTCATTATCTCGTTTATCTCCTGCAGATCCCGTTTATTGGGCTCGTCATTTCTATCGAACGCTTCTTTGTAGAGCATCCGGGAGCAAACGGTCGCAGCCGTTGTCCTTTCCAGAAAACCGATCATCATCCCCAGACGGTCATCCTCCGGCATGAAAGTGCGTTGTATGTTGGCAAGCTCCTTTTCATACTCCCTCGGGAGCTTGAGCGGAGGCTTGTGCAGGAAATAGATGTTCATCGCTTCAAACCATAGCTGCCTGATGTAACACTCGCTCTCGGCTTCGTCTTCGAGGATATGCACCTCCGCTTTTGACATGTCGATTAGTATCGGCAGAAAGCGTCTGTTGCCGGACCTGTCGAGCGGAAGGAATGACACACGGTTCGAGCTTCCGCCGAATATGCACTGGCGCGGTCTGTCCTTCGGAAAACGGTCATACGGGACCTTGTAGGTATCCTTCGAGCGGGAAATAAAAGCTTTAGTCTCTTCGATAGTACGGGTATTTGCTATGGCGCTCATCTCCGGCATTTCGATTATGAAATGCCCTTCCAGTCGGCGATAGACATTTTCATCATCAAGGCGCTTGATATCATCTGTAAACCACTCGTCACGCAACGCGAGTTTTCGGAAGAAAGTTGATTTACCAGCTCCCTGGTCGCCGATCAGACAGAGCATGTAATCGAACTTGCAGCCGGGATAGAATATGCGGGCTACGCCTCCCATGAGGAAAAGCTTCATGCACTCGTAATTGAAATCGTTTACCTCCGCGCCGAGGAAATGATGGAGCACATACCGTATACGCTCTTTTCCGTCCCACAGAGGCGGAAAGAGCATATCGCGGATGGGGTGATACCGCTTTTCGTTTGCGACTATATCAATGGCGGACACCACCTGTTTTTCTGCGGAGATACCGTAGGTCCTGTCCATATAGAACCGAATGTTATTGACGTTCGTATCCGTCAGCGGACCGTTCTCGTCCCTCGCCCAGCCAAGATCTCTTGTTATATGGACCCTGCCGCTCATCTCATTAAGGTGAATGGTGTCGTACAGCTTCGGATCGTGCTGAAGGATCGTTACGTAATTCTGTAGAGTGTTCATGACAATCCCATCCTTCGTCGTTTTGAGCATGGCCCTAACCTGCTTGACCGTTTTGATCTGCGGGGCATATGCTGGCACAGCCTTCTTGTTTTTCTTTTTCACATCCATATCTCCTTTTTCCAGTAAAGCCGTTGTCTTACTTCCGTTACCAACCGTTTTGCTTCTGCTGCTTCCTCCGCTGTGATACCGCCCTGCATGTTTGCGTGATGCGCGATCTGATTCACGTTAATACACAGATGGTCGATCGTGCTTATCAGATCAATGAAATCGACGTTGGGACGTTCCTTGATCTCCGTACCCATGATGAGCTTTCGCAGCACAACAGAGCGAGTGACGCCCGCTTTTTGTGCCAGCTCACCGAGCTTGCGATACTCCGCTTCGTTCAGCCGCAGGTGCATGTCGTACTCTCTGTTTCTCATTCAATCCTCCTCGTTAATATCGTTCCTTCTCCCGCTGTGCGGCATAGGGGCTTGGGGCTCGCCTCGACAAGCGGATTTGGGGACACAAATCCCATGCTTGCAAGGACAATTGCACGCATGCAGACTTTGTGAACACAAAGGCGATGCTTGCAGGGACTCCCTCGAATAAACCGGTGAACTTTTTTGCTTTTACGCTTGACACGGGGCTGCGGTTCAAGTATAATATGCATGATAGTTCAACATTGTTCATGCGTGATTGTATCACAGTATTGAACTATTGTCAATAGGGTTCATTGAACTTTTGTGAATAATTTTAAGGTGGTGTTCCAATGAAGACCTTTTCTGAGAAAGTGAAGGAAGCGAGGGTATCCCTCGGAATCTCTCAACCGCAGCTTGGGAAGAAGATCGGCTTATCGGTTCGTTCCGTGATCGCATATGAGAAGGGCGAAAAAAAGCCCCGCCCGGCTTCTATGCTGAAGCTGGCGAAGGCGTTAGGTGTTTCGGTCAAATTCCTTTCCGATGATGAATGCGAGAATCCGATGGCCGATATCGAAAAGGACGATTACATCGCCGAAGCTCGAGAGCGTTACGGAGTCGCAGGAGCAAAGAATATGGATGAGCTTCTGTCCGCCAATACAGCTCTGTTTGCAGGCGGCGAGCTTTCACAGGAGCAGAAGGACGCATTCTTTGAAGCCGTCATGAAGGCATACATCACCTGCAAGGAAGAGGCGCGAAGGAAGTTCGGCAAAAAGGATCAGGATTGATCTTCGGATATAATTGTCCAGTCGGTAAGTGAGTACCATTTTTTGTATTGCAGATCTGAAAGAATGCAGTATAATATCGGCGGATAACCTATGCGAAAGGGGTGAAGATAATGGCATGCGATAACATCGTTCGTTCTGTCGCAAAGCTCAAAGCGAAATGCGGCGAGACGGATCCTTTTTCGCTGTGCTCGCTCCTTGGCATACTGGTATGCTATTCCCCTATGGGCAAGGGCAAGGATGCGATAAAGGGGTTCTTCGTCAAAAGCAACCGCATCAAGGTCATAACGGTCAACTCCGATCTTCCATACATGATCCAGCGCATAATTACCGCACACGAGCTCGGGCACGCTATGCTGCACGCCGACTCCGGCATATACGCTTTCCATGAGCTTGCACTCTTCGACGAAAGCAGCCGCTGCGAGAAGGAAGCGAACCTCTTCGCATCGGAGCTCCTGATCTCCGACGATGATTTCTTCGGCGCGTTGGATGATGGTCAGTCTTTCTCCCAGGCCGCTTCATCCTTGAACGTTCCGGCTGAGTTTCTTGATTTCAAGGCAAGGCTCATGAAAGAAAAGGGCTATACACTCGCCAATTCACCGATAACGGCAAATAACAAGTTCCTCAAAAGCATGGCCGTTCCCGACTGCGACGAATACGGATGCTGACGAGGAGCCAATATAACCCCTATCCTGTACGATATTGCTTTCAAGATAATCTCTCTCAAGATCGATGTACCCGGCGAAACGGTAATGGATCACGATCCGCTGGGTGCGGTTCTTGCCTTTGCCCTCGACTTCGGAGACCTCGATGCGGTCGATAAGTTCTTTCAGTAGAGGAGCCGTGAGCGTATCCATTTCCATAAACCGACGAACCGCACGGATGAAATACTCATCCTTCTGATTAGCATCGTGATATTACAGCTCACCACTCCAGCGTGAATTCCGCCATCGGGTCGAAGTCCGGGTAGGTATTGTTCTTGTATTCAAGCAGCGCGGCGGTGACGTTGCCGGCGTTCGCCTCCTGCGCGGCCTTGATGAATTCGGTGATCTGAGCGAGTGTGAAGCCGTCCATCAGATCCATAACGGTGACATCATCATTCCGGACGCGGCCGTACACGGTCAGGCGGTCAAGGTAGGAGATGACCATATTCGTCCGGCGGTTCCAGACTTTCGGCTTGATCAACTTGATCTGGAGCTTGTCCTCTTCCTCCGTCTTTTTGGCGTCAACGTCAAAGCCGTTGATCGAGAATTCCATGTTATTATACCAATCATACACACAGTATATGCCGCGGCGCTCGGCGTGCCTGAGGTACACGACAGGGATCGGTATGCCGGCGTAGCGGTCGGGGCTGATCTGCGAAGCCTCGCGGACGGGCTCCCATATCTGCTCGAAGGGCTGTTTCAGGCCCCTTGCCGTATAATAACGCTGCCACGCGGCGATATCCGCCTTGTCCATCTCCATCGGGTGCGCAAGGATGATCGGCTTATCGGAAAGCGCATACTCCGCGCCGTCCGCCGTTACAAGACCTCCGTCCGAACAGGTGAAGGTCTTTCCCTCCTGCTGCCAGACAAGCAGCTCCGCAAGCACGTGCAGGAACGCGTTCTTAAGGTAGCTTTCGCTCCATTTTTCGGGCGAAAACACGGTTTTTTCGATATAGCAGTCAAATAGCTCCCATTTGCGGATCGTATAAGCCTTTTTGATGTTCGAGCGCATATCCGCGATCTCGTCCTTCGCGAGCTGATACAGCGCGGGATCGGCGCCGGTCTTCGGGACGGATTTAACCGCCTTCTGTTTGTTCGTATCGAACATATCGAGCTTAAGATCCTTCTGCAGCCTGACATCAAGCACGGTATTGCCGAGCTCGAAGCGGCGGACGCCGTTCTCATCGAAGCCGAAATCGAAGAGGAAGCTCTCCTTCACCTCGTCGGCAGTCGTGCCGCGCAATCCGGCGTAACTGTCGAGCCAGCCGTTCTTTTCAAAAAAGATCGCCGCCTCGCGCGTGTCGCTGAGCATCAGGAGCTTTGTAAACGCATCCTTCACGGCGATCTTTTTGCCGCCGAACTCGGTTTTCGTATTCCAGTTCTTATGCGCGGAGATCATCGCCTTTATCTGCTTCGCGTTGCCGTAGCGGCAGAGCAGCGGGATCAGCGTCGGATACGCCGCACAGTCGAGATCGCCGCTGAGCTTTGCAAGCGCTTCGCAGAAGGAGTCGTAGCGCAGAAGCTTCGCCGCCGCGTCCGCCTCCGGCATGAACTTCGGCGCTTCCGGGTTGATACCGCCGTAGGAAACGATGATGTATTTAAGCAGCACTGCCGGCACCTTAGTGCCGTCCTCAAGCAGCACCTCGGGCAGCGTCACGCCGGAGAGCTTCATCCATTTAAGCAGCGAATCGCCATATATCGCCTTGTATTTTTCGGCATACTCGGCTTCGAGCGGGCTCGCGGGCTCCGCGGCGGTGGAGGGCTGTTCCGTTTTCGCGGATCCCTTCTTTTTCGCGGCGGGTTTCGCGGAAGCTTGATCCTCTTTCCATTTCAGCAGCGCGGAAACGCATTTCTCCGCGCCGGCCTGCCGCGCCGGGATCAGATAATCCCCGTCGAGATTCTTCAGCGTGACCTTTTTCTCGTCGATATAGAACCGGAGCGCTTCGGCGTTGTCGTCCCGGAAGATCAGCGGCAAGATCTTTTTGCGCTGGGAGCCGCAATATGTTTTATACTTTCCGCATTCCTTCTGATCAGTATAGCGTTCCCTTGCGGAAAGGAAGCCACAGGCGGCTTGAGCGCCAAGCTTTTGATCCGTAAAGCATTGCAGCGGTACGGACGGAGCGACTATTGCATTAAGGCTCGGGCATTTCCCGAACGCATCCTTGCCGATGCCTGTTACGCTCCTTGGGATCACGACGCTTGTAAGACTTGAGCAGTCCTGGAACGCCCAAATGCCTATGCTTGTCACGCCCTCTGGGATCACGACGCTTGTTAGGCTCGAGCAGCCCGCAAACGCCGAATCGCCTATGCTCGTCACGCCCTCCGGAATCACGACGCTTGTAAGGCTTGAGCAGCCATTGAATGCCCAATAGCCTATGCTCGTCACGCCATCCGGGATCACGACGCTTGTAAGGCTTCTGCATCCCCAGAACGCCAAATCGCCTATGCTCTTCACGCTCTCCGGGATCACGATGCTTGCAAGGCTTGAGCATCCCTTAAACGCCTCCCTGCCTATGTACGTCACGCCCTCCGGGATCACGACGCTCGCAAGGCTTGAGCAGTTAAAGAACGCCGAATCGCCTATGCCCGTCACGCTCTCTGGGATCACGACGCTCGCAAGGCTTGAGCAGTAACAGAACGCCGAAGCGCCTATGCTCGTCACGCCCTCCGGGATCACGACGCTTGTAAGGCTCGAGCAGTACCTGAACGCCTCCCTGCCTATGTACGTCACGCCCTCCGGGATCACGACGCTTGTAAGGCTCTCGCACTCCCTAAACGCCGAATCGCCTATGCTCGTCACGCTCTCCGGGATCACGACGTCCCCGCCTTTTCCGTAGTAACCATGAAGCGCGTTTTGGACAATAACAAAACCATTTGCGTCCGCAAGGCCCTTGCAGCCCGAGAACGCCTTACCGCCTATGCTCGTCACGCTCTCCGGGATCACGACGCTTGTAAGGCTGCAGCAGCCAAGGAACGCCTCCCTGCCTATGCTCGTCACGCCCTTCGGGATCACGACGCTTGTAAGGCTTGAGCAGCCCTCGAACGCCGAATCGCCTATGTATGTCACGCCCTCCGGGATCACGACGCTTGTTAGGCTTTGGCAGTAATAGAACGCCTCCCTGCCTATGCTCGTCACGCCCTCCGGGATCACGACGCTTGCAAGGCTTGAGCAGTCAAAGAACGCCTCTTCGCCTATGCTCTTCACGCCCTCCGGGATCACGACGCTTGTTAGGCTTGAGCAGCCCGCAAACGCCGAATCGCCTATGCTCGTCACGCCCTCCGGGATCACGATGCTT